>Ga0105247_10002247_pt1 | contig 13292 bp, 10 predicted proteins | sample KBSS24metaG_FD_81519 | JGI IMG/M metagenome (GOLD analysis project Ga0105247, IMG submission 81519) | Switchgrass rhizosphere microbial communities from Kellogg Biological Station, Michigan, USA - KBS S2-4 metaG | ecosystem: Host-associated > Plants > Roots > Rhizosphere > Soil | place...
AAACCATCTATCTTCCACCGGGTGCGTGGATGGATTTCTTTACCGGCGAACATCACAGTGGTGGCACCACTTTTACCGCTCACTATGCAGCTGATGAGACACCAGTGTTCGTTCGGCAAGGTGCCCTCATTCCCGAGCAGACGGCAAGCGACTACTCCGATCAGAAACCGCTCGACTCCCTCATCCTGAATGTTTATGGAGCAGGCAATGGTAGCTTCGAACTGTATGAAGACGACGGAGTCTCGCTCGCCTATGACCAGAGCCAATTCGCGCTGACGAGAATGACACATGCTACGGGCAGCGATGGCGTCCAGCACTTGGTCGTCGAGCCGACCAAAGGTACATTTCAGGGCCAGGTACCGGCACGCTCATATGAACTGCGCATCCACACGGCTGCCAGGCCGTCATCGATGACCGTGAACGGCAGCGATGTACGCCAGATTGACTGGGATGCCACGCAAGGAGTTGCGGTTGTCGCGCTGCCCACGCAAGGAATCCGCGACAAGGTTAGCGTCGTGTGGCGATAAGCACGGGCTACGCATCACCACGGAACAGTCCGGCCCAGGTAATCCAGGTACTCAAGACCGGCATTCCCTTGCTTCTCGAGGAGTACGTTTACCAGGTTCGGAACGCTTTCATCGATGCTCAGGCGCGCGTTCGGCCCTCCCAGCTCCGTACGGACCCATCCTGGAGCCATCAGCACCAACGCACGCGATTTTCCCGATTGACGGGCCGCAAAACTCCGCATGAACTGATTCAGGGCCGCCTTGCTGCTGCGATAGACCTCTCGCATCCCTGTGACATTGTTCGTGACGCTGCCTTGGCCGGATGACATCACGCCTATGAGACCGTCGGCAGAGACCAAATCCTGCAAAGATTCCACCACTCGCATGGGACACAGTGAGTTTGTGACCATGACGCGCACGAACTCCTCGGTTGTCACGTCGCCAACTGTTTCCGTTTCGCTGATCGCGGTGCCGGCATTCACGAACAGCATCTGAAACACTCTGCCTGACAGACGTTTGTGCAAAGCTACGACCTGGGCTTGCTCGCAGATGTCCAGCGTTTCGATTTCCAGCCGTCCTGGGTACTCATCCGCGAGATCGTGCAATTTCGCTCGAACCGATCCTCCACGAACCGTTCCGACTACATTCCAACCTTTCTTCAGGAATTCCTCGGCCATCGCGAGACCGAGACCGCGCGACGCTGCAATTAGCAGGATCGCGGGGACACTTTGGCTCGATGAGCTGAGCGGCGCAGATGGCATGGCGTCTTGCCTCCTTTGTTTTCACTGCGCTTCGATTATCGCCAGGTATATCGATAGGCGCCAGACGCACAGGATGCAACTGATAGTTGCACCCAACGCTATGCCAAAATGACCGCATGCACTATTGTTCGGTCATGAAAACCATGGACCTGAACTTGCTCACAGCGCTCGATGCCCTACTGAGGGAGTGCAGCGTGACTGGAGCGGCCCGTCAACTCGGCCTGAGTACGTCAGCAATGAGTCGTACACTCACGCGGCTGCGAAGATCGACCGGTGACCCACTGCTCGTACGTGCGGGGCGCGGACTTGTCCCAACACCTCACGCCGCGGCGCTGCGAGATCGTGTGCGCTCGCTCACGGATGAGGCTCGTATCGTTCTGCGCCCGGCCATGACCAACTTGGACCTGGCCTCGCTCGATTCGACGTTTACCATTCGCGCATCAGAGTCTTTTATGGAAATGCTCTCCGGTGCTGTGGTCGCGTCCATCACCAAAGCGGCGCCGCACGTGCGCCTTCGCTTCGCAGCGAAGCCTGACAGGGATCCGAGTCTGCTCAGGGAGGGACTGATTGATCTGGAGATCGGCAAACGCGCAATGTCAGCGCCGGAAATGCGCACGCAGTTTCTGTTTCGTGACAAGTACGTCGGAGTCGCCCGAATAGGGCATCCACTTCTTGCAGGCGGCGACGTGACACCCAAACGTTATGCTGCCTGCAGCCACGTTGTGGCTTCGCAGCTCGGAGACTTCAGCGGTCCAGTAGACAACGCCTTGGAAGAGCTCGAGCTCAGACGGGCGGTGCGAGTTGTGGTGCCGGGATATCCAGATGCCATGCGGGTTGCTGGCAGCTCGGATTTGATTGCGCTGGTTCCGCGGTCAAGTTTGGGTAACGCACTCGTCAAAGACCGCGCCGCCGCGGCGGGTGTCCGCAGCTTCGAGATCCCGGTCCGCATGCCGGACATTCATATCTCGGCGATGTGGCATCCGCGACTGGATGCCGACCCTGCACAGCGTTGGTTCCGCGAAAAGGTAATTGCAGCATGCAGGCACGCATACCCAGTCGCGCAATCCCGGGCCCTAATGAATGACGACATGTACCGGCCGTGACGCGACGCCGTTCGCAACAACCTGCAGCAGGCTGGGCCCCGTTTCCTGCACAGCGGATACGTCGAAATGCGTCCATACCAAGTCATCTGATGCCACCGCCATACTGCTGTGATCATGCGTGCGGCTGTAGAAGACATGGGACGTCTTCACGTTGGTAATACGCACCAGCGGAAAGTTGGTCGCGGCCTGCGCGTCATCGCCGTAGGCAGCCCCTTGGGTGACGCCATTGAAGCCGATGCCGTAGATCTGATAGGACTTGCCCCGAGCCAACTGCTGGGGTGTGTAGAAGACCAGCGGTGCGATCTCGCGCTGGAACTCTCGATCTTCCGCGGTGATGTGTGGAGTATAGAGCTCGATGTCACCTGAGAAATCCGTTAACAGGATCTGGCCGGTGGGCAGCACCAGCATGTTGCCGTAGAAGGAGCCATCCGTCGGCGCATTCGGAGGTCCCGGGACCTGGCTCAGATGCTTCCCATCCCACTCGAAAAAGAATGACGGTGGGTTGCCAAAGCCCGGGCTTGCCATCATGAGCACCTTGTCGTTGGGTTCCCATGCGGCCGGACCGTCGGCAATGTTGATGTCCTTCACCCCATCGATTTCAGGAAACATCGGTCCGGCCCGCCATTTTCCAGCGTATGAACTGTAGACAGCCGTGTTACCAGCGCCATCGGGGCAGGTATTTGAGCCGGTGTAGAACACCGTTCCATCGGCACGCAATACGGCCGGACCCACCTCGAATGTCGTATTGTTGGTAAAGCCGCCGCACTCGGCGGTGGAATCCCACAGCTGCACAACCGTGCTGCCGGCGCCTTTCCAGGCGCCCGTCCTGGGATTGTAGAGCTCCGAGTTCATGCCCGTCGCGTCGTACTGCGTTGGCGGGATCGGAACGTAGGCATCTACCGCCAGCACTTTTCCATTGGGCAACAAGGTCCAACCTTCCTCGTCATTGGCATCAAACTTATTCGTTCCGGTCGCGGTCCAGGTCAACGTGACGGGATCGAGCAAAGCGGCTTCGGATGTACAGCAGTTGGCCTGCATGTACTTGCCGTTGGCGAGCACCACACTCTGCGCATCGCCGATGGTGGTCCAGCCGGCGGGGGGATTGACGGGCTTCCAGATGTCGGCCACCGGGTCGTAGATCGCTCCCATGGTGGTCCACATGGGAACGAAAAAGTTGTATTCGCCGCCCATGATGACCACCCGGCCATCGGGCAGAACACCGGACGAGTGATAGAGCGGGGCGTAGCCGGAGGGTAGTGAAGCAATCTGACTCCATGCTCCATTTGCGTAACTGCCTTTGTTGTCAGGAGTCAAACGCCACCAATCCTGGCAACCTGCGTCCTGCACAATGACCGAGCCATCCGTCAGCAGGAGCGGGTTGGCCGCGCCTGGAAATCCCCCATTGCAGCTGTTTGAAGTGAACGGAGGTTGATGATTCAGCGGTCGCCACGGCGATGGGGCCGAAGTCGCTGCAGCAATGGCAGCAGGTCCGGCGAGGGCGGCGTTCCGCGGCCCGCGTGGCGGGATGGGCTTGAGCCGGGGAAGTGATTGGGCCTCAACGAGGCAGGAGCACACCAGGGCCGCGAATGCACAGAGTAGCCGGGTCCACATCCAAGTTCTGGATTTCATTTTGGAATCTCCCTTGTTTTTGTTGTCGGGATTCGCGAACGACTGCGGCGGAAATCGAGACCTTCTTGTTACTTGTCGCGAGCCGAGGCTCGCGCCTTGATCCGAGCATACTGCCGCAATATGTCGAAATCAACACGTTGATTTGAAACAGTGGTGTTTGGAACGCAGGACGATTGCGCGCCAACCTCAAGCTCTCGCTGGCGCTCGAGGTATTGCGCAGCGCGGGTTGTTTCAGGCCGTCAACGCGCCGCTTGCGTGGATTTTGACGCTGCGACCATCCTTGCGGCATGTGCGATGGGGACAGCGAAATTGGAGCCGGTGAAGTCCGCCAGGATCGCGAAGTTCACTCCGATGACCTTTCCGCTGGCATTGAATACCGGACCACCCGACCCTCCATGAGTTGTTTGTGCGTCATAGACCAGGCGATCGGGGCCAACAACGCCAAGGTGCCCTTGCGTCACCAGGGGTCGGATCAACTTTCTTCGACCAAGCTCCTGCACGAGACCCTCCGTATTGTTCCCGGCTGCCTGTGCGATCTGTTTGAGCGTACGCTCGTCTACACGTGCAAGGATCCCTTCGACTCCGGTGGGATATCCAATCAGGACGACCGGGCCACCCGAAATCGCGGCTTGCTGCTCGATTGTGACGGGCCGCGGATGGCGCTCAGGTAGATTGACTGATGCCAGCCCAAGGTCAAAGTCCTCGCTCACGCCCTGTGCTTGCACAGGCATTGGCGTTTCGTACCCCGGAAAGTACGCCCACATCGACTCGATAGTCGGCGCGAAGGTCTTGCTGGGCACGGGGATCTCCTTGGCGTTGTGCCACCAGGGTTGGAGCACATGATGATTGGTGAGGATGTGGCCGGCGGTATCGATCAGAAAGCCACTGCCAAATACGTGCAGTTGAACGGGCCGGCTGCCGCCTTCGGTGGTGACAATGACATTTCCCTTCTCGTCGGCGACCGGATTGCCATTCGCGTCAATGCCGGCAAAGTTGAGCCGAGCGCCACTTTTCCTGTCGTGAAACCCCACAATCGCGTAGATCAGACAGACGCTGTTCGAATAATCCCGGACGATCTCTTCTGCGATACGCGACTCACTCTCGAGTTTGCCGATCCGGGAGTCGGTCTGCTTCAAACGGTTGTCGAGCTCAGACAGAGAGGGCCCGCTGGAGGTGGACATCTGCTTGCGCAGGTCGGCACTCTCTTGCCGCAAGGCTTCCAATTGCTTGCTCACCGAAGCCGTCAATTCCTGATTGTCCGACTCGCGGCTCTTTTGTGCACGCTGCATAAGCTGAGCCTGGGTGAGTATGTCCGAGCGCAGACTTTTCAGTTGCAACGCCAGGCTCGCGTTCGATTTGCGGGTGACCTGGGCGTTTCGAACAGCAATTCCTACGCCGATCAACGCTAGAGCGATGAGCAGCCCCAGTGCAACCCAGCGTCTCTTCCCACTCTCCTTTTGCGCAACGATTGTCGCCAACGCCGCTTCGGCTTCGTGCTCTTTTCTCTTGGCTTCGAGCACCTCCTGGCGCAAGCGATCATCTGGCGCCTTCTCTCGCAGCTGCGCACGGATTCGGGCGAAGAGCTCAGGGGGCTCAAAGGGAATACTCAGGACGTCGTCCGCTCCGAGATCGAGAGCATGGCTGCGCTCCAAAGCCCCGCCGTCAGCGAGCAGGATTATCTTCACTGGCGCTGTGGTTTCATTGCCTTTGAGTTGAGTGAGAAGACCACAGCAATCCAGTGTTCGTACATCCGTCTGCAGCAGGATCAGATCAGGCTGATGCTGAAGAACAGTACGCACATCCGCGCTGTCCGGCGCCACGACGTCGTATCCAGCGCGAGAAAGTTCCGACACGAGCCTCGCGCTCAAATCGTGAGCGGCGCGAAACAAGAGAATCTTTGCCATGGTCAATCGACGGCGGGATGTGCTCGGAGGCGGTGTACGCCTCGCTGCAATCTACAAGGTGGCATAAGTGGAGCGGGTGATGGGAATCGAACCCACGTTAGCAGCTTGGGAAGCTGCAGTTCTACCATTGAACTACACCCGCCCGAGTGATTCGCATCGGGACGTGCACTTTCCGTGTGACCGGAATAGTAGCGCCAGCTTTGGAATTGGACAATGACTCAGTTCGCCGGCACGGGCCAGATCGGCTATGGAGTGCTCCAAATGACACCGTTGCCTAATGCTCGGCATACATCTTCATCGCATCCGCGCGCAGCGCGAGTTGGCTCGCGCTGCGGCTGTAAAACATGTGGCCGCCGGCGTACTCCTTGACCCGCACGCGACTCTGGTTACCCATGACAGGCATCTGGTCGGCGATCAGGACGGATGCCATGAATGGGCATGACAGGTCGCCCCAGCCGTGCACGATGAGGACATTCAGCTTCGGGTCCACCGCCACGGATTCACGCAACTCCTTCACGGAGCCGCGCTGAACACCGTCACCGTCCTCACCCTTTCCTTTTTCGTCGCCATCATTCCACGCGGAGTTGACTTCGTAGCTGAGTGCGTTGTAACGCCCAATGTACTTCCAGCCTGCGGTGCGCGTGATGAAGTCGACGATAGCGGTCGTAGTGGGCGCAATGATGCTGTCGAGAATCGGATCATTGTTGATTTGCGTGGGTGAGAAGGGGAACGGATCCCAACTCGTGACATTGGAATCGTAGCGGCTCCCCAACTTGCCTTCGGAGCGGAATACTTCGCGCAGGTAGGCCTGTGTCTCCAGCCGTCCCCCGGAACGCCGGACGAAGGTCGGATCCAGCCCGGAGAGTTCCGTCACACGCTTGACGATACGCTCGAGCGCCTGCGGGTCGGAATGACCTTTCAGAAGGTCCGCGACATATTCCGTCCGCGTATAGTCGATGACCTCGCCCATCTTCGCATCTGTCAGCTTGCCCTGGCGCTCCAGGTTCGCGGCTACGATGGTCGGCAACGTGAGCATCCATGGCAGTGGGGACAACTCGTGGTCATTGTTGGCGCCTGGATCGAGATACGGAGAAACGAGCACGACCCCATTCATCGCGACGCCGAGCCGTGTTTGCAGGTAGTAAGTGATGCGTGGGCCGCGGAAGCCGCCGTAACTCTCACCGACCAGGTACTTGCGCGAGGCCAGGCGCTCGTTCTTATTGAGCCAGTCGAATATGACGCGGGACAGATATTCGATGTCCGCCTTGGTGTTGTAGAAGCGCTTCTTGGCTTCGTCGTCCTTGACCCGTGAGCGGCTGAACCCGGTTCCCACCGGATCGATGAAGACGACGTCCGTGAAGTCCAGCCAAGTGCCCGGGTTGTCCTTGGCGGTCGCAGGGTCCGACGGACTATCGCCCTCGGCACCGAACTGCACCCGCTTCGGGCCTATCGCCCCTAGATTGAGGTAAACGGACGACGCGCCGGGGCCGCCGTTCAATGCGAACGTGACGGGTCGTCCCGCACCCGGAACGGTGTACGCGATGAACATCACGTCCGCCACTGTCTTGCCCTTCTCGTCGAGCACCGGCAGAGAGCCCACAGTAGCGTTGTAGTTCAGAGTGCGGCCACCCAGCTGGATGCTCTCACGGACCGTCTTGTCCGCCGGAAATGGCGGCAGTTTCAAATCCTCGTCCTGCGCCGGATGCTGCTCATCTTTCGCAGCCCCCTTGCCTTCTTCCTTCGCCGCCGGTGCCTGCTCCTTGTCCTTCGCCCCCACCGCCGGGGGTGCAAGGACCGCTATCAACAGGCTCAATGCCATCGACCACACGAGAGGGCGCAACTGCATGTCAATTCCTTTGGAAAGAAGCGCAGGACAGAGGCGCAACAGAATAAACGAATTGGCGCGCTCTTTCAGGGCGCTTTCAACACCTCGGCACGGGCTATGGCCGGGCGCGCATCGCGCTGATAGTTCCAGGGGACACTCTGCAGATGTGCCAGCAGCGATCGCACGAACCGGTCCTGCCTGCGCCGCGCCTCGGGCACAGGAACACCGTGATTGAGGATTGCGAAGTAGACGGTGCCCTGGTCGCCGGTTGAAATTGCCCCGACCAGCGCACTGGCCCCATAGTCGCCAAACGTGCCGGTCTTGCCTACGACGCGGCCAACTTCATCCGGCCCATCCAATCGGTGCCGCAATGTGCCGTCGTCTATTCCGGCGACTGGCAGAATATCGTACAAAGCGTGCCCGGTAGCATGCAGCTCCTTGTCCAGAACCCGCAGCAGATTCACCGCCACACGTGGACTCAGGCGATTGCGTGGATCTGTGCCCGCCCCATCACCAAGGGTGATTTCGCTCCGCATCGCCTGCGGCACAACGCTTCGCGCGAGACTCTCTACGGACCCCGCGCCGCCTGCCTCATCCGCCAACGGTTTGAAGATGTTGTTGGAATAATCGTTAAGGGACTTGGCCAGCGCCAGGAGCGGCTGCGAGCGATGGATGACCAACGGCCGCTCCTTGCCCGCGGCGCTGGCGCTGGTTGCCTTGCTGGGACCGGCCGCCTTGCCGGCATCACCGGCCTTGCCGGCATCGCCCGCCTTGCCGGCATCGGGTGCCTTGTTGCCATCAGCCGCCGTGCTGTCACCGGCTGGAGTCGGGTCGAAGCGGATCCCCTGTGGTTGCAGCGCTCCAGGGCTGGGGACCGAGCCACCCGGATTTCCGAGCTCCCACGCGCGCACCGTTGCAAGGGCTCCAGGCGATATCGAGCCGGCCAGCGCGCGCCGCAAGCGACCACCGTCCTCGTCGCTCTGCCAATCGAATGTTAACGTTCCGCGCAATCGCAAGTCGCCGACCACGCGCCTGATGCCCAAGTCGAGCAAGTGGTCAGCGACCAACAGGGCATCCTCATCCACCAGCGAGGGATCGCCACCCCCCTCGACCAACAGATCGCCCAACAACGCGCCGTCAACGACCTGGCCGTTTGTTGCGAACTTCGTCACGAATCGATACTCGGGGCCCAACTTGCGCAGCAGCGCCAGTGTGGTGGGAACCTTTGAAACGGACGCGGGGTGTACGGGCCGCGCAGCGGCCTGGGCCAGGAGCACTTTGCCGTCCGCGGCCTCAACGTACACGCCCTGATCAGCGCCCAGGATCGACCGGGCATCCATTGCCAGACTTGGCAGCTCGCCGCCGCTTGCAATGCGGGCTGCGAACAATCCCAGCAGCAGGGAAATCACAATCGAGCGCACAATATCTTCCAGGTAACACCACCGGTACGCATCATGCTGAGGCTGGCGAAAACATCAAGCTTCAATTATCTCATTCAGCGAGTATCGGCAGGCGCCTCCGGCCAGCTCGCGCGCACGAGCGCTCCGCCGAGCGCCGAATCCGCGATCTCTACCTGCCCCCCGTGCCATTCGATCGCGCGCTTGACGATAGCCAATCCGAGGCCATAACCCACTTTCTTGCCGGCCGCGGGATCCAACTGCACGAATGACTGGAATACGCGGCCGCGCTCCTGTTCCGGAATACCCGGGCCGTCATCCTCCACCAGCAGCTCATTCAAACCCTCCCGCGAGGTAAAGGTCACGTTGACCCGACTCACGGCATACCGGCTGGCGTTGTACAGCAGATTCTTCAGCACGGTCTCGAACAGGTGCACGTCGCAGACGACATGGTCGGCGGTGCCGCTTACCTGCGCTGCAATCGCAATACCGGGGCGCACGTCGTGTTTTACGGATTCGACGATTGCCGGAATCAGGCTGGTGAAGTTGTGTTCCGCCAGATTGAGCGCGAGGTCCGCACGCTCCAGGATCGCGTACCCCAGGGTCGCCTTTACCAGACCATTGATTGCGTCGATATCAGACTTGATGTTTGCCAGCGAGGCTTTGACCTCGGCCATGCTGACCGCCTGCTGGGCGAGCTCAATCTCGAATTGCATACGGGACAGGGGCGTTTTGATCTCATGGGAGACGGCATTCGACATGTCCTTGTGGGAGGCGATCAACCCGTCGATGCGCGTGGCCATTTTGCGGAACGTGTCCGCCAGCCTATAGATCTGCGAGTGCGGCTTGATCTCGGCGGTGAAGCGCCAGTTCCGGTTTCCATATTGCGCCGCGGCCCTTTCGAGCGCCCGCAGGTCGCGTGTCAGCGGCCAGATCCAGAACATGAGCACGAGGGCGATCACGGCATAGAACACTAACGTGAGCCCCCACTCGAGGGGGCCTCGCTGACCGGCGGGTTCCGGGGTTTTGAGCGCCAGCACGTGATCCTTATCGATGCGCTTCAACACCCAGGAATCACCCGTTGAGGTGCGCATGTAGGCATCCTCACCGCGGCTCAGTCGCTGCAACGTGCCGGGCCCGGCGATTTCCCCGGACGCGAACAGCTCCATATCGATGCCGGTGCGCGCAGCAATTCCCGCGACCCGGGATTTCCAACTCTCCGCCGGCGCTTCCCGCAGGCGATCGGCAAGCACCGCAACGACCGCGGCTTTGGACTTCTCATCGGTCACGTCCGGGCCGCTATAAGCTTGCAACAGCCTGTCCTGCCCCCAACTGACGACAGCCAACGTTACGGCTATGAGCAGATACAGACCGAGGAAATGGCGTGCCATAGCTCACCACGCATCCGGCACGAACAGATACCCCTGCCCCCAGATGGTTTTGATGCGCTCCGGGTTCTCGGCATCGTCGCCGAGCTTTTTCCGCAGGCGCGAGATACGGATATCCAACATCCGGTCGAGGCCGTCGTAGTCGCGGTTGTAGAGGCTTTTGAAGAGCATCTCGCGCGACTGAATCTCGCCGGCATGACCGGCCAGGTGCACCAGCAGGTCGAATTCATTTCGCGACAATGTTATGGGCTTGCCATCCCATTTGACCGCCCGGGACACTACGTTGATGTGCAGACGCCCGAACGCCAACGTCTTGCCGGAGGTTGGTACTGGAGGCTTGCTGCGCCTGAGAAGTGCGCCAATTCTCGCGAGGAGCACTCTGGGCTCCACGGGCTTGATGACATAGTCGTCCGCACCCAGCTCCAGACCTAACACGTGATCGATATCGTTGTCGCGCGCGGTCAGTATCAGAATCGGATTTGTGTATGCGGGACGCAAGCGTCTGCAGATAGTGAAGCCATCCTCCCCGGGCAGGCCGAGATCCAGGATGACGAGGTCAGGATTGTCGCGCTGCACGAACTCTACGACTTCATCGCCACGGCTGACGATGCTCATCCGAAATCCCTGCGTCTCCAGGTAGCGGCTTACCAGATCCGCCAGGCGAAGGTCGTCCTCCACCAATAAAACCGAATGTACGGGAACCGTATTCATGTGCCAGGCCGGCTCGGAATGACTAATCAAAGATGTTCCATGGCTGGCGGCGCTTGTGGCGATAGCGGATGGCCTCGCGGATGACACGCAACACCTCGGAAGCCAGCACGTGCTCGAGCGACACGTCGCGCAGCTGAAATGTCAGATCCTCGGCGAATGTCAGTTGAATCGTGTAAACGCCTTCCGCGTAATGCTCCCAGCAGTGCTTCACGTCGGGGCGCGCCACAATCACCAGGCACAAAGACTCCTCGCGGGAGGATCGCCACTGAGCGTGCACAGGTGTTTCGCATTGCGTGTCCTTGCCAGTCAGGGTGCAAATGCGTGGACTGATCTGCAGCTTGATATTGCCCTCCAGAGGAGGGTCCAGTGCCGAATAAGCAGAAGGAGCCATCCACAGGCCCAGAAGCGCAATCAAACGCGCCGCCCATCGCCCGGTCCGTCGGATCCTAATCAAAGTGATTGCCCCCTCCGTGACGCATGATCGACGAAGCCTTATCTGTGGATCACGTAAGTAGCACCAACGAATGCTGAGGTCACGTAGTGATTGCGAACGATCGGACTGTCCGCGATGCCATTGCCCAGGTGCTCGCAATGCACGAACGCCTCGAGCTTCCATTTGCGGCTCAAGGGCCGGGAATACCCAATTTTTGCGAATGGATTCAAAGCCCAGCCCGCCTGGTAGAAATCCGGGCCCCCATAATAGTAATTGACGATAGCCGCGCTCTTCCAGGTAACTCCCACATTCGCGCTCCAGGAGCCACCCATCTGGCCCAGGGGAATCCCGAGGGCCGCGCGCAGCTCATCGCCATGATTGCGGCCCGTGATTTCGTGCAGGTAATCGAGTTGGCCCGTGACGCCCGCATATTTGAAGGTCCACTCGGGCCCGGCCAGGTAGGTGATCCTGCGGGGGCGCGCGGGTATTTCCCGCCGCTCCTGCTGCGGACTGGCGGCATAGGTGGATTGCGTCGCCCCCCCGGCAGGCGTGAAATTGCCGAGAAAGAAATTCTGCAGGTCGCTGCGGTAAAAGAAGACCCGGTCGTAGCCCGGGCTCGCTATGAGGCTGAGGGTGTTCGTCTCGCCTTCAAAAAGCGTTACCCCCGGATCCAGATTGTCGATGAAGAATCGCTTGCCGTAGTAGCTGAACTGGGGCACGACCACCAGCGGGATATCCTGGCCGTGAATGACGGGATTGGTCCGGACGCCGGCGCCCACGGCCACACTCAGGTTCCAGCGGCCCACGGCGACACACTCCTCGGATGGAGCCGCACAGTCGTCTTCGGCAAACGCCACGCCCGCCCCGAAGAGGAGAGTGAGAAGCGCCGCGATATGACCGATTCCTCTCCAGCCCAAGAATCGTCTCTCCGTAGGGTCGCCATGGCATTACGCGAGCGCTCGATAGTCTCAAAACGGGCAGTGGCCCGCTATCCGCATCTGTAGCTGTTTGTAGTCAACTGTATCGCCGGCCGCCAGCCGAGGCCGCCCATACAGCCGGCAGCGCGCGTACAAATAGCTACAGCGCAACGCGCCAGGCTTGCTTGGGATCAAGGTCCGGCATTGGGATAGCCGCCAGGATGGCCATGTATGACAACCGCGGCCCATGCGAACGATGGCCCATGTCTCGAGCGAAGCTCGAGCCCATGTGACTCCTTACTCAGCCGGCGATGCGCTCGAGCGACCTGGCGATGTTCACCCAGGTCTGAGTACCTGCAACGGCAACCGCGAGGAAAAGTTCAGCCAGGACGATCAAGCCGCCGTAGACATAGGCCTTGTGCGGTCGGCCCCGCGTCCGCCAGTCATACACGATGGCCACAACGATCAGCAAAGTGGCGACGATTCCCGGCGGAATGGACACGAATGCCGGCGGCGGGCCGTCCGCGGCGCCCGCGGGTGCCAGGTAAGTCAGGAAAAGCCGAGCGATGGCAGGAGTCATCATGCTCGCCATGAGAACGAGCATCAGCCGTTTGTGTACTTCGGGCTTGCGCACATTGGCAATGGCCGTGGCGAACAGGCCGATCATGACAGGCAAGGCAACAAACACCACGGCTGAAAAGCGCAGGCTTGCCTCCCC
>Ga0105247_10002250_pt1 | contig 13274 bp, 9 predicted proteins | sample KBSS24metaG_FD_81519 | JGI IMG/M metagenome (GOLD analysis project Ga0105247, IMG submission 81519) | Switchgrass rhizosphere microbial communities from Kellogg Biological Station, Michigan, USA - KBS S2-4 metaG | ecosystem: Host-associated > Plants > Roots > Rhizosphere > Soil | place...
TCGGGCGGCGCTTCGGCGGGATCGCTCGTCGACGACCCATCCGGGACGAAACGCGCGAACGCTATGTCGGGAGGCGGTGGGTACGGGCGAAGCGTGAAGACCACCAGACCGAAGGTCGCTAGTGTCGCCGCCAGGACGGCGGTTCCACGGATCCGACCGCTCGGCTGTGAAATGGGACGACGGCGCCGCTCGTCACTGGCCAACAAGAACCGCGAGTTCCTGATCGGCTCCTCCACCAAGGCCCAGGACAGGACGGCCAGGCCGAGGGTCAGCGCGATCGCCGCCACGTAGTAGCTCCCGCCGCGATCCGGCATCTTCGCACTCAGCAGAATGATCACCGGAAAATGGAAGAGATAGATCGAATAGGACACATCGCCAATGAAGACCGAGACGCGGTTCGTGAGGACCCAGTTCCGGGGGGCCGCCGGAATGCCGCCGGCGAGTACCAGTGCCGATCCCGCCACCGGAAGCAACGCGAGCGGCGCGGGAAATTCCGGTCCGCTGTGTACGGCGAACAGCGACACCCCGATGACTGCCAGCCCGAGCCACGATGCGATCGAGCCGATCACGGCGGGTAGCTTCCGCAGCCAGGGCGCTAGGCACGCCAGTAGGGCCCCGAGTCCGAGTTCCCAACCTCGCGTGAGGCTGGAGAAGTACGCGGTGGTGGGATCGTCGGCAGATTGCCTCAAAGCCCACCAGAACGACGCGACACACAATGATGCTGCGGCGATCGCGCCGACGAGCAGTCGAGTGCGCGCGGCACGCTCGTCCCGCCGACCGATCACGGCGACGGCACCCCCGACCAACAGCAAGATGATTGGCCAGACGAGATAGAACTGCTCTTCGACCGCCAGGGACCAGTAGTGCTGCAGCGGCGAGGTGGGACCGCTCGCCGAGAAATAGTTTGTACCCAGGTCCACAAAGTGCCAGTTCGCCCAGAAAACTGCGGCCCACCCGCCGTCCACCGAGATCTGGTCGGCGAGAGCCGCGCTGTAGACGCTCCGGGAGGCCAAGATCACCAGGGCGATGGCGACGAGGGCGGCGGGGAGAATTCGCCTGATCCGGAGTTTGTAGAAGTCCAACAGGTAGGTCGCGGGGCTCCGCGTCCCTAGCATCCGGAGCAGTCGTCCGGAGATCAGGAATCCGGAGATGACGAAGAACACATCGACTCCGACGAACCCTCCGCGCGGCTTGTCGACGAGGTGATTGAGCACAACGGCCGCGACCGCCACCATGCGGAGTCCCTGGATGTCGGAACGCTTGTGATGGCTATGGCTCTGCTGGACGCCGTTCCGGCCGTTCCGCTTGTCATCGGCACGCTCCACAGCGGTGTAGTCGTGCGCAAGACTCGTCATCGATTCCCCCGAACTGCCATACGGCCGATCCCCGGTGCCAATTATGATTCACGCGCGTCCTGCCTAGGGCGCAGCGACCAGAATCGCCCCACTGCTTTGCTGGCCGCGAGCGGGCGAAGGAGGATGCATGGCGAAGATCGGGTCGGCGCGGGCCGGCGCGGGATCGCTCCCCCTGCGCCTGGGCAGGATCCGGTTCACGCTCGTGGCCGAAGGATCCGGCGAGCATCGCGTCGGAACGGCACTCGACACGGCCCTCGCCGCACTGGTTGCGTTCTTGCTCTACTTTCCGGTCGTCGTTGCACAGCTGCACGGGAGCATGACGCCGTTTGTCGTTGCCTTTTACCTGATCTGCGCGACTGTGATTCTCGACCTCCGCCGGACCGGCACCGCACCGCATAGCGCGTTACCGCTCCTGACGGCCTACACAGTGTTGATCGTGGTCGTGGCGAGGTTGCTGAACTCGGTCGAAGGATCGACCTATGCCTCGTCGTTCGAGCGGGTGATATTGCTCATGCCGCTTGCCGGCCTCGCCGGATGGCTGCTGCTGCGCAACGGCAAGCTGGCGTTGTACCTGTCGTGGCAGCTCCTCGGCGCCATGATGAGCGTTCCGCTCGCGATCATCGAATACACCGCGAACGTGACGCTGCTCAACCCGGACCACGCCGCATATGTGCGGAACGGGCAGACGCGTGCGATCGTAGGAGCCGATCATCCGCTGGTACTAGGCACCTTGTTCGTCGCCCTGATCCCGATGGCCGTCTTCTTGCTGGGTCGGGTCGGCAACGTCGCGGCGATCGCCCTCTACGCCGGCGCCTGGATGACTGGGAGCAACGGGCCCGAGCTGGTCGGTGGCGTCCTGCTGGCCGTCTGTCTTCTTCCACCGCTGGCTCGAACCGTGCTACGAACCGTGGCTCCACTCTATACGCTGCTGGTCGGGCTCGCCGCGTTCCTTGTCGTCGGAGGCGTCTGGCTTTGGGATTCCCAGATCCACGGCACGAACACGACAGATGTGAGCAACGAGTATCGCGCCGCTCTGTACCACTTCTTGATCGGGCTGCTGCACGAGCGGCCTTTCGGATTCGGCTTCAGCGGCCTACCGATCAACACGCACTTCGTCTTCACCCTGAATGGCGTCGTCGACGTGGCGATGTCGATCGACTCCGAGTTGATCTACACGGCCACTCAGTTTGGCGTGTTGGGGGTGATCGCCTTTGCGGGCATCGCCGCGCTTGGTGCGCGTGCGGGAGTCCAACATCATGCGATCGGCCTTACCCTGCTGACGATCACCCTCATCGGCCTATTCCTCGCCATTCATTCGTGGAACTCGCTCGGCTCTTTCTGGTTCCTGATCGCGGGCGCAGCGGTGGCGGTCGTCCAAGGCGGCCACGAGGCGACGTGGCGCGGGATGGGCGTCCCCTATTCGACAAGCGCGGAGGAAGGTTCGTCCGACTCTGAGAGGCGTTCAGCCGTCGAAACATCCCGGGTACGCGCGGGCAGTAGGCTAACGCCCGTGAGTTCAGGGTGGGATGGCGCGCATGTCGCGTAGCCGCGAACCGCGCCGGCGCGGGCAGGTGCCCGGCGACGCGGAGGTCATGTCGGGGACGCCAGCGGACCGCTCCCGCAGGAACAGGCGTGGCCGGCGGAACGGATACCTCCGCATCCTGCACAGCGGCTGGCTGGTTATCGTTCCGTTCATTCTCATCGGCGTGGCCGTCGCGGTCTTCGACATCGAGCGGACGCCCAAGGCGTACGTAGCGACAGCACAGGTCTTCGTCACCACATCCGACGTCAAGGACACCTCGGGCCTCTACTCAGGCGATCAGTTCAGCCTGTCGCGTGTGCAGACCTACGTCAGCCTGGTGACCAACCCCAGCACAAACATCACCGCTCCGGTTCGGGAGAAACTCGGCCTGGCGCTCACGGACAAGCAGCTGTCCGGCATGGTCACCGCTGATGCTCCGCTGAACAAGGTCCTGGTGCGGATTCACGTCCGCGACGGCTCAGCGCTGCGCGCGGCCGACATCGCAAACGCGGTTGCCGACCAGTTCATCGTCGTCGTCAAGCAGATCGAGACCGTCCAGCGCACGACCGAGACCGCCGCGCAGTCCTCGCCCCTCAAGCTGACGGTGACCCATCCAGCAGACGTCCCCAGTGCGCCGGTCGCGCCGCAGAAGAAGTTGCTATTGCTGAGCGGGTTCTTCGGTGGGCTGGTCGCGGGCTTGTTGGTCGTGTTCGTTCGCGAGCGTGTGGAGAGTTCCCGGGTTTCCTCCAGCGACGACGTCGAGGAGATCAGTGGGTCGCCAGCGCTGGGGGTGATCCCCTTCGACAAGCGGGCGCCCGTACTACCCAATGCCTTCGACGGGGACAGTTCCGGAGCGCGCGCCGAGGCGTACCGCCAGCTGCGCACGAACCTGCAGTTCGTGGACGTGGACAAACCACCCCGGTCGATCGCCGTGACCAGCCCGATGGGCGAGGAGGGCTCGACGTCGGTCGCGCTCAACCTTGCAGTCTCCCTGGCCGAGGTCGGAGTGAAGGTCGTTCTCATCGAGACCAATCTGCGAAGCCCCCAGCTGGCGCGTCTGCTCGGGCTCAATGGGCGCCTCGGCCTGACCTCGCTACTCATCGGATCCAGTTCGATGGAGGAGGCGCTGCAGCACGTCTCAGCCAACCTGGCGGTGGTGACGTCGGGCCAGTTGCCGTTCAACCCCAGTGAGCTGCTGGCGACGAAGCAGGCGCGTGTCGTCATCGCGGACCTGGTGGAGCGGTTCGACTGCGCGGTGTTCGACGCGACGGCGCTGCTGCCGATCGCAGACGGCGCAGAGGTCGTCTCGATGGCCGACGTCGCAGTGCTGGTCGTCCGCACCGGCCGGACCAGCCGGGAACATGTCCGCGACTCCTTCAACACGATGTCGCGCGTGGGCGCGCGACTGGCGGGAGTAGTGCTGAACCAGTCCTCGGCGCGTGCTCGCGCCGTGCAGGTGGCGGGACTCACGCGCCCCACCGGCGGCGCCTCGGAGACGGCGCCGCCGAACAGACGCGGTCGTGACATGACATCGGCCGACGGACCCTCCGTAGCAGTCAGGCAGACCGCCGGGAGGTCGAGCACCACAGAACAGGTCGATGTGACGGAGCAGCCCGCTCGCTGACCGACCATCTTGGCGCAACTCCGCACATGCCGCCCTTTGCGGTTAGACTGCCTTCTGTCGTTGCCGTTTCGGGGGAATGCGGGACGACGTGGGGGAACGTATGCAGGGCAAAGCGACCGTGGGGTACGTGCCAGGTGTCTTCGACATGTTCCACGTCGGGCACCTCAACATTTTGCGCAACGCACGCCTGGCGTGTGACTACCTGATCGCCGGTGTCGTCAGCGACGACCGGGCGCAGGCGGCTAAGGGCAAGGCGCCGATCGTTCCGCTGGCCGAGCGGCTTGAGATCGTCCGCAGCGTCAGGTATGTCGACGACGCCGTGGTCGAGGACACGGCCGAGAAGCTGGAGATGTGGGAGCGCCTTCGCTTCGACGTCATTGTCAAGGGCGACGACTGGCGCGGCACAGCGAAGGGCAGCAAGCTCGAACGCGACTTCGCCGGCGTCGGGGTCGGGGTCGTCTACCTGCCGTACACCGTGCATACGTCGAGCACGATGCTGCGAAGCGCCCTGAACGTCCGAGTCGCCGAGGCCCGGTAGCGGTTCACATCGTCCTCATCTCGCGGAACCAGCGCACGCAGCCCGTCAGCAGGAACGCCAGGTTCGCCGCGGCGAGCACCGTGTAGACCGCGAGGAACGCGGTGTGGACCGGCAGCAGCAGCATCGTCAGGCACAGCACGCCATAATCGTTGGGCAGCACGACCAGCGACCGCATCACGGATGCCGACTCATCGGGGTCGACGCTCGCCGTGGTGACCGAGTTCCCTCCCGCCTCGACGCGCCTAATCCTGCGCAGCATGTCCGCCAGGAACAGCGCGTGGAAGAAGATCGAGCTGATCGCGCCGAACGCGAGCGGGACCAGCAGCCACTGTGCATGCTTCAGGTCGTACCACCGGTACCAGCAGATCGCGACGGCTAGGTGGAAGGTGGCGATCTTCGCCGCGTCGAGGGTGTGGTCCAGCCATTCCCCTGCCGCCGAGCCGCTGCGTTGCAGGCGCGCAACTTGGCCGTCGGCGGAGTCGAGCGCGTATCCGACGACAAGCCCCACGCAGATCACCACCGCCGACCCCCAAGACGGCCGGATGGTCGCAACCAGTGCGATAGCAGCGAACGTGAATACGCCGCTGAGCGCGCTGACCTGGTTGGGAGACAATCCGGCGAGGTGAGCGACGGCGGCGAACTGGCGCCCGACCGGCCGATTGACCCAGCGCGAATACACGGCCGCGCCACGGTTGCTCTTTTGCGCCGAGGCGAGCTGTCGAACGATCTGGCGTCGTGTTGACTTCGCAGCAACAGTCACGGCTTCCCCCCGGCGTCGGACAGTCCCATGATCATAGGGATCAGGAGCAGCTTGGCGCGTCCACCGACTCCGTCTGCGCTCGCACCAGGGGCTGGCGGAGCAGCTGCACGGCCCCGGCTTCGGGATCGCGGAGTCTGACTTCGATTGTCCGGGTGGAACCGACCGGAAGCTCCACCATCAAGGACACCACGACGTTCCCGGCTTCAGTGACAGACGCGAACGGGATCGCCTTGCCATCCAGGGTGAGCGCTTTAATGGTGGCGCCGGGAGTCGCGTAGTAACTGACCTGCATTCGGTTGTCCCCGGGCATGACCGCGTGGTCGGGCTTGTCGGCCCGGAGGACGACGTACGCCGGCAGCCCCTTCGTCGGCGCCCGGTTGGTGAGTGTGAGAGTGGCCGTGACCGGGCTGCCGGCGTCGCAGGACTTCCGCGTGTAGGACATGGAACGGTCGAGGTAATAATCCAACTTGCTGCCGGCGGCGTTCGTCACCGTGAAGCCGCTCAGCGGCCGCCCGTTGCCGCCGATCACGCCGGCATACCCGGCGGCGACGAGCGCGTTCTGCTCGGCGGGGCGGGTGCTCCACATGACCAGGCGGCGTTCGCGCGCTGCCTTGCCGAGCATCCGGACCAGGTCCTTGGGCGGACCGTTGCCGCTGGTGACCTTGTCGGCCACGGCATCGGCGATCGCCAGAACAAACCTGTCCCGGTCCGCGTCGTCCGCGTACCGGGCGTACTGGCCCTGCTGCAACAGGGCGATGACGCTGCCGGAGTCGACTGTCGTCCCGTCGGCCAGCCGCGTCGGCCCGGTTACCTTGAGCAGGTAGCTCAACGCGGTCGGATCGACCGCGATGGCGCCGTCGATGTGCTGACCGGTCTTCTTCTGCCACATCGACGCCCAGATCTGGGCGGCGTATGGGAAGTGCGGGCTCACGTCGGAGTTGACGAAGGTGCCGGTGGGGTCGAGCGGGCCGTAGCGATTGTCGAAGTCGGCTCCCAGGTCGACGTCCGCCTTGATGCCGTCCAGTTCGGTGTCGTTGCCGAAGTGATCGAAGGTGATCTTGCCCCTGTCGGCGGTGACGATAGCGAAGCCGCCGGGCAGGCCACCCAGACCGCGGGCCTCGGCCTCGTTCATGAAGCCGACGAAATAGCGCCGGAGTCCGTCGCCGCCCAGCATCGGCAGGGCGGTGTCGACTGTGTTGGACGCGCCGTCGAGTTGGCCCGCGATCGCCTCCAGCGAGTCGATCACGGCACGTCGCGCGTCGTCCGCCGGTCCCAGCCAGGTGCCGGACGCGGTTCCCTGGACGGCAGCGATCGCGCCTCGGGTCGAGTCGACGGCACGGGCGAGTACGGGGGCGGCCCGTCGCAGCACGTCGAGATCGATGGAGTCGCCCTTGCGCACGGTGCTGCCGTCAAGGTTCTTGGCGAGCTCGAGGACACCGGGGATGGCGCGGGATGCGAGGGAATCACCTGCCGCGGCAAGCACTCGCTGTGTCCGAAGGGGCTCGCCGGCCCAGGGCAGGTTGGAGGCTACCCACCAGGCCGGGCCGGTTGTGAGGCCGTGTGCCGTGTCCGCCTCATTGCGCAGGCGATCCGCCGCCCGGTTGGCGGCGGTGTAATCGCCGGCGCTCAGAGCGGACCGCAGAGCGGCGAGGTCGCGCTTCATCGCCTCCATGTGCGAACGAGCGAGTACGGCAGTGACCACCACCCAGACCACGCCCGCGGCTAGGGTCAGCAGCAGGGCGAGTCCGAGCCAGCGAGCCGTTGTGCGCCGCGTCGACGACGCCAGGGCCTGTGCGTCCCCTGTTTCGTCAGAGGACGCTGTCACGCCTCTTCGGAGCCGTCACGCGCGGCGGCGACGGCGACCGAGGTACAGGAGTGCGGCACCACCGAAGAGTAGGCCACCCGAGGCGGAAAGCGCCGTCATCGAGGCCGCGCCGGTGAACGCAAGTCCTCCGCCGCTCGTACCTCCGCCGTTCGTACCGCCGCCGCTCGTACCGCCACCGTTCGTCGCGGGCGGTGAGACAACGACGCCCTGTACGGAGCCGGCGCTGTTGACCGCGAGGTCGCAGCTCCGGTTCGGCATCGAGACGGTGAGCGTGTGCGCACCGGGCGCCAGCGTGCTCGGCACGTGCACGGTCGCGTTGATCGTGCCCGTCGCATCGGCTGTGACGGTACCCAGGACGGCCGGTGCGCTGTGCAGGGTGATCGTCGCCGTGCCGCCGGGCTCGAAGCCGGTGCTGACGATCGTCAGATCCGCGCCGGGCCGCAGACCCCCACCGAGGACGGTGGTGGCGCAGGGTGCCTGCGGCGGATACGGCTCGTCCGCCGCGGCGGTCGGTGCGGCGTAGAGCGCCGCGGCGGCGAAGGCGGCAAGCAGCCCGCCGCCCGAAAGCGCGCGCGCAGCCATAGAACGCTTGGTCATGGAAATGCCCCCCGACATCGCAGTAAGCGGCTCCCCCGAACCGCAGTGCAGTAAAGGTAACCCCTTAAGTGGTGATTCGCACCCGCTAGCCACGCCGAGTGGGCGAATGCACGACCGAGAAGCGGGCATATTCGGACAAATCACCGTGAGAGGTCCCTGAGAGCGTCAGCAGCCGGTGGTAACGACCGCGGACTTCACGAACGCACCGGTTTGATAACCGAACTCGCGCAGCATCTCCGCGGCGGAGTGATCCACCTTCGGCGACTCCATCAGCAGGGTTCCGTCGAAGCAACGCCCGATGATCCAGCGGGCCCGGGTCACGTGGTAGTTGGAGGTGACCACGATGATCTTCGTCCAGCCCCGCTCCCGGGCGAGTCTGCCCAGTTCGCGGGCCTCGCCCCGCGTCGTCCGCGGGTCGGGCTGGAAGCACAGCACCTGCGGATGCGCGGCTCTGCCGCATTCGTAGCGTGCGCTGGTCGCCTGACTCGGCGGCGGAGTCGAGATCACCAGCACCGGTGCGTAGCCCTCGTCCGCGAGCCGGCGACCGTACTGCCAACGGCCGTCCACCGTCGGGCCGCCGAGGACGAAGACGGCGTCGGCTCGCTGCAGTTTGTCCAGATGCGGATGGGCAACCAGCCACAGGCACAGGCAGAACCAGGTGACCGCCAGGGTGGCGACTGTCGCCAGCGTGATCAAGGGCCAACGACGCCGTCGGCGTGGCGCCCGCTGGGCGGCTTCGGTCCGGTCCGCCTGCGCCTCCTCGGTCACGTCCGCACGGTAGTACAGGCGGCTCGTACGGTGGCCGTACTTCGGCAATGATCACAGGTATGACCACACGGCGAATGCCGGCAGAATCGCCGTGCAGGCGGATGCCTGCGGAGTGGGAGCCGCACGAGCGGTGCTGGATGGCGTTCCCGCCGCCCAATCCCACCTTCCATGATCCCGAGGCGTTGAACGCGGCCCGCGTGGCGTGGGCGCACGTCGCGACGACGATCGCGCGGTACGAGCCGGTGACGCTCGTCGCGGGACTCGACCAGGGCGCCGACGCGGGACGCTACGTGCAGGAGCACCCGGACATCACGATCCTGGAGCGGCCGCTGGACGACGCGTGGATGCGCGACATCGGCCCGACCTTCACCGTGGAGGCGGACGGCGGGCTCGCCGCGGTGGACTGGGTGTTCAACGGCTGGGGCGCGCAGCAGTGGGCCCGCTGGGAGGAGGACGCAAAGATCGCCACCGCCATCGCCGAACACGTCGGCGTGCCCGTCCGGCACTCGGCGCTCACGAACGAGGGGGGCGGGATCCACGTCGACGGCGAGGGAACCGTGCTGCTCACCGACACGGTGCAACTGGGCAAGGAACGCAACCCGGGTTGGACGCGCGAGCAGGTCGAGGCCGAGATCCACGAACAGCTCGGGACGAGCAAGGCGATCTGGCTGCCCCGCGGCCTCACCCGCGACTACGACAGCTTCGGCACGAGGGGGCACGTCGACATCGTCGCCACGTTCGTCCGTCCCGGCGTCGTTGCCGTGCACTTACAGCAGAACGCAGCACACCCGGACCATGAGGTGAGCGGGGAGATCGTCGCGCTGCTGCAGTCGTCGACAGACGCGGCGGGGCGTCAACTCGAGGTCGTCCCGATCCCCGCGCCCGAGGTGCTCTCCGACCAGGAGGGCTGGGTCGACTACTCCTACATCAACCACTACGTCGGAAACGGCGTCGTCGTGGTCGGGACGTTCGATGACCCGGGCGATGCGCGGGCACTGGCGCTGCTGGCCGAGCTCTACCCCGGCCGGACGATCGAGACGGCCGACGGACGCGCGATCTTCGCCAACGGCGGCGGCGTCCACTGCATCACCCAGCAGCAGCCCGCGGTCTGACCGGCCGTCACCTCGTGACGTGGACGACGGACTTGCCGAGCGTTGCCGTGCGTCCGTGCAGTGCTGACTTGAATCGCGCGCATCACCGCAGGCTGGACAGCCCGGGCTCATCCGCCGTGCGCGAGGGCGAGTGGGTAGACGGCGGTGGCGCCGGCCTGGCGCAGCAGCAGAGTGACGACGGCGAACGTCCAGCCGGTGTCGATGACGTCGTCGATCAGCAGGACGGGCCGGCCTGTGACGGCCGCGGCCACCTCGTCGGGGACGCGGTAGGCGCCCCACACGTCGCGCAGTCGCAGCGCGCTGTTCGACCGGCCGTGCGAGGACGGGCCGGTGTGTTCGACCGCGCCGACAACCGGCAGCCGCCCGATCTCCCCGATCCGCGCGGCCAGTGAGCCGATCAACTCCGGACGGCGTCGTGACCCGACCCGGACGATCACCTCCGGCCGTTCGCGCCACGACCAGCTCTTCAGCACCTCGACCGATGCCCGCACCAGGTCGTCCGGGACGGCCTCATCCGCGGCGTTTGGTCCGGCCACCGCGCGTACCCGCGGCCCGAGCCCGAGGTCGCTGAAGCGCGCCACCGCGCGTCCCGGCTCCGCGACATCGGCCGGACCGATCTTGCCGCTCACCGGAACCCCCAGGGTCCGCATCGAGGAGGGCCACATCCGCCGCGGGTCGACCACCATGCCCGGCCGGGCGAGGGTCGCCGCTGCGCCGGAGACGCTCGCGGCGTCCGTGGATCCCGGCAGAATCAGCCCGCCGCAGTTGTCGCAGCGGCCGCAGTCGTCGGCATCGGGGTCGTCCAACTGCGCGCGCAGGAACCGCATCCGGCACGCCGTGGTGGCGATGTAGTCGAGCATCGTCTGCTGCTCGTCCTGCCGCACCTGGGCGACGCGCTCGTACCGCTGGGCGTCGTAGGACCATTCCTGCCCGGTCGCCTCCCAGCCGCCGCGCACCCGGCGCACGGCGCCGTCGACGTCCAGCACCTTGAGCATCGCCTCGAGCCGGGTGCGGGACAGCTCGACCGAGGTCTCCAGCGTCGCCGTGCTCTGGACCCCGCCCGAGGAGGTGAGCGCGGACAGAGCCGTCCGCACCTGGGCCTCCGGCGGGAAGCCCACCGAAGCGAAGTAGGCCCAGATCGCCCGGTCGTCCTCGCCCGGCAGCAGGATCACCTGCGCCCGGTCGACGCCACGTCCGGCACGCCCGACCTGCTGGTAGTACGCGATCGGGGAGGACGGTGCGCCGAAGTGCACGACGAATCCCAGGTCCGGCTTGTCGAAACCCATGCCCAGCGCCGAGGTCGCGACCAGGGCCTTGACCCGGTTGTCGATCAGGTCGTCCTCGGCGACCAGCCGCTCGGCCTGCTCGGTCTGCCCGGAGTAGGCGGCGACCGGATAGCCGCGGTCGCGCAGGTACGTGGCCACCTGCTGCGAACCTGCCACGGTCAGCGTGTAGATGATCCCGGAACCGGGCAGGTCGCCGAGATGATCACCCAGCCAGGCCAGCCGGTGCGCGGTGGATTCCAGCGGTAGCACCCCGAGGTGCAGGGACGAGCGGTCCAGCGACCCGCGCAGGACGAGGACGTCCGAGCCCCCGAGCCCCAGCACGTCCGCCACGTCCCGCACGACGCGGGAGTTGGCGGTAGCGGTCGTGGCGAGCACCGGGATGCCGGCGGGCAGTTCGGGCAGCATGGTGCGCAGGCGCCGGAAGTCGGGGCGGAAGTCGTGGCCCCAGTCGCTGATGCAGTGCGCCTCGTCCACCACGAGCAGTCCGCAGGCGGCGGCCAGCGCCGGCATGACCTCGTCCCGGAACTCCGGGTTGTTCAGCCGCTCCGGCGAGAGCAGCAGCACGTCCACCTCGCCGGCCGCGACGGCCGCGTAGGTCGATCGCCACGACTGCAGGTTCGTCGAGTTGATCGTCGCCGCCCGGATGCCCGCGCGCGCCGCGGCGTCGATCTGGTTGCGCATCAGCGCCAACAGCGGCGAGATGATCACCGTCGGCCCGGCGCCGGCCGCGCGCAGCAGGGCGGTGGCGACGAAGTAGACCGCCGACTTGCCCCAGCCCGTCCGTTGCACGACCAGCGCACGGCGCTTGTCGGCCACGAGAGCCTCGATTGCGGTCCACTGGTCCTCACGCAGGACGGCCGTCGGCCCGGCCAGGGCGCGAAGGTGCTCTTCGGCCTGCTCGCGTAGCGACGTCATGCAGCCTGTCTAACAGCAGGTGGCGACAGGATCAGACCCAGGACGGGAGCCACATCCGAAGGTTCCACTGGTCGTAGGTCAGCAGCCCGCCCGTCCAGACCGGCCAGAAGAAGGCGAAGCAGATCGCGACCAGACCCAGGTAGGTGCTGACGGCCGCGATACCCCAGCGCCGCCGGCGGACCGCGGTATTGCGCTGCAGGCGGTCCTCGTAGGAGCCGATCGCGGGCCCGAGCAGTTTCCCGAGCGCGAGCGTCACGCCCAGCACCAGGAACGGGACGAGCGGGGCCACGTAGAAGAAGAACATCGTGCGGTCCAGATCGACGAACCACAGCAGCCACCCGGCGATGAACGCGACCCAGATCGCGCCCGCGCGCCAGTCACGGGTGGTGATCCAGTGCCAGCCCAGCCAGAGCAGCATCGGGATGAACGACCACCACAGCAGCGGCGTGCCGAGCAGCAGCACCTCTCGCGAGCAGGACGTGGCCCCGCACGATGTCGAGTCGCCGTCGTAGTAGAAGTCGACCGGGCGCCCGTCCACCAGCCATGACCAGGGCTTGGACCCGTAGGCGTGGCCGCTGGTGAGGTGGACGTGGAACCGGTACGCGTCCAGCGTCCACGCGCCGAGGGAGCGGACCGGGTCGGGCACCCAGGCCCACGTCCACGGGATGTCGATCCAGAACAGGTGCAGGGTCGCGCTCGCGTCGTGGGTGTCGGCCCAATGCCGTCCCCACGCGTTCTCGCCGGCGAACCAGCCGATGTAGGTAAGCAGGTACGTCGCCATCGGCACGACGAGCAGCGACCCGAGCGCCGGCAGCACGCTGCGCCGCAGCGTCGTCGTGCTCGGGCGCTTGGCCCCTGCCGCGCGGAACGCCGCGCGGTCCCACACCAGGCTGAGCAGGACGAACGCGACGAAGAAGTACGCGCCGGTCCACTTCACCGCGCAGGCGCCGCCGAGCAGGACGCCGGCCAGCA
>Ga0105247_10002257_pt1 | contig 13249 bp, 23 predicted proteins | sample KBSS24metaG_FD_81519 | JGI IMG/M metagenome (GOLD analysis project Ga0105247, IMG submission 81519) | Switchgrass rhizosphere microbial communities from Kellogg Biological Station, Michigan, USA - KBS S2-4 metaG | ecosystem: Host-associated > Plants > Roots > Rhizosphere > Soil | place...
AAACAAGAAGCGGCGGGTAGCCGGGGAAGGTCTACGCTGGCCTGATCAGCCGTGGCTTCGAAGGTCCAGACCTGGGATCGGGCGGTGGGATAGCTCCGCGTCTGGTAGTCGGCGTGCACGGCGCACCGGGATCGACACCGCGCCCAGCTGCGAGTGGCTTGCTTCGGGTGCCACCTGGCCCGCACCCTCCGGCACACTGGCAGTGTGACCAGCACGGACGAGCCCGCGTGGCCGCCGACCGCGCAGGCGCTCATGCGGTCCCGGTTCGAGGCGTTCCGGGACGGCGACGCCGCCTGGCTGCTGGCTTCCTGGCACCCGTCGACCCGGCCCCGCTCCGTCGACCTGAGCAGCAACCCGACCTGGCGCGGACTCCAGATCGTCGACACGGTGGCCGGCGGGCCCGACGACGACACCGGCGTCGTCGAGTTCCGCGCGACCTACCTGCTCCCCGCCGGCGGCGTCGGCATCCACCACGAGCGATCCCGCTTCATCCGCGAATCCGGCCGCTGGTATTATCTGTCCGCCGCCTGATCGACCCTTGGCGTCAGAACGAGCGAACGAGCTTCGTCGTGCTTGGGGATCGTCGTCGATGACCGCGGTGGCGCCCCTGCCGGCGCGGGCCGTTCGCCGCCAGGGGCGCGCGAGGCTTTCATGTTCGCGGCCGATATCGGCTGTGGCGAGGGCAAGGGCAGCCCACGATTAGCCGTCTTCCTGGACTACCAGAACGTCCATTTCTCGGCTCGCAACAGTAAAGAACGATCGGCGTCAACGCGGGTTCCGCCATGTTGTCGTGTCCGATACCGGTAGGTTCAGTGTTCACGGACGGGACTATGGCCGCAGTCGCTCAGGGCGGCTCACGGCAGCCTCGACTACTGATAGTGGTACTGGCAGGAGATGATGGTGATCTGGCCGGGCGCGACCGCATAGATCAGGCGGTGCTCATCGTCGATTCGGCGGGAGCGCAGCCCGGCGAGGTTGTTGCGAAGAAGTTCAGGCTTGCCGATGCCCTGGCCTTCTGGATCGCGTTTGATGTCCGCGATCAGGGCGTTGATGCGCTTGAGTGTTTTGCGGTCCTGACTCTGCCAATACAAATAATCATCCCAGGCATGGTCGGTCCAGGTCAGCTTCACTCGTCGGGATCCAGGAGGCGCTCGACCGCGCCGCCCGAACGCCACTGCTCGACGCTCTCCATCAGCCGGCGGGCGTTCGCGGGCGTACGCAGCAGATAGTTGGTCTCCACGATCGCGTCCCAGTCCTCCTTGCTCACCAGGACTGCGTTCCCTCTCTTCGAGACGATCTCTACCGGGGTGTGATCGGCGTTGACCTGCTCGAGAAGCGGGAAGAGCGTCTTGCGTGCCTCGCTGGCACTGATCGCCGCGACCATGCCGGCACCTCCCTTAGGATCTAGTCGTACCGAATACGGTACCACTCATGGTGGTGCTCGTCAGCTGGCCGCCCTCAGTCTTCGCTCTCTCGGTCTGCTTCGTCACCGTGACGGCCACGCGTCGTCCGTCCGGATCTCGAGGACGTGGTCTCCGGGGGTGAGCGGACAAGTGATGTTCCCGTTTTCAACGCGGGTTCGCCATTTGAGCCTGGTCACCGTCCCTCTGGCCGGATCCGTATGCCGTCGTGTCTTGAGACGATGATGGCCCGCGCCGGATCTTGTAAGGCTGTGCTAGGCCGTTGCCAGCCGCCGCGCAGCGGATGACGGCGGTCGCGACCAGGGCTCGCCTCGGACCTGCGGGAAGCCTGACCGTCGCATCAGCCACGGCCCGACTCATGGGCGAGGGCGGTTGGTCCTCAAGGCCCCAGCCGGGGCCCAAAACGTCTTCGACTCCGAACGGGTGGGAGTGGTCTGGCGTCCCTGACGCCCTGCCCCGTCCGGCGGGGCCCTCGCCGTGGGTACGCTGACGTGCATGGGCCTGTACCTGTCCGGGATCCGGAGGCGGACGCCCTCCTCCCTGCGGATCCGCTGGCGCTCCCGGTAGGCATAGTGCTGGACCGGCAAGTCGGACAAACAAGGAACGGCTGGAGCCTCGTCCAGCCCGACGCTGGGAGCCGAAACTGCTACGCCACCGGCTGTTCTCGGTCGCAGGCCGGCTCGCCCGCCGGACCGTGCTGCACCTGGCCGCCCATCACCCCTGGACCCTGCGGGCCGTCCAGGCGATCCCACGCCGCGCGCCCTGCCCGCCCCGGGATAACCCCAGGCCACCGACCTCCCACCCCACCGACCAGGAAAAGGACAATTCCGGACGTGGACCGGATGCCCACCCCGCGCGACAGCGGGGCACCGGCCACGGACACACCCAGGCCGACCGACGAAATTCTGGTACCACCAGCAAAATCTGGCGATCATCACGGATCCGCCCGTCCACGAGTCAGCCTTGCGTCTCAACCTGAAGCTGCAGCAGGCCTATTATCAGCGCGAATTCATCGAAATTGGATTTTACGACTTCTTACACCCGGCGCACGAGGAGTTCCTGGTGACCGCTAATGCCGACCTCCGTCTGCTCGGCGAGCGCTGGAATAGCTGAGGCTTGTTGGTCGGCGAGCCTGCGACGAGGGTGCCTGCAAGGTGCTCGCACTGCAAGCTTCGCAACATGGCCGAGGCGCGCACCGTGATTGTTCCTCTTCACCGTGAACTGGCCACTGACCGGCGGTGACCAAGGCGGCGCCACCCTGGACCAGCTACTGGTCAAGAATCTCTATACCGGCGGTCGGCGTACCCCGGGACCAGGTCGAGCAGACCGCGCTGGCGGTGAAGCTCGACCATCACTTCAGCAAGAACGACATCCTGCGGATGTACCTCGACACCGTCTACTTCGGGCACGGCTTCTACGGGATCACCAACGCGGCGCAGGGCTGCTTCGGCGTGCCCCGGCCGAGCTGACCTGGACCCAGGCGTCGATGTTGGCCTGGCTCGTCCAGGCGCCGACCGCGCTCGACCCGTTCGTCCACCTCGCTGCGGCCCGAGCCCGGCAGAGCCACGTCATCGACCGGCTGGTCGCCACCGGCCGCCTCAGCGCGACTGATGCCGCGGCGGTCCGGGCTGACCCCCTCAACCTCCGCTGACGGTTCGGCGCCCGACCACCGGCATCGCCACCAGCCGGTTCACTGGCCGGGCCCGGGCGGCGCGGGCGCCTCGGCCGCGAGGGCCTGGAGATTGAAAAGGTACTCGCGGGCCGACTCCGGAAGGAGCTGGAGTGCCTTGATGATGTCGTCGCTCCAACGCAGTTCGACGAGGCTCAGATCCGCTGCCGGCACCTCCACCGGGGGACGGACCGGGTTGGGCAGGACAACGCCCGGCGGGAGTATGCCGGGCGGCAGAGCGCCCGGATTGCGCAGCCAGGCGATGAGCGCGATCAGGCAGATGATGAAGATTCTTCGCAGGACCGCGTCGATCAGCTTCTTGAAGTCTGCCGTGACGCAGTACTGATAGAGGACCAGACCGGGCTGTCGGTTCTCATCACGAAGAATCTTGAGCCCGAACTTGACCGGATTCCCGGCGAAAGTCATCTCGAGGATCGGATAGGTGTGCGGACCGTCCGCCAGGTAGTGGGTACCGGACCGGTACGGGAGATGGTAGGACGCGTACCAGGCCAGCACCTGGGCGATCTGTTCCGCGCCGGCCTTACGGCCCGCCGCTGAGTCCGGCTTCGTCTCCTCGAACTCACGGATCGCGTTCGGCGCGTTGTTCAGAGGATTGTGAATGACAAGATCAGGCCGCTGGTAGTCCCGGTCGCCCCGGAGCCGCTTCTTGTCCGCGTCCGACATCGCGTTGCGGCTGATCAGGAACCGCACGTACCTGGCGTTGTCGCCGCCCGCCGCCTGGTCGTCCACGTACAGCGTCTCGTTCCGTGACAGCTTCAGGGCCTTCTGGCAGTCCCAGGCCACGATGGTGTGCGCGATATAGCCGACGATGCTGGCGTACTCCGGCCCCTGGAACGCCCACGCGCCGCGGCACCGTTCGGTGACCTCGGACGGCTGGGATTGAAGGTTCCACCGCGTCTTCTCGTCACGGTACGGTATCGAGTTCGCCCAGCTGCCGCTCAGAACGGTACGATCCGACGGTATCTTTCCCGTGAAGATTGAGGTACCTTCCGGATAGGTCAGCCCTCCGGCACCGTCGTCTCCGACCCACTGGGGCTCCGACTCGACAGACGGGTTGATCTGATACTCGTCGTCGATCTCGTCGAAGAGAACCTCGACGCTGGCCGCAACCTTCGCGTTGATCGTTGCCGCCCATTTCTTCGACGGCATCCCGGGCACCACGAGTGTCGAATTGGCGGTTCCGGTGAATGTCGCCGTCCCCGAACCTTCCGCTGGAAAATCAAAAACCACCGTCAGATGAGCGTACGACGTGACACCGCTGTCCGCCCGTGGATCCAGATCGATCTTGAAAGTGCACTCGTAGGAGGCGGTGCCCACCCACTGATTCGTCATTTTCAGCCCTTTCTGAGGCTCGACATTACTCGGACACAGGAGCAGATGCCGCCGAAAGATGACGGTCGTGGGCCGACCTCGCCCGATGGTCGAGGCGCCGGATTTCGCAATTTATAGTATCGCGGACGCGACAGATGTGATGGTCGTTCAGGGCTGAAACCGCCACGAGGAGGGCCGAGCGTGGGGCGGTGGGCGAGAGGCTGACGGTGCGGCGACAGTGACGGCCGCGCGGGCGGCGGGGTAGGTTGCCCAGCACAAATCGGTCGATGGGCCGGAAGTCGATCCCACGAGAGCCGAGCGTGGACATCGCCGCCGCCGTCAGGCTTCCTCCGACGCCCCGGCCCCACCGGACCGGAAGTACATAGAACGAGGTGATTTCGCCGACACTGACCGAATCCTGGTCGTCGTCTGTCGACGGAGATCGACGAAGCCGACCACGTCACCGTCATCGTCCGCGACGAGAATGCCTTGGCGGGGCCAGGCTGCCCGCTGGATGGTTGATGTCCACTGGGACACTCGCCGCCGCCCCGATCCGCCTGCTGCGGCGGGCGCCATAACCTGGATCGGCTACGGTTGCACCGTGGGACTTCACCTGAGCCAGATCGACGAAGCCGACGAGTTGCTGACGAACGACCCGCTCGCGCTGCTGATCGGGATGGTGCTGGACCAGCGGGTTTCGGAAGGATGGAGTGGGATGGGGCGATCGGTGATCGCCTGATCGCAGAGCGTCAGGCTTGGGAATCGTTCCGCCAAGGCGCCCTGCCGCATGGCGGCTGCTGGCCGGATGGCGAGCCCTCCCGTCCCTGTCCGGTAGCGCCCAGCCCTTGGCGAACGGCGAGTTCGACGGGGGAGTAGGCGTCGTCCGAGCGATCCAGGTCGAGGAGGCCCCGCGGGTCCAGCGGCGGCTGGGCGATGAAGCGTGGTACGGACCCGCGGTGCCGTTGCGCGGCGTGAATGAGGAACGGGTGGCAGAGGTAGACATCGCCGGCCTGTCCGGTCGAGAGGACCACCGGACGGTTCGGGCTGTCGAGCTTGCCTGCCTCGTCCATCTGTCCGCACAGTTCCAGCCCGTTTCGGCCGCGTTCGCCCGCCGGCGCCAGAAACGGCGGTACGTCGAGGTGTGATCCGGCCTTGATCCGGGTCGGTGCGTCGTCGGGGCCAATGTCGGAGAACAGGAACAGCATCAGCAGAGCGCGGTTGCGGGATCTGATGTTCAGCCAGAACCACGTTTCGCCATCCGGCAGGTAGGAGCCGTCCATGTGCCAGCCGGCGTCACCAGGGTCGTCGGGGTGCGGGAAGCGGACGGGGAACGTGCCCAGGCCGGTGCGCGGCCGCCACCGACCGGGCCCGACCAGCTGATCGAACGCGGCGTGCAGCCGTGGTGTGGTGGCGGCCTGACGGAAGGGCTCCTCGCCACTGCCGTCGATTCGGATGACAGGACGGGTCCAGCTCGCCGGGTCGGCGGGATCGAGGCCGGTCATGCGCCACAGGATCGAGCGGCATTCGTCGGCTAGGACCCTCGGGAACGCCTCTCGAACATGCACGAAGCCCTCGTCGATGAATTTCTTGACCTCTTCGTCGGTCAGTGTCGACACCGGCCATCACCTCGACCTCCGATCATCGTCGGCTTGGGAGGATCACTCAAACGGTTTTCGCGGGCGCGGCAGATAAGGCCCGCGGGGCCGGCTCCGGTAGCGCACCGCGGCGATCCGCCGAGCTGGGAGCCTGCGCCCGAGATCGAGAAGAGTACCGGCGCGTCCGGGTGTGAGACTGTCCGGGCAGATTTCGACGAAGCCGCGTCGCTGCGGCCGGCCATGGTCGCGGTGCGGACAATGTTCCTGATCACTGCACAGGTCGTACCTACTGCCCGCCACGATCTGGCCTTGCTCGACGCGGCACGAAGGGCCGGCGTGCGCAGGGTGGTGAAACCGTCCGCCATCGGCACGGGCCAGAAGATCGGCTCCGATGTGGTCGGGGCCTGGCATATGACGGCCGAACAGGCGGTGCGCGACAGCGGGTTGGGGTGGACGGTGCTGCGCCCGTCCAGTTTTGCGTCGAACACCCTGCAGTGGGTCGATGCGATCGACAAGGGGCAGCCCCTGCCTGATCTCACCGGCCCGGGCCAACAGGGAGTGATCAACCCCTACGACGTCGCTGCCGTCGCGGTGGAGATCCTTCTGTCTTCAGCGCACGTCGGTAAGATCTACACATTGACGAGACCGGAGCTGCTGACCGTCGCCGAGCAGGTCGCCTGCCTATCGCGGGTGACCGGACGCCGGATCGGCACTCTCTCCTGGGCCGGCCCCCGACCCGCTTCCCGGCCTGGGCCTACCAGCACCGCCGCGCCTTCGGCGCGCCATGACCCCGTTCAGCTGCGCCGTGCTGTGGGGTGGGCGGATCGCGGCGCTACTGTTGTGCCGTGGGATTGCACCTGAGCCAGATCGACGAGGCCGACGAGCTGCTGAGCAACGACCCGCTCGCCCTCCTTATCGGCATGGTTCTTGACCAGCCAGTCTCGGAAACATGGAGCCGGACGGGGCGGACCGCGTTCGCCTGACAGGGCGTGACCAGCGGACCCGGCCGACAGCGGGCCTGAATCCATTTCCCGGTTGACCTCTCTTATCCGGTGAGGGCCGCACGGCCCGGGAGAGGCAGGGGCTCATGACGGTGGTAGTGGTCGTCACCGCGGTGGCCGTGGCGCTGTGCAGCTGCGTGCTGTTCCTGCGCCGGCGGGCGCGGTCGCGTGGGTAGCGGGGCAAGGTCGTCCTGGCCCGGCGACCAGCTCGTCGCCGCGGCTCAGGACGGAGACGAGGCGTCGATCGCCGCTCTGGTCTCGGGCGCGCACCCGCATGTGCGGCGGTTCGCGTTCTCGCTCTGCGCGAGCAGCCAGGACGCCGAGGACGCCGCGCAGGAAGCGATGATCATTCTGATCCGTAAGATCGGAACGCTGCGGGCGGCGGGGGCGCTGGCGTCGTGGATGTTCCAGATCGTGCGGCACGAATGCCTGCGCCGAGCGCGGGCCCTTTACCGGCGGTCCGAACCGATTGTCGAGACAGCGGCTTCATCGCCCGAGGACGAGGTGCTCGGCCGGCTGGAGCTGGAACGGGTGGCCGCGGCTATCGCGTCATTGCCGCTGGACCAGCGCCGTGTGCTGATCATGCGGGACGTCCAAGGTCTTCCGGGAAGCTCCGTGGCCACATCCCTCGGGTTGAGCACCCCCGCGATGAAGTCGCGGCTGCACCGGGCGCGGGCTGCCGTGCGCGCCGAGCTGAATGAGTGGAAAGGGGGAGGCGATGCCTGGCCCGGCGGTGAGTGACGGGAAATCGCTCGCCAGCACCTCCGTCGTCGGCCATGTGGCGCGTGGGGCGGTCGGCTTCGGCTTGTTGGCCGGATCGCTCGCCCTCGCCCCGGTCGTCGGGTTGTTGAGCCTGGCACTGGTGCCGATGGGTGTCCTCGCCCTGCGCGGCTGCCCTGCCTGCTGGGTGATCGGGCTGGCCCAGGCGATATCGCGCGGTCGCCTCGAGCGGTCGTGTGTTGACGGCCGCTGTCAGCTGAACACAGTGACGGGCTCCTCCTCACTCTGAAAGGATTTTCATGGACGATCCGTCATCGCGGTCCAGGCCTTGCGGTGTGCTGGTGGTGCATGGCGCGTGGTTTACTGGCGGCGCCTGGGACGGTGTGGCGGGCGCGCTGCGTGCGCGTGGCATTCCTGTCGCCGTGGCCGAACTGCATCGCGGCTCACTGGCGGCCGACATCGCCGCGGCCGACGAGGCGTTGGACGATATCGCTGAGTTCGGCCCGGCCGTCGCCTGTGGCCATTCCTACGGCGGCTCGGTCATTTCCGGCTTGGCGCCGCGGCGTCTCGCTCACCTGGTGTACCTGGCGGCGATGATGCCGGACGTCGGCGAGACCAGCCTCGGCCTGCTGTCCAGCGCGCCCACCGGTCTGGGCACCGCCATGGTCGGTGACCCCGAGGAGGTCACCACGATCGACCCGGCCCTGGCTGGCGGACTGTTCTTTGCCCAGCTGCCTGAGGGGGAACGAGCCGCGCGTGTCGCCACCCTCGTCGCCCAACGGATGTCGGCCGGCCGCGATGCGGCCACGAGCGCCGCCTGGCGGACCCGCCCCAGCACCTACGTCGTCTGCTCCGCCGACCAGGTCCTCCACCCGGAGCTGCAGGCTCGCCTCAGCCGGCGGTCGACCCACACCGTCAACTGGGCCAGCGACCATGCCGCGTTCGCGTCCCACGCGGCGGGCACGGTCGATCTGCTCTTCCGGCTAGCCATGGAGAACCGAGCGGCCGCCGTCTGACTCCCTGGCCTGCGGCGCGGGATCCTCGCGCTTCGTGACGATCCTCAGCGGGTGGGACCCTCACCGATTCAGGTAGGCACGCTCCTCGTCGATCCTCAGCCCGGGGGATCACCACGTCCTTGTAGGCCCAATCGGCGCAAACGGCGTCGACCTAGCCCGGCCTTGATGTGGAGCAGCAACGGGAGATCATCGGCACTGTGATCGAGGTCGTCGTCCTCAAGTCCCCAACCTGGGGCCGAAGACCGCTTCGACCCCAAGAGTTCTGGCCTCCTTGACGACTCAGCCCCGCGGGACGCACCAGCGGCAGTCCGGCGGGGTGGGGTACCCAGACGGGCATGGGCCTGTACCTGTTCGGCGATCCAGGGACGGACGCCTTCATCTCGGCCGACCCCTTGGCTCTCCTGGTGGGCAGGGTCCTGGACCAGCGGGTTTCGGAAAGAGCGACTGGTGCGGGACCGCCCGTGCCTGCCCGGCACGCCTGGCCAGCATGGTCACGTTGATCCGGTGCGTGTCGCGCGGCAACTCGTCGGCGGGCGGCAGCTCGGCGGCGAGCTTGCGGCTGTCCGTGTCTACCGCGGCTGTCCAAATTCCGATCACCAGCCGGCGGTCGCGAGGGCCAGTGACCGGCAGGCCGACCGCTCGACCCGTGATCCTCGTGTGGTCGTTGTCTGCCGGCAGCTCCGCTATCCGAAGGCCTGGCCTGCCGAGCCCGCGCAGGAGAAGGGCATCGACGTCGCCCTCACGGTGGACTTCGTGCCTCTTGCCTGCGAGGACGCCTACGACGTCGGCACCCTGTTGAGCCCCGACACGGACCTCGTGCCGGTACTTGAGACCGTTCGTGATCTCGGTGCTCATGTGGAGGTCGCGAGCTGGAAGGGTACGAGCAGGCTCCGCTTTCCCGATTCGCAGTGCCACTACCTGGACGCCGAGGACTATGGCGCCTGCCGCGACCACACCGACTACACGGCGATCTGATCGGCGGCCCGGTGGCCGCCGCGACGCGGTCGGCTACGGTGATGACGTGGGACTGCACCTGAGCCAGATCGGCGAGGCGGACGAACTGCTGACCAACGACCCGTTGGCGCTGCTGATCGGCATGGTGCTGGACCAGCAAATCGGACAAACAAGGTACAAAATCAGACGCATAGCCACCCTTTGAACACAGTGAGTGACCATGGGGGGCGTCGCCGAATCTGAGGCGACAGGGAGCCCACGAGGGAGTTGTCGGGCTTCGTCTTCGGGTGGGTCGCATCGTCAGGCTGAGTAGCGAAGGTTATATCCTGCGCCTCGTACCGTATGGCGATGCAAGGGGGGCTTATTGCTGCGTGGTCGCAGATGGCGCAAAGCTCTAGAGGAGCATAAGCGCAATAGAAAACAATTTGGCTATGTTGTCAATTCCAGGCCAGGCTGCTAAATTGATCACATACGCCCCGGCGGGGGCGTCGGACGATAAAGCGGCATGTGTACCATTAATATGAGGACCAATTCATTGCCAACAACCATTAACGGCGGCTTCGATACACTTCTCTCCCGGCTCACTCCCTCCTCGGCTGAAACAAGTTCGTTCTCCAGCCACCGGCAATCCGTGTCGGCCAAGCTCCAAGCCAGCCTGGGAGTCTCTAACTTCTTCCGTACCGGCTCCGCTGGTAACGGTACCAGCATCCGATACTACAGTGACGTCGACTTCTTCGCCAGCATTCCTTCTCAGAACCAGCGCAATGACTCTGCCTACATGCTCAGGATAGTAAAAGAGGTCCTCCAGGAGCGGTTCCCCAGCACCGACATCCACATTGATACACCGGCAGTCGTATGCGAGTTTGGAAGTGACGGGGCGGAGAAAATTGAAGTTGTACCGGCGTACTACGTGGAGAAGGACGAAGGCACCGGGTTCAATATCTACAATATCCCGGCAGTGGGTGGAGGCTGGATGCGGTCAGGTCCAAAGGTCCACAATGCCTACGTCACAGGAATAAACAACTCATTGAGTTCCAAAGTCAAGCCGCTGATCCGCTTCATGAAGGCAATCAAGTATTACAACAATATACCGATTTCCTCCTTTTACCTTGAGCTTCGTATCGCGAAGTGGGCGGCCACTGAAAGTTCCATAGTATATCCGTTTGACGTGCGGACGGTGTTGCGTAATCTCGTGAGTACTGGTCTGCCTAGGATGATCGACCCGGCCGGTATATCTGGATACGTGGCGGCCGCCCATACGGAGACTTACCGGCAGGACGCGCTCTCAAAGCTCAATACCGCATTGAACCGGGCTAACCATGCCATTGAGGAGGAGCAGGCAGGACGGACCGCTACGGCGTATGACTACTGGGACAAGGTCTTCAACGGGCGGTTCCCCGCATATGGATGAGCAGGAGCAGCGGAGGCTGCTGACGGAGGGGCGCCGTGTCGAGGAGTCGGCTACCTGGAGCGCGCAAAATCAGTTCGAGCAAGCCAAAATCTGGAGAGGCCTTAACTATCTGATTGGAGTACCGGCCACAGCCCTCGCCGCTATAGCCGGGGCCTTCACCCTTGCCACTACGGTAGGCCGGTTTTGGGCGGGGCTTGCGGCTCTGGCGGCTGCCAGCCTAAGCGCGATCATGACGCTTCTAAACCTCGGTCGGCGAAGCGATGACGCGCTCACGGGGGCGAACGCCTATCTGGCTCTCCAGCAAGATGCGCGCATCTTCTGTGAAATTGACCTATTCACGTTTGACTACGAGCAGGCCCGACAAGCCCTGAGCGAGCTGGTAGCGCGCCTTCAAGAAGTGCATAAGTCTGCGCCGCTTCCGTCCAAGCGAGCCTATCGCCGGGCAAAGAAGAATATTGAGCGAGGCGGGCAAAGGTATGATGTCGACGACAACCCGCCCTCCTAGATTTCAAGCCAGTGGTGCAAGTCTTCTTCACGTCTCTCAAGCGCCGCTTCGCGGCGTCCCGCTCCGGCTCCCTCCGGTCGCCGGCGCGGACGGGCGGGCGCAGCCTGAACAACTATTGTGCTCACGGCTCTACCACGTTCAGTGTTACGCCGGTCTTTCTCCCTATGGCCGTAACCCACTTCTCCAGCGTGTCCGTTCGGCGTTCCAGCCCCGCCACGTCCGCCGCCGTATGCTCTGCCCGCAACACATAGCCGTCCATAGCCGCAAGGAGATCACCAAACTTGTCTTCCCGCGCTTGGATCACACCGGCCAGGTGCGCTACGTCGCCGGTTAGCCCGTCTATGGACTTCGCCATATGCTCAAAGCGGCGATTCGTCTCGGCTTGCAACTCAGCAAAGCGCTTATCGAGATATTCAGTTAATTGCCGGACTGCTTCATCATTCATCGTTTTCTAGTATGCCTTTATTTACTATGCAGTTCAAGATAGAATGTCCGGCCCCACCTGCCCACGCGGGGCGCACTCCCCTTGACTTGTAAGGGGAGGGATTGCATTGCCCTCATTGACGTTTCTTTTGATACCCGATACGCTAGAGCCAGGTTGTTTCTAAATTGTTCTTGTTCGTAACGGCGCTCCGTTTGCAGACGGTCGCCGTTTTTTGTTCTTATAGGCGGCAGTCCACGGCCACGACGCGCAGGCCGCCATAGCGTGCCTTCAGCGCGTCGAGGGTCTTTGTCTCCCACATCTCAGGGCTGACATCCTCCCGTTGGACGATTCCCCACCATCGCATCTCGCCCTGTTGAAGCCAGGTGCCGTCCGGCAGGACAAAGGCGAAGGGCATGCACTCCCGCGTCAGCTCCGCCATCTTCACCAGATTGTGGCCGACGCGCTCATGGAAGTCCGCGAGGGTGAAGCCATTGATGTACAGCGGTTCTTTGCCGCGTAGCACACCGTCCCAGCGTCCGCCGATCTGCCACCAGTCCCATTTCCTGTTCGGGTTGTAGGTGCTGGTGTAGGTGCCTCTTCCGTGGCACTCGCTACAATCAGGGTCGGGCTTCTGCTCCATGCGGGCTAGGGCGCGCTTCTCTGCCTCTCGCAGTGACGCAACATGTTCTGTCCATGCCTCCTGGGTGCGTTCTTCCTCTGGCTTGAGGCGGAACGTTTCCCGCAGAGCGTCCCATGTCAGTCCCGTTTCCTCCGCCGCTATTGCGTCGGCTCTTTGTTGGGCGCGCCATTCGCCGCATCCACAGGGCCGCGCGTAGGGCGCGACTTCCATATTTTCGTCGTAGGGCTCCAGCACCTTCTCCACGTAGGCGCGCACCGCCTTGCGCTCCACCTTTTCGGGGAGTATCACGCCAAGCAGGAAGTGGCTCATAACGCCATCTCCGCTGCCGCTGCTGTCGCCGTTTCCTTAGCGAGCCTCAGAAGTGCGGGATGAGATGCTTCACTGAGAGGGCGGGATAGCTGAAACCACTCTAGGAAGTAAAATCTGACGGCCGCGACCTGGCCGTCATCTACTTCTACCTCAATGCGGACAAACAGGCCGCCCCATGAAGGCCTTATCCGGAAGAGTTGTCGTACTGACACCTCCCGCGGCGTCAGGTCTTCCGCCAACTCCGCCGCGCGG
>Ga0105247_10002258_pt1 | contig 13244 bp, 10 predicted proteins | sample KBSS24metaG_FD_81519 | JGI IMG/M metagenome (GOLD analysis project Ga0105247, IMG submission 81519) | Switchgrass rhizosphere microbial communities from Kellogg Biological Station, Michigan, USA - KBS S2-4 metaG | ecosystem: Host-associated > Plants > Roots > Rhizosphere > Soil | place...
CACTTCCTTGATCGGGTGCACAGGCTCGCCGGTTTCGCGATTCAAGATGTAGAGGAAGCCGTTCTTGCTCGCTTCGGCCAGCGCCCTGACGCGCCGTCCTCGCACCTGCATGTCGAACAGGATCGGCTGGTTGCCGGAGTCGTAGTCCCACAGGTCGTGATGCACCTGCTGGTAGTGCCACTTCAACGTGCCGGTGCCCAGCGAGAGCGCGAGAATCGAGTCGGTGAACAGGTTGGTGCCGAGGCGTTTCGAGCTGTCGCCGAACGGATTGCCGACGGCGACGTAAATCATCCCGAGCTCGGGATCGATCGACGGCGTCTCCCAGATGCCGCCGCCGTTGCGCTCGCCGCCCACCCAGGTCGGACCGGCGATCGACCAGCCCTGATCCTTGTCGTCCTGCGGGATCGTGTTGAAATGCCAGAGCACCTTGCCGCTCTTCGCGTCGACGGCCAGCACGTGTCCCCCGGGAATGTGGCTTTCGCTGCGGCTGCTGCCGATGTAGATGACGCCGTTGTGCACCTGCGGCGCCGTGGTGAACCAGTAGCCCAGCGTAATCGCCGACGTCACGTCGGGATACCGCATCCGGATCACGTCGAGGATCACGCTCGACTGGCCGTCGTGGCCGAAGCTGCGGATCGGCTTCCCGGTCTTCGCGTCGAGCGCGAACAGGAACGATCCGGCGGCGGTGTAGACCACGCCGTCGGCGTAGCAGACGCCCCGGTTCCGGAAAATGTAGCCGGCCTTGGCGCCGCCGCCGATCAGATCGGTGACGTCGAAGGTCCAGAGCAGATGCCCGTCCGCGGCGTCGAGCGCGTAGACGCTCCCGCGCGGATCGGTCACGTACATCGCGCCATCGACGATCACCGGCGTCGTCTGATTGCTGACGCCGTCGATGACCCCGGTCTGAAACAACCAGCGCGGCGCCAGCGTCGCGACGTTCGACGTGTTGACCTGGTCCATCGGCGAGAAGCGCCCGCCGGCAAGATCCAGGTTGTGCAGCGGCCAGTTCACCGTCTGCCCGATCACGGCGACGGACGCAAGCACGACGAACGCCGAACCAAGAACGGCGAACCCCGAACCCTGAACCCGGAACGAACGCTGAACCTTGAACCGTGAACCTGGAACCCTGTTCGTCATGTGTGCGTGTGCGCGCGATTATAATCCGCGCCATGCGACTGATTGCCACGCTCATTTCCCTGTTGGCGGCGGCCGGACAAGCGCAAACCCTCCCGCCGCCGTTCCCTCGGCCCAACGCCGTCAAGATGCTGGATAACGAACGCGTCCAGGTGTGGAGCGTCGTGTGGCCCAAAGGCCAGCCGACCCCGCTGCATCGGCACATCTACGACATCACCGGCACGTACATCGCGCCGGGCGATCGCGTGATCACGGACGTCGACGGCTCGAAGCGTCCGGTCACGAACGCCGCCGGCGGCATCGTCTGGCAATTCAAGGGGCTGACACACATCGAGGAAGGCACGAGCGAACAGCCGCTGCGCGCGGTGATGATCGAGCTCAAGGGGGACGGCCCGTCAAGGAAGACAGCCACGCCGGCCGGCGTGCCGGCGTTCTCGGGGCGCGCGAAGCCGCTGCTCGACAACGCGCGCGTCACCGTCTGGGACGACTCGGGAACGCCGGCACCCGCCAGGCACGTGCACACCATGGATACCGTGGTCGTCTGGACAGACGCCGGCGCCGGTCGCGCGATCTTCCTGCCGGCCGGCACCGTGCACACGGCGGAACCGATCAGCGCCGGAGCCAAAGCGACCGTATTCGAGTTGAAGTAGCGAGGACTGGAATCGCGATCGATCTAGAACGGGCGGAGCTTGCGCGTGCGCTGCCGGTACTGATACGGGCCGCACGCCGCGCAGCGGAAATAGTCCCACTGTTCGGATGACCGTTCGTTCACTCCGCCGGTCTGACTGTGCTCGTACACGAGCGGCGACTGACACGACGGGCAATGCAGCGCCGGCGGCATCATCGGCGGCGTCGTCGTATGCTCGCGGCGAAACGTCCGTGACCGCGCGCGCCGCGGCCGGCGTGCGCCTGACGCTTCGGCGGTCACGGCGGCGATCGGCTCCGGCGGGACAGGCCTGCTGACCGGCCGCTCCCACACCTCTCGAACGGCTGACGCCAGCGTGTCCGGCGCGAACGGTTTTGCGAGCGTGCGATCGGCACCGGCGATCATGGCGCGGGCGGCTTCCGTCGCGTTCTGCGCCGCCGTGATCACGATGATCGCGGTCTCTCGCGTCGCAGGATCGGTGCGGAGCAGGGTGCACAACGACACGCCGTCGATCCGCGCCAGGCGCGACTCGGCGACGATGATATCGGGCCGTGCGCACATGGCCTGGCCGAGCGCCTCCGCGCCGTCATCACACTCGACGATCGTGTACGCGGGCTCGTCGAGCACCGCGTGATACAAGGCGCGCGCCTCCGGATCGCCGGCGGCGATCAGGATGGTGCGCATCGGCGTCGTGACCAATGCGGCGGCCTGAACGCGGGCCACGGAATCAGCGAGGGACGACATAGGCGGACTGCTTGTGGGACCACATGTGGACGACCGTGGATTTGAGATCCTCCGGCGTGCAGGGTTTGATCAGCAGGCGATCGGCCCCCGACTCCCTGGCATGGACGACGTCGGACGGCTGCGCGGAACCGGTCACGACCAGCCGCAGCGACGAGCTCGTGTGCGGGTCCGCCTTCAGGCGTTCGCACAACGCGTAGCCGTCGAGGCGACGGAGCCGCGTCTCCGTGATGACGACGTCCGGATGCTGCTCGAACGCGGCGGCAAGAGCCGCCGCACCGTCTTCCGCTTCCAGAATCGACTCGGCGACCGGCTCGAGAATCGTCCGGTAGAGCAGACGCGTGTCGCCGTCGCCGTCGACGATCAGAATGGACGGCCTGCGCGGAGGCAGAGAGAACACGGGAGTCGAAGAGCCCATGGACATGCGGTCAAGCCTGTCACTGGCCGATTCACCCCGGCTATTGGGAAGAGCGCTAGCCCGGCTAGGGATTTCGAGAAGACAAATAAGGAGTTTAGGGGTCTTGAAGCCACCCCTGCAAGACGGCGTAACGGACGATGTCGATGCGGCCGCGCAGGTTGAGCTTTCTCATCGCGTTGGCTTTGTGCACCTCGACTGTTTTCACGCTGATATCGAGCTGTCCGGCGATCTCCTTGTTGCTATGGCCGATGGCAATCAGGCGAAGCACCTCCGCCTCGCGGTCGGTAATATGTGGCGGCCTCGATCGCTCGGCGCGTCCGTGGCGCGCGACGAATGCGTCCGCCACACGAGCCGTCAGCGCTGAGTCCAGATACGTCTGTCCCGCCGCTGCGGCCCGAATCCCGTGGAGCAATTCCGAGGGATCGCTTTGCTTCAGCACGTACCCTCTCGCGCCGGCCGCGAGCATGGCCTGGACATACGCGTCGTCGCTGTAGCGCGTGAGCGCGACGATGGCGACGCCGGGCAGGAGCTCGATCATGGCGCGTGTCGCCATCAGACCGTTCAGCTCCGGCATCGCGATGTCCAGCACGGCAACCTCGGGGCTCGGCACCAGCGTCCGCGCCCGTTCGAGCGCAAGATGACCGTTGCTGACGTCGGCGACAACAGCCATGTCGGGCTGCGCGTCGATCAGCAGCTTCAAACCTTGACGGACCGTATCGTGATCCTCGGCGAGGAGCACGCGGATTCGGCTCATCAGCGTTTACTGCTTACCTGCATCCGCCCCCCCCCCCGACTTCGTCAGCTGCGATCCGCAGGAACACGGTCGTGCCTTCCCCGACCGATGATTCAATCTCGAGGGTGGCGCCGCACAGCGCGGCGCGCTCGCGCATGCCGGCGATGCCGATGCCGCGCGCCGTCGTCTCGCTGTCGGATGGATCGAAACCGACACCATCGTCCTCGATCAGCAGCACGATGGCGCCGTCGCGGTGCTCGAGAATGACGTCGACGCGCGATGCATGCGCATGTTTGACGACGTTGTTCAACGCTTCCTGCGTCACTCGATAAAAGGTCAGCTCGCATTCCGGCGAGAGATGACCCGTGTCGACGCCGCTCGTGCGGAACTCCGCCGCCAGCTGGTGATGTTCCGACCATTGCCGCAGAAACCGCGGCAGGGCCGCGGCGAGCCCCAGGTCGTCGAGAACGGCGGGCCGCAGCTCCCACGCCAGGAAATCGAGCTCGGCGTCAATGTCCTTCGCGAGCGACGCGGCGCGATCCAGGTCGTCATCGACGGCGCCGCCGGCCTTCACGGTTCGATCGCGATACCGCTCGAGCGTCAGGCGCAGCGCGGTCAGCTGCTGACCGAGTTGATCGTGGAGGTCGCGCGCGATCCGCGCGCGCTGTTCCTCCTGTGCGGTCACGACCTTGCGGAGCAGCGCGGTCACATGTTCCTGCGCGGTGCTGCGGCGGACAATCTCGTCCTGCAGCTCCTGCGTCCGTTCGTCCACCCGGTGCTCGAGGCCGGCGTGAGCTTCTTTCAGCGCGACCTCGGCTTCACGCTGGGGCGTGAGATCGCGCGCGATCTTGGCGAACCCGAGCGCGGCGTCGGCGCCGAGCCGAATCGTCACGCCGCTGCAGTAGAGCCGGCTGCCGTCGCGGCGCACGTGATACCGCTCGTCGGATGCTCGTCCTTCGAGCTTGGCGCACCGCAGCTCTTCATCGAACACGCCGCTGGCGCGATCCTCCGGCGTGAACAGCACCGAGGCGCTCGTGCCAACAATGGCGTCGATCGGGTAGCCGAACATACGCTCCGCGCCGGTGTTCCAGCTGTCGACGATCCCCGCGGACGTCATCGTGAAGATCGCGTAGTCGACGGCGCTTTCGATCAGCAGACGGAACCGCTGATCGCTGGTGACGAGGTTGCGCTCCGCCTGCCGGCGGGTGCTGATGTCGACGAACGAAAGCACCACACCGTCGATGTGATCGTCCGACGTCCGGTACGGAAGGATCCGCATCAGGTACGAGCGCCCGCCTCGAGTATCGAGCTCGGCTTCGAAGGGCTGCAGCCGCTCGAGCACCCCGTCGACGTCGCCGTGCAGCCGATCGTAGTTCAGGGTATTCGTAATGTCCGACAGCTTGCGACCGATGTCCGTCGGCAGGAGGTTGAAGATGTCGCGCGCGCGAGCCGTGAACAGTTTGATGCGGCGAGCGCGGTCCAGGAAGATGGCACCGATGTCGGTCGCGTTGATGAAATTCTGGAAGTCGTTGTTGGTCGAGCCGAGCTCGTCGATTTTGATCTTCAGCTCCTGATTGACGGTGCTGAGCTCCTCGTTGACCGACTGCAGCTCCTCTTTGCTCGTCTCCAGCTCCTCGGCTGACGACCGCAGTTCCTCGTTCAGCGCTTGGAGTTCCTCGTTCGACGCCTTGGCTTCCTCGACCTGGCTCTCGTACTGCTCGATCGTCGCGCGGAGTTGCGATCGGACGCGGACCAACTCCTCCTCGAGATGCGTGATCGGCGCCTCGGTCGGGCTGGTCAGCTGCAGCGATTCGTTGGCGGCGGCAGGCGCGACACCATCGGGCTCGAAAAGGACGAGAAAGTAGCCGCGCAGCGGCTCGCCGTCGCGGAGCGTGGGCCGAATCACCAGGCGGACGGCACCACCGCCGCGCGCCGCGGACAGGCGCACGCCGTTGACCTCGACGGCCGATCGCTCCCGGCTCGCCTGGTGCAACGCGGTCAGCAGATCGACGCGCACCTCGGGAATCGCGAGCCTTCGCAGATCGCGCGACGGCTCTCCCGCCGCCACCTCGAGAAATCGCGCGGCGCCTTCCGACACGTGAACCAGGAAAAAGTCCTCGGTGACCACCAGGGACGGCGCGCCATAGCTGTCGAGCAGACGCTGGTGCAGATCGACCGGCAGGATGCGATCCGGCGAGCGGGTCACGGCCACCGGGGGCAGGCTGGCGCGCGCCGCAAGCGGTGCTGGATCGGTCGCCGGCAGCGACGGGCGGCTGGTCACAGCACGCGTTTCAAAAATGCGCGCGTCCTTGTCGAGCGGGATGAACAGATGACCGGCCGCTTCGATGGTCTCGGATCCACCGAGAAACAGGTAGCCGGATGGCCGCAAGGCGAAATGAAACGTCTCGAGCACACGCTCCTGCATCGCCCGGTTCAGATAGATCAGCAGATTGCGGCAGGCGACCAGATCGAGGTGCGAAAACGGCGGGTCGCGAATCACGTTGTGATGCGCAAACAGCACGACCTCGCGCAGCTCCCGGCCGACGCGCTGCCCGCCGGGAACCGGTTGAAAGAAGCGCCGCAGCCGCTCGGTCGAGACGTCGGCGACTTCCGCGTCGGTGTATTTGCCTTCGCGCGCCACCGCCAGCGCCTGCGCGTCGAGATCGCTTGCAAACACCTGGATGCGCGGCGGAGTCGGCATCGCCGACGCGTTCTCGGCCAGCAGCATCGCCACCGAATACGCCTCCTCGCCGGTCGCGCAGCCGGCGACCCAGACCCTGACGTGATCGTCGCTCCCGCGGTGCTCGAACAGCCGGGGGATCACCCGGTGCTCGAGCGCCGCGTACGCCGTGGAATCACGAAAGAAATTGGTGACGCTGATCAGCAGTTCCTTCATCAGCAGGCCGGGTTCCTCAGGACTGGCGCGAAGAAATGCGGCGTAGTCAGCCAGCGTCGCGCAATTGCGCACCGCCATGCGGCGCTCGATTCGCCGCATGACCGTGGCCGGTTTGTAATTGGAGAAATCGTGGCCGGTCCGCACCCGCAGCAGCGTGAGCACGTCATGGACGGACGCGCCGGGCGCATCGGCGTGCGCCGCCGGCATCGCCCGGCTCTGGCCCGCGCGCCGCCGCTCGTCGTACTCGACGATGACCCGGGGGATGGCCGCGACGGGCAGCACGTAGTCCACGCCGCTGACGATCGAATGCCGCGGCATGTCGTCGTACTCCGCCTCCGCCGGATCCTGGGCGATGGTGAGGCCGCCGCGCTCCCTGATCCGTTTGATGCCACTGGAGCCGTTGGGGCCGGTGCCCGACAGCACGACGGCGACGGCCTGCGACTCGTGCGTGTCGGCAAGCGCGCGGAAGAAGATGTCCACGGGAGACCGTCGCTGCTCGAGCCCGGTCACCTCGGTCACGACGACGTCGCCGCCATCCATGACGAGATTCCCGTTCGGCGGAATCACGTACACGTGGTCGGGCTGCAGCGGCACGCGATCGTGCACTTGCGTTACAGGCATGGTCGTTGCAGCCTGCAACACTTCAGCGAGCCGGCTGTCGTGGTCGGGTGACAGATGAAGGATGACGACGTACGCGGCGCCCGTGTCCGGTTGTGCGTTCGAAAAGAACGTTCTCAGTGCGGCGATGCCGCCGGCCGATGCACCGATGCCGATGACCACCGATGGCAGGTGTTCGTCGTTCGGCTGAGACGGCTGTTTGTCGCCGGCATCGGACATGTGGAGCGGTCCCGGAAATGAACGGTAGTATAAGCATGCGCGCCTGATCATGGCCACCGAACGCATCGTCGTCATCGGCACCTCGGCAGGAGGCCTCGAGACGCTGCGCAGCCTCGTCGGCGCACTGCCGGAAACGTTTCCGGCACCGATCTGCGTCGTGATGCACACCGCCCCGGAGTCGCCCGGTGTACTCCACGAGATTCTCGCGCGCTCCGGGCGCTTGCCGACCGTCAGCGTGAACAAAAGCGAGCGTCTGGCGAAGGGGCGGATCTATGTAGCGCCGCCGGACTGCCATCTCGTGATCGAGCCGGGCCGCGTCCGGTCGACGAAAGGCCCGAAGGAAAATCGATTTCGCCCGGCGATCGACCCGCTCTTCCGATCGGCGGCACAGGTCTATGGGCCCGCGGCGATCGGCGTCATTCTCACCGGCAATCTCGACGACGGCACGGCGGGCCTGGGCACCATCAAGCAACTCGGCGGGACCGCGGTGGTTCAGGACCCGGCGGATGCGCTCTATCCGTCGATGCCGCTGAGCGCGCTCCAACACGTCAACGTCGATCATCGAAGTTCTCTGGCCGATCTGCCGAAGCTGCTTGTACGGCTGACCGCCAATCCGCCCGCAGGCGCAGGAGAGTTCACCGTGCCCGACAAGGTCAACGTCGAAGTCAACATCGCGAAGGAGCAGCATCCGCGCGACGCCGGACTCGAGGCCATCGGCGAACCGTCGCGGTACGCCTGCCCCGAGTGCCACGGCGTGCTGTTGCAGCTCGTCGACGGCGACCGTGTGCGCTTCCGCTGTCACACCGGCCACGCCTACTCCATCGACAGCCTCGTCGCCGGCGTGGACGAGGGGATCGATGCCGCGTTGTGGAACGCAATCCGCGCGCTCGAGGAGGCAACGCTGCTGATGCAGCGGATGGCGTCTCTGCTGCCGGCCGGCGGTGGCGAGGAAGCGAACCAGCTCGCCCGGCGCGCGGAGGACGTGCGGCGCCAGTCCGATGCGATTCGCAGCATCGCGAGCGGCCGCGAAGCACTCACGGCGAAAGCGTGATCGCTGAACACGAGATGGATGCGCCGGCTGACGATCGCGTGCAGGGCGGCTTGACGGAAGAGGCGAAGCGCGCCAACGTCGTGTCGCTGGCTTTCGGCGGCAGATGGGATCGCTACGAGGAATTCTGTCGAGCGATCGAGCAGGTCGTGCCGCCGGATACGACGGTCATCCTGCGCGGCAGCGCCGTTACCGGCACGCGCTGGAAGGATGGCGCCCCGTTCGACGCCGACGGGCCGGGCACGAGCGACCTCGATCTGACGCTGGTCGGATCGGATGTGCTGCTCTTCTTCAACGTGACCGGTTTTTTCGTGCCCGGTGTGCACTCCAGACCGATGGGTGAGGACGATCCGGATATCGCGCCGGCACTGGTGCCGCTGCGCGAAAAGCTGATGGCGATCGTCAAGCGCCCGGTGAACATCCAGGCGTCGCGCGAGATCGTGCTGAAGTTTCGCGGCGAGCTGCTCGATCAACCGTATCTCACGCTGCTGCAGACGTGATCCGTGCCGTTTCGCCTGCTGACCTACAACATTCGCGTCGGCGGCGTCGGCCGCGTCGAACCGCTCGCCCGCATCATCAACGCCACCGCTCCCGATCTCGTTCTCCTGCAGGAGGCGACACGGCCCGCGGTGGTTGAGGAGCTCGCGGTCAAGACCGGGATGGCCGACTGGCGCGCGTTCCCCCGTCAGTCGCTGGGATACATGAGTCGCGTGCCGGTCGTCCATTCGTCCTGGCACCAGCCGCGCTTCTCGCACCACGCCTTCGTCGAGGTGATCCCGGCCGGATCACGAATGCACGTCTTCGGCGTGCACCTGAGCGCGGTTCATGCGGCCTGGACCGAGCGGCGCCGCGTCTACGAGCTCCGCGCGCTGCTGCGCAGCGTCGGCGATCGCCGCGAGGGGCTGCACGTGCTTGCCGGCGACTTCAACACGCTCGCGCCAGGCGCGCGTCTCGACATGGACCTGTTGCCGCTGCGACTGCGGCCGTTCGTCTGGCTGAGCGGTGGCCGGATTCGCTGGCGCACGATCCAGACCGTGCTGGACGCCGGCTATGTGGATGCGTTCCGTGCGACCCATCCGGACGATCCCGGATTCACGGTCCCGGCGCGCAATCCGCACGTGCGTCTCGACTATGCCTTCGTACCGGCCGCCTACACCGATTGCATCGTCACCTGCGACGTCGTGCACCACCCGGACGTGAAGCAGGCATCGGATCACGTACCGGTCGTGCTCGACATCGAGACGGCCAGGGCCGCACCTGGCTAACGGAGATGATAGAGATAACCGAGATCACCGCAGAGAAACGGAGTAGCGGAGACGAACGGAGAAGAGCGAGTGCGACGCCGGCCGGCGGAGCCGGCCCGGCGGCGTCGAAAGAACACCGGGAACGCAAACAACATGGCGTTTTTGAGTGTTTGTGTTTCCGGTGTTCCTTCGACGCCGCGGCCCGCTTCGCGGGCCTGTCGCACTTCGTCGATCGTCGACGCACGCCATTCCTGGCGGCCGACAGTCTTCTCTGCGCGTCTCTGCTACTTCGTTCCTCCTGTAAAACCGTTTCCTCCGTACCCTCCGTTCCCGGCCCCAATCGTTACTGCGCGCGTGTCCACCGGAGATCGCGGCCCATCTGGTGAAGGACAGCGGCGGTCGCCTTCCCCTGGCCGTCGCGCTCGAACGTGATCTGCGCGTCGACGACGGTGTAGAAGAACTCCGTCGCGCTCTGCGGGAAGATCTCGGCTTTGGGCTGCCCGGTGAGCTGCGCGAAGAGGTGCGTGCCGTCGCGCGTGATCGTCATGCTGGCGCCGGGCGCCAGCGCAGTCTCGTACCGTCCGACGCAGCCGTCCAGTGTCGCGGCGTCGAGGTCGATCGCCTTCGGCACCACCGGCTCGCCCTCGATCCGCTTCGCGCGTTGATCGCGTCCGTTCTGGTGCAGCACGACGGCTACGGCTTTACCCGCCGCGTCCGTCTCGAACGTGAGCTGTGCGTCGACCACTTTGAGGAAGAACTCCTTCTCGCTTTCCGCAAACAGCTCGAATCTGGGTTGACCTGTGAGTTGGGTGAACAGACGGCTGCCCTCGCGAGTCATGGTGATGATCGCTGCCGGCGCCAGTTGGTAGCGTCCGACGTACTTCTCGAGCACCTGCGGATCGACGGTGGTTTCGGTCCGCGTTTTCGGTGGCGCCTGCGGCGCGAGCAGCGGCAGCGCGGTGTCGAGCAGATGCCGGCCGATGTCATCCGGGCCGGCGACCGTACCCGCGTTCGACAACACGACGACGCCGACCCGAGCCTTCTCGTCAAAGCCGATGAACGTGCGATAGCCGGCCGTGCCGCCGTTGTGCCAGACGATCTCCTTGCCGTTAACCGTGAGCACGTGCCACCCGAGCGCAACCGCGAGGTTCGGCGCCGGCGTCGGCCGTCTGACCTTCAGCATATCGGCCATCGCCGGCGCAAGCGGGGTCTTGACGTAGCCGAGATTCGCGGCGAGAAACGTCAGGAGATCGTTCGTCGTCGAGCGCAGTGCGCCGGCGCCGGCAAGCGCCGGCAGATCCCAGTTCGCCGCCGGCTGCAGCGTCGGGCCATGGCCGGCTGCCAGCCGTGATTTCATCGCCGGTGACAGCGTGATCGCCGTATTCGTCATGCCCAATGGCGCGGCCACGCGCTTGACGACCATCGTCTCGTAGTCGGTCGAGCGCGTCGCCAGCGTCAGCGCGTGCCCGAGGAGGCCGCCGCCGAGGTTCGAGTACTCGTACTCGCTGCCGATGTCGCGCGGCAGCTGATAGCCGGAGATGAACGTGTAGAGGTTCTCGAACGAGTAGTCGGCGTAGGGGTTGGCGGGATCCTTCGGCGAAAAGTTCGACGGCATCCGCGGCAGGCCGGAGGTGTGCGTCGACAAATCCTGGAGCGTGATCGCGCGGCCGCCGCGTTCCGGCACCTTCACCTTGGCCGGCAGGAACTTCGCGACCGGATCGGTCAGCGCGACCTCGCCGCGCTGGACCGCGTCGGCGAGCAGGAGCGAGGTGAAGACCTTGGTGATCGATCCGATCTCGTAGACGGTGTCGCCGTCCAGAGGACGCGGGTCGTTCTGCGCGAGGTGCCCGTACGACACCACACGCCGCCCCGCCGGCTCGATGACGCCGACCACGATCCCGACACTCTGCTTCTGGACGTCGATGCGATCCACGAGGATCGTGCGGATATCCGCGTCGGATGGCACCGCGGGCGTCTGGGCGCGCGCGGCGCCGGACGCCAGCAGCGAAAGCATCGCGAGAACGCCGACCGATCGCTTCATACTGCCTCCCGCGCTCAGCTACCGCGCGCTGCTCTTCTTCACGGCGAGATACGCCTTGCCCTGTTCGCGCACGATGTCGACGAGGTTCCCCATCGCCAGGTTGACGTCGATCAAGTGAAGGCCCCAGCTCGCGTTCACCTGACCGTTCGTCATCACGTCGCCGACGATGTCGTCGGCCCGGGGATCGGCGGGGTTGCCGTGCACCGTGACCTCGAGGTAGGAGAACGCGCCTTTCTCGACGCACTGCGCGGTCAGCAGACCCGGCACGCTGACGAACGGGGTGCTGATCTCCTTGGGCGGCGTCACCCAGGCGCGCGGCTCCGCCGAGGATCCGACGATGCTGCGGCCGCCCGAGGCGAGATAGGCATGCAGCTCGCCGCTGGCGCCGCCGAGCGCCGCCGGATTCACGCACGCCGCCTGCAGTCCCGCGCCCTGCACGCGACCAAAACGCGAGTTCTCCGGCGGCGGAATCGTCGACCGGAACGAGGCGTAGGCGATCGCGCAGCCGGTGTGCGTCGCCGAGTGGCACAGCGGGATGTGCTCGAAGGCGCCGCCGACATCCTTCCCCTTCGGCACCGCGAGGCTGGTCCCGAGCAGCAGCGCCGAGATGAGCTTCGTCGACACCGGCTTGCCGTCGATCTCGTTCTTGATCAACTGCGTCAGCACACCAGACCCCTGCGAGTGGCCGATCAGCACGACGCCGCGGCCGTTGTTGTCGTGCTGCAGGTAATGGTTCCACGAGTCGAGCACGTCGTTGTAGCCGAGCGCGCGATCGACGGCGATCGGACTGCCGCTCGTCGCCGCGCGCAGCGCCGTCAGCGTCGCCTGACGATACATCGGCGCGTACACCTTGCAGACGGAGGCGAAGCGTGCCAGCTGGGAGCGCACGACGCCGTTTTCCTCGGGGCCGGCGATCATGTCGCTGTTGCCGCCGGGGTCGGTCGATACCGTCGGGTAGACGTAGAAGCAGTCGATCGGCGCGCCGGGACTCGCCTTCCATTCCTCGCGCGTCAGCGTTCCGTCGGCAGCGACGACCGTCGTTGTCTGATCGACGGCGCACGCGTCCTGTCGTCCCGGGCGGCACAGCCAGCTCTTGCCGTCGGCGTAGTCGTTCTTGGCGGTCTGAGCCGAGGCGGATGCCGACGCGGCAATCGCGATCACGAAGATGAGTTGTTTCATCACGTTTTCCATGGTCCACGGTCCGGCTGAAGCCGGACACTACCGAAACAGTATGCAGTCTTCTCGATCTCCGCCATCAACCGGGCGCCTTTGGTTTCCAGCAGCGTCCACACCATCCCGCCAGCAGCGCGACGGGCACCGTCGTGCTCGAGATCGTGACGTCGAGAACAGAGATGACGGAGATAACCGAGATCACGCAGAGAAACAGAGAAACGGAGACGAACAGAGAAGAACGGTGCGACAGCCGGCCGGCGCAGCCGGCCCGGCGCGGCATGGAAAGAGCGCCGCAAACACAAATGCCCGGGATCGATCTTCATTTGCGTTTGC
>Ga0105247_10002259_pt1 | contig 13242 bp, 9 predicted proteins | sample KBSS24metaG_FD_81519 | JGI IMG/M metagenome (GOLD analysis project Ga0105247, IMG submission 81519) | Switchgrass rhizosphere microbial communities from Kellogg Biological Station, Michigan, USA - KBS S2-4 metaG | ecosystem: Host-associated > Plants > Roots > Rhizosphere > Soil | place...
CGGCGCGGGTGACGCGCGAGAGCTCGAGGAGATCGCGAATGAGCCGCTCCATGTGCTCGGCCGCGTCGACGACCCGCGAGAGGTGCTCGCGGCCCTCTTCGTCGAGCTGCTCGCGGTGGTCTTCGAGGAGGATCCGGCTGAAGCCCTGGATGCTCCGGAGCGGCGCGCGGAGGTCGTGCGAGACCGAGTAGCTGAACGCCTCGAGCTCCTCGTTCTTCCGGCGGACGTCGGCGAGGAGCGCGGCGCGCGTCTCGGCGAGCTCGCGCGCCGCGCGCGCCTCGGCCGCCTCGATCTCGCCCTGGAGGAGGCGCTCGCGGATCCTCCGGGTCTCGTCCTCGAACTGCTTGCGCCGGATCTGCGCCCGCAGCCGCGCGCGCAGCACCTGGAAGTCGCTCGACTTCGAGATGAAGTCGTCCGCGCCGGCGCCGAGCCCCTCGAGCATCGCCTCGCGGTCCTCGAGCGCGGTCAGCAAGATGAGCGGCGTGCCCGAGATCCGCGGCGCGCTCTTGATCCGCCGGCACGTCTCCTGGCCGCCGATGCCGGGCATCATCAGGTCGAGGAGGATGCAGTCGACGGGCTCGACCGCGAGGAGATCGAGCGCGTCCTCGCCGCTCGACGCGAGCACCACCTGATAGCCCTCGGCGCGGAGCTCGGCCGCGAGCTCCTGCAGGTACGCCTCGCTGTCGTCGACCGCCAGGATCTTCTTGGGGCCGAGCGCGCTCGAGGGGCGCGCGTGCGCGTCCATCCTCGGCGCCGAGCGGAGCACCGCCGCGAGGCGCGCGAGCACCACGTGGATGTCCTCCGCCTTCCGCACGAAGAGATCGGCCCCCGAGTCGAGCGCGCGGATCTCGACCTCCTCCCCCTCCGACGCCGTGAGCAAGATGCACGGGGTCCCGCGCAAGGCGGCGTCGAGCCGGACGCGGCGGATCACCGTGGGCCCGTCGATCCCCGGGAGCGCGCCGTCCACGATGATGGCGTCGGGGCGCTCGGCCTCGGCGGCGCGCAGCCCGTCCTCGCCGGTGGACGCCGTCAGCACCGCGTAGTCCGCCGCGAGGAGCGCGTCGCGCAGCCCCTCGCGGAAGGTCGGGCTGTCGTCGATGATGAGCACCATCGCGTGCTCGCCCTGCGCCTCGCTCGACGGCGATCGCAAGAGCGCGCGCGCCCGCGCGACCACGTAGCTCCGGTCGTACGGCTTGCCGACGTACTCGTCGGCGCCGGTCGCGATCCCGCGGACGCGGTCGCGCACCTCGGCCTCGCTCGACAGGAGCATCACGAGCGTCCCCGCGTGCGCCTTCGCGGCGCGGATCTCCTCGAGGAGCGTCACGCCGTCGCCGTCGGGCAGGGCCACGTCGAGGACGACGAGCCGAAACGAGCGGTCCTCGAGCGCCCGCCGCGCCTCGGCCAGGCTCGCGCAGAGGACGACCTCCATGTGCTCGGCGCGGAGCGCCTCGGCGAGGTCCATGCGCACGGTGAGCGAGTCGTCGACGACGAGGATCGGCGACGTCACGGCGGCCTCCCGCGCTCGTCGGTCACGCCCCTCCCCCCGCCGACGCGAGCTCCGCGCGGCACAGCGCGATCAACGCGGCGCGATCGAGGCCGCCGCCGAAGAGGAGGAGGCGCGACGCGTCCTCGCGCTGCAACAGGACGAGCGCGCGCCCGAGCTCGTCGCGCGCACGCTCGGCGTCGCCAGCGCGGCGCGCCATGAGGCCGAGGTGGAGGCGCGGCATCGCGAACGTCGGATCGAAGTAGCTGGCGGCGCGGTCGTGCTCGGCGGCGCCGCCGTGGTCGCCGTCCGCCTCGCGGCACGAGGCGAGGAGGTAGCGCGCGCCGGCGTTCGCCGCGTCGAGCTCGAGCAGCGCCATGCACGCGATCTCGGCGCCGCGGGGATCGCCGCCTCGGGTCAGGAGCACCGCGCGCAGGAGGAGGACGTCGGGATCCCGCTCCGACCCTCCGGGGAGCGAGCGCAGGTGGACGAGCGCGTCGGCGAAGCGCTCGCGCCGGAGCAGATCGATCGCCGGCTCGAGATCGAGCGGGGGCGACGGCGACGGCGACGGGGCGCGCGCGCTCGCGGGCCCGGCGCCCGGGCCGAGCGCGTCGACCTCCTCGGCGGCGGGGCGGACGTCGTCGCGCCACGCGTCTTCGAGGTCGACGGGGGGCGCCGGCAGCGGCGCGGCGATGATCACGCGCGTCTCGGACTCGAGCGGATCGACCGAGCGCCGCTCGTGCCAGCGCCACGCCGCGTCGGCCTCGGCCGGCTGCTCGAGCTTCTGGTAGAAGAAGGCGCCGGGCGCGTACCGGATCTGGAAATCGTGGGGGATGCCGCGCAGCGCCTCGCCGTGGCCCACGAAGAGGAACCCGCCCGGGACGAGGGACCGCGCGATCCGCTGCACGAGGGCGCCCGCCGTCTCGGCCGTGAAGTACATGAGGACGTTGCGGCAGAAGACGACGTCGTACGATCGCGGCCGGAACAGATCGCGGTCGTCGTCCGCGAGGTTCTTCTCTTCGAACCTCACCATCGACCGGATCGTCGGGTCGAGCACGAGCTGCGCGCCGTCCTTTCGAAACCAGCGATCGCGCGCCTCGGCCGGCGCCTCCCCGAGAGACGACGCCGGGTAGACGCCGCGCGCGGCGCTGGCCAGCGCGCCGGCGCGGAGGTCGACCGCGCGGATCGTCGCGTCCTGGAACGCGCCGCGCTGGATCGCGTCGCGGACGACCATCGCGATCGTGTACGCCTCCTCGCCGGTCGAGCAGCCCGCCGACAGGACGCGCAGGCGCGCGCCGCGCAGCGACGCGGACGGGAGCTCCTCGATCACGGCGCGGAGCGCGTCGAGCTGCGCGCCGTGGCGGAAGAACGACGTCTCGCCGACGGTGAGCTCTTCGGCCATGTCGCGCAGCTCGCGCGCGGCGAACACCGGGTCGGCGCGGAGGCGCTCCGCGTACTCCGGCGGGTCGACCTTCGCGCTCTCGGCGCGCCGCTGGAGCGCGCCGGCGAGGACGCTCGCTCGGCTGTCGTCGAAATGCAGGCCGAGGCGCGCCGCGACCACCGCGCGGAAGAGGGGGAGCCCGGGCGGGTGGAGCGCGGTCATACGCCCTCGCGATCACGTGCTCGGAGCAGGAGGGAGGATCGAGGTTCCATCGACGCGTCGGGCGCGCGCCGCGCGCTCGGTCATGGATTCAACGTATCGCGAATTTCATGGCGTCCGAGGCGGATATGCGACCTATGCGGTCGACCGGCCCGCGAGCGCGGCACGTCGCCTCATTCTGTCCCACGCTTCACGCGCATACCGTGCGCGCCCGTCCCGAGCGACGACCGCCCCGGCCGACGGGGGCCGAGGCGACCCGCCTCAATCGGCGTAGAAGGTCGCGAGCCGGTGGAGCATCTGCATCACCGACAAGAACGCGAGGAGCTCCACGACCGCGGCGCCGCGCGCGCCGCTCGCCTTGCACGCGTCCACCACCGCGCTCGAGACCGAGGCCGGGCTCGGCGACGCGGCGCGGGCCAGGGCGAGGAGCGCGCGCGACCGCGCGTCGAGCGGCGCGAGGTCGACGCCTTCGCCGTCCGCCCCGGCGAACACGGCCGCCCGATCGACGAGGTCGTCCGAGATCCGCCGCCTCCGCGCGAGGACGCGCACGTCGGCGGCGAGCCACGCGTCGTCGGCGATCGTCGCGTAGACGAGGCCGGCGAGGATCTTGGCTTCGAGCCCGACGACGCTCGACGCGGGATCGAGGTTGTCGCGCAGCATGACGGCGGTCGCGCGGACCGCGCGGCGGTGCTGGAGGCGCCGGAGCACCGGGAAGTCGTGCCCGGTGCGCTGGTGGAGGTACGCGCCGACCGCCGGCCAGCGATCGGGGACGCCCGACGTCCAGCGCCGGTCGAGGAGGACCGCCGGCGGCACGTGCGGCAGGACCGCGAGCGCCGAGCGGAGGCCGTCGGGGCGCGGGAGGGCGCCGTGCTCCCGGACCGTCTGCCCGCCGAAGTGCTTCCCCATCGTCCACCCCGACGGGCCGATGAGCGCGCGGACCTCCTCGATCGTCGCCACCTCCAGGCGCACGCCGACCGCGTCCATGAACTTGTTGAGGAAGCCCATCATCGCGACGCCGAGCACGATCCACTCGATCGCGCCCGGCGAGAAGTGGCGCGCGAGCTCCCTCCGCTCCGCGTCGGTCAGCGACGCGGGCGAGCTCGAGAGCGACCGGGCCGCCGCGACCGCCGCGCGCTCGGGCGCCGTGAGGACCGCGTCGTCGAGGACGCCCGCGACCTTCTCGGGGCGGGCGCCGCGGCGGAGGGCGAACGCCGAGGCGTGGGCCGAGCAATACATGCAGGATGCAGCGCGGCTCGCCGCGTACATCGCGAGCCCCACCACGTCCTTCGGCGCGCCCGCCCCCCAGAGCGAGAGCGGGAGGTTCAAGAAGCTCGGGATCATCACGTTGTACGAGCGGAACGCGGTGGGCCAGATCTCGAGGTACGCGTCGCAGTTCGGCACGACGCCGATCAGGGCGCGCACGAGCGCGAGGAGCGGGCCGTATCGACGGCGGAGCTCGTCCATCGGGACGGCGTCGGCGTCGAGCAGGCGGAGCAGCGGCGGATCCACCTCCTCACGTTACATGGGAACGGAGCCTCGTCCGCGGCGGCGGACCGGCGGACGCGGGGCGGGCGCGACCGCGGCGGCCGGCGACGGAGGCTCGTCGGCGAAGCGGCGGAAGGCCAGCCAGCAAAGCGCCGCGGACCCGAGGAGCGCCGCCATCCCGCCGGCGAGCGTCCTCGCCGAGGCGGCGAGCGACGGCGAGAGCAGGCCGGAGACCAGGCTGTTCGAGGCGACGGCGACGAACCCCTGGAGCGAGGCCGCCATCCCGCGGAGGCGCGGGAAGAGGTCGAGGATGAGGAGCGAGATCGCCGGCATCGCGAACGACATCCCCGTCGTGTACGTCATGATCGGGACGACCGCCCACGGCGCGCGCGCGACCGAAACCGACTGCGTGTAGAGTACATTACCGAGCGCGCCCGCCGTCATCAGCGCGTACCCGAGCGCCACGATCGCCCGCGGATCCAGCCGCCCGGCGCTCCGCCCGGAGAGGAAGGACCCGAGCATGATGCCCGAGACCCCGGGCAAGAACAGCCACGCGAACTGCGTCGGCCCGAGGCAGACGATCCTCTGGACGAAGGCCGGCGCCGACGCGATGTACAGGAAGAAGGCCGTGTAGTTCAGCGCGACGGCGAGCGACAGGAGGACGAAGCTCGGGCTCGAGACGACCTCCGCGTAGCCGCGCGCGAGCGGCGCGACGCGCAGCGGCCGGCGGTCCTCCGCGGGGAGCGACTCGGCGAGGTAGCGGGCGCTCGCGGCGAACAGGACGACGCTCACCGCCGCCATGAACGCGAAGACCGAGCGCCACCCGAGCGCGACGTACAGGGCGCCGCCGACGATCGGCGCGACGGCGGGGGCGACGCCGAAGAGCATCGTCACCCGCGAGAGCATCCGCTGCGCCTCGACCAGCTCGAAGAGGTCGCGGATGATCGCGCGGCTCACCACCATCCCGCAGCCGGCGGCGAGCCCCTGCGAGAAGCGGAGGGCGACGAGCACGCGCATGCTCGGCGCGAGCGCGCACCCCACCGACGCGGCCCCGAAGGCGGCCAGCGACGCGAGGACCACCGGGCGCCGCCCGAACGCGTCGGACAGCGCGCCGTGGAAGAGGAGCATGAGCGCGAAGCCCGCGAGATACACGGACAGCGTCTCTTGCGTCTCGAGCGGGCCGGCGCGCAGATCGTCGCCGATCGCCGCGAACGCCGGCAGGTACGCGTCGATGGAGAACGGGCCGAGCGTGTTGAGCCCGGCGAGCAGCGCCGCGAGCAGCCAGCGCGGCGTCGGGCGGGGCGGGCCGGGAGGAGCGGCGGGCTTCATGCCCCGGGACGCGAGCCGAGGCTCATACGACGCCGCCCGCCGCGCAGTCGATGAAATCGCGCGCCCAGTATTCGACGTCGTAGTCCTTCACCACGCGGCCCAGCCGGCGCATCCGGTCGCGCGTCTCCGTCGGATCCATCGTGAGGGCCTGCTGGAGCGTGTTCGCCATCTCCGCGACGTCGTACGGGTTGGTCGGGAGCGCGCCGAGGAGCTCGACGCTCGATCCGGCGAACTCCGAGATGATGAGGACGCCGGCGCGCTCGAGCTCGCGGTGCACGGCGACGTACTCCTTGGCGACGAGGTTCAGCCCGTCGCGGAGCGGCGTGATCCACGCCACGTCGGCGACGGCCAGGTACGCGGCGAGCTCGGCGAACGACACGTGGCGGAACATGAACGCGAGCGGCGTCCACGTGGCGGTGGCGAACCGGCCGTTGATCCGTCCGACGGCGCGCTCCACCTCGCTCCGGACGTCGTCGTAGATCGTCATCCCCTCGGCCGGCGGGGTGCAAATGTCGATGAACGTGATCTTCTCGCGCCACGCCGGGTAGAGCGACAAGAAGCGCTCGAACGCCTTTAGCTTCTGGAGCGGCCCCTTCATGTAGTCGAGGCGCTCGGCGCAGACGACCACCTTCTTGCCGGCGAGCTCCTCGCGCAGCCGCTCGATCGTCCGCCTCACGCCGGGCGCCGCGAGGCTCCGCTGGATCCGCTCGAAATCGAGGCCCACCGGGTGCACGCCGAGGCGCACCACGCGCCCCTGGCACTCGACCTCGTGGGTCACCTCGTCGACGCTGAGCGCGTTCCCGCTGGCGATGAACCGGTCGTCGCACCGCCTGCGCTTCACGGTCAGCGCGAAGTGGCTGCGCGCCGCGTCGACGAAGTTCTCGGAGTACCGCGGGACGTGGAACCCGACGTAGTCGCATTTGAGCAGGCTCGCGATGATCTCGCCGCTCCACGGGATGACGTTGAAGATGTCGCTCGCGGGGAACGGCGTGTGGTGGAAGAACGCGAGGCGGAGGTCGGGGCGGATCCTCCGCAAGAACGACGGGACGAGCCAGAGGTTGTAGTCGTGGATCCACACCAGCGCGCCGGCCTTGGCCTCCGCCGCGGCCTGCCGGGCGAACCGCTCGTTGATGTCGACGAAGTGCTGCCAGAGGCGGTGATCGAAGCTCGCGCGCTCGATGAAGCTGTGGATGATGGGCCACAATGCCTCCTTCGAGAACTTTTGATAGAAGAGATCCACGTCCTCTGCGGTGAGCGGGAGGCGCGAGACGGTCAGGTTCTTGAACTCGCCGTCCGCGAGCTTCACGCGCCGCTCGAACTTCGGCGCGTTCGCGCCGGTCGCGGCCTTCGACCACGCGACCCACGCCCCCTTCCGCCCGTCGCGGAACAGGCCGAGGAGCGTCGGGATGATCCCGTTGGGCGTGCCGGGGACGCGCCGCGCGACGCCGTCGTCGTCGATCGCCTCGTCGAACGGCTGCCGGTGATAGACGAGGACGAGCTCCGCGTCGCCGCGCGGCGCGCTCTTCGGCGACGCCTCCTCCACGAGCCTCCACGCCTCGATCGCCTCGAGGATCCCGCCGGCGCCGTGCCGGCGCGCGTGGATGGTGTCGTCGCGGCGCGCCGTGCCGTGGCGGAGCGAGGGCTCGCTCCCGCCGACGACGACGCCGCGGAACGACGTCTCGGTGAACATCGACAGATCGTTCAGCGAGTCGCCGGCGACGAGGACGTCCTCGCGAGCGACGCCGAGGAGGCCGACGAGCCGCGCCAGCGTGTCCCCCTTCGACACGCCGATCGGGAGCACGTCGAGGTACCGGTTCGCCGAGTGGAGGACGGCGCACCCGAGGGGCGAGACGGCCGCGCGCACCGCCTCCACCACCTCCGCGTCGTCGGTGTAGAACGAGCAGCGGCGCTCCTGCGCCTGCTGCTGGCGCTCGAGCGGGAGGTCCTCCGGGATGGCCCGCACGATCCGCTCCTCGCCGGCCCACCTCGCGGCGAGCTCGCCGTCGATCGGCTCGAGCGGCGCGAGCGTCCTCCCGTCGACGATCGTCGCGCCGACGTCGGCGATGATGTAATCGGGCCGCGGGATCGCCGGATCGGCGAGGAGCGGCTTCACGTTCTCGAGCGCGCGCCCCGTGACGAAGACGAGCTTCGCCTCGCCGCCGAGGTTCCGGAGGAGCCGATAGAGGCAGTCCCTGTCGCGCAGGGAGCCGCCGAGGAAAGTCCCGTCGAGATCGGTGGCCAAGAGGAGCACGTTCGTCACCCGTCCGTCTTCGAGCCCTGAGTCGATGTACGCGAGGTCCGAGCCGCGGGCGATTACCCCTCGCGCGGGCGGGCGCGCGCGATCCGCTCGGACACGGACGTCACCGTGGCCATGTCGCTGAGCGCGAAGCTGTCCGCGTCGAGGCGGAACTCCTGCTCGAGCGTGATCGCGAGATCGACCGCGCTCAGCGAGTCGATGATCCCGGTCGCCATGAGCCGCTCGTCGGAGCGGCCGTAGCGCTGGGTGACGATGGCGGAGACGCGCGCTCGGATATCGGTCAGATCGTTCATGGGATATCTCCGAAAGACGAAATGGTCATGTCACGACGGCGGCGCCGCCGGGGGGGCGCCGCGCGTCACACCGCGCGGGGCGGGGTCCGCCAGAGGTCGACGTCGATCCCCTCGCCGCCCACGTCGATCCGCGGCCCGTCGCCCGCGCTCCGGATCGCGAGCGCGTTCGAGTACACCGACGTCCGCGTCGACATCACGATCCGCCGGCCGAGGCTGCGGCCCGACGCCGTGGCCACGCCGAGGATCAAGAGGAGGTCCGCCGATCCGATGTGGCCCAGCCGGGGGACGGTGAAGAGCGTCTTGCTCGAATCGACGCCGAGCTCGCGCAGGACGTCGAGCTGCGGCTTCGGATCGAGCGGCGAGCACGCGACGAAGTCGACGCCGTCGAACCCGGTCTCGCGAAAGAGCTCGGCGTAGTTGTGCCGGTCGGAGTCGACGGCGAAGCGCGCGATCGCGCTCACCTCACGGAGGGAGAGCTGGCTCTGCCACTCGTGCCTGCGCTCTCGGATCGCGGCCTCGTCGAGCGGCTGCCGCGTGCCGCCGGCGACGGGCCCCATCGTCTTGTGCACGGAGAGATCGGGGTTCGTGTAGCTCGAGAACGCGACGATCTCGTTGCGATCGTCGCAGTCGGCCGACACGATCGCCGTCGCCGCGCCGGCCGAGTAGGCCGCGTCGGTGGCCTGCTCGGGGACCCGCTGCGGCCCGAGGAGGCGATCGAACCGCTCCGCGCAGCACACCGCGACGCGGCGGCGCGTCCCCGAGTCGACGAGCGTCTTCGCGAGCCAGAGCGCGTCGATCCCGCCCGCGCACCGGCTCGACATGTCGAAGCCGGCGGCGCGCGTCGCGCCTGGCTGGTGGAGGCCGAGCTCGTGGAGGACGCCGAACGCGGTCACCCACGGCGACGGCCAGTCCTTCGTGACGCCCACGAAGATGAGCAGATCGAGATCGGAGGCGGCGAGGCCCGCCGCGTCCAGCGCGGCGCGCGTCGCGCGGGCGCCCATCGTCGACGGGTGGTCGCCGTCGCCCGGCACCGGCTGGCTCTCGATGCCGCTCTTGGCGACCGCCTCCTCGCTCAACCCGTAGACGCGCGCCACCTCGGACGCGGTCCGCCGCAGCGGAGGGATCCACCAGCCTATCGAGCGTATTCCGGCCACGGCGCTCAGCTCCCCCCCTCGAAGACCGAGCGCAGGTTCGCCCGGTTCACCTTGCCGCGCGACGTCCTGGGGATACGCGGCACGAACGCGATCCTCTGCGGGCATTTGTAGTGGACGAGCCGCTCCTGGGTATACGCGATCAGATCGCCCTCGCTGAGCGCCGCCGCCTCGCGGCGGACCACGCACGCCGCCACCTTCTCGCCGAGGAGCCGGTCCTCGAGGCCCACCGTGCACGCCTCGACGACGTCGGGGTGCGACATCAGGACGCCGTCGACCTCGGCCGGATAGACGTTCTTGCCGGCCCGGATGATGAGCTCCTTGATCCGCGAGCGCAGGACGATCGCGCCGCTCGGATCGATCTCGCCGACGTCCCCGGTCGAGAGCCAGGCGTCCGCCGCGGCGGCGGGGTGCTTGTAATATCCACGCATCACGCTGGCGCCGCGGACCTGGATCTCGCCGAGCTCCCCCGGCGCGAGCGCCGCGCCGCTCGCGCCGACGATCCGGATCTCGCACCCGAGCGGGTGCCCCACCGCGGCGCGGTCCCGATCGGGATCGCGGCGCGAGCACGCGATCCACCCCGCCGCCTCGGTGAGGCCGTAGCAGTTGAGGAGCGGGACGCCGAACCGCTCCTCGAACGCCTCCACGTCCTCGCGCCGGAGCGGCGCCGACGCGCACGTGACGACCTCGAGCGACGGCGATCGCGGCCGCGGGCGCTGCCTCGCGTACTCGAGGAGGAGGCGCACCACGGTGGGCACGGACGAGAAGTGGTTCACGCCGTGGGCGTCGACGATCGTCCAGAGATCGCGCAAGAGGTCGAGGTTGAACGGCGGCGTGATCACCAGCTTTCCGCCGTACCCGAGGACGCTCAGCGAGTTGCAGACGAGCCCGTGGCCGAAGTGCGTCGGCAAGAGGCACAGCGACGTATACGAGTCGTCGAAGCCGAGCCACTCGGCGACCGCGGCGATCTTGGCGGTGAGCGCCGCGTGCGAGTAGAGGACGCCCTTCGGATCGCCGGTGGTCCCCGACGTATAGAGGAGGAGCGCGCCCGTCTCGGGCGAAGGCGAAGGCGGCGCGGGCGCCTCCGCGGCGGGCTCCTCGTCCGCGACCCGGAGCACGGGACAGCGCTCGCGGAGCGACTCGAACCGCGCCTCGGTCGACCCGTCGGCGACGATCGCCCGGGGCTCGGCGTGGTCGACGATGACGCAGAGCTCGTCTCTCGCGAGGAGCGAGTCGACGGGGACCGCGATCAGCCCGGCTCGAAAGCAGCCGAAGAGCGCGGCGAAGAACTCCGGCGTGTTGCCCAGGCCGAGGACGATCCGGTCGCCCGGGGCGGCGCCGCGCGCGCGGAGCCACGCGGCGAACGACGCGGCGCGCCGATCGAGCTCCGCGTAGGTGAGCGACGCGGGGCCCTGACTCGTCGCGGCGGACGCCTCGACGAACGTCTTGTCGGGCGACGCCGCGGCGCGGCGCCGGAGGAGAGCGTCCAGCGTCGCGTCACTCATGGCCCGCCGCCTCCGCGGTCATCTGCTCGAGGCCGAAGAGATCCTTCGTCTTCGGGTCGAAGATCTTCGAGAAGACCTCGTCGTGGTTCCGGAACGCCTTGAACTCGAGCGCGTTGCCCGACGGATCGACGACGAACATCGTGGCCTGCTCGCCGGGCTGCCCCTCGAGGCGGATGTGCGGCGGGTCGGAGAACGGATACCCGTTCGCGGTGATCCGCGCCGCGAGCTCGCTCCACGCCGCGCGATCGAGGTTCGCCCCGAAATGCGGGACCGGCACCGTCTCTCCGTAGAACTTCGAGCGGAACGCGCCGGACGCGTCGTCCTTCGGCGCGAGGTGCAGGACGAGGTGGTGCCCGTAGAAGTCGAAATCGACGAAGTTCGCGGTGGAGCGCCCCTCGGACGCGCCGAGCACGTCGCGATAGAACCTCCGCGCCTCGTCGAGGTCGCGCACCGGGACGGCGAGGTGGAACTGGCGAATCGGCGTATCCATGCTCAAGCCCCCGCGCCGCCGTCGGCGGCCGCCCCGCGGAACGTGGCGGAGCGCTGCACCTTCACCCGCTCCGGCGCGTCCGATTTCACCGACTCGAAGATGTTCGTCCAGAACCGCCGCCACGCGACCATGCTCTCGAGGTAGCCGCGGCCGAGATCGGCCCGCGCCTCGTCCGAGGGCAGGACGAGCTCGCCGTGGATCTGGTGGCGCGTCTCGTGGCGGTGCTCACGATCGTGCTCGCCGGCGTGGAGGTCCCAGAACCTCCAGTCGACCCGCGGGCGCATCGCCTCGACGTGCGGGTTCCGAAGGAGGCGCTCGTACAGCTTCGTGAGGTAGATCTGACAGACGCACTCGCCGCCCATCCCGCGGAGCCCGACCCCGTACGCCGTGCTCCGGCGCGGGTCGAGCAGCTTGCCGCGCACCGCGTCGAGCAGGACGACGTTCTCCTTGAGCGCCAGGCCGTCGAGGTCGCGCTCGGCGCCGATCGTCCGGAGGAAATCGTCGTAGAGGCGCGGGTGCGCCTTCGCCGGATCGCCGTGGCCGAGCTCGTCGGACAGGATGCTCCCGAGGAAGCTCCTGAGCTTACCGTCCCTGAGCCGCGCGATGAGGATCGCGAGGTCGGGGATGTAATAGATGGTGAAGAACCGGTACTGCGTGAGCAGCGAGAGGAGCTTCTGCGGATCGGCCCGCTCGACGAGCGCGAAGAGGTCGTCGGCGTGCGCGATGGTGGTGTCCTGCAGCTCGTCGGCTACGCGCCTGAAGTCGTCGGCGCCGACGGAATTCCAATCGATCGTCGTCATGGGGTGATGCCTCCGTTACCAGCAGAGCGCTCGAGAATTGCGATTCGAATCGAGACGTCGACGCGCCCGCGCCGCGCGCAGCTCCGCCGTGCTGCCGCGGAGGCGCGCGCCTCGACTCGGGCGGGTGTACGTAGCCGACGATCGGCGCCCCGTCGAGGAGTGTCTTGCCCGACGCGCCGCCCTAGTCGCTACCGAGAGTGTGTATACGCGATGTTTCGTAAAATGCAATCACGGACACCCCGAATGGAGCTCGGGCGATTTCCAAACATCGATTTCGCATCGCCCCGCCCGACTGGGGACGATCGGCCGCGCGCGTGAGACGCTCGCGCGCGCGAGCGGGCGGGCGGGCGCGCGGCGATGTGCGCCAGAGAGGCGCGGATTTGGCTGCAAAATGGGCGGTTCGCGAGCCATCGCGAGCGTCGCGACCGCTCGCGAGCGCGCCGCCGCTGGCCGCTTCCGTGCCGCGCTATTTCGACATGTGGACAATTTACGACTCCCGCATAAATCGAAGGTCGCCGCCTACGCGCGACACCAATCGAGTGATGAAAAGCGTGAAGCCTTCTTGCATACGCGCCGGCCGTGAGTCATATGACGCCGCAAGGACGTGACTCGCCGGTTGCGCGAGTCGACGCGAGGCGCACAAGGGCGCCGGCCGCGCGCGGCCGCCCTTGGCCCGGTCGTTCAATCGTCCAGTCGCTGATTCGTCGAGCCGACGTGGAGAACATCCGATGAGCGAAGACAAAAGGGACTACGGCGATCGTGGCGAATGCGTCACGCGCCGCGATTTCGTCAGATCGGCGGCGGGGGTCCTGGCGGGCGCGTCGCTCGGCGGGCTCGGCGCGTGCGCGC
>Ga0105247_10002261_pt1 | contig 13240 bp, 12 predicted proteins | sample KBSS24metaG_FD_81519 | JGI IMG/M metagenome (GOLD analysis project Ga0105247, IMG submission 81519) | Switchgrass rhizosphere microbial communities from Kellogg Biological Station, Michigan, USA - KBS S2-4 metaG | ecosystem: Host-associated > Plants > Roots > Rhizosphere > Soil | place...
GCGACGCGGAGTGGGTCTTCAGCGCGATGGGGTTCTTCTGACCGGGAAGGTACACGCGATCCACCAGCTCCTCGCCGAGCGCGTTCTCCTTCTCCTTCGCCAGCGCGACGATCGGGAGGCCGTGCAGGCCGAGATCGCGGGACGCGGCGAGCGCCACGGCGAGCTGCCCGCGCCCGCCGTCGACCACGAACAGGTCCGGCAGGTCCCACTCCGGATCGTCGGACGCCGCGGCCGCGTCGGCGGCGAGCGGCTCCGCGCTCGGATCGTCGTCGATCGTCACCTCGGCGACGGCGAGCGCCGGCGCCTCGGCCTCGCCGCGCGCGCGCAGGCCGCGACGGAAGCGCCGCGCGAGCGTCTCGTACATCGCGCCGTAGTCGTCGCCGACGCCGGCCTCGCCGCTCGTCCCGCGGACGTGAAACGTCCTGTACCGCTTCTTGTCGGGGAGGCCGTCCTTCATCGCGACGATCGCGCCGACCGTGTCGCCGCCGCCGAGATGGGAGATGTCGCAGCACTCGATCCGTCGCGGGAGGCTCGGGAGGCGGAGGCGCTCCTGGAGCTGCGCGAGGCGCTCCTGCACGTCGTCCGACGTGCGCCGCTTCTCGAGGAACGCGTGGCGCGCGTTGTCGTTCGCGAGCGCGAGGAGCGCGACGCGCGCGCCCCGCTTCGGAAAGAGCAGCGACACCTTGTGGCCGGCGCGGTCGGAGAGCCACTCGGCGATGCCGACGTCGCCCTCGGGCATCGACGGGACGATGATCTCCTCGGGGACCGGGACGGCCGGCGCGTCGACGTCGTCGGTGGCCTCGCCGGCGCCGCTCGCGCGCGTGACCCGGAGCGGATCGCCGTAGTGCTGGGCGAGGAACGCCGCGATCACCTCCTCGTCCGGCACCTCCGCCTGCTTGATCGAGAACGTGGTGACGTCGGCCAGCCGCCCGCCGCGCACGTAGAGGAGCGCGATCTCGGCGAGATCGCCGTCGCGGTACAGGCCGACGACGTCCTGATCCCGGTCCTCCACCGACACGACGCGCTGCGACTCGCGCACCTTCTCGAGCGCGCGGAGCTGATCGCGGTACACCGCGGCGAGCTCGAACCGCGTCTTTCGCGCCGCGTCGCGCATCTTGTCGTCGAGCTCGCGCGAGAGCTCGTCGTGCCGCCCCTCGATGAACATCGCGACGGCGCGCGCCTGCTCCGCGTACCACGCGGGGTCGACCTCGTACACGCACGGCGCGGGGCACCGCTTGATCTGGTGCTGGAGGCACGGCCGCCGCCGGCTCTGGAGCTCGAGATCGCCGCACGTCCGGAGCTGGAAGTGCTTGTTGATCAGGTGGAGCGTGCGCCGCGCCGCGGTGGCGGAGTGGTACGGCCCGAAGTAGCGCGCGCCGTCGCTCGCCGGGCGCCGGACCACGGTCAGGCGCGGCCACAGGTGGTCCGTCCCGAGGCGGAGCGAGAGGTACTCCTTGTCGTCCCGCAGCTTGACGTTGTAGCGGGGGTGGTGCTCCTTGATCAGGTTGTTCTCGAGGATCGTCGCCTCCTTCTCGCTGGAGGTGACGATGGTCTCGAGGTCGCCGATCGTCTTCTGGAGGATCGGGATGAAGTACCGGTCGTCGCTCCCGCCCGCCTGGAAGTAGCTGCGGACGCGGCTCCGTAGGCTCTTCGCCTTGCCGACGTAGACGACCTCGCCCTTCTTGTCCTTGAAGAGGTACACGCCCGGCTCCGGCGGGAGCGCGGCGAGCTTCTCGATGACCTCGTCGGGCGGCATCGACGCCATGTGTACCACGCACCCAAGACGTGGAATGGACGCGCGTCCAAGCGCGTAACCGCACGCGCCGCGATGCGCCTGCCGGGGTGGAGGACGAGGATGGCTGGCACGGCGAGCGCTGCGATCGCGGCGCTGATCGGGATCGTGTGCGCGCTGTCGCCGAAGGCGGCGACGAACGGCGCGGCGAACGGGAACGCGAACGGAGCGGCGGAGCGAGCGCGCGTGACGCGCGTGCACATCGCGAAGGGGGCGCACACGATGGACCTGCTCGAGGGCGATCGCGTCGTGAAGACGTACCGCGTGGCGATCGGCCCGGGCGGCCGCGGCGCGAAGACGCACGAGGGCGACGAGGTCACGCCGGTCGGCCGCTACCACGTGCTCCAGCGGACGCCGTCGCGCTACCGGGTGTTCATGCGCCTCGACTATCCGAACGCCGACGATCGCAGCCGCTTCGCGCGCCTCAAGGCGTCGGGCGAGCTGCCCAGGGCCGCGACGATCGGCGGCGACATCGGGATCCACGGCGCCCCTCCGCAGGCCGAGTGGAAGTCGGTCCACAAGCTGGCCGACTGGACCCTCGGCTGCATCGCCGTCGACGACGCGGAGATCGACGAGGTCGCGGCGATGGTCAAGGACGGGACGGTCGTCGACATCGACGATTAGCGCCGCCGCGGAGAGCCCGCCGTCGTCCGCCCCGGACGGGATCGTCGGCGTCGACGACCCGCGACGCCGCTCAGAACCCGCCGTCGTCCGTCTCGGAGTGGAAGTCGGTCATGTCCACCGAGTCGTCGTCCACGCCGCCCAGATCGGCGACGCACACGCGGGCCTTCGCGGCCTCGTCCTCGAAGCCGAGCGCGGCCAACGACTCGGCGAGCGAGCTCCACACCCGCGCGAGCGCCGACGGAGGCGTCTCGGCGTGGTCGGCGAGGCTGATCGCGTGCTCCAGCTCGACGCGCGCCGCCGCGTGATCGCCCGCGAGCTGGAGCGAGCAGCCGCGCTCGAACGCGAGCGTCGCGACGACCGCCGGATCGGAGCCGCTCATCTCGGCGATCCGCGCCGCGAGGACGTGCGCGGCGCGCGCCTCGTCGTGCGCGCCGCTCCGCGCGTTCACCTCGGCGAGGCCGCGCACCGCCTCGAGGAGCTCCTCGGGCGGCACCTGCGCGCGCTGCAGGAGCTCGACGGCGCGGACGAACGCCCCCTTCGCCTCCTCGATGATCGTCGCACGATCGGGCTCCTCGAGCGCGTCGACGACCGACACCAGCGGGCGGAGCGCCATCCCGTAGATCGTCTGGAGCCGCCCGAGCTCGCGCGGCCCCTCGTTCGCTGCCTCGGCGTGCGTCACCGCCTCCCGGAACGCCTTCGCCGCGCGCGCGAAATCGCCGTTTTGCTGCCACACGAAGCCGTAGTCGAGCCACGCCTGGATCCGATCGGACGGCTCGCAGGCGCGGCTGTCCTCGAGGATCGCGACGCCGCGCTGGAACGTCGCCTCGGCCTCCTCTTCGTCCCCGCCGTCGGCGTGCGCGATGGCGAGCTTCACCCACGTCCGGCCCCGATCGACCGGCGGCGCGTCCGCCTCCTCCTGGAGCTCGAGCGCGTCGCGGTACGCCTCGATCGCGTCGTCGAACTCGGCGTTCGCGAGCTCGAGCCTCCCCGCGACGACGAGGAACCGCGCGCGGTCCGCCGCGCTCCACGCCGCCGGCGGGCTCCACGCCTCCCCGCCGAGCGCGGTCAGGATCTCCGCCGCGCCGTCGAGATCGTCCGCTTCGACCGCCGCCTCCGCCGCCTCGAGCTCCGCTGACACCATCGCGCCACCGTACCCGACGACGCGCCGCGCTGTCCGCAGGAGCGTGCGTCGCCTACCCTGCGGCTCGCCATGACGACCGCCAGCGCCGAGACGCGCGGCGCCCCGACGGGGGGCCGGGCTTGACCGCACAAGATACGCTGTTCGAGCTGCCGCCGCGCGCCGTCGCGCCCGCGCCGGCGCGGGCCGACGTCGTGGCGCTCGCCGCGGAGGTGCCGCGCGAGGTCCGGTTCGGCACCATGTCGTGGTCGTACCCGGGGTGGGCGGGGCTCGTGTACGGCGACAAGCTGCCGGCGAAGGAGCTCGCGGCGCACGGGCTCGCGGCGTACGCGAAGCACCCGCTCCTCCGCGCCGTCGAGATCGACAGGTCGTACTACGAGGCGCTCTCGGCGGACGCGCTCCGCGGGTACGCGGCGCAGACGCCCGACGATTTCCAGCTCGTCGCGAAGGCGCACGAGGACTGCGTCGTCCGTCGCTTCCCCATGCACGCGCGGTACGGCAAGAAGCGCGGCGAGGCGAACCCGCGCTACCTGGACGCGGGGTACGCCGCCGACGCGGTGGTCGAGCCGCTCCGCGAGGGGCTCGGCGCCAAGGCCGGCGCGCTCCTCTTCCAGTTCCCGCCAGAGGACGTCGGCGCGTCGCCGCGCGCCTTCGCCGATCGCCTCGGCGCGTTCCTCCGCCGCCTGCCGTCCGGGATCACGTACGCCGTCGAGCTCAGGAACGCCGACCTGTTCTCGCCCGCGTACGTCGCGGCGCTCGAGGGCGCGGGCGCGGTCCACTGCCACTCCGTGTGGCCGGGGATGCCGCACGTCCTCTTCCAGGCGAAGCGCGTCTCGCCGGCGGCGCGCCGGCCGCTCGTCGTGCGCTGGTTGATGCGCGACGGCGACGACTACCAGCGGGCGTCGGCGCGGAGCCTGCCGTTCGACAAGATCGTGGAGGAGGACGCCGCGAACCGCGCCGCCGTCGCCAGGCTCGCCGCGCTCGCCGCGCGCCACGGCGTGCCGGTCACGGTGCTCGTCGACAACAAGGCCGAGGGGTGCGCACCGGAGAGCATCGTCCGGCTCGCGCGCGCGGTCGCCGTCGCGGCGGGGGTGGAGGCGCCCATCACGGGGTGATCGACTGCGTCCGGAAGCGGAGCGTCTTGTCGCTCGTCCCGATGGATCGGACGAAGAGGCCGACGAACGATCCGAAGAGCGCGTCGCTAGGGCCGATCCCGGTCGACCCGGTGGGGCGCGAGACCCAGCGGCGCATCTGCTCGAGCATCTGCGGGCTCACCGGGTTCACGTCGACGATCACGCCGAGGAAGTGCGGCACGCCGGGCTTGAGGAGCGACCGATCGACCACCGGCAGGTCGCGCGCCTCGGCGCACTGGCGAAGGACGCCCTCGACGTTGATGACGGCGAGATCGCGCTCGCCGCCGGGGCCGGTGAGGCGCACGCGGTACACCTCGTCCCAGAGGTCGTAGACGACGCGGCAGGTGCGGACGGCGAGCGCGATCGGGGCGGTCTCGCCGTCGCGCAGGACGTACGCGCGCATGGCGATCACCGTCGGGAGGCCGCTCGCGAGCTTGCCGGAGAGCATCGGATCGATGACGTCGCGGTACGAGAAGCTCGCGCGGAGCAGCGTGTTCTCCCACGCGAAGTTCGCCGTCCGGCGCGGCAGGTCGGCCGGCGTGATCGGCTTCTGGGCGCGCGCGTCGCGCGCGACGGCGAGCACCACGAGGAGCGCCGCGAACGCGCACACGGCCGCCGCGCCCCGCCGCGCCGCGAGCGCGCACGCGATCGCCGCCCCGCGCCCCGCCGCGAGCGCGCCACGGGCACGCGCGACGCGAGCCGTCGCGCGCGCCGGGGAGGACCCGCGCGTCACGGGCGCGTCTCCCGCACCGGGATGAACCCGAGGAAGTTCGACGCGCCGAGCACGAAGCCGCCGGCCGACGTCTCGATCCGGAGCCCGAAGTTGAACGTGAGGTCGATGGGGACGGTGGCGAACCCCGAGTAGCCGCGCGGGTGGCTCGTGAGATCCTGGGCCCCGGCGACGCCGTAGATCCCCGCGGCGGTGAAGAAGTCGACGCCGTAGACCGTGCGGCGGCCGCGGTAGAGCGGGACGCGGTACTCGGCGCCGATCTTGGCGGCGTAGTCGCCGTAGCGGACCTCGACGATGTCGGTGCCGAGGAAGTTCGGCGCGGCGCGGCGGTCGAAGTTGAGGTCCTGGACGCGGTCCGGGAGGAGGTCCGTGAAGTCGCCGACGTAGAACCGCTCGAAGAGCGGCGCGTCGCCGAAGATCGCGCCGGCGAACCCCTCGAGCTTGAGCACGTGGCCCCACGGCAAGGGCGCCCACGTCGCGGCGCGGGCCTGGAGCTTCGTGTACGGGTAGTCGCTCCCGAGCGGCGTCAGCGACGTCTCGCCGACCACGCCGAGCTGCACGCCGCGCGTCGGGAGGAACGGCTCGTCGCGTGTATCATGCAAGAGCGTCGCGCGGACCGTGGAGAGGACCGACGTGCCGTAGACGATCTGGAAGTCGATCGGCTCCACGTCGAGGCCGCGCCGGTGCGACGCCGCGAGCGGGAACGTGGCGTCGAGCTTCTCCAGGCGGTAGTCGAAGAAGAGCTGCGTCGAGACGCCCAGGTCGTGCCCCGCGCCGACCATCCCGCCGAAGCGGCGGTAGCTGACGACGGCGAAATCCTGGGCCGCCGGGCCGCCCGCGCCCCCCTGCGACGGGTCGTCGACGAGGACGTCGCGGTTGCCGAAGAAGTCCCGCGCGTGGTTGTAGAGGAGGTTCGCCTCGACGGTCCACGTGCTCCCGAGGAACTGCGGATCGGCGAAGCGGGCGCGCAGCCCGAGCTGGCGATCGGCGAGCGCGAGGCCGCCGCCCAGCGTGATCCCGGTGCCGGCCAGGTTCGTCTCGGAGACGTCGATCCCGCCATACGCGGTGAGCGGGCGCGCGGCGCCGTTCGGCTCGGCGTCGGCGGAGAGGCCGAGGCGGATGTCGTTCACGACGACCGTGTTCCGCTCGACCACGTTCACCACCAGCACCACGTAGCCGCGGCGCGTCCCCCGCCGGAGCGACAGCTGCACGTCGCGGAAGAAGCCGGTGCCGAGGAGGCGGAAGCGCGTCAGCTCCAGCTCCTTGTCGTCGACGTCGAGGGCGTCGCCGGGCTTGAACGGGACGTAGCGCAGGACGACGCGCGCGAGCGTCGTCGTGTTGCCGCGCACCTCGAGCCCCTCCAGCGTGTACTTGAGGCCGACGCGCCCGGGCGCGCGGACGATCGGCGACGGCGGCTCCGCCTCCGGGGGGGGCGGCGCGGGCGCGCTGGCCTTCGGGGGGGCGGCATCGATCGGCGTGCCGATCGTCGACGGGGGCGCCGGGGGGACGTCCTCCGCGGGCGGCGGCGCGGGCGCCGCGTCCGGCGACGCCGCGGTCGACGGCTCGGGCGGCGTCCTCTGCCCACCCCACGTCCGCAGCGGCTCCGCGCGCGCGGGGACGACGGCCGCGGCGACCGCCGCGAACGCCGCGACCGACGCGCACCGGCGCGCGCTCCGCGGCGCGCGCGAGCGCGGCGCCGCGCGCGAGCGATGGACGTCGTCCCGGAGCGACACGGCTTATCGCTTCGCGTCGCCCTGCCGCTCGGGGAGCGCGGCCTGCGCCGCGTCGGTCTGGAGCGCCATCTCGGCCGCCGCGACCGCGCGCGGATACGGCGCGAGGTCCACCCCGTAGCGCTGCGCGTTGTACATCTGCGGGACCAGGTAGATGTCGGCGGCGGTGAGCGTCGCGCCGTAGGCGAACGGCCCTTCGACCCCCTCCTTCTCGTTCGCGGCCATGAGCCCCTCGAACGCCGCGAGCCCGCGCGCGACGAAGTGACGGATCCACGCCTTCCGCACCTCGGCGTCGTCCTCCTTGCGGCCGTGCACCGAAGAGAGGCGATCGAGGACGCTCATGTTCTGGAGCGGCTGCGTCCCCGCGTTGACGATCTCGACGAGCGCGCGCACGCGGGCTCGCCCCCACGGGTCGCGCGGGTAGAGCGGCGGATCGGGGAACAGCTCCTCGAGCAGCTCGATGATCGCGACCGACTCGACGAGCGGCTTGCCGTCCACGACCAGGCACGGGATGAACCCGGTCGGGCTCCGCGCCGCGTGCGACGGGTGGCGCTGCTCCCCCTGGAGCAGGTTGATCGGCACCGACTCGTACGCGATCCCCTTCGCGGCCAGCGCGAAGCGCACACGGTACGACGAGGACGACCGCCAGTAAGTGTAGAGTACAATGTTCGCCATGCGCGCGTCAGTCTAGGCGACCCGCGCGAGCCCGTGCCGCGGGATATGCATTCGCGCGCCGGGCGGGGCCGCGAGCGCGCGACTCCTTGCGTCGGCGGTGCCAGCCCTTCATGGTGGCGCATGCATTTCGGGCGGGGGGCGGGCGGAGCGATGGTGACCACGGGCTCGGCGCGCGTCCCTCTCAGGGGGGGCGCGCGGGGCTCGGCGCCGTGGATCGCGCTGGCCGTCCTCGCGGGACTCGCCCCGGCGTGCGGGCACGAGGACTGGGGCGGTCCGAAGGGGCCGCCGCCCGCGCCCGCCGAGGCCGCCCCTTCGGCGCCGCTCACGACGCCGCAGGCGTTCGCGGCGATGGAGGCGAACGCCGCCGCCGGCGCGAGCGCGGGGCCGGTCGCGCGCGACGGGCGCGACGGGGGCGCGCCGTCGCTCGTCGCGCACGTCGACGGGCAGCTCTCGGGCGGCAAGGTGCCGGGCTTCGACGACGTGATCGCCGGGATGCGCGGCGCCCTCAAGGCGTGCGTCGACGGGCACGGCGACCTCGACGCGGTCATCGAGCTCAGCGCGCCGATCGACCCGAAGGGGCGGGTCGGGCACGTCGACGCGCTCGGCGGCTCGCAGTTCGGCCCGGGCGTCGTCGGCTGCCTCGAGCGGCGCGTCGCGGGGGCGTCGTTCAACAAGCCCGCGAGCGGCTCGCCGCGCTTCATGATCCGCGTGAAGCTCCGCCGGGATTAGGCCGCGCGCCGAGGGGCGCCCGGGCGCCGGACACGACGGCCTACGGGATAGCCGGGAGGGGAGCCTCGCGACGGACCTCGCGCGACGCGCGCGCCGTGATAGACGTCGTGGCGTGCGCGCCCGCGTTCAGCTCGTCGGCCCCGGCTCCGGCGGCTCCGGAAGCTCGGTGAAGACGATCCCCGCCCCCGGGCTCTTGTACGTCTTGTTCAAGTGGATGAGCACCGGCGTGAGCGACTCGAGCGCGACCGCGTTGTCGAGCGGCCCGGCGTCGAGCCCCCGCATCCCGAGATCGCGGATCAACGCGAGCGTCGTCGCGCGCGCGACCGCGTCGTCGGTCGCGACGAGCACGTCGGTGTGGACCTTCATCATCGGATCGGCGAGGTGCGCGTGGCTGACGTGATGGAGCGCCGCCGCCACCTTCGTGTCGGGGCCGACGATGGCCTGCGCCTCGAGCGCCGCGGCGCGCCCCGGCGGGAGCTGCACGCGGCTCACCTTCGGCGGGCGGAGTGGGACGGTCACGTCGATCAGCACCTTGCCCGCGAGCACGGGCGCGATCGCGCGGAGCGTGTCGCCGTGCGCGGCGTACGGCACGGTGAGCACCACCACCTCGGCGCCGCGCGCCGCCTCCACGTTGTCGGCCCCGTCGATCGCGCCGTGCCCGGCGGCGGCGAGCTCCGCGGCCTTCGCCCGCGCCCGCTCCGCGTCGCGCGACCCGAGGACCACCGCGTGACCGGCGCGCCCCCACCGGATCGCGAGCCCCTGCCCTTCCTTGCCCGTCCCTCCGACCACCGCGATACGCATGGAACGATGGATATGCCGCCGCCCCCGCGGGTACCAGCGTGATCCGCTGCCGCGAGCGCCTCGAGGTGATCGCGCTCCCCTTCGTGCCGAGGGTGGAGCGCGGCGACGACGTCGCGGCGCTCGCTCGCGCGGCGCTCGAGCGCGCGAGCGTCACGCTCGCGGACGGCGACGTGCTGGTCGTCACGTCCAAGGTGCTCTCGCGCGCCGAGGGCCGCTTCGTCGATCTGTCGCGCGTCGAGCCGTCGGAGCGCGCGGCCGCGCTGGCCGCCGAGGTCGCGAAGGATCCGCGCCTCGTCGAGCTGATCCTCCGCGAGTCGACGGGCGTGTCGCGCAAGGCGAAGCACGTCCTCATCGTGCGCCACCGCCTCGGCTTCGTCGGCGCGAACGCCGGGATCGACGCGTCGAACGCCCTCCCGGCGTCCGCCGCGGAGGGGTCGGGCCCGTGGGTGCTCCTGCTCCCCGAGGACCCGGACGCGTCGGCGCGCTCGCTCCGGCGCGCGCTCGAGGCGGCGAGCGGCGCGCGGATCGGCGTCGTCGTCAGCGACTCGTTCGGCCGCCCGTTCCGCCTCGGCACGGTGGGCGGCGCGATCGGCTGCGCGGGGCTCCCGCCGGCGTGGGACCGCCGCGGCGATCGCGACCTCGACGGGCGCCCCCTCGAGATCACCGTCACGGCGCTGGCCGATCAGGTCGCCGCGTGCGCGGACCTGGTCGCCGGGCAGGCCGACGAGGGGCGCGCGATGGTCGTCGTGCGCGGCCTGTCGTTCCCCGCGTCCGACGATCCGGCGAGCGCGCTCTGCCGGCGCCCCGAGGAGGACCTGTACGCGTGACGCCCGCGCGCCCGATCCCGACCGCGCCCAAGGTGGTCGCCCTCTCGGGCGGCGTCGGAGGGGCGCGCTTCCTCGACGGGCTCGCGCGCGTCGTCCCGCCCGCGTCGCTCACCGCCATCGTCAACACGGGGGACGACTTCGTCCACCTCGGCCTCGCCGTCGCGCCGGATCTCGACACGGTGATGTACACGCTCGCCGGCCTCGGCGACGCGGCGCGCGGCTGGGGGCTCGCCGGCGAGACGTGGTCGGCGATGGACATGGTGCGCCGCTACGGCGGCCCCGACTGGTTCTCGCTCGGCGATCGCGACCTGGCGACGCACCTCGTGCGCTCGGCGGCGCTCGCCGAGGGCGAGACGCTCACCGCGGTCACGTCGCGCCTGTGCCGCGCCCTCGGGATCGCGTGCCGGGTCCTCCCGATGTGCGACGCGCCGCGCCGCACGATGATCGAGGCCGTCGAAGGCGGCGCCCTCCCGTTCCAGCAGTGGTTCGTCGCGCGCCGCGCCGAGCCGGCGGTGCGCGCCGTCCGCTTCGAAGGCGCGACCGCGCCGTCGGCCGCCGTCGTCGCCGCGATCGACGCGTGCGACGTGGTCCTCGTCGGCCCGTCGAACCCGTACGTCTCGATCGATCCGATCGTCACGCTCGACGGCGTGCGCGCCGCGCTCGCGCGGAGGCCGGTCATCGCGGTGAGCCCGATCGTCGGCGGCCACGCGATCAAAGGGCCGCTCGCCACGATGATCCCGGAGCTCACCGGCGAGCCGGCGTCGGCCGCGGCGATCGCCCGCCACTACGGCGATCTGCTCGCGGGGCTCGTCGTCGAGCGCGGCGACGAGGCGCACCCCGGCCTCGGCGCGCTCCCCGTCCACGCCACGAGCACGATCATGGCGTCCCCCGACGACCGGACCCGCCTGGCCCGCGAGGCGCTGGCCTTCGTGAGGGCGGTCGCGCGATGAGCCGCGACGCGCGAGCCGCGGCGGGGCGGGGCGCCGCGCGATGAGCCGCGACGCCGAGCGCGCCGTGGCGGGCACGTGGGCGGTCGTGCCGGCGAAGGACTTCGCGCGCGGCAAGTCGCGCCTGTCGCCGGCGCTCTCCGACGAGGCGCGCGGCGCGTTCGCGCGCGAGGTCTTCGACCACGTGCTCCGCGTGGTCACGTCGTCGCGCGCCGTCTCCGGCATCCTCGTCCTCACCGACGCGCCCGTCGTCGCCGAGGCGGCGCGCGCGCACGGCGCGATCGTCCGCAGCGATCCGCCCTCGGCGGCGTCGCTCGCCGACGTCGTCGACGCGGGCCTCGCCGATCTCGCGGCGCGCGGCGCGGCCGCCGGGCTCGTCCTCATGGCCGACCTCCCGATGCTCCTCCCCGACGACGTCCGCGCCCTCGTCGATCCCCTCGGCGCGCACGACGTCGTCCTCGCCCGCGCGTGCGACGGTCATCACACGAACGCGCTCGCGCTCCGGCCGGCGACGGTGCTCGCCACGTCGTTCGGCCACCCGCGCAGCTTCGACGCGCACGTCGTCGCGGCGCGCGCGGCGCGCCTCCGGATCGCGCTCGTCGACAACGACCGCGTCGCGTTCGACGTCGACGGCCCCGACGACCACGCTCGCCTCGTCCGCGCGAGGTAGCGCGAGGCAGCGAAGCCGCCTTTTTCCGGTCGCCCGGCGCGGAGCGCGCAACTACCCTCCGCCCCATGTCGGCCGCCGTCACAGGGCTGGAACAGCACCGCGTCGCGCTCACCGGGCACTGCTATCGGATGCTCGGCTCCTCGGCCGAGGCGGACGACGCCGTGCAGGAGACGATGATCCGCGCGTGGAAGAGCCTCGATCGGTTCGAGGAGCGCGCGTCGATGAAGACGTGGCTCTATCGCATCGCGACGAACGTCTGCCTCGACGCGCTCGCCGACAGGTCGCGCCGGGCGCGGCCGATGGAAGAAGGCCCGGCCGGCGCGGTCGACGACGCGCTCGAGGCGCGCGAGCGATCGCACTGGCTCGAGCCGATCGCCGACGCGCGCGCCGTCCCGGCCGACGCCGACCCGGCGGAGGCCGCGATGCTCCGCGAGAGCATCCGCCTCGCGTTCGTCGCGGCGCTCCAGCACCTGCCGCCGCGCCAGCGCGCCGCGCTCCTCTTGACCGAGGTGCTCGGCTGGTCCGCGCAGGAGGTCGCGAGCGCGCTCGCGATGTCCGTCGCCGCCACGAACAGCGCCCTCCAGCGCGCCCGCGCGACGCTCGCCGCCCGAAACGTCGCGGAGCCCGCCGGTCCGCTGTCCGCCGCGCAGACGGAGCTGATCGAGCGCTACGTCCGCGCGTTCGAGCTCTACGACATCGACCAGCTCGCGGCGCTCCTCCGCGACGACGTGACCCTCTCGATGCCGCCGTACTCGCTCTGGCTCCAGGGCAGAGACGCCGCGCGCCGCTGGCTCCTCGGCCCCGGCGCCCCCTGCCGCGGCTCCCGCCTCGTACGCACCGCCGCCTGCGGCTCCGTGGCCTTCGGCCAATACCGCCGCGACCCCCAGGGCGGCCACAAGGCATGGGCGCTCGTGGTCCTCGAGCTCGCGGGCGATCGCGTGGCGGCGCTCCACTCGTTTCTCGACGTGGAGACGCTCTTTCCGCGGTTCGACCTGCCGATGCGCCTCTCGTAACGTCGCTGCCGCGAGCGCGGCGCCGTGCGGGGCGCCGCCGGCTGCGAGCCATGGCGACGAGTCGGCGTCGGTCGCGATCGAAGACTTCGACGGCGTGATCGCGCGGAGACCAAGGGCAAGAAAAAACGTCGATCCCAACCTGCAGCATGAAAACTTTGCGTAGACTACGCAAAGTTTGCTGATGTTTTCATAGCGTGACGCCCTCCAAAGAGGAGATCACGCCGTGTGGGGAGGAGACGGTCCCCTCCCAAGAGCGCGTGACGCGCTGTTCACTTCGCGTGATCGGCTCTCGAGAGGACGACGTCCCTCGTTTGCAGCGCGACGTCTCCTCATCGGCTCGCGTCACGCGCTCCGGACAGCGGGTCAAGCACTCGTACGAACGCCTCCATGGCACCCGAGAGCTCGTCGCCACGTCGCCAACATCCACGCGA
>Ga0105247_10002262_pt1 | contig 13239 bp, 10 predicted proteins | sample KBSS24metaG_FD_81519 | JGI IMG/M metagenome (GOLD analysis project Ga0105247, IMG submission 81519) | Switchgrass rhizosphere microbial communities from Kellogg Biological Station, Michigan, USA - KBS S2-4 metaG | ecosystem: Host-associated > Plants > Roots > Rhizosphere > Soil | place...
TGAAAAAAGAACAAGTCAGGAAGAGGTGCTTGCCCCCGCTCTTCCCCATTAACGATCCGCCGGGCAATCCACTTGTCCCCAGATGTAACCGGAGGAGAAGACTTAAAGGATTTACGAACCTGAAAGAAGAACAAGTCAGGAAGAGGGGCTTGCCCCCGCTTCTCCCGGCCAATTTACTTTCCTGCCTGGCAATCCGTTACGCCCCAGATGTAGCCGGAAGACATGCCCCAGTTCAAAGCAAGCGAATATGTGTATCCGAGCCATGCTTCGTCTTTGACGGTGGTAAATAGAGTGGCCGCGACTTCGCCGTTGCAGAATAGATACTGCGATCCGCCGCTGTATCTTTGAAACGCCTCGACCTTTTTCTCGCCGATGTATTTCCAGCCGAGCCGCGCGAGTTCCGCGTCGTAATACGCCTGGATCTCACCCGGACTCCGCTCACTCTTGTAAAAACCGATCTTGCCGCGATCAGTTTTGTAGATCTGATTGAGCTCCGTAGGAACTGAGCCGGGCAACTTCTGAATCGTTTCAAACTGGCGCTCGAGTGCAGCCTGCTTCGCTGGACCATCCGGCTCACCATACAAATCGCCGAGATCGGGAATCACGTTTATGCCGTAGTACTCGTCCACACACTTCGTCAGCCACGTAATCTTTGGATCAACTGCAATCTCATCAAGCGCCGCCCAATTGTGTTGTCGCAGGACGACCGCGTACGGCAACCCCTGCGACTTGGCGCGTTGAATCATCTGTTCTCGCTCATCCCAACGCCGCGCATAGCCAATGAAGAGCGATCGCTGTCGCCACATTTCGCGGCTGATGTTAACGGCGAGAATGCCGAAAGCCAGCAGAACGATTAGCGGTAATGCACTTGCAACTGCCGGAATGCGCTGCGCGAATGAAACGTAAGCGCTGCGGCATAACTGACCGGCAATGTAGGACCAGCAAATCACCAGACAGACGAGAACGTAAGCGGGAATGATGAACGTGCGATAAGCGAGCGTGAGTGAAGTGCCCCACGCCATCGGCACCCAACACGCCAGCAGCAATACGAAACCGACAACAGGCAGCCACACCAATGACCAAACGTCGCGCCGCCCAGATCCTTCGCGCGGTTGCAACGCTTGCAGGCCGAAGATGAAGCCGGCGCAAATTAGTCCCATCCAGATGTACCTTTTGCCCGGCGCCAGAACTACCACATCGAAGAACTCGTTTAAGCCCCGCAACGAGATGCTCAATAATTCAGGAATAGCAGGCGGTGGCGGAAAAGCGCTCTGCCGGAACTTGTTTCCCGGAGCGACGAACATCAGTAATCCGCCCGCGAGCGAGCCGGCGAGTCCCGCAATCAAAAGGAGAAAATAGCTTCGCCTGTTCGGAGGCGCGTAACGCTTGAACGCGACGGGAATAACGAGAGCGAATACCATCGCGGCAGTTTGTACAGCAAAGTACGTCTCCGCGAAGCCGACTGCAATGAAAGTGACAAGACCCGACGTGATGAGCAACAGCAGACTGGTTCGGTCCTGTGACTTACTTCTTTTCGCAAGCAACGCAACGTAAAGGGTGCCCAGAATGAGCGGCGGAACCACGGATCTCATTCCCTGCCCCCAGTACAGAGATTGGCCCACGAGCGGCAGTACATCTAAAACCACGAATAGGACCATCGCTGCGATAATGGCGCTCTCGAGGAGTTTCTCAACGATCTGGCTCACAGCGATCACGAGCACGATAAACCACGCGGTAACGACCAAGCCCGTCGCAAACGGCGTCGCCGCTGGACCAAGATAACCGAACAGACTGTCGAGGAGATTTGAAGAAAAACGGCCGTTCCAGTTGAGGTACCAGTAGATTGAGCCGCGGAAGATCCCCTGCGAATGCGCCACCGCCGAAGAGCAAAAGTCATCGGCGATGAAACGGCTGTACGAACCTAAATAGATGTGAATAACAAGCGGAGCGCAAAACAGCGCCAGCAGTAGCCAGAAGAAGATACGTCGCGAGTAGCGCACCTTGGCGTGCAATATATCAGACTCATGGCGGTGGTCGAATACTAACGAGGACTTTGTTGCTCTGGAGCCCGCGCACTTTGATACTTACCAGCACGTCTCCGGCATTCGCGAGGTTGTCAGGGAGCAGCACACTAACCTGCGCCATCCAGCTCTGGTTCGGAACATTGTCAACGTGCTCGACCACCAGCGGATGGACTGTGTGTTGCGAATCTTCAGCTTCCGCCATAACGATCGACAAATTCTCGCCCGCCTGCAATTCAACGTTCATCGCAAACAGCAGGAGGCGAGTGCGTCCGTCCGCACTGAAATTACGAGTTGAAAAGACGGAGAAGGGATCACGCAACCAGGTAACGGAATCCAAAGCAACACCGCGGTTCGAGTTCTCTTCCAGCAATAAAATTGGAGCGGGTGTTGGTGTCGGGGTCGGTGTTGGCGTCGGCGTGGGAGTTGGAACCGCGTTTACCATCAGGTTCCAGCGGCGCGTTTCGCTCAATAAGTTCTCCGTGTCCTTTCGCACGAACGAAGTGTTGTCTTTGACGACAGCGTCAACAACATGAGCACCACTGATCAGACTATTAACAGTGAATCCCGCTCCAGCCGTTTGAAACACTCCATCAATAAACCAGTCCACCTTGATCGTGTTGCTGAACGTTGCCAGCGTCGTAATAGTGAAGCCCTGCGATTGCCCAGCCTCAAGAGTTATGTTGGTTGCAGTTGGCTGACTGTCGTCGATCGGTGAGACGAAGTTGTAAATACGCTTGACCAGTTGCTCGGTATTGATCTGCTCGTAAGGCCGGCCGAGAAAGCGCATCTTCGAACCAGAGGTCGGACGATACAATCCCGCATCGCAGTAAACCGCACCCTCATATAAACCCGGCACACCTTGTAGCGTCGATAGCGTTGGAATCGGTGTGCTCGCATCGATCCATTGATTCCACTTGATGAGCGCGCGATCGGTGGCTTTCGTTGCGTTTGCAGCAGAAGGCTCGATGGTGTTGTTGCAAGCTGGCGGCGGTGGACCACCGTATTCATCGGCAAGCAGTCCAAAGCTATGGCCCAGCTCATGAAGGATTAGCTCGATGACCTCCGGATGTGTCGAGGTAACAGCGACACTTCCCCCCGAGCCACCATATTCCGAATCGTTAACGATCACGAGCACGATATCGCGTTGTGAAGGCGTGACGCTATTACCCAGAATCGTGAAGACCTTTCCATTGTTTACGCAAATCAGTCGCTGGATGCCGGAGCAGTTGTAAGTAGCATCGAGAGCCGTATTCACAAACGCGGCTCGTTCTGGATGGTCCGCTCCCGATTGACTACTGACAACATCAATGCGATGCACGTTGAAAAAATTGCGATACTCGTGAAATGGCTCGTTGTTGAAGAAAAGCGTCATCGCATTCTGCACGTCGTTCTTGTACTTCTGCATCTCAGCGGAGGTGTAACCATCGCCGAGGATCGCAATGTCGACGCGATTCGCAGCGTTGCCGTTGTTGATGATGGTTTCAAACGGCTCGGCTGAGGCGATTTGAGGAAGACAGAGGATCAGTAAGACGGCACTCAGAGCCCAGTATGTTTTGAGGTGAGGTCTCATCGCTTAGCGAGTAGGCACGACTGACAGTGGTTTTAGGTCAAAGTCGGTTCCATTCCAGACCGGATGGTAGAACCGCAAAGTTGCGATTTCTGGATCGTCAGGAAATGCGACGACGAGCGTGACGTTTGAAATGTAGTAGTCCTGGCGGCGTAGTTCTCCCGTCGCAGTCTGAGTCTCAGATCTGACGATGCGTGGATCAGGCATGATGGACCACCAGCGCAGCTTGTTAGCCGCATCAACGGCAGCGACAAACATCAGTGTTGGTGCGAGCTCGAGTGAGCGCTGGCGCGGTAATGTGCCTGAGCGTTTCTTGTCTTCGACGACTGAAACTTTTGGAGCTTGTGTTTGTGCTTCAGTCTTGAGGGTGGTGCTGGATTTCGAGGAGTCGACCCAGCGAAGTTTCAGCTCGCGATACGTCTGAAGTTGATTGGTCCGGGCATCATTCTCAGGAACAGCGACATCAACCCCGGACATCAGTTTCCGCAACTGTTGCTGTTTTTGATTCTGACCGAGTGTGAGTGGGCAGACTAGTAAAAAGGCCAACAGTAATCGGAAGAGGGTTGTAGAAATCATCGTTGTGGGAGGCCTCCGATGGCTTGAGGTTATACCACAGTTCCATCCACAGATTACACAGATCCACGTAAATCCGCGGCTAATGGAGCTTCTGTTCGATATCAGCGACAGATCGAATCTGAAACTCAGGCTCAATCGTCTTCGCGAGTTCGAGCGCTTTTTCATAACACGCGCGCGCCTGCTGAGGTTGCCCCATTTCCAGAAGAATGTCGCCCAACACCATCTGCGTGCGTATTGAATCGGGCGCGAGCGCAACTGCGGCCTGAGCTTCCTGCAATGCCTGATCGAGCTGTTTTGCCTGCGCGAGGTTCTGCGCTTTTTGTACTTTGCTGATCGCAGCCGCCAACGGCATATCAAACGTACCATCAAACACGAAAACGCCGCGATCGATCACCGCAGTTGGCCTGAGGAGCTTGAATTGGCCGTAAGGATCAAGCGGTCCTGGTCCGAATTCAAGTCCCGACAAGTTGCTGGCGCTAATCAGCACCGGTCCATTGATCGAGGTTGGAACATCAATCGGCCAGTTTAGCCATAATGTGTTGATTGTCGGCAAAGGCTTGCACGGTATGCCGTAGTAACTCGGCTCAGCGACGCCTGCCGCGAAATACACGAACCAACACTCTTTCACTCCACGCGCATCGAGATACTGCTTGACACTCTTCAGTTGTTGACCCCAATCAGCATTCGAGTCAGTTAAATACTTGTGCGTTTGCGACGATCCACCCCAGAGCTCGTTTCCATAAGCGATGTAGTTTGGAAACGCCAGCACGGATGAAGCCGCATGGACCAACAGCAACACTCCAATCGCGTAGGTCCACTTTCGATTCTTCTGGATCAACGCCCACATCGCGCCGCCGATTAGTACATACAGAAAGACGTACACCACCAGAATGTGTCGCACGCCGATGTTCATCCCCACCGTCATTGCGACTATCAAATAGAAGACCACCGGCACAACCAGAAACATGACTTCTCGCCAGTGGTTCAGGCGACGCGTAGCCACGACACCGACACTCAGCAGAAATAACGCCAGAACACCGACTGTCGATTTGATCAGAAAAGCAACGGGAAAGTAGAACCACACGCCGTGTGCATAAACTTTTCCCAGCACGTAGCTCGTGTAGTAATTCGCAGTGAGTTTTACGTCGACCAGGCCGTAGAGATACGACTCTGGAAGTACGTGTAGTCGAGCCGCTGTTGAGACAGGCCAGGCTTCGTAAGGTTCCAGACCTTTGACGTACTCCACCAGCGGTGGATTCAGTTCGAGGCCGGCCGGTCGTGCTGCGTAGCGAAACCCGTAAAAGGACCACAGGACCACGAGACCGATAATCGTGATCAGTGCCAACGAGCCGAAGGTCTTGAGTGCGCGACCAATCTGGGAAAACGAGAGTAAGAAAAGAATCGGAAGAACCAGAAGACCGGTGTGCTTGACGGCCAGTACAAGCCCGACCGTTATTCCCGCGGCGATCAGTCGTAAAGCAGACGGAGACTTCAGGAACCGGTAGAACAAATAAACGCTGAGAAACATGAAGCATGCGAGCCCCACGTCAGTCGTGATCAGCGCGCCATGGGCCAGGAGGTTTGGATCGAAGGTAAGCAGAGTTAGTGCAATGAAAGCCGCACCGGTTCCAAACATCTCCCTCGTTCCGAAGAAGACAACTAACGCGGTAAGCAATGTCAGAATTGCTGCAGTCGTGCGAGTGCGCGCGAGAATCTTGTCAGGATCGTTGTGGTAGAGAAAGTCCTTGCCCCCCAGAAACGCGTCCTCTTTAAAGAAGCGTCCCTCAAGCTCGGGAGACTTCGGCTGCGACGGCAACAAGGGTGCGGTCGCGAGCAGTTTCACGAGTGGTGGATGCTCGGGATTCAGCCCAAAATCGCCGTGAGTCCACGTGCGATACCCGGCAAAGATATGATTCGCCTCATCCCACGTTTGCGATTCTCTGCGAACGGAAAAGTACAATTGGAGGCTGAGAACAATCAGCAGAAAACAGAGCGCAGCTATCTCATGGCGTTTTCCGAGCGGCATCGTTTTGGGCGGACGCGCCAGTGTACGACAGGATTAGTCATGATTTACATGTTAATTCTGAAAAATCTTGTATATGCTGTCTGAAAATTTCATGTTCGATTCTGATTTCATTAGCAATCCTTACAGGGCTTACAGCTACCTGCGTGCAACCGCGCCGCTACACTGGATCGACCAGTTCCGCAACGGCGCGTGGGTGGTGACTCGTTACGCTGACGTGTTGGCAGGCTTGCATGATCCGCGTCTCTCCAGTCAGCGTAGCCATAACCTGACTGCTGCACTTCCAAGCGGAGCGCAACGCGAATTCGAAACGTTCAACCGGATCTTTTCCAAGTGGATGCTCTTTCTCGATCCACCCGAGCACAGCCGTATTCGCAAACTCCTGAACAAAGAGTTTACGCCAAACATGATCCAGCGGATGCGGCCGCGTATTCAGCAGGTTGTTAATTCACTGCTGGATGACGTGGCCGGAAAGTCTGAGATCGAGTTTATGAATGAGTTTGCCAATCCTCTGCCAGTGAGAGTGATTGCAGAGATGCTCGGTATACCAGCGGCGGATCAGAGAACATTTCAGATCTGGTCTGATGACCTTGCTTCTTTTTTCGGCAACGCTACTTCGCCGGTTGAGACGGCGCGCCGCGCGCAAAACAGCCTCATCAGGCTCACTGAGTATTTCCGCGACCTGCTGCCTGAGCGGCGCGCGCATAAAGGCGACGATTTGGTGAGCCTGTTACTCCGCGTCGAGGAAGAAGGCGAGATGCTCAGCGGCGAAGAGTTGTTGGCCCAGTGCACACTCCTGCTCGTCGCCGGACACGAGACCACGCGCAACCTGCTCGGCAATGGCTTGCTCGCGCTACTTCAGCATTCCGATCAATTTGCGAAACTCAAGGAGAGTCCGGCGCTGATCAACTCAGCCGTGCGTGAGTTTGCGAGGTTTGATAGTCCGGTGCAGTTCTCCGGACGCGCCGCGACGGAAGATTTCACGTGGCACGAGCAGGAAATCAAGAAAGGTCAAACTGTCATACTGCTTTTAGCCTCCGCCAATCGCGACCCCGAGAAATTTTCCGAACCAGAACGACTGGACATCTCACGCGACGAGGGCATGCCGCTTTCGTTCGGTCACGGCACACACTTTTGCATCGGCGCCGCCCTCGCCTACACCGAAGCCGAGATCGCATTCACGACTTTGCTGGAGCGAACTGCTGATTTGAAGCCGCTCGACGACGTTCCCGCCTGGCGCTCGAATCTTAGTTTTCGTGGGTTAAGCCGACTGCCGATCTCGTTATCGTTTAATGAAAGGTAAAAATTATGAGTGAAGACCTGCAACGCAAACCGATCACGTCAGGGATCCGGCGCTACCTCATTTACGCGGGCGTGCTGCTCGTCGTGTTCTTACTCGGTCTTGTCCCGATGTGGCTCAAGTCTCGGGCGGCCGCAAGTAGTCTCGCCGAGACCGAGCGCCAGTTAGTCCTCTGCAAAATGAAAAGCGATCTTGCCTCTGCAGCGCTTGATGCGCGACGTGGTGACTATGAGCCGGCTCGCCAGGCTGTCAGCAGGTTCTTCACGTCCTTGAGTGCCGACAGCTCGAACTACACCGAGGCACAAAGAAACAGCCTGCAGCCCGTGCTTGCCGGTCGTGATGAACTAATTACTTTGCTCGCTCGCAACGACCCTGCGTCTGCAGACAAGCTGTCGGACTTGTTTGTCGCATATCGCAAAATCATGAATGGTTGAGTGCTTTGCACAAAAACTATCTTCCCAGTCATTAGGAACTTGAGTGTAGGAGTGTAAGAGTAAATCTCTTAGCCTGCGAAGCAGGCGTAAGCATAAAGCCTGGGGCGTAAGCCCCAGGATCAATATCGAAATAGGAACGGAGCCCGCGAAGTGGGCGACAGCCGAATATGTATCAGGCGCTGTCGCCCGCTCTGCGGGCTCAACGGCTATGGGGAATTGCGAGCCTGGGGCTTGCGCCCCAGGCTCTATGCTTACGCCTGCTTCGCAGGCTAAGAGACTTTTTGTGAAAACCCAGAGAAGCGCCTTGCACGAAAAGTCGTTTTACAGTTTCTGACATAGTTCCTGTTTATCCCGACAATCATGCAAATCAGCTTCGTCTCTTTCGAGAATTTCGGCCGCGTCTTCGCGACGCACCATTTTAGCCAGCCACGGATCGTTCATCTCCAACGCGTAACAAAGTCTCGCGCGGCTTTCTGCATCGATCGACTCGTCATTTAAGACAGCCTGCGCTCTTTCTTTAAGAGCATTCATGATTGTGTCGGTTCTGGTTGTACGGTTTACGTGAGGTTTTTCGCTGCGCACTGTTGCGCTACTATGATTAGCCATGGGCTTCATCCTTTCGTTGGAAGGTTGAGGTTCAAGGGTCGGCTTTGTGTTGCACCACAAGTCGGCCCGCTTCGTTTTTTTGAGGGGATGCGCGCACTATAACACAACTCGCGGCTCCATCGTCTTCTTTTACTTCCAATCGAACTAATTCGATTAAAAGAAGGTGAGCTTTTCCATTGTGAGGAGAATGGTTCCGCGTTAATGCGTATCGCGTCGTGATACAATCTGCGCATGTCGAAAACCGTTACCACAATTGACCAACGCTCATCAGTCGCGCTTCCACCTGAAGCGCTGGCTGCGCTCGGTGTCGAGGCGGGTGCAGAACTTGAGGTCGAGATCGTGGGAAAAGCTTTGGTGGTTCGTTCTGTCGAAGAGGCCAGACGTTCACGCGAATTCATCAGTGCCTTTGACTCAATCCTCTCCAGACGTCGGACCGCTTACGAAGAATTAGCAAAAGGTCCCAATCGATAATACGTCCTGCTCATGAAATTCCCGCAGAAGCTCGACGTGCTGACGGTTCACGCGATGTTGATCACTGAGACTGGCGGTACAAGTGGCCTCAGGGACGAAGCCTTACTCGAGTCGGCTCTCGCTGCCGCTGAAAATCGGAATCACTACGAATCTGCTGATGCGATCAGGTGTGCGGCGACGTACGCTTATCACTTGACTCAATCACACGCTTTTCTGGATGGTAACAAACGTGTTGCGGCCGCAGTTACTGAAGCATTCCTGGAAACGAATGGATTCGAATTGCTAATGACGAACGAGGAGATTGTCGTCTTATTTCTTGCGATTGCGTCGAGCCAGTTAAGTCGAGAGCAGGTTGAACAGCGCCTAAGAGAAAAAGTTAAGCCGAAGAACTAACGCCCACAACTTATTTTAACTTCTCAAACTCCCGCTTCGCCTCGATCAGGATCGGAATGTCCTGATCTGCGTCCTTCCAGAGCGTGAAGAAATCCTGATACGACTGCCGCGCCTGGGCGGTGTCGCCCTGCATGGCTGAAGCTCGGGCGAGGGCGAGGTGGGCCAGGGGCCACAGGGTCGAGAGTGGACCTTCACCACGATAGTTCAGAATCCTGTGCGCTTCCACGGCGGCGTTCGAACCCTGGCCCAGTTTCAGGCAAACCATGCTACGTAGTGTTTGTGGCACAAAGGCGGCTGCTGATTCGTAGCGTTTTGTTGTTTCCAGAAGCTCGAGTGCGGCCGGAGCGTTGTTCTTACGCAATTGGATCGCTGCTTTGATCTCCGGTAGCCAGACCTGACTCACCAGTGTGTCTTTTGGATGCTTCTGCTCAAGCTCATCAACCAGCGCCTGCGCTTTGGCCGCTTCACCCGCGAGCGCGTATGCGAGCGCGACACGCGTGAGGACGTTTCGATTGCGTTCGATGTTCAGCGCCGACTGAGCCAACGTTAACGACTCCGCAAACTGGCCCAACCACGCCGCCCGGAGCGCCTGATCCGCGGTATACCCGGCGACGACCTCTTTTGCTTCGGCACGAAAAGCAAGTTCAATAGCGCGGGTTAAATGTTCATCTGACTCGCGCCACTTGCCAGCAAACGACGACGATTGAACCAGCCAGTACACCGCGCGGTATTCATCGGTTCTTCCCTTCGCCCACGCGATCTGCTCCTGCATTCCCGGCACATCACCACTGACGAAAGCCACGGTATAGAGTCGCTCACGAATACTCGTGCTATCCAACTTTTGCGCGAGGGCCTGCCGGCAGACGTCTCGCGCTTCGTCGAAGCGATTGAGTCCAATCAGCGACTCCGCCAGGTTTCCAGGCCAGATCGCGGTGTTTGGATTGAGTCGTTGCGCTTCCCCCGTGGCGGCGACGGCTTTTTCGAATTGACCTGTGATCGAATAGAGGTTCCCAAGATTGCCTGGACCACGCGCGGCGCGCGGATAACTGCGCACATACGCCTCCTGACCCTCGATCGCCTTCTCCAACTCACCGGTCACGATCTGGTAGTAGAAATAAGTGATGCGCGCGCGTTCATCTTCACTAACGCGATTGCTCAAAGCAAACGCCTTCGACAAACTTTCGGCGGCGAGTCCCGGCTGGCTGGTATTCGCGTACTGGAGCGCGAGTCCCAGCCACGCGACGGCGAAGTTGGGGTCCATCTCGGTGGCGCGTTTGTAGAATTCGATGGCCTTGAAGAATTGCCCTCTGTCCTGTTCGCTTCTGCCCAGCGCATATTCTTTCAACGCTTCGAGCGATGCAGTGGTCACTTCCAACTTGGCGTCAAACTTTTGAATCGAGCTCAACGACTCACCGAGCTGCTCGCGTAACTGTGATGCCGCCCGCGAGAGCGCTTTGAGCACCTGATCCTTACCTTCAGCTTCGACCTGGACGAGGGCGAGTTGATCGCCAGTCTGCCCGTTGAGCGCTTCGAGCGTGATCGAATAGTTGCGCTCAAACTTCACGATCGTGCCGGCAATGAACGCTTTCAATCCCTGTCGCTGACAGATCTCTCGCGCGCGCTCACGAGTTACACGCTCGTCAGGCGAAAGACTCATGAGCTGCAACGTTGCGCGCGTGCGCGTCTCGGGAAAGATGTCGAGAAAGGGCGATTGCTGTAACTGCACCACGAGACCCTGCCGGAGTGTGTCGTCAAAGACGGCCTCTCCGGTTTTGTTCTCGAATTCAGTGAGCAGAATGGTGTCTTTGTCGGTGAGGAGCGCAACTCGCGTGTGCTTGTAATACCAAAACAGCGTTGCGAATGCAGCGAGGGCAAACACGCCTAAAATCAATAAGGCACCGCGCTTGTGCAGCCTGACTTGATTGACGATGTACTCCGCACTCGAAACGGGATAACGCCCGCTTTGAGTAGTGGCCGTTTGACGGCCCAACACCGGCTGCTGAAACAGCGCGGTACGATCATTCTCAGCCTGGTTCTCCAGTTGACGCTTGAGACTCCGCATGTCGTTCAACATGTCGGTGGCTGTTTGATAGCGTTCATCCGGATTCTTTGCCAGCGCCTTGTCGACGATTCGTTCCAAGTGTTCGGGTACGTGCTCGACGAGCTTTGATAGCGGCGTGTGAGGCTGCTCTTGAATTGCGACTATCTGCTGGACCAGATCTTTTCCTTCGAAAGGCACGCGCCCGGCGATCATCTCGTAGAGCACCGCACCGAGACTCCAAATGTCAGTGCGATAGTCGATGGTCTTCAACGCCAGCGATTGCTCGGGAGACATGTAACTCACGGTGCCCATCACGATGCCTGTCTCGGTGTGCAGCGTCTCGCTTGCCTGGTTCGAGTTGCCATCCTGCCTGACGGGCTTCGCCAAACCGAAGTCGAGCACCTTCACGATGCTGTCGCGGCGGCGCAGCATGATGTTTTCCGGTTTGATATCGCGATGGATGACGTGCGCTTCATGCGCTGCATTCAAAGCCGCGGCGACCTGGATGCCGATGTCGAGCACTTCGTGAAGATTCAAACGATTGTTGTTCAAGTGCTCTCGGAGCGTGATGCCATCAACATACTCCATCGCCATGAAGCGCGTTGAGTCATGCACGCCAAACTCGTAGATGGTGAGAACGTTCGGATGATTGAGACCGGAGACCGTTCTGGCTTCGCGGATGAAGCGCTGCATCCACTTCGGATCAGCAGCGACTTCGGCAGGCAGTAGTTTGATAGCAACCGTACGATTCAACTCGCTCGTATCCTGGGCAAGATACACCTGGCCCATCCCACCCGTACCGATATGCGCACGGATTTCGTAACGGCCGAGTTTTAGACCTTCAGCTAGTGGCATGCCGAGCGGCGTGATTTCATATTAACCGGAGAAATCCGAACTGTTAAAGCTGAGTTTTAGTAACGGCTGGAAGTAAAGCGGTTCATTTTAGAATCGCGCCTACAAATAAAACAACAACAGTTATTGGATTGCGAGCTACGTTTAGCCACAGATTACAAGGATTACAGACGGATCTGCTTAGTTGAAACCCCGCGGGGCTTTATTGCGTAGAAAACTGTTCATTTGCAAAGTAAACCCTTCAACCATCACTCAACGAAAGAGGTGTCTATGCGTTCTACCGGCCAATCTCGCTCAACTATTGGCTTGCTAATACTTTCAGTTCTATTGCTATTCGCGCTTGCGGCGCCCGTGTGGGCGCAGAGGCCGCCGGTGATTGACCGCGAGCTCTTCTTCGGCGACCCCGAAATCGCCGGCCCCCAGATTTCCCCGGACGGAGCCTACATCGCGTTTATCAAACCGTTCAAAGGCACCCGCAACGTCTGGGTGAAGAAGACGGCCGAGCCGTTCAGCAGTGCGAAGCCGATCACGGCCGACACCAAACGGCCGATCCCGATTTACTTCTGGTCGCGCGACGGCAAGTACATCCTCTTCGTCCAGGACAAAGCCGGCGATGAGAATTACAACGTTTACGCCGTCAATCCGGCGGAAGCGCCCGCTTCCGGACAGGACGTGCCGCCCGCTCGCAACCTGACCGACGCAAAGGGTATCCGCGCCTTTATCTATTCCGTGCCGCGCAGTGAGCCTGACGCGATCTACGTCGGTTTAAACGATCGCGACGCAGCCTGGCACGATCTCTACAAAGTAAAGATCTCCACCGGCGAGCGGACGCTCATCCGCAAGAACACAGAACGCATCACCGCCTACTTCTTCGATCTCAAGGACCAGTTGCGACTCGCAACCAGATCAGCAGAAAACGGCGACACGGAAGTCTTGCGCGTTGACGCCGACA
>Ga0105247_10002263_pt1 | contig 13237 bp, 11 predicted proteins | sample KBSS24metaG_FD_81519 | JGI IMG/M metagenome (GOLD analysis project Ga0105247, IMG submission 81519) | Switchgrass rhizosphere microbial communities from Kellogg Biological Station, Michigan, USA - KBS S2-4 metaG | ecosystem: Host-associated > Plants > Roots > Rhizosphere > Soil | place...
ACGGCGAAAGTATGCCGCCAATTCCAGCCGTAAACTCACCGACTCGCCGCGCGTTTTTCCTTTTGGAGGAGCCGGCTGAAGCGTTTGTGCCGGCGGGCGTCCCATTTGAGGGTTTGGTCCGAAACCCAAGGTTGGATTGACCGGAACGACGGGCCGCTGATTAACGCTTTGGTTCACGGAATCTGGATTCGTTTTCTGGGTTTCGCTGTCCGAGGGTTCAAGTTCGATCGCGCTCACCACGACGAAATCACGGCCGCGTTCAATGTCGTTGATAAATCGGCGGAGATTTTGATATGGGCCTTCAAGCGTCATGGTCACATAAATGCCCGGAAAAACGCTTCGGAATTTCGCCCGTCCGCGTTCCTCTTCGGTTTGCGTACCGTCATTCTGATCGGGTGCTTCAAGCGGCACATAATCTGGGCCGGTCGTATTTGTTAGGCCGTATCCCGAGATCAAGCTGTTTATCCGTTGGTACAGAGCATTTTTGCCAGATGATGCAGGCAAGAGGTTATTGAGCTCAAAATCATTTACGCTCGAGATCAATTTAGCGACCTGCGTTTCGGTATTTGTAATCTTTCCGTATTTCGAATTGGCCGACGTTAGATCGTGCTGCAGTTGATCCCCTTCCGCTCGGACCCTTTCAACTTCTCGATTCGAGGGCACAACGGCAAGAAAATAGATCAGGATGGCCACTAATATCGCAAAGGCTCCGACGCTGACCACCGCGATCTCGGGCGTTCCCCACATTCCGCCATAGACCTTTCTCGGGCGATTCGCCGGATTGATCTCGATCCGGGGCTGCTTTTCAAAGACGATAGTTTCGTCTTCGGTCAACAGAACGGACCTGTCCTCCTCCTCGATCAGGACCGCAGGATCCCTTGTCGCACCATATTCATTGACGTGAATCTCTGTTCTTGCGGAATTTTCGCTGCTTGGCGGATCAAGAGGGTTTTGTTCGTCACTCATTGCGCGTTACCTCCTGCCTGCGCCAGGTCTCCATTCGAAGCTGCCGGGTATCCAGAAGCTGGAGAATATATAAGATGCAGAGTGTATTCCGTATAAACTACTCGCTCATTTTTCTGCAGGTCCTGGCCGCGAAGCTCCGCCTGAAACAACCTTGAACTATTCATTGCATCGATCATCGTAATTACCGACTGGTAATCGCGGCTTAGGACGGACAGATCAAGCTCGGCCTTCGTACTGTCACCGTCCTTAAAAACGTTATTTACGCTGATCCGTGACGCACTTACGCCGCCCGGCAAAACCGATTCGAGGTCGGCGAACAGACGCGACCAGCTAAACGTCCTGTTGGCAACCAGCCTATGCGATGCGATCAAAAGGGTCTGTTGATCAGGCGACAGCTGCTGCTGTACCTTTTCACCTTCGCCGTTAAGCCTGGTGATCTCGGCCTGCATCTCTCGATTCTTGCGCAGGGCAATTTCATTCATATCGGAATTTTGCCGCAGGCGCCAAATGCATAGCAGAGAGGCCGCAACGCTTACAAAAAGAAGCACAACTGCGAGGACATAAGGCAGGGTCCGACTACGAAACGGATTGCTGGCGAGATTGAGTTTTGTGATCACAACTTATTTCAGGCCGACTTTCTCAAAATTAACCGCGGGGCTCTGCGGTAAAAAGGGCCGGCACAGGCCGAGTTTAACACGAATCCTCGTCGAAAGTCTTTCACGTTTTAGAGGCGATTTAGTTGCAAAAAATTATGCCGGGCGGGATGGCAGCGGATGTGCGGGATCTGTTGGTTCGGCCTCGCGATAGGTACAGACGAGGTTACGACCCTCGCGTTTTGCCCGATAAAGGGCCGAATCAGCCATTTCGACCAATTCGATCGGATCATCCGAGTCTTGTGGAAAGGTTGATATGCCAATACTTATGGTTACGTGATGGGTATCGGACCGCTCTCCCTTACGCATTACGCTGAAGCCAAATTCTTCGATCGATCCGCGTATCCTCTCGGCCGCGACCTGGGCCTGCGCGAGTTCGGCATCAAGGAGAAATGCTGCAAACTCCTCGCCCCCAAACCGCGCCGCCGCATCACCCGTGCGCAGGCTGCGAACGATGCAGGCGCCGATCTCCTCGAGCGTCTTGCTGCCGGTCAAATGCCCGTAGGAGTCGTTTACCTTCTTAAAATGGTCGATGTCCATCATCAGTACGCAAAAGCGCCTGCCCTCGGCCTTTGATCGGGCAGCTTCGCGTCGAAGCTCCGAAAAGAAGGAACGACTGGAAAGCAGCCCGGTCAGATCGTCATGGGATATCAGGCGGTGGATCTGCTGCTGATATTCCCGGTCGATCTCGTCAAGCAGATCAAAGCGCAGAATATGTTCGCCGATCATTATCTTGTCGCCGTTCTGCAGTACTTGCTGAGCGATCTTCTGCCCGTTCAAGAACGTTCCGTTTCTAGATTCGAGATCGGTCAGTACATACTCGGTGTTTGGCGACGAATCGTCGACCTTTTTGACGATGGTCGCGTGGATCCGGGAGACCTTTGTGTCATTGATACGAACGCCGGCTTCAAGCGCCCTGCCCAAAACAACTTCGTCACGGTCGATCGGTATCGGTACGGCGATCAGATCACCCGTAAGAAATACGAGTGCCGGGCGAAGGTCGCGAATTGGGGCGGTAGATTCGTGCATATTTAAATTGAAACGGGAGGGAGTGCAGGCCCTGTCCTATAGGATATCGTAATTCGTTAACGAAATTCCACAGCTATTTTGATTTACTTAGGAGTGCAACATATCTAGTCATATCGGTTTAGGAATTCTTTCCGGAACAATTACCATAAAATGAATGAGAATTCTCATTGTAAAGCTGGGAGCAATCGGCGACGTGATCCATACGCTGCCGTCTTTGGCGGTTTTGCGAGCTGCCCTGCCGGACGCTGAGATCTCCTGGGTGGTCGAATCGCGTTCGGCTGAGATCCTGCGGGGAAACCCATTGATCGACAACCTTATCGAGATCGACACGCGTTCGATCCGCGGTACACGGGTAGATGAGCTGTTGCCCGAACTTCGCCGGCAGATCAAGGAACTACGCGGACATAAGTTTGACGTTGCTTTAGACTTTCAGGGTCTTCTGAAATCCGCCGTGATCGCGAAGATCTCCGGCGCTAAAAGGCGCGTTGGGTTTTCCCGGGCGACGTTACGCGAACCGGCGAGCCGGCTGCTTTTGACTGAAACTGTAAATACCGATCCCGGAACCCACGTTATCCGAAAAAATCTCGGGCTGATCGCTGGAGCATTAAAGATCGACGTTCCCGCGACCGGGTTTCAGTTCCCGATAGATACAAGCGGGCATCTGGACGAAGCGGAAAGGATAATTGAACGGGCCGGAGAAAACTTTGCCGTGCTAAACCCGGCCGGCGGGTGGGTGACAAAGCTCTGGCCAGCCGAAAACTATGGCCGCCTTGCGGACAAGATATGGGAGAATTACGGGATCGTGCCGATCGTGGCGATCGGCCCTGCCGAAACTGAACTTGCGGACCGGGTCTCTGCCGCAAGCCGTTCCGGGAAGACGGTGGTCACGCAACCAGGTCTCAAGGGTTTTTTTGAGCTGGTTCGAAGAGCCAGGGTCTATGTCGGAGGCGACACAGGACCGACCCACATAGCGGTCGCCGCCGGAGCTCCGATCGTCGGGATCTTTGGCCCGACCGAATGGTGGCGAAACGGCAGCACGAACCTCGATGATATTTGTGTCGAGCGTACAGACATCGCTTGCCGTATCGATTGTCATCGAAGGACCTGTAATAACTGGATCTGCATGGACATTGATGTAGACACAGTATTTGCGGCTGTCGCGGCCCGCCTCGATCGCGCTAAACAATAGACGGTAATACTGCCGCCAATCGGCTATAATTAATTTTGATGAAAACCTTCATTCGGTCCCTGGCTTTCGGGTTTGTATTGTTTTTGGTATCTACGCTTCCTTTCGCGGCTCAGACGGACGGCAAGGACGCTGCGCACCGCCCTTTTGGGATCGGCGAAACCTTGACCTATTCGGGAAAGGTAAGCAAGTACATCACGGGGATCGAAATTGCAGACCTTACTTTCACCGTAGGTAAGGACGCAGACACGGACAATTACCTGATCAAGGCCGAGGCGAGGTCCAAAGGCACGCTTCTCAAGCTTTTCGGATTCAGTTTTCTTCAGCAATACAATTCGACGGTAGACGCGATGCTCTTCCGGGCTCTTAAGTCCTCGCATCACGACGTTCAAAAGGACCGCGTTCGTGACAGTGAGGCCGTATTTAATTACAAGGACCAGCGTGTCACCTATGTCGAGACCGATCCCAAGGACCCGATGCGTCCGCCGCGCAAGATCGCATCCAAGATCGAGGAGCATACCCACGATCTGATCTCAGGCCTCTACTCGCTTAGATTACTTCCGCTCGCGGTAGGAAAGACCTTCGACATGAACGTCAGCGATTCCGGACTAGTCTACGAAATACCGGTAAAAGTAACGGCTCGCGAGCAGCAGAAAACTATCTTTGGCAAGATCTGGTGCTTCCGGGTGGAACCGGACGTGTTCGGCCCGGGCAGATTGATCGATAAGGAAGGAAAGATGGTGATCTGGGTCGCTGATGACCCTCGCCGGATCCCCGTCCGCAGCAGGATAGACACCTTCGTAAAAATTGATATCCGCCTCAGGTCCGCCGCTAACCTCAAGTCATAACCAGAAGAATTATTTCCCCCAATGGCCTGAATCATTTTCCCCATGGCCTAGATCATTTCCCCCATGGCCTAGATCATTTTCCCCATGGCCTAGATCATTTCCCCCATGGCCTAAACCATTTCCCCCATGGCCTAGATCATTTTCCCCATGGCCTAGATCATTTCCCCCATGGCCTAGATCATTTTCCCCATGGTCTAGATCATTTTCCCCATGGTCTAAACCATTTTTCCCATGGTCTAAACCATTTTTCCCATGGTCTAGATCATTTTCCCCATGGTCTAAACCATTTTTCCCACTCGCAAAATCATTTCAGCAGTTGCTGGAACCATTTCAGCAATGTCGAAAATCAAGTCAGCAGTTGTTAAAAGCATTTCAGCAACCCCGAAAATCACCTCAGCAATTGCTGAATCCATTTCAGTAGCAATGGAAAGTGCATTGTCACTACATTCGGGAGTTCTTCCCGACCCTGGCAAATTGTTTATAATCAAACCACACACTTAATAGGAACGATCTTTGGGAGGCAACCTAAGAAAATGACAAACGAAACACTCGCCGTTGAGACGGCAAAGGGGAGCAGTTCGGCATTTGTTGCAAAGCCGGACGCGGACACCAATAGAGCGGTGCTGGTCATTCAGGAATACTGGGGCGTGAATGACCATATAAAAGATATTGCGGGCCGTTTTGCTAATGAGGGTTTCATAGCGATCGCTCCGGACCTATACCGCGGAACGGTCACGAAAGACAAGAGCGAGGCGAGCGAGTTGATGCGCCGGTTGCCGATAGAAGACGGGCTGGAAACTATTCGGAAAGCGATGGCGGTGGCGTCGGATAGCTATGGGATCACGCATTTCGGAATAGCGGGCTTTTGCATGGGCGGCACATACGCGTTGCGTGCCGCTTGCGAGGTGGAAGGCATCAGCGCTGCCGCCCCTTTTTACGGAGATCTGCCTCCGGAGGATGTTTTGAAGAAGCTGACCGCTCCGACAATATTCGTCTCAGCAACCCAGGATGGATGGATCAACCCGGCCAAGGTCGCCCTGCTTGAAGAGATCACCGCGAAATACGAGCTTCCGATAACAATGGCTAAGTACGACGCCGATCACGCATTTTTCAACAATACCCGGCCCGAGGTTTATAACGAGACGGCGGCACGCGACGCGTGGGCGCTGGTGATCGGCCTTTTTAACGACAAGCTATGACGACGCAAGGGGATTTAGAGATCGAGCAGGGGGAATTGACGCTAAGCTAAAATGGAGACAAATCAATTATGGCGTACACCAACGTGCGAACCACTGAATCAGCTGAAAAATCTTTTGATACTGCATTCAGATTTATTGAAACCAGACCAGATCGAAACAGTAAAGAGGTGCAGTTTGCAATGTACATCGCCTCGGGACTAAAAGATCTGGCGGTTGCGATGCGCGAAGTCTACGACAAGCTTGAACAGATCGACAAAAAGCTGTCTACCCGGCCGTGACAGTACGCATAAGCTCCGCGAGGTCGTTGGACCGCGGCAGCGAAGTTCTCGCTCCAATAGCCCGGCACTTCAGGGCCGCGACGGCGTTTGCCATCTTGGCGCTTTCCTCGATGCTCTCACCCTTTAACAGTCCGTAAAGCAACCCGACGCGGAAAGCATCGCCGGCACCGGTTGTGTCTTTACAGCCGCCGGGGACCGCGAACCCGGGAGTTTCGATAAAAGTCTCGCCGCAGAGAAGTAGCGAACCGGCTTCACCGAGAGTTACGCCGACGATCTCACAGCCAAACATCGATTTGATCTCGCGAAGCGCTTCGTGAGAGTCGGCCGGGCCAAAGAGCTTTTCGGGAAAATCCGCCGAGGCGATAAATATATCCACATATGAAAGCAGATCACGTACTCCCTCGAACAGATTGTCGATGTCCACCGAAACGATCGCTCCGGTTGATTTGGCCCTTTTGGCCATCGCGAGACATGCCTTCGCATCGTGAGGAGTGAAATGCAGGACCCTTGCGCGGTCGACGATATCCAGCGGAGCTTCCGCCTCTGAAAATGCGAGCTTTGCGTCGCGCTGCCATATGACAGTTCTCTCGCCGCTGCGTTCATCTATTACAATGAACGCGATCTGCGTTCTGGCTCCCGGTATCTGCTCGGCGTAAGTCAGGTCAACGCCCTCGTCCCGCAGCGTTTGTATCCCGAAATCGCCGGCCGCGTCACGGCCAAATCGTCCTACGTACGACGTCGTCAAGCCGAGCCGCTGGAGGCCGACCATTGTCGTGGCTACCTCGCCTCCCGCTGCCTGAACGTAGTCGGTAAGCTCGACCTTTGAGTTGAAGACGGGATATTCGGGTACCTGGATCAGGTAGTCGACCGCATTGGTTCCAAATCCGACGACATCGAACTCACGATTCTCGGGAAGCTGAAAAGGAAATTGCATTAGTAAACGGGATCGAAGATTTTTCCAATTTTTTAGCGGCGAATTCTTGCCAAAGCATCGTCGTACACGTTAGATTGTTTAGCATACCGATTTTTAGTTGATTTGTAAGGAAACGCTGTCAAAATTATTTTTTCGCGGAGAATATTAAAATGCCGACCACTGTCTGTCCCGAATGTGATGAAGATGTGTACATTGATGCCGAATCGGAGCAGGGTGACATCGTGACATGTGATGAATGCGGTTCGCGCCTTGAGGTTGTCGGACTCGATCCGATAGAGGTTGACCTCCACGTAACCCACGATTCCGACGATGTTGAAGAAGATTTTGAATCTTTCGATTACGAGAACGAGCGTTACTAGCGGTCGATCGTGATCAGGGTTTACCTTTGTAACCGGCCCTGTTCTGCTTTATCACATAGCCCTTCGTTGACTCGATCTTTACGTCATGGAACTTTCCGTCTTCCCGATTAGTTTCGCTCGGATAGAAGGCGATAGCGTATGATGCCGTTATCTCCTCGGCCAGGGATTTGAACAAGGCTTCGAAATTCTTATCGGTGGCGTAAAAGCTTTTGCCGCCGGTACGTTCGATCAGGCCGCTTACTTCAAGTGGCGTCGGCAGAGGCTTATTATTTTGCTGCAGCCGCGAAAATGATGGAAGGATCACCGAATAAATACTTGTTTCCGAGTTGTTCGCCCGTTCGATGACGGTAGCGGGCGAAACAACATCTCCGACCGGGAATCCATCTGTCACCACGATCACCGCGCGCTTCGGAAAACGGTCACCGAGTTTCCGCGGTGACTTTTTCACGATCATTCTTACTGCGTCGTCAACGGCATCGTAGGCGTGGGTCGAAAGGCCGTCCGCGTCGCGGAGGAGGCGGCTGAAAATCTTTTCCAGTTTATCCGGCCGGTTCGTAAAAGATTGAATAGTCCTTACATTCATCCCGAACACCGTCACCGCAAAATAAGAGTTGTAATCCGCCAACCGGTCAATAAATGTCTGCATCGCAATGCGCAGCTTCTCCAATTCCTGCTGGGTCATACTGCCGGAGACATCCAGCGCGAATACGATCGACAATGGCCTGCCCGAATCACTTTTTGTGATCGGTTGAAAAAAGTCCGTTCGTCTTTCCGCTCCATCCTCCATTATCCTGAAGTCGTTCGCCCGAAGATTTCTGACCGGATTTCCACTCTTGTCGAGCACGGTTACTTCAAAGGGGACGAGATCGGTGTCTACGCGAACGACGTCGTCCGTGTTTTGCGCAATGGCAGTGGATACGAAAAGACCCGCGATCAGTAATGCCTCTACCAAAATGTATCTCATGCTTCGGATCTCTTCAGGTCAGATTGACCGGTACACATCATTTTGAATCATCATACTGACGGAACGTTTGCCGTGCTCTGAACCGCATCGAGAAAACCGAGAAAAACCACTTGTTTCCAATAGTTACATCGTGGCACGACATTTGAATATAATAATGTCGCGGCTTCGCATCGGAGCCACCGGAACGAGACCTGGTTGGGGCACAAAGCTAAGTTTCCCATAAGCATCTCAAATTTCGTAATGGGCATAAAGTTTACATCGATGAGCAACAGCACCTGGCAGACAAAGGTCCTTTGTGGCCTGACCATAAACCTGGCTATGGTCCTTATTGTCGTTTCAGCGATGCGGCTCACGATATACATGCCGGAGAAGCTCGTTGTTCTTGGCATCGCAGCCTTTGTTTCAGTCATTGTTAACAGGTACCAAATAAAGATCTGGAAAACGAGAATTCAGATCTCAGCTGCAGGCGTATTCGGTTTCTGGGGTGTGTTGTGGCTCGGTATAAGCGGCGGGCTCCTTCTTGGGGCGATATCGTACATAACCGCTGCCTTTTTTGACCCAAATGACAAGGACGATGAAAAATACGTTGCCGCGGTGGATATCGTGGCACTTTATATCGCCGCCCTCTTGTTCTATGTGACCTTGGGCTATGTGCCTTACGTACAACGTACAGCTGCAGCAGGAGATCTGGTCTTTAGCCCCACCGTGGCGGCGGCGATAACATTAATGGTTGCGACCCACTATTTCCTCAGTTCTTCATTGCGTTATCTTATCCATCGACTTGACGGTACTGTTCGAGCCCACTCGCTCATGGTCGATCATTTTGTATACCCTCTTGGCGGTTGCATAGCCGGCCTGTTGGGAATGTTCTGCTTCCATTTCACATTTCAAAAATTCGGCATCGAATTCGGTATCGTAATGGTACCGATCGCCGTGCTTGGAGACTTTGCATACAGGATCCATCGATCAAGGCTGGAACAAAAGACCAAGCAGATCCGCGACGCAAGCCGGATCCACCTCGCCACCGTCGAAGCCCTGGCGACCGCAATAGACGCACGCGACCAGGTCGGTATAGGTCACACCCGGCGAACGCAGATCTACGCAACCGGGCTCGGAGAATTACTTGGTTTATCCGAAAGCGAGGTCAATGCATTGCGTACGGGAGCACTTCTTCATGACATCGGTAAGCTTGCCGTCCCCGACCATATCCTTAATAAACCAGGGCGGCTTACGCCGGCCGAGATGGAAAAAACAAAGATCCATTCGTCCGTCGGAGCGTCAATCTTAGAGAAGGTAGGGTTTGACGATCCGGTGGTACCGACCGTGAAATACCACCATGAATGCTGGAACGGTAGCGGGTATCCCGAGGGGCTTAAAGGCAATAATATCCCGTTGACCGCGAGAATATTGTCGGTTGCCGACGCGTATGACACTCTCCGCGGTGCCCGACCCTACCGGCCGGCGGTCGGTCGCGAAGAAACCTGTAATTTTCTGGTGAGCGGTGCCGGAACCCAATTCGATCCGAAGATCGTCAGCGTCTTTCTAAAGAATTTGAGTAGCCTTGAACAACAAGTGGAGGCCCAGGGTCTTGCCTACCCACCGATAGAAGACGACGAATTTAGAAGTATCACCAACGTCGATGTTGATTCGCCGATCGGCTACGTCGAGCAAATAAAGCGCGCCAATCGCGAGGTGTTCACACTTTACGAATTGGCAAGGGATTTCGGCTCGTCGGTCAATCTCCACCAAACGCTTGCACTATTCACTAAGCGGATCGAGGCCCTGGTGCCGTTCGATACGTGTTCGGTATATCTACTGGAAGAAGAGGCAGAATTTGCTATAGCCTCTCATACTGACGGCAAGAGCGGTCCGGCCTTTAAGGGGCGGCGTATCAAGGTTGGCGAAGGTCCGACTGGCGTCGTCTTAAAGGACCGCGTGCCATCCCTGAATTCGGACCCCACGCTGGATTTCTCGGCGTCGCAGCAGGAATTCGTCGTTGATTACTCTACAATGATTTCGCTGCCGCTTATCGCTGATGAGAAGTTGATCGGCGCAGTGACGCTTTACTCGATCGAAAGAAAGGCGTACGAAGAAGAACACATGCGGCTGCTCGAAACTATCTCAAAGATAGCGGCAGACGCTATCTTCAAATCACAGCGTCATCTTGTTACCGAAACGTATGCACTGACCGATCCAATGACTGGCCTGCCAAATGCTCGCAGCCTCCAACTCCAGTTTGAAAAGGAAGTTGCCCGTTCCGAGCGAACAGGATCGAGCTTTCAGCTTTTGATGCTCGACCTCGATGGGTTCAAGGCAGTAAACGATAACTTTGGACACAAGATGGGTGACAGGATGCTTCAGGAGATCGGCCGCGTGATCCTGGGACAGCTTCGTGAATATGATTTTCTGGCGAGATATGCGGGTGATGAGTTCGTCGCTCTGGTGCCGGATACGAAACAGGAGGATGTCATTGACCTTTGCAGACGGATCGAGGCTGCGGTCAATGAACTGGTATTGCCGGTTTCAGTTGACGCTTTCGCCAGTGTCGGCATCAGCATAGGAGCCTCAGGCTACCCGAGCCATGGAAGCACATTCGATGAAATGATCGTTGCTGCGGACAAGGGAATGTACGCAACAAAATCGAGACATAAAAAAGATCTGACTCTGGAGAAAGATCATCTCCCGGCACGAGATCGTGCCGAGGTACCCCCTGTCCGAGTCTCCGACCCTATCGAAGTCGAACCGATCGTAGAAAGCGAGCTGCTTGAAGCGAGTTACGTGGTCGAACTGGACGAAACCCACATAATCTCTTCTGCAATAAATTAAATTTGAGGAACGCTCGGAGAGGTTGGCGTATGAACTCGCAGTTTTGTTTTGCCGCGGTCAAAACGCCTGAGCGAAGCGAAAATGGATCTGTTCCTGCCGCAAGCGATAGGTCGCATTGGGCCCAATCGGCTGTGGGATCAGAAATGACGGGGGATTAAGAAGGTAGCCGAAATCTACACCGAGGTCGCCGCCCACCGGCGTCTTCAAGCGCAATCCCAACCCAACTGTATGTGACCAAAGGGATCTGAGATTCTGGCGGAAAACATCATTCGGCGGTACATCGGGCGGATTAAAAATATCGCCGACACGGCGAAACACATTTCCGCCGTCGTAGAACGGCACGGCACGTAGGTCCTTTGATATTGTTATTCTCGCTTCAAGATTCACTATCGCCAACGCATTCCCGCCAAACGGTACGGTAAACGGGTCGAGGAAGACCGGATCTCCCTTGCTATTTCGAAATGTGCCCTGCGGAACTACTACTACCCTTGGCCCGGCCGATTCAAAATCGAACCCTCGCAAGGTATTTGCACCCCCGGCGAAGAAGCGTTCGCTGATCGGCAGTATTCCCTCGAGATCAGGGAACTGTGCGTTCGAAAATCGATTTCCGCTTGAAAATACATTTGAGATCCCCAGGATCGCCCGTCCTGCGAAAGTGAACTTTTCAAATTGGGGCGGCGTGTAGTAGTAATTGTACGAAGCCTGAAATTTGTTAAACCCTATATTAGCGCCGATGGCAGGCAAGGAAACGTTGTATTCCGCGGTCAGGTAATCGCCTCGTGTGGGATCCACCGCATTGTAGCGGCACGGACTGCCGGGTTCGCCTTTCGCGATCGTCTCGAGAAGTGTGTATTTGATCGCACAGTTCGCTCGCGTATCGCGAACCAACGTCGCGCCGAACCCGGAGGTCCTGATCCGCGAATCCGGCTGCAGCAGATCTTTGATCAACAGACTCTCGATATTGAACAACCGGACGTCCTCGAATCGATAGCGAAAGAAAATCACGCTCCGGCTCTTTACGTCGAGCGTGCGATTTGTCTCGGCGGTAACAGTAAGGCGGTTTATCGTCGGGCTGCCGGCATCATTTCCAAATTCGTCGATCGGATTTCCGTTTGCGTCAATTCGCTGCACGATCCCGAAGGTACCCGTGTCGAACGCCGACCGAAAAAATCGCGTTACCGTTGAATCGCGCTGATATTGGGCCGATAGCGTTAGAGGTGCAAACCGATTTTTCCCGTCCTTAAGGAAACGCGGATTAATAAAGTCAAACTGAACCAATTGCTGCCGTTCGCTCCACCGCACTCGCGCCCCGCCCTGCCAGAGGCGTCCCATCAGATTGACGTGGCGAATGTCAAAGAATCCGTTCAGGCCAAAGTCCGTGGAATATCCACCGCCGTATTGCGCAAGGCGAAACTTCTGCTCCGTGACGCTGACTATTACATCTCGAATTCGCGTTCCGTCAGGCCGTTCTCCCGCCGGTTGAGCTTTGATGTCGACATTGCTGAAAACATCGCTTGCGTAGAGGTTCTGTTCACTTGTGTAGATATCCAAAGACCTTAATGGCTGATTTGGGCGGAGCGTGATCGCCCGCAAAATAGCTTCTGTCCTGGTTTTTTCGTTGCCAGTTATCAAAACGCGGCCGATATATACACGCTTACCCTCGTTCTCGACGTTCAAGACGATCTTTACCAATTTCTGACCGGCTGCTGAATCATTGGGTTCCTCGATGACCGAGGAGGTTACGTGGGCGTCGAAGTATCCTTCGCCTGAATAATAAGCGGCCAGCTTGCGTTCGGCATTTCTGATCTTTGCACGGGAATAATTTTGCCCGACAATTGGCGGCAGCTGCGCCAACAGCTTGTCTTTCGGGATCTCCACGTTGCCGGCGACGTCAATGCCGTTTACGACCGTTGGCGGGCCCTCGTCAACGATAAATGTGATAATTAGATTGTCCGCGGTCGGCGACACGCCTTGATTGACACGCACCTTCGCCTC
>Ga0105247_10002265_pt1 | contig 13222 bp, 10 predicted proteins | sample KBSS24metaG_FD_81519 | JGI IMG/M metagenome (GOLD analysis project Ga0105247, IMG submission 81519) | Switchgrass rhizosphere microbial communities from Kellogg Biological Station, Michigan, USA - KBS S2-4 metaG | ecosystem: Host-associated > Plants > Roots > Rhizosphere > Soil | place...
AAGCCTGATGGGAGCAGACGGATCACTGATGTCGAATAGCCGCACCTTGCGATCGGCGCCTCCTATCGCAAGGGTTCTCCCGTCGGGTGAGAAGGCCGCTGCGTACACATAAGTGCCGAGGTCGGAAATGGCCGCTGTGACGACGGCACTTCCGTTGGCCGCCACGGACCACAGGACCGCTTCGGCATTCGCGCCGGTGCCCACGAGCATCCGGCTATTGGGAGCGAACACCACCTTGTACGCCTCGTTGTGCAGTCCGGTGAGCACATGAGGACGCTCGCCACCATTCGACGCATCGAGCTTGAACAAGTAGACGTTGTGGTCGTCGCTTGCCGCGGCGAGGAACTGCCCGTCCTCGCTAACCGCGGTGGATTCGATGCTACTTCGACCGGCATTGAGCCGACGCGCCGATCCTGAGGCGTGCAACTGCTCATCGACATTCCAGACATATACAGCGCCATTGGATGAGCCCACCGCGAGGACGCTCCCGCCAAGTGATGCGGTGCCGTTCAAGGCACTGCCGTCTTGCCTCAATTGCGGGCCACGGCGGGGACGGTCTCCGTCGTCGATGTTCCAGGTCCAGACAGCGGGGTCCTGAGAACCGGAGTCGAGTAGGACTTCGTTGCCGTCGGCAGAGAACGCGCTGGCGTAGACGGTTGATGGCGATCCGTATAGAGCTGGTCCCGGCACGGTGAAGATACGCAGACCGCCATCAGCAGCCGTCGCCGCCAGGTCACCGCCAGACGGGCTGAAGACTAGCCCGGTAACGGGTGACGCTGTTCGAAATGAACCAACAACATCGCCGGACGTCGGATCGACGAGTCTAATCAGATCGTCTGAGCCACCGGTGGCGAGCAACGACCCATCGGGTGAAAATGCAGTGGCATTCACCCAGCTCTCATGATTCGGCATTTTGGCGGGCCGCGCCTTGGTCGGCGCTTCGGAGAGTTGCCAGAGGTCAGCGGTTCCATCGCGAGTTCCGGCAACGAGGCGTTCGCCCTTCGGGTCGAGCGCCACGGTCATGATCATTCCTTCCATATGGATAAGCCTGTCTCCGCCAGAGGTACCTGCCAAGCTCCAGACACGAACTGTTCCGTCGGTCGACGCCGCTGCAACGGTCTCGCCTGCGGCATCCGTAGCAATCGCCTGAACCGGCGCCTCGGATATTGGTACTTTCGAGGCGTTATCCCCACCGTCGAGATCCCAGCGATATACCGCGCCGTCAGCGCTCGCTGCCCAGAGCTGTGCCCCCGATCGAATGAACACGAGGCCGTACACGGTCGCTGCAGGACCGCTCAAACGTCTTACCTCTCGCGGCGCAACGGGTACCGACACGTCGTAGAGCAGCACATCGGGATCCTTCCCGGATACAGCCAGAAAGCGCCCATCCGGACTGAACGCCACCGCGAAGATCTCACCCGACCGCGCCGTCGGCAATGTCGCTCGGCCAACCTTTGACTTCGCCCCGTACGCCCATAGTTCGACACTCCCGTCGCCATTCCCAACCGCGATGAGTCGACCGTCCGGCGAGAAGGCGACTGCCTGGGCTACCCCGTGTGTGGAGCGCAAGCGTGTAGGGAGGCCGAGCGATGCGGCATCGAGCAACGCTGAGCGCGCCTCGACCGTCGGAGCGAGGCGATAGGCGGCCGCCGCAAGCTGCGAAGCAAGTGTCGGATCCTTTGCCCGCAACCGAGCGGACCGGGCTGCCAGCTCGCGCGACTGGGCCAGGCTTCGGTCCAAGCGCGCGTTCGCTTCAGTTCGCTCTGCCTGATTGCGCTGGCGATGGGCAACTACGACCAAGATCGCCGCGATAACGGCCAGCGCCGTGGTGACCGCGGCTAGACTCGTCAAGATAGCGCTGCGACGACGCGCCGATACACGTTCACGCCGCTCCGCATCGACACACGCGTTGAGGAACTCGACTTCGACTGGCTTGAGGAGACGTCTCGTATCGTCGTATTCGGCGAGTGCCCGCATCGGTCGCAGGCGCCCACCTCGAACCAAGGCTAAAGGATCCCGGTCCGCCGCGATCCACGCTGCGGCCGCATCGCCAACCTGTCGGCGATACTGGAGGGACGTCGTCATCTCAGAAACCCACGCCGCCAGTCGCGACCAAGCTTCAATCACCGCTTCGTGCGCCAAGGTGACGTTGTCGCCGTCGACTATGAGCAGGCGCGCAGTGACGAACGCATCGGCGACATGCGATTCCACTGAATCGAGCCCCGACAGAGCAACCGGGCACCGCGTCGCCAATCCCTGGGCGTCGACGGACACGCAGCGGAGGAAGAATCGTCGCGCCGCGTCGCGGTGCGTGGGATCCAGACTGTCGTAGGTGTGACTGGCGGTGGCCTCGATTGCACCGCTTACGCCGCCCGTCACCAGGTAGTCATCGGCCGTTAGGCGAGCGCCTGGGCTCTGTTCCCATGCCGCCAGCAGAGCGTGGCCGAGCAGAGGCAGGAGTTCGCTGGCTACGGCGCCTGCTTTGGGCACGGCATCTCTGAGAGCCGCGTGAACGAAACCGTCCGACACTTCGGTTCCGCAGACGCGCGGAGGATCCGAGATCGCTTCTTCAATCTCGGCCTCCACCATCGCAGGCACCACAATAGAGAAGCGTTCTAGACCGCGCGCCAAGTCAGGAATACGCGTAGCAGCCTCATAGAAATCTGACCTCAGAATGAATATCACGACTGAACGGCTTTGCCGCGCAGTAGCGAGAACATCCGCAACAAAATTCGCTGGCCGCATTCTTGCCTGATTTGCACGCGTAAAAAGCTCCTCAAGCTGGTCGACCACGATCAGTCGCCGCTCGCCATCCTCATTGAGTGCAGTGGCGATTTCCAATCCGGCGGATGGACGAATAGTCCACGATTTCTGAATTCCCGGGACGTCCCCATGCTCGATCCGGGGCACCAAGCCAGCGCCGACCAGAGAACTCTTGCCCACGCCCGAAGCCCCCGTGACTACCAATGGCCCGACAAGCGACTGGTCGCTCAGCGACTTCACTTGCGCGACAAGTGCCGCGGCCGCGGACGCGCGACCAAAGAAAATGCTTGCATCCGTGGGGCCGAACGGTGCGAGGCCTTTATACGGTGGCGCTCCGCCGGCCGGCGCATTTCGCGCAGGACCCCGTCGCGCGCGGCGGACGGCATCTACCCATGCTTGTTGCGAGTCCTCACCGACGATCTCCATCGCGGCGAGTACTGACTGAAATGCCGAAATATTCGTCAACTGCGGAAGGTGCCTGCCGGAGACATATCCGCCGATGGTTGCCTTGGGCACGCCAGATCGAGCTGCGAGCTCGCCTAGCGACAAGCCCGAAAGCAAGCGAGCGTGGGCGAACGCCACCGCAAAGTCGGACGCGGTCCGCACCGCCCGCGGGTCAGGCACACACCGAGGATAGGCATCCCTGCACCCAGTGTGCAGGCGTAAGCCCGACAGATATGTCCTCTTATGGCCCGAATGTCCGGCCGGAGTTTGTCCGAACCACGCCCAGACGCTTGCTGGCCCTCCTGCCAGCGCGATGCTCGAGCCTGACCGCTTTCCCGCATCGTAGGAGCGTCGCGGCATGCATCAAACGAACCAAGCGACCAGAGGTCGAGTTCGGTCCATCGCAAAGGTAATCGCGGGCCTCGCAATCCTGATTTCCGCTTTGACAACCCCGTACGCACCAGCCGGGGCCACCAGCTTCTACGGCTCAACGTACGACCACGCGACTGGTTTTCACTTATGCGGAAACCCTTCAACAGCAGCGCTGCAAGCTTGGTGGGCAAACTCACCATTCTATTCAATCGGTCTTTACGTCGGCGGAAGCAATGGCGAGACCCTAGGCTGCACGGATCTTGGGACCTCGAAATGGCAGGCCGCTGGAAATGCCGGCCTCGCAATCCATCCCTACTTCTATGGCAATCAGGTGTCGGCTGGTTGTGGTGGTCAATATCCAAGTATAAGCCTCACTCGAATATCGCTCACTCCTGCTACGGCCGAAGCGCAAGGGGAGCACGCAGCGGATGTAGCATCCGCCGACGCGCTCGCCCACAGCGTCGCGGGTGGCGGAGTGATCTACTTCGACTTTGAGTCCTTCACGAATCACTCGAGTTCCTGCATCGCCGCCGCTCAAGCATTCGTCCGTGGCTGGACTCATCAAATGAACTCATACACTTCGTATTGGGCCGGGGTTTATGGGTCAAGCTGCGGCTCGGCACTCAGCAAGTTCACGCCATCGCAAATCGGCTACACGCTCCGTTATATTTCGCCTTATGACAACGCGCACTCGCCAACCGGCGTTTTCGGACTTGACTGCCTGGACGATAATCTCTGGAATTCCAACCAACGCATTCATCATACGGTCGGCGGAGTCCACAAAAGTTGCGGTGGTTACGCCATGACTGTAGATGGGGACTGTCTCGACGGCTATACAGACCGTCCCGGCTTCAGCGGACCTCTTTCTGCTACGTGTACGAAGTTTTGGTGAAAGGCAAACCGTGATGGAGCTGATTGGCGTGAGACTGGCAATTCTGACTGCCGCTGGGACAATCGTTGTCGCAACCGCGGGGTGTGCGAGCGAAGCGAATTCATCGGTGAGATCATCCGGGACCACCAATGTGACTACTACGTCGGCTCCCGCTGTTACCACTGTGACTCCTACGTCGGCTCCCCCTGCCACGATGCCGTTAGGATCCGCAACGGGGTCCCTCGTGTGGCGCACAGGGGATAAGGACCTTGAGGAACTGGACCTCGAAACGGGTCAGTGGTCGAAGATCACGCTTCCCACTGGACTATCGAGCAAAGATGTAGGTGACGCGCGCCGCCTCCCAGACGGAAGTCTCCTTCTGGCTGCTGCAGATGCAACATCGTTGCGGCTGTATCGCCAGCCGGCGGGCACTCAGACGTGGACTGCGACCGCTCAAGATCTGGCCTGGCCTGGTCCGGCAGAATCCGGAACATCAACTCGGCTCTTGATCTGCGTCACCGACGCCGATCTGATAGGCGTGGTAGTGCAGATACAACAAACTACCAATGGTGCCTACGTCGCCCCCTTCGTTTCCGAGGACGGGGGGGCCAGTCTCACGGCTTGGCCGACAGAGAACACCATTTTGTGGCAGAACGCTGTATTTACGTCTGCCACCTCGGCCACCGTGATAGCCGGCGCCGGCAATAATCGCGCTTGGGTTACATCCGACAGCGGACTTAAGTGGTCTGCGGTCGATGTCAAGGGAGACGAGCTCGGGCCACTAGTGCCGGACCGAACCGGCGAACTGCTACTCGGCAGCATCGGCGTCGACGACAACAGTGCGACGTTTACCGAATACGCCAGCACAGAACGCGGTCAAGAGTTCGCCGCTACCAGCCCTCCGCTCACGCTCCCCAGCAACGCGGAGAATGTGATCGTGGGCGCCGCAGATGCAACATGGTGGGTCATCGCAGGAGACACGACATTCCGAACCTCGGACGGGGGGGCAAGCTGGCACACGTCGCCATCAGGTGCCGCGCCCCGCGCCATTGCCCGTCTGGTTACGACCGACTCCGAGAATGCCGCCGCCGTGACTCAGACCGATTCATGCTCGAAGGAAACAGGCGCCTGTTCGACCTCGGGGTGAGATCTACATCACTCATAATGGTGGCGAAACCTGGTCAGCGGTGAGGTGAATTTCCGATAGGTGAACGCTAAGCGGCCGGCCGGGAACGGCAGAGATGCCTGTCCTGAGATCGGCGGGCATCGGCGATCTCTGTGGCCGATTCGGGTCTCGCACTGATGCGTTGGAGAAGAAGCGCGGCCAACAGCAAAGGGCCGCCGAGGGAGCGACGGGCGATTCGAAGATCCACGGCACGCATGGCTCGGCCGGAGGCAAGCGCACGTTCCGCCGCAAGAGCGGCGGCTGAGACACGACGACGCTGCACCGCTTCCCGCGGGGTGAATCGGCCGGTGATTTCCCGGGCCGCGAATGCTTCGGTGACACCGCCGCAACATGGGTTGGCTAGCGTCCGCGGCGATGACACGACCGCCGACCCGACGCCGCCCACCCGCTGCCTGGGTGTGGCAGCTGGCCACCGACCAGCCGGGCACCGTGCACGAGGTGATCCTCGAGCAGCTCCGGTCGGTCATCCTCGCCGGTCAGGCCCCGCCCGGGGCCGCGATCAACGTCGATGACGTCGCCGAGCGCTTCGTCGTCAGCCGGATCCCCGTGCGGGAGTCCCTCAAGACCCTGATCGGTGAGGGTCTGGTCGATCACGAGCCCCGCGCGGGATACCGCGTCGCCCAGCTCACCAGGACCGAGCTCGGTGAGCTCTACGTGGTGCGCGAGGCGCTCGAGAATGCCGCACTGTCGGTGGCGGTCGCGAACGCCAGGCCTGAGCACGACGCGGACGTCGACGCGTCGTACCACGCGCTGACGGCCGCCATCGGCGCCCACGACGCCCGCGGTCACCACCTGCAGAGCCGCCGGTTCCACCTGGCCCTTGCGTCCCCGTGCGGGATGCATCGGCTGCTGAGCATGTTCGAGGCCGCGTGGAACATCACCGAGCCCCAGCAGCCGATGTCACACGTGACGGCTGAGATGACTGCACTGCTGCACGACGATCACCGCGAGATGACCGAGGCATTCCACGCACGTGATTCCGCCGCACTGCTGGCCGCCTCGTCCCTGCACTATCGGCGGCTGCAGGAGGTCGTCGCCGCGCTCCCGCCCGCCGGTTTACTCATCTGACACATATATCCGTGCCTACGCCGCCGGATATACCGGTTTCGCGACTTCAGCCGCAATGCGGCCCTCCTACCGTCATGGCCATTCATGAGTGGGCCGCCGTCGTCCCGCTTCCCGACGGCGATGAGGAGCGCGTGGGATGACCGATCTACTGAAGGACCCCGTGACGCCGCAGGCTAGCGGCACGGTTCACGAAGGCGCCGCCGGCGCATCCCTGATCAAGGACTCGTACGCCGACAGGCTGACGAACGAGGACCTGGCGCCGCTCGCGGAACAGAAGTGGAAGGCGTACAACATCTTCGCCTTCTGGATGTCCGACGTGCACAGTGTCGGCGGCTACGTCACGATGGGCAGCCTCTTCGCCCTCGGCCTGACCGCCTGGCAGGTCTTCATCTGCCTGATCGTCGGCATCGTGATCGTCCAGTACTTCTGCAACCTTGTCGCCAAGCCCAGCCAGGTCGCCGGTGTTCCCTACCCGGTGACGAGCCGGGCCTCCTTCGGCGTCCTCGGGGCGAACATCCCGGCCATCATCCGCGGGCTGATCGCCGTGGCGTGGTACGGCGTGCAGACGTTCCTCGCCGCCGAGTCGCTCAACATCGTGATCGTCCGTCTCTGGCCCGGCACGGCCGAATGGGCCGACGTCGACCAGCACTCCTTCCTGGGCCTCTCCCCGATCGGCTACGTCTCGTACGCGATCCTCTGGGTGCTGCAGGCGCTGCTGTTCTGGCGCGGCATGGAGATGATCAAGAAGTTCATCGACTTCGCCGGCCCGGCCGTCTACGTCGTCATGCTGGTGCTCTGCATCTCGATGCTGAGCAAGGCGGACTTCAACATCGACCTGAACCTCTCCGACGTCGAACTCAGCGGCGGGAAGCTGTTCTGGACGTTCCTCGCCGCGATCGCGACCGTGGTCGCCTACTTCTCCGGACCGATGCTGAACTTCGGCGACTTCTCCCGCTACGCGAAGAACTTCAAGCAGGTCAAGCGGGGCAACCTGCTGGGTCTACCGATCAACTTCGTGCTGTTCTCGCTGCTGACGGTCCTTACCGCGGCAGCGACCATCCCGGTCTACGGCGAGCTCATCACCGACCCGATCGTCACGGTGCAGAAGTACGACAACACCGCGATCATCCTGCTCGGCGGCGCCACGTTCGTCATCGCGACGATCGGCATCAACATCGTCGCCAACTTCATCAGCCCGGCGTTCGACTTCAGCCACGTCAACCCGCAGAAGATCAGCTGGCGGACCGGCGGCATGATCGCCGCCGTCGGCTCCGTGCTGGTCACACCGTGGAACTGGTACGCGAACGACGACGCGATCTTCTGGACGCTCGGCCTGCTGGGCGCCCTGATCGGCCCGCTGTTCGGCATCCTGATCGCCGACTACTACCTGATCCGGAACCAGAAGATCATCGTGGACGACCTGTACACGCTCGATCCCACCGGCACCTACTGGTACACGAAGGGCTACAACCCCTCTGCGGTGAAGGCCGTCATCCTGTCCGGCGTCATCTCGCTCGCCTCGGTGATCATCCCCAAGTTCATGGACAACACCTGGGTGCCCAAGTACTCGTGGTTCTTCGGGATGTTCGCCGGGCTGATCATCTACACGATCCTGGCGCGCAAGCAGAACGTCGCCGGTTCGGGCGAGCGGCCGGTGGAGCTCAAGAAGCTGCTCGACCTCTAGGTATCGGATCAACCGACAATGCTGATCAAGGTCATCAACCCGAACATCACGGAGTCGATGACCCGGCTGATCGACGCGAGTGCCCGGGCCGCCGCCGGCCCGGGCACTCGCGTCGTCGTGGTCACCAACCTGACGGGGCCCGCCTCCATCGAGTCGCACTACGACGAGGCACTCAGCGTTCCCGGTCTCTTGGGGGAGATAGCCCGGGGGGAGCCGGCGGATGGCTACGTCATCGCCTGCTTCGGCGATCCAGGGCTGGACGCGGCGCGCGAGGTCGCCTCCGGCCCCGTGGTCGGGATCGCGGAGGCGGCGATGCGCGCAGCGACCTACCTGGGTCGGTCCTTCAGCGTCGTGACCACGTTGTCTCGCACGATGGGGCGCGCACACGAGCTGGTCGAGCGGTACGGGGTCAGCGCGTACTGCCGGAACGTCCGCGCCTGCGAGGTGCCGGTGCTCGAACTCGAGACCGACCTCAAGGCACGGGACAAGATCCTGGACGAGTGCCGGGCCGCCCTCGCGGAGGACGGCAGCGAGGTTCTCGTGCTGGGCTGCGCCGGCATGGCTGACTTCTGCGCAGGGCTCAGTGCTGAACTCGGGGTGCCCGTCGTGGACGGAGTGGCGGCGGCTGTTGCGGCCGTCGAGGGGCTCATCCGGATCGGGCTGACGACCAGCCGCATCGGCGAGTACGCGTACCCGCCCGCCAAGACGTACGTCGGCGCGCTGGAGGGCTTCGGCCTACGGTAGGTTCCGCGCGTGAATCGCCATGCGCTCGTCCGTGCCTGGAACGGTGTGCTGGCGGTCGCGATCCTCGTTGCTGTCATCGGCCAGCTCGCCGTGACCGCGGGACGCAACGGCAGCGTGGCGAACTTCTTCAGCTACTTCACCGTCCAGTCGAACCTGCTCGTCCTGTTGACCTGCGGCTTCCTGATCGTCGACCCGTCCGGCCTGCACAGCAGCCCGCTGGCCCGGGCCGTGCGACTGGCGGGGCTGACCGGGATCACCGTCACGGGTGTCGTCTACGGCACCCTCATCGCGCCCTACAACGATCCGCACGGGGCGGAGTGGCTCTACGACGTGCTGTTCCACTACGTCTCGCCGGTGATGGCGGTGCTGGGCTTCGTCGTGCTCGGGCCGCGTGGGCTGCTGAACCGGTTCCACCTCTGGTTCATCCTGTGGCCACTGGCCTGGCTGGCCTACACCATGATCCGGGCCGAGGTGACCGACCCCGCCTTCATCGGACTGGGCCTGGCCCGGTCGCGCTACCCATACGCCTTCCTGGACGTCGACCTGCACGGCTGGGGCGTGGTGTCGCTGTACATCGCCGGCATCGCTGTCCTCCTGTTCGCGCTTGCCGCCTTCTACGTCTGGCTGGACGCCCGCCTGAGCCGGCGCTGACGCTCGCTGTCAGGCGCGGCCGGCGTTGGGGCCCCACTTGGCGAGCACGACGGTCTCGATGATCGTCCCGACGGCGTACAGGACGAGCGACAGGATGACGCTGATCGCCACCACGACCCACGGGCCGGTCAAGTTCTGCTGGCCCTTGTAGTACGCGAAGATGCCGCCGAGACCGGTGTGCGCACCGTTGAGCCACTCGCCGAGCATCGCGCCGACGACCGAGCCGGGCAGCGAGATGCGCACCGCGGCGAAGACGTTCGGCAGCGCCGCCGGCACCCGCACCTTGATCAGCGCCGTGAGTTCGGAGCCGCCGTTGACGCGGATCAGGTCAAGTGCCTGCGGAGAGGCCTGCCGCATGCCCAGCACCAGGTTCACCAGGGCTGGGAACAGCACGACGATCGACACCACGGCCAGGACGGCAAGTGTGCCGCGGCCGAGCACGAGCAGCATGATCGGCGCAATCGCCACGAGCGGTACCGAGCGCAGCAGGATCGCGATGGGCAGGAACGCGAACTCGAACGGCTTGAACAGGATGAACAGCGAGGCAACGAGCAGCGCGACCGCCATGCCCAGTCCGAAGCCGAGCAGGGTGTGCCACAGGGTCGTCCAGAGCGCGCCGAACGCCTCGGAACGGGCGGCAGCGGCTGTGATCTTCGCCGGTCTGATCCGCGGTGCGGCGTCGGTATCGAACAGGTAGTCCCAGACGTTGCCGACCGTCTTGCCTGTATACGGGTTGACGTCGAACCAGCGGAGCGCCTGGTTCCAGAGCCAGAACAGCACGGCAATCGCGATCGCGATCGACAGGAACGCGACGCCGAACCGTTTGCCGACCGCCTTGAGGACGGAGGCCGCGCCGGCAGCGGTCTCGCCGGCCGGTGCCACGGGCGCGGCGGCCGGCGGCGGGACGACGGTCGCGGCTGTCATGACTGCCCGGCTCTGGCCGGGTCGGCCTTGAGGATGGTTCTGATGTCCATGCCCAGCCCTTGCGCCCAGGCCGTGACGATGCGGGCGAGCAGGCCGACCAGCGCGTAGCCCAGACCTGCGACCGCGGCGCTGGTCAGGGCCAACCACCAGACGGACGGGTAGTTGCCGAGCTGCTGGGCCAGGATCAGCTGCTTGCCGACCGAGGCGTCGACGCCGCCGCCCACGAACTCGGCCAGGACGGCGCCGAGGAAGGCCGCGGGTGCGGCGATCTGCAGGGCGGCGAAAACGTTCGGCATGGCCGAGATGAGCCGCACCTTGGTGAGCTTGCGGACCCAGCCGCCGCCGTAAGCCGTGACCACGTCCAGCGTGGTCTTGGAGGCGGCGTTCAGGCCGACCAGGCAGCCGACGACGGTCGTGAAGAACGGCGCCAGCGCGGCGATGATGATCGGCGCGGCCTGTGGGCTGTCGGGGCCGGCGATCAGCACGATGATCGGGCCGAGGGCCACCGGCGGCAGGCAGTAGGTGATGACCGCGATCTGGTTCGCGACCTCCTTGAGCCACGGCAGCTGCAGCACGATGATCGCCAGCGCGAAGGCCGCCAGGTCGCCGTAGAGGAAGCCCCAGAGGGCTGCGCTGATGGTCGGCTTGAAGGTGTTGATCAGGTGGTCCCAGTCGTCGGCGCTGAAGTACTTGCCGAGCGTCTTCCACGGGGTCGGGATCGCGTGCGTCTCCGGGTACATGAACTCCGCGGCGAGCCACCACGCGACGAACAGGATCACGACGCCGATGAGGCCGCCCACCGCTGAACTGACACCTGCGGGAATGTCGTTGAGGGAGCGGCGCCGCCCCTCGATCGCGGCGGTCACTCGGGGTCTCCCCCGCCCCGCCCGAACAGCAGTTCGGAGATGCGGTCGTGGTAGGCGTGGAACTCCGGCGTGCGCATGAGCTCGGGCAGGCGGGGACGGGGCAGGTCGATCTCGACCAGCTCCACCAGCCTGCCGGGACGCGGGCTCATCACCATCACGACGTCGGACAGGAAGATCGCCTCGGAGATGCCGTGCGTGACCATGAACGTGGTGGCCGGCTTCTCGGTCCAAATGCGCAGCAACTCGACGTTCATCCGCTGCCGGGTCATGTCGTCCAGGGCGCCGAACGGCTCGTCCAGCAGCATCATCGTCGGCTGCACCGCCAGCAGGCGGGCGATCGCGACACGCTGCCGCATGCCGCCGGAGAGCTGGGCGGGCTTGGCGTTCTCGAATCCCTTCAGGCCGACGAGTGACACGAGGTCGTCGATCAGGCCCGGCGCCGGCGTGATGCCGGCGACCTCGAGCGGCAGCCGGATGTTCTTGACCACGCTGCGCCAGGGCAGCAGGGCCGCCTCCTGGAACGCGATGCCGAGTTCGTGGCTCTTCTGGATCTGGTAGACCGACTGGCCGTTGACGATCGTCTCGCCGGCGGTGGGCTTGTCCAGACCGGCGAGGATGCGCAGGATCGTCGACTTGCCGCAGCCGGACGGGCCGATCACCGACAGGAACGAGTTCTGCTTCGTCCCGAAGCTGACGTTGTCGACGGCGGTGACGGTCTTGCGTCCCAGCGTGAACGTCTTGGTCAGGTTCTGGATGTTGAGGCCGGTCGCCGAGAGCGGCTCGCCGGCGGGGTTCGTGGTGCTGAACCGCGCCTCCCCCGCGGTCACGGCGGGCGCTGTGGTCAGTTCGGTCATCGCATGGCCTTCCTCGTGGAACGCCGTCGGGGGCGTGCCGCCCAGTGAAGTCAACTGTGCGGCGCCGCCCCCGACGTGCGTCTGGTGTTACTAGATGAGGTCGGGGTTCTCCGCGTAGACCTCGTCGAGAAGCGACAGGTCGAAGAGGTCCTCGAACTTGATGTCGATGCCCTCGGCGGCCAGCGCGGAGATCAGCTTGCCCTGCAGGTCGTCCGAGATCGTGAAGAGACCGTTCGCCTTCGTCTCGTCGGTGACGATGAGATCGTTCTGCGCGGTCGCCTCCTTGATCTGCTCGTCGACCTTGAGGTCCTTGTTGTCCTTGCCGTACTTGTTGACGGCCAGGTCGGCGGACTTGGCCGGGTCGGCGACCGCGTCCTTCCAGCCCTTGATCTCGGCCTTGAGGAACGCCTTGAGCAGGTCGCGGTTGGCCTTGAGGTAGTCGTCGGTGACCGTGTACGTCTCGGCGGTCAGCGGCAGGTTGTTGTCGGCGAAGCCGAGGGTGACCGGGGTCTTGCCGTCGGACTCGGCCAGGAACGGCTCGTTGGTCAGGTAGGCCATGTGGCCCTGAGTCTGGCCCTGCAGCAGCGTGGTGATCGAGAAGTCGAAGGCCAGGTCGACGATCTTGATGTCGTCCTTCGTCATGCCGTTGGCCTTGAGGAAGCCCTCCAGGATCGACAGGTTCGGGGTCTGGCAGCCGATCTTCTTGCCCTTGAGGTCGGCAACCGTCTTGATCGGGGTGCCCTCCTCCAGCGACATGATGCAGAAGGGGTTCTTCTGGTACGTCGTGGCGATGAT
>Ga0105247_10002268_pt1 | contig 13216 bp, 11 predicted proteins | sample KBSS24metaG_FD_81519 | JGI IMG/M metagenome (GOLD analysis project Ga0105247, IMG submission 81519) | Switchgrass rhizosphere microbial communities from Kellogg Biological Station, Michigan, USA - KBS S2-4 metaG | ecosystem: Host-associated > Plants > Roots > Rhizosphere > Soil | place...
AGACTACTTTCACGTCAGTGCTTTAGCAGGCTCGATCGATCGCAATCGTTGGGATGACTATCCCTGTCGCGTGGAAGTAAATACCAACCGACTGCTTGATCTTTTCGATGAAAAGTCCGTGAAAGGAACATTCTTTGTGTTGGGTTGGGTGGCCGAGCGTTACCCCGCCCTGGTGCGGGAGATTGTTGCGCGCGGGCACGAGGTCGCAAGTCACGGTTACAGCCATCAACTCGTCTATGAACAAACGCCGGATGTGTTTCGTCAGGAAACATTGCGCAGCAAACAGATACTCGAAGATCTCGCGCAGCAGCCGATGCGCGGTTATCGCGCAGCGAGTTACTCGATAACGAAAAAATCGTTATGGGCGCTCGATATCCTGTGCGAGTTGGGCTTCGAATATGACAGCAGTATTTATCCGGTGTATCACGATCGTTATGGCATTCCCGATGCCACCCGTGAGCCGCATCGGTTAACTGCACCCAACGGCGGCTCGATCTACGAATTGCCACTCAGTTACATCACCTTGGCCGGTGCTCGCATACCGATTTCGGGTGGAGGCTATTTCCGCTTGTTTCCCTATTGGTTCACGCGCAATTGCATTCGCGCGGTCAACCGTAACGAGAAGTTACCGGTGATTTTTTATCTGCACCCATGGGAAATCGATCCCCAACAGCCGAGAGTATCGACCTCGCTGTTATCGCGCTTTCGCCATTACAACAATCTGAAGAAATGTTACAGCCGCTTGAATACCTTGCTCGATGATTTTGAATTTTCGACGGTTGCGGCATTTATTGAGAAGCAGTCATCATGCTGAGTTATTTACGCGCACTTTACGGAAAGCTAAAAGATCGCAAAGCGAAGTCGTATCTCGAAGAGTTGCAGCGCGATGGTTTGAAGCTGGGCAAGAACGTCAGCATTGTCGACGATTTCTTTTTCGATCGCGCGCACTGTTATTTGATTTCCATCGGCGACAACACCACCATTGCCCCCAGTGTGCGATTGGTTGCTCATGATGCCAGTACCAAACTGTATTTGGGTTATACGAAGTTCGGCAAAATCGATATTAAGGAAAATTGTTTTATCGGCCATTCGGTCACGGTGCTCTGTAATGTCACCATTGGTCCTAATAGCATTGTCGGTGCGGGCAGCGTCGTGACCAAAGACGTACCGCCGAATAGCGTTGCTGTGGGCTCGCCGGCCAAGGTGGTTTGCACATTGGAAGAATATCTGGCGCGCAACCGAGTGGACCGCTCACAAATTTTTGATGAGCAATATCACATCTGGAATCTCGACGAGAAAAAACGCAAAGAGTTATTGGATGCGGCAGAGCATGGCGGTGGCTACATTGTCTGATCAGCCGAATATGGACATTCAGATTTCTCAGTTGGTACCTGCTGATGAAGCCGAATGGAATCGTTATGTTGATGCGCATCCACTCGCCACGGCTGCGCATCGTGCCGAATGGAAGAAGCTGATCAAGCGTGTTTTTGGCAAGCAAAGTTTTTATCTGATGGCCCGTAGCGGTAGCGAGATTGTTGGCGTGCTACCGCTGATCCATATGCGCAGTCTGTTATTCGGCAACTTCTTTGTGTCTGTGCCGTATCTCAATTACGGTGGTGTACTCGCAAATAATTCTGCCATTGAAGCAAAGTTGCTCGATGAGGCGGCGCGTATTGCCGAGAGCGTTGGCGCAACTTCCGTCGAGTATCGCGAGCAAGTACAAAAGCCTATCGATATGCCGTGCCGTTTGGATAAAGTCGCAATGCTGTTGCAATTGCCGGAGACGGAAGAGCAGTTGGCAAAACAGCTCGGCTCGAAGCTGCGCTCGCAAATCAAACGGCCACAGCGCGAAAACCCGCAAGTCTCGATAGGTCGCGGCGAACTCGTCACTGATTTTTATGAAGTGTTCTCGCGCAACATGCGCGATCTCGGTACACCGGTTTACAGCAAAAATCTATTTCGCGAAGTGCTCGAAACTTTCCCCAGCGCATACATCATCGTGATTTATTGGCAGGGCAAGCCTGTCGCAACGGCATTCTTGCTCGGCTATCGTAATACTCTGGAAATTCCATGGGCATCAACGGTTCAGGAGGTTAATCACCTGAGCATGAACATGTTGCTGTATTGGGAAGTGCTGCGCAGTGCGATTACAAAAGGATACAAAGAATTCGACTTTGGCCGCTCAACAAAAGATGCAGGAACTTATCGCTTTAAAAAACAATGGGGCGCGGAGCCAAAGCAGCTGTATTGGTATAGCTGGCTAAAGGCGGGTGAGAGCCTGCCGGAATTGAAGCCGGATAATCCGAAGTTTGATTTGGCCATTAGAATATGGAAAAAGCTGCCGTTGCTGCTCACAAAAATTTTTGGACCAACTCTTGTCAGAAACCTGCCTTAAAGACGCCTACAACTGAAATCGGAGATATGGGATGAGCCAAGACAAAAAGCAAGTGTTTCTCTATTGCGGTCACCACAAGTGTGCAAGTACATGGATTGAAGATATATGTTTTTATGTATGTAGCGAGTTACGACTTAATTATGAAATATTGTATGACGCAAAGGATTTTAATTACGATCTTCAAAAATATATAGATGATAAAGGCTTGGATTTTGTTTGCTACGCAAATGCGGATTACGAATACGTAAAGAAGGTAAAGAATTATCGAGGATTTCACGTTGTAAGAGATCCGCGCGACATTGTTGTTTCAGCATATTTTTCCCACTTGCATAGTCATGCAACCGAAGCGTGGCCTGAGCTGATCGACTATCGGGAAAAATTGAAGGCCCAAGACCAGAACCTAGGGCTCTTTACTGAAATAGATTTTCGCGCGCAACAGTTCCAAGAAATGATGAGTTGGCCAGAGCGAGATCCTAATATTATCGAATTAAAAATGGAAGATTTAACATTAAACGCTTACAAAATTTACACTCAATTGTTTGATTTTCTGAATTTGGTTGATACGAAAAATTACACCGCCCCAAAGCGTATTTCGTATCTTTTTCACAAAGTGATGAGAAAGATGGAGAAGGTTACCGGTATAAATATTTTTCCTCCGCTGCCTCAGCTTCCAGTTGAGAGATTGCTTGGTGTTGTATGGGAGCACGAGTTTTCACGCATTAGCGGGGGGCGTAAAGCGGGTCAAGAGGATATCAAAAGCCATTATCGTAAAGGCGTCGCGGGTGATTGGGTTAATCATTTATCAGCAGAGCACCTGGCTTACTTCTGTGAGCGGTATGAGGCTGTACTTTTTAAGTATGGATATGAGTCCAATCCTGACTGGAAGGATAGTTATAAAATTACCATACCGTAACTCGCGCTATTTTTATGGTTGCAAGTTATGTTTAGAAAGGGCCGGGGTGAATAGCAATAATAGAGGTAAGATATTTCGTGCAGAAAAAAGTAAAGAGATCTAACGATGAGGATATTGCAAAAAGCAATCGCTTTGCGCTGACTGTGATAATCGTACATTTTTACCTCGAATACGTTAGGCCGGCGGATATGTATACTTTTTTGGCGCCGCTGCGAATTGGCGGAATTGTCCTGCTATGGTGCATTTTTATTTGGGTGGTTCGCTGCAGCAAGACCGCGCTAAAGGATAATTTAATCAAGCTGTATGCTCTTTTGTTGATAGAGATGGCACTTTATGTCCCTTTCGCCACCAATAATTACAGTGCTTATCAGTCTGTAGCAACGCTAGCATTTATTCTGATCGGGGGCGTATTGCCTGTAGCGGCTCTTGTTAATGATTATCCAAAGGCTAGGCGATTTTTTTTTCATTGGATAATAATTAATTTTATATTGACCATCGTTGTTGTAAAAAATGGCGGTATTGGTACGGGTAGTTTTCTTGCCGACGAAAATGACGTGGGGCTTGCCATTGCTATGGCTTTTCCATATCCGCTTTATCTTAGCTTCTCACGCAGTTATAGCACCAGGACTAGAGTGCTCCTGCGTGGTGTAGTGATAATCATGATGATGGCGGCTGTTTACACGCGTTCACGGGGAGCGTTGGTTGGAATGGCTGCGGTTTGGTTTGCGATATGGATAATGTCGAGCCATCGTCTTCGCAATATAGCCATATTTGTTATCAGCGCATGCATATTCGGTGGAGTAGTTTTTAGCATCTTGCCCGCAGGTTATGTTGATCGAATGACCACAGCAAGTGATCCGAATAATGATACACGCGTTGAGCGTTTGTACTCTTGGCACATCGCCTGGGTAACTTATTTACATAATCCGATTTTCGGAGTGGGGCCAGGAAATTATCCTTGGCATGTTGTGGAATATGAAAAAGAAGTGCCTCGCCCGAGAGGGCAGCCGAGCGTAGCTGGCAGAGCCTCACATTCGTTCTATTTTACGGTATTGCCTGAGCTGGGCACATTTGGTGCCGTTATTATCGGAAGCATGATATTTATTATCTGGCGACGAATGAGGCATGTCATCCAATTATCAAAAAGTGGTACTCATGGAGCGGAGCAGGCGGAATGGTTTTCACTGCTTGCTAAAGCGTTATTGGGTTCATTGGTCGGGTTTTTGTCTGCGGGAGCCTTCATCACGGTGGTGTATTATCCCCATCTATGGTTTTTGGTAGGTTTTTCTCTCGTGGTATACGGCATCGCAGCGAAAAGTGACGGCAATACTCCGCGAGTGCGATAAGTCCATCTCTTAAGATCATTACAATGGAGTCCAGTGTGAGTAAGCCACGAATAATAATGTTAATGCCTTGGGTATTTAGTGTTGAATCGGTATATGGGGATCGTTTGAGATTCCTTTCAGAATTTTATTGTGGATCTCTGTATGTTTTGTCCAACGAATGGGGCGAGGAAAAAATAGGAGAGTTTCATGTCCTTAAAATTAAGGGAGGGAATAATCTCATTCGAATGGTTTTTTCGATTTTGGCAGATATTCGTAAGAGTCGAGTCGAGGGTAATCCGTTCTCATTAATTATGAGCTACGATCCACTAAAAGTTGGGATAGTAGCCGCATTGGTGGCGAGAATATGTGACTTAAAGTTCATTGTAGAAATTAATGGTGTTTTTACATCTCCATATAATTATGTGGATATGGAGAACAAATGTATCGCAACGATAAAGCGCCACCTATTTCCCGCGATCGAAGGAATGGTGATTCGCGCTGCAGATGGTGTGAAGTTGCTTTATCCTCGGCAGATCGATTACTTCAGATTAAAGTTTACATTTGACAAGAAAATTGTGCGCAGCTTTCCAGATTATACAAATGTTAGTCGATTCAAAAATCTCTCTAGTGCAAATGAGATTTTGTTTGCTGGTTATCCGTTCTATAGAAAAGGGCTTGATGTGCTCATTGACGCATTCAAGGTGGTGTCAAACGAGTTCCCCGATTGGACGTTAAAAATAATCGGATGGTTTCCGGATAAAAAAAATATTGAGAATTATATTGGAGGTCATCCTCGCATTAATTTACATCCGCCTGTTGACTATAAAGAAATGCCGCAGCACGTGGGCAGCACAGGGATATTGGTATTGCCATCTAGGTCTGAAGGAATGGGGCGAGTATTGCTAGAAGCTATGGCATGTGAAAAGCCGCGTATTGGATCGAATATCGAAGGAATACCCACCGTCCTTGAGCATAATAAAGATGGACTTTTGGTAGAGCCTGGTTCAGTTGAGGAGCTTGTAATGGCATTGCGACTTTTGATGGGTAGCCCTGGCCTGAGGCGTGAGTTAGGAGGGGCAGGTAAAATTCGTTTAGATCGAGAGTTTACGGAGGCGGCTTATTTCAGCAAATTGATCGATTTTTATAATGAGGTTCTAGCCGCGTAACTACTTTTAAAGCTGATACTGTGTCGCCGCATCCCAAAGCCTTATAGTGGTTTTTACGTATCAAGAGCTTGATTTTCAAAGAAAATCGGTAAATGTTGACCGCTGGGTGAGAACATCATCATAAAAACAAGATATACGAGTTCATATGATTGTTTGAACTTAAGTGGATGACTACCATTCAGAGGCTAGGTTACTTTTTTCTTATTACCCGCGGGGTTTTCTCTCATGTTGTTCCAAAATCTTAAACTAGGGACCCACGCCCCCGCCAAGATGGCGACATATGCATTTACTCTTTTTCTGGCCTCGATCGCTCATGCTAAAGATCTTTATGTGGCGACGAACGGCAGTGACGCAGTAAGTTATTCAACCAACTCAATCTCCACGCCTTGGAAGAGCTTGAATCACGCAATGTACAACCTTCAGGCTGGGGATCATCTATACATTCGTGGTGGTACCTATAAACCAAATTATCCGATTTTTTTAGCTGATGATTACACCAGCAAAAACAGCGGCGGCGATCCGACCCAGACTATGAGCGCCCAATCGGGTACATCTAGTCAGACGGTGATTATCGAAAACTATAACTCGGAAACGGTTACCGTCGATCTTTCTTCGATGACCGATAGTTTCATTTATTTGGACAATAAATCCTATTGGACATTTCGAGGTTTGAATTTTGTCAATTCATTGCAAGTGTTTATGGTCGGCGAGAATTCCCCAACTAAATATATTACCTTTGAGAATCTCAATGTCGTCGCGAACCGGGGCGGTGATAATCGCGCTGCCATACATTTAGAGAATGGAAACGCAGATTACATCACAGTTAAGGGTTGCAATCTGACAGGCCCTGGACAAGCGGTTCATCAAAATACGAGCACAATATATGCTAATCGGACTATGCACCTGAGCGTTTTGAATAACACGTTATCTAATGCACCAATTGGTATTTATTTTAAGTTGCCTCACTCAGCAACCAGCTCTAGTCAAACTGCCCTTGAGGTGGCCGGCAATAAGTTTTCAAGCACTGGTCGGGCTAGCATTGAAAATAATACTGCATACGTGAATATTCATGACAACGCATTTGGAGGGGGAAGCACATATATAAATTTGGGCGAGGACTTCCGCGGTGACTCTAATATCATTGCGCACAATACCTTCTTGGATGGTAGTGTAAATGTACTCGCGACCACGGCGACCAATAACACAATTGCCAATAACATTATTATGAAAAGCTTGATCGTTCTTCGCTATGTTTCGACTTCCATTTCGACGACATTGCAAAGAAATCTTTATACGAGCTCGTCTTCGCTCTTGTCGATGACAACAAAAATGGAATCCACCGCGTTAGTTGGTACGCCGATGTTCGTAGGTGGAGCGAATCCATCGACGCTTCCTCAGTATGCGCTTGCGAGCACAAGTATCGGAAGGGCGGCAGCAACTGATGGAACCGATATTGGATTAAGAGTTACCTCTACATCTTCTTCACCAACCGCACCAGCTACGACGTCACCGCCATCTGCTCCGAGCCTTTCAGTTCAGATACAGTGATAGCGGCAATAGACAGAGTGCAAAACGCCTGCAGGAGCAGGCGTTTTTGTTTGGTTGTTACCTGCTCCAAAGATAAGATATCGACGCAAAGCGTGCCATAAAATAAAGGTAAGTTAAGACTTGGCGAGAAAAGAAATTTTTGATGTTCTTAAAGCGATAATAAGTAAGTGCAATATTGAGCGCGATTAAAACGGCTGTAATGCCAAGAGAGACATTCCACCTGCCTAATATCGCTGTAGAAATTATTGCTACATGTAGGGCCGCATAGACAACGCCGAGTATGGCAATCGGCGATTTTGCAAATGTCGACAGATCATAATAATCACCTTGACCGTGCCATTTTTCACGAAAAAAGAAGCGTCGAATGTTTTTGGGATTGCCTAGATGGTAGCAAGCAAAATCAGAACGCTGCACTACAATCATTCTGTTATTTAGGTAACGATGGCAAAGGTCGTAGTCTTCGCCCGTAACCAGTTCTTCGTTAAACCCCCCTATTTCTCGAAACGCCAATTTGGTAGTGATCATGTTTCCGCCATTGATATAGCGGTCTTTAATGGCAGCGAACCAGCTGGTTTCAATCCAATTGGCGGATGTTGGAATTAAATACTGTGAACCCCACAGCTGATGTGGATGAGCTAGCAGCTCTCCCATGTTGTTAGCGATATCGATAAACCAAGAATCTGCCAACAGAACGTCAGCATCTATAAATGCTAGGAGAAGACTATTCGCTTCGACGGCTCCGATATTTCGTGCTTTCGAGACAGATGTTTTTTGTATTTGAATTACGTTCGCGCCTGCCTGCTTAGCGAGCTCTTTGGTTCGGTCGATTGAGCCGTTATCGATGACGATAACCTCGGTACGGATACCATTTTTTTTGCAGCCTTTCCTGATGGTGTCAACGCACTTATAGATATATTTTTCTTCATTGTAGGCGGGAATCAAGAATGAAATATCAGGCTGATTTGCGAGCATTTTGTCTCCGCATTATCTCTCAGAAAGATAGATAGTATTTGATTGCATTTAGGAGGCTCTAAACCGATACCTCGCGGTTGCCTCGGAGAATTTTGACAAGAGATTTTATTTCCAAAGGAAAAAAGAAATAATAAGTTAATATGTAGCCGGAAAATCCGATCACTATAGAAGCTAGCAGTTCGAAAATTTGATTCTCTATCTGAATTGAATGTTGAAATAAAGCCACAGAAACCGTCATTACGGTGGTTGCGCCGATGCATGGTGCTATCGACTTTATAAATTCCATTAACGTAAAGTTAAGGCGATTTTTTACGGACAGGAACAGTACTAAATAAAGCAAGGGGTAGACCGCAATCCAGGCCCAAATCATTCCGATTATTCCAGCATGCATCACTCCAATTAAGAATGCGCTAGGGATAATTATCGCTGAAGCTATGTTGTAGCGAAGAACTGCGCCAACCGCGCCGAGGCCGTTTAAGGTTGCGGGTAAAATCATCCCACTTATACGCATCAGATTTACTACGCACATGAGCTGTAAGATAGGAATTATCGGCGCCCACTTATCTTCAAACAATAGGTGTACAAGATCGCCGGCAACTAATATTCCTCCTACCAAGATGGGAGCAGAGATTGCAATCAAATATTTATGAAGCTTTAAAAAAAGTGCCCGAGCTTCTTCCGCGTCGCTTTTTATGCGGGAAACGGTTGGAAACATAATGCGGTTAAAGATAGATCCAATTTTTTCCATCGGCATTTGTGCCAGCGTGTTGGCCATCGAATAGTAACCGACCGATCTCTGTCCGAGATGTGAGCTAACCATATAGGTACCTGCTCTCGTATTTATATAGTCAAGCACGGCCGAGGCCATCATAGTTAGGCCAAAGCGTAAAACCGGTTTTATGACTCGGATATCTGGCTTTTGAGGAACGTGCCCTATTATTGGAAGATAGATTAGGGTTATGGCGATTTGGCTCAACAACGTAGACCATACCAAGCTCCATGCGCCGAAATGCATTAAAGCCAGAGCGATCGCAACAACAATATTTATAAATTGCCCCGCCATTTCGGCAAGTGCGCGGAAACGAAAATCAAGCTGCCTCATGGCGACTGCAGCGGGAACAACACGAAGTGAGCTAAAGGGAAGAACGAGACCGGCAATCTTAATAATGTCGGCTAAGCCATCCATGCGATAGTAATGCTCTATTGGGTCGGCTAAGAAGTATAGGGCTGCATAGAAAACTATCGATAGAAAAATGCTTAGCCAAAAAATAGAGTCAAGCTGCTGTTTGGTGACTTCCTTCTGATTTATCAGTCCAGCGGTGAGTCCCATTTCGGTTAAGACGAGTAAAATGCCGGTAAACAAGCCAGAGATCGCCACGATCCCATAATCCGCTGGATCGAGCAATCGTGCGACAACAATTGTTGATGCCCAAGATGATGTCTGAATGATTAGTTTGGTAATACTCTCCCACGCGAATCCAGAAGCAACTTTTTCTTTGAGGGTTCTCGGATCCATAGTTATTTATACTCACACATGCGAGAGAATTAAGTAGAGGGAGCTGAGGGCGGGTATATCACGCCAGCACAGGCTAAGCTAAATGCTAATTCAAGTTTCGTTTTAAATGCTTCATAACCAAAGTGCTCGCAGGCGAATTGCTGCCCATTATGGCCAAGTTCTCTTCTTATCTGACCATTTTCGATCAGCAGAGAAAGTTTCTCGACCCAATCGATAATGGAGCTTTGGTAGGGCATCAAATAGCCAGTTTTTCCATCGATAACGATTTCGTGTTGAGCCGTTGCGTCTCTGGCGACAACCGGTAGCCCCGCAGCCATTGCCTCACATATACCAAGTCCCAACTCATCTTTAAATGTTGGTAGAACATAAATATCGCAATCAAGATAAAGTTTTAAAAGTTCATCACGTGGCAATCCACCTTTATACGTTACGGCTTTTGACCATTCGATCTTTTTCAGTGAAGGGTCGTTAGAGACGATTACCAACTCGCATTTTTCAGAAAGATATTTTTGGTGAGCCTCCAAGATAAACCACCCTCCCTTACGCTCAAAGTCGTTCCCAACGAAAAGGATACGTGGCCAGTCACCGAGAGTCCTTTGTCGGTTCGTGGAAATTTGAGTAGGCAAATAAGTGACCTCTATGCGATTGGCAGGGATTCGGTAGTCCGACTCTAGTGATTTTTTTACTACTCCGGTGCGGGCCAAGAAAAAATTTGTTCGCCTGAATATTTTTTGAAACCATAGCCAGTCCAACGTTTCGCCAAGTAATGCTCTAATTCTGAGCGATGGCCCATCCGTTTGGTAGTTTCCTCTGCGAGCAGATTTAGGAGTTGCATCGAGGGCGATAATTGTTGGCTTAATTCCAATATGGTTTTTGAATGGCGCCGTCAATTGATACGATTGAAACAATAGAATGTCGAAATCTTGTATATCTACTTTAGTTTTTTTAAGCTTTTTTTTCAGTATTTTTATTGTTTCAAGGCTATCGCTTATCTTATAGATAAAAGGGGCCTTAAAGTCCTTGTAGTCTGCGGCATCAAAGTTAAGAAATGTGCAGTCTAGCTGGGGAAGAGTAACAAGAATATTTTCTAGTTCAAGACTAAAAGTTTTTCCCCCAAGTAATCGACTAAAAACACACAAAACTTTATATTTTTTCATTCAATTATGGTTCCGGATCATGTTCCCATTTTTTGGGATGCTTTTCCTAAGTGGTTAGTTACTTTTTCCGACATATAGCTAGATACCCTTCTCCTAATACTCCTAAGCGTGAATTACCTAGTTTTTCCATCTTATTCCCAAGATAGTTCGATATTTTCGGGAGTAAGCGGTTAATAGGGCGAGGCCAAGGAAGAAAATGAAAGTACGTTTCATCTTCAAGGCAAAACTTCGCAAGTTTTAAAGATTGCTTAAATGCGGATGGACTATGTTTTCGCACTGCAAAGTGACGCGCAATAATTGGTCCATGGCCAAGCTTCTGCCAGAGACTATTGAAGGGTTTGCGCAGCCAATTAGTGCGTTTAAACGCTTCAATTATGGGGTCGAATAGATTTACCGGCGACCAGAGATTAGTAACAGGAAGTACAAGGTAGCCTCCAGGCTTGAGAACGCGAAACATTTCCGCGAGAACTTGCGTATCATTCTTCAAATATTCAATAACGCCCGTAGAGCAAACCAAATCAAAGGATTCGTCTGGATACGGTAGTAACTCAATATCTCCTACTTTAAAAGATGGGTTGTACGGAAGGTTCAAGGCCTTTAGCTTTTCTTCCGCGCTTTTCAGCATGCCAGGTGAAGCGTCCATTGCAGAAACAATAAAGTTTCTCTTGGCAAGCTCTCTCAAGAGGTAACCGGGGCCGCAGCCAGCATCAAGGGCGCGCGCCTCACCTTTTAGAGCCAATGCATCAATGAATTCGAGTACTCGCTCTTGGCGAACAGTCATAAATGTACGCTGTTCGCTAGTGTAATGTTTGTGTTCGTAATCGCTCACTCTGGAATCAAAAAACTCTGTTACATCTTCATGCTCTTTCATGGCGGCTGATAATCCTAATTAGTGTCGTTATGAGACTGATTTCTTCGTAAATAGAGACGCTCATATTGCCTTGTCATAATTTTCGCACTAAACATTGCGTTAAAGCGTAATAAGGCATTTGAGGCGATTTCGCGGCGTAGCTCTCCCGAGCCAAGCAAGCTATTTACGGCTTCAGCTAGCTGATCGGGCTTCGCGGCCCCGATTAAAATTCCAGAAACATTCTGCGTTATAGCCGATTCGTTCCCGCCCACATCCGTCGCTACGATTGGGCAGCCTGCAGCCATCGCTTCCAGAATGATCATTGGCAACCCTTCCCACAGCGACGGCATGACATAAATGTCGAACAACTTCAGCAGTTCTGGTATGTCCTTCCGCGCGCCGGCAAATATTACTGAATCGGCAACGCCAAGGGTGATCGCTTCGGCCTCGAGCTCGCTTTTTAGATCGCCGTCGCCAGCAATAACCAATGTGGTATTCGGGTGATTGTTCAATATGGTAGGCATTGCCTTTAGCAAATAGGTGATTCCTTTCTGCTCGCTCAACCGAACCGCCACGCCCAGGATGAGCCCTGATTTTGTTATACCGAGCTCATTACGTTTTTGTTGTTTATCGATGGTTATCTGAAAGCGCGATCCATCGATTCCATTCGGGATGGTAACTATCTTCTTGCGTGAGATTTTTTCGTATTTGATCAGTTGCCGCGATGTATGCTCGGAACAGCCGACAACTTTATAAGCGAATTGGGACATCAGCCATTCCGCCACCATATAACGTGTTTTGTCGGGAAAGCTGCGGGCGTGATCGGTGTGGATAATTGTTTTTACACCCGCTAGTAGCGCGCCCAGCGTGCCATCGAAAAACGGTTGTGAGTTGTGTGTATGTATGACATCGATCTGCAGCTGCTTCAGCAGTCGTGCGACTTTTAGAAATGCCAGATAATCAGCGCCGCTCGCTTTTTGCTCGAGTAAATAAACCGGTATGCCCAGGGCCTCCACATCAGCGGCAAAACAACCTCTTTCGCGTAAGCACAACACTGATATTTCAAACCGTGATCGATCGATGGTACGGCATAAGTTGTAGACGACTTGTTGCAACCCGCCGAGATCCAGGTCGTGAGTAATTTGCAGCAGCCGCAGTTTGCGGTTTGGCATCGGTTGTATGTCAGTCATTGAATATGCAGTCGCGAATAATGTCGATCGTCCGCGCAATGGTCTGCGATGACACCGCTTCGTGTGTGGGTAGGGTTAATAGACGCGCTGAGAAATCTGCTGCGTTCTTGTCGTCCGCAAACAAGCGTGCATGACTATCGACGTGCTCAATGCCGATCAATGGTCGCCCGTACATTGTCGATGC
>Ga0105247_10002271_pt1 | contig 13202 bp, 10 predicted proteins | sample KBSS24metaG_FD_81519 | JGI IMG/M metagenome (GOLD analysis project Ga0105247, IMG submission 81519) | Switchgrass rhizosphere microbial communities from Kellogg Biological Station, Michigan, USA - KBS S2-4 metaG | ecosystem: Host-associated > Plants > Roots > Rhizosphere > Soil | place...
CGTGCTCGACGCCGAGCTCGATCCCCTCCGGCGCCAGATGATCGTCGTCTACGAGCACACGCGATCGGGTCACCGCGTCGTGCGCCGGCGGTATCCCGACGTGATCGATCCCCCGGCGGCGAACCGCGTCGTCCACCTCCTCTTCCTCGGCTACGGGCATTACCAGTGCTTCGTCGTTCCGTAGGACGCGCGAATCACGCCGCCGGCGGGAAGAGCGTCGCGCGCTCTTCGAGGAGCGCGGATCTGCGAGGGACACCTCGTCCTCGTCTCGAAGTATCGATTTGGTTATCCCGCTCACGCGCCTGTCCACGATGCTCGCGGCCGACGGGCTACGCCTCGACGACGGAACGATGTGCCGGTACGCCGAGGAACGCCGTGGCGTATCACCTGCGCGCACAGGTGCGTTGGGTGCGCCGCGCAACGGTTCGGCATTCGTTATGAACGTCGACATGAGCCGATGAGTGCATGCCTAACATCATGTGACACCAAATCGAGCATTACCTGATTTTTTAATTGCTCGGCGCTCTACATATAAAACAAGAATGGATCGCACACCCCGTGGGTCGCAGCTCCTTCAATCGCCACGACTTTTCACGAAAGGATCAATCATGAAAAATTGGATGCAGAGCACTCTCGCCGGATCACTCGTCACGATCGCGCTCGTAGCGTGCAGCGCCTCGCCGACCGAGCCGGGGGTGGACACCTCCGAAGTCGATTCGGCAGATCCGACGGCAAACTCTCACATGGCAAGCGTTCACCCCGACAGCTGTACGCCGTCGCAATGCAACCTATTTTGTGAAAACTGCAATGGCAGCACCGGCACTTGTATATCGTCTCGATGCACCTGCCAAAACCCTGGCGCATGTCTTTGAGGTAGGAATTCCGATACACGAACGCTCGTGAACATCCTGGCGCGTGAGGGCTGCTGTTATCGAACGTGGTCGTGACGGGCAAGAACACCGTCGTCACCCGCGCGAAGGACGTCGTCATCGACGATACGCCGTACAAATACCACGTGACGATCGAGCACGTGGGTGGGCGCATCGTCGACGAGCACGGACGCGAGATTCACGTATCCAGCTGAGCGACCCGCGGGCGACGCGGTCACTCTTTATTCATCGAATTCACCGACGGCATCGCGCCACACCGCCGACGCCGCCGAGGACGATCGACGGCGCCGCGGTGCGGGCTGCTGGGCTGCGCCGCGCTTTTAGCGGCGGGCGGGCGCGCCGCGCGTCAGACGCGCGCCTCCCAGTCGTCGCCGGCGGTGATCCCGCCGTCGTTCCACGTGGTCGCCTTCGCCGCACCGGCGCGGAGCGACGTCTTCACTGGCACGTGCTTCGAGTCGGTCTTCACGTCGATCCGCTTGGGCTCGTTCTTCATGTGGGGCTCCTCCTCCGAATGGTCTCGTTCGAACGCGGGTCCTGCATTCTGCTCGCGGTGTTGTCGGGGACGCGGGCCGGACGATCGGCCCGCGGGCCTCTACTCGCCGGGTCGCGACGTCGCCTTGACATGGACCGAGGCGTCGCCTCCCATTCACCCCGCGATGCGGAAGCTAATCATCGGCCGGACGTATTTTCCCTCGGGCAGGGAAGAAGGGCTGCCGAACAAGATAGCGCGGCTGAAGGCGTGCCTCGCCTTCATGTCGGAGGAGGTCCGCCAGACAGCGGCGCTCGACGGGGGGATCCTCGTGGCTCCCGAGCACTACTTCAACGCGAGGACGGAGCAGGGCGTGGTCGGCCCCGGCCTGAACGAGAGCGCGAAACGCGACATCGAAAGAGAGCTGACGCTCTTGTCGAAACAGCACCCCACGATCCTGCTCATGGCCGGATCGATGGTGTGGGTCCGCTTCCAGAGCCAGAAGAGCAAAGAGTACGAGGCGTACGCCGAAAGCAAACGAGCCCGAGGGATGGCGCCGCTCCCCAAGGAAGAGTGGGCTCTCAAGCGAGATACGGCGCCGGCGCGCCTCGAAAAATTCATCGAAATGGCGAAAGACGTGCCATATGCACACCAAGGCTCGCCCCAGCCGCTCGAAGGCGCGTTCAAGACGTTCACGAAGGAGAGGAGAGACGGTATCGTCAAAAACTCGGCGTACGGGTACCTGAACGGCGAACGGGCGTTGAAATACAACAAGATCGCCGGCGTGGACGAGACGATTGGATACGAGAGCAGCGCCGTCTTCTTCCCCGGAATGTTCAAGGCGAAGACCGAATGGAGTCCGGGGTACACGCTGGGTGGCGTCTCGATGGGCGTCGAGATTTGCGCCGATCACGCCTCGGGCATCGGCGCACAATCTCCTTGGTTCGGAAACGTCGATCTCCACGTCATCGTGTCCGACACCGTCACCAACGAGCCTGCTCATTTCGGCTGCAAAGAGGGCGGCTACGTCATCCACGCGTCCATCGGCATGCACGACGGCGTCTACTTTCGCAAAAAGAGCCTGACGAGAGAATTCGAGGAGGTCGGTGCCACGGAGACCTGGCTCGAACGAGGTTTGAATTATCGGTTGCTGAGGTGGTGCATCATCGGCAACGAGTGACGCCGGGCCGAGGCGCCGTGCCGTTCGAGCGCGCGAGGACGAGTCACGAAGGAGGGCGCCGGGCGCTGGCCCGACGTCCTCCTATTCGGGGCGAAGGACGCCGAGCTGGACGAGCTCGGCGAGCAGCTCGGCGACGTCGTCCCAGTCGTGCTCGCCGCCCCAGCGGGTCGCCTCGCGCGCGACGAAGCGCTCGGCCCCGGCGAGCGCGCGGACGAAGTCGATGACGTCCGCGGGGAGCGATCCGAGCACGGTGGAGCCGTGGAGGAGGAGCACGCTCCCGCCGTCGTCCCCCTGGCCGAGCGAGAAACGGAGCGGGCGCGCCCGGACGAGCACCTGCTCCGGCGCGGGCGCCTTCGGCCCGAGCGCGCGCGCCGGGCCGTCTCGCTCGACGCGCGCGCGCCACGCCGCGGCGAGCTCGGACTCGGTGAGCGCGTTCACCGCCGCGCGCAGCTCCGCGAGGCGCGCGCCGAGCGACGCGGCGATTCCATCGTCGGTCCGCGCCTGGGACGTCGCCGGGAGCGACGGCAGGCGGCGCCATAACGGGTCCGCGAGGACCCGCGGGGCGAGCACGCCGGTCGCGAACGCGAGGAAATCGGTGGGGCGGATCGTCAGGCTCAGATGGACCGAGTGGCCGCGCGCGCGCACGCGGTGCCATATGCCGGGCGGGAGGTAGAGGACGTCGCCGGGGCGCAAGACCTGCTCGACGTGCGCCGACTCGTCGAGGCCGTGGATCCGCGCGTCGCGCTCCGTGGCCCGCGGCACGTAGTTGTGCGTGGGGAACTCGAGCGCCGGGGCCGGCGAGTAACGCCACACCTTCTCGCCCTCGATCTGGAGGATCCACATCGTCGTGGCGTCGAAGTGGAGGCCGTAGCCCGAGTCGTGCGGCGAGACGAAGCACGCGACGTCCACGTCGCCGGGGACGCCGAGCTCGCGGCGCGTGTCGATGCATAATGCATGAAGCCGCGGATCGATCGCCTCGAGCCCCTCCGCCTGGATCGTCATCCCGGCGTCGAGGAGGGCGGGGATCTGCGACGGCTGGACGTCGACCTCGCGGTGCTCGCCGTCGGCGTCCCTGTACCCCGCCTTGACGTACGGCCGGCGCCTCCCCAGCCCGGGGCGGGCCTCGCCGACGGCGCGGTAGAACGAGTCCAGATCGAAGAGCCCGGCGAGCTTGTCCGCGGCGCCCGGGATGAAGAGCGCTCGTCGCTCCCAGTACCGCTCGACGAACTCGTCGAGAGACACGGGAGCGAGGAGCTGGCGGAGCGGGCCCGGGGCGATCACGTGCGGGCGAAGCGAGGAGTCGTTCCAGGACGCGGACGCCTTCGGCGCCGCGAGCAAGCCTTTACCCGACGAGCGCGCGGAGCCGCTGGAAGATCAGCGCGTGGTCCCACAGCGGGTGCACGGGCTGAAGATGGCCTCGCGAACGTCGGCCTGCGGCTGCGCGGGATCGGCCTGGAGGTGCTTGATCGTTTCCTTGTTGATCTTGAGCTTCTTCGCCTGCTTTTCCGTCTTCATCGCGTCGCCTCCTCGAATTGGGTATTTGCGTTTCGTTGGGATCGGCTCGACTGAAATCGCTGCGAGGCGAGCAGACTCTACGTCACGATCGGTGTCCGCGCTACGACGGGTCCCCGCGAAAGGCGCTCCGAACGCCGCCGCGCGCGCGAGCGCGCTCCGAGGCGTAGAGGCGTCGAAGCATGTCGTAGAGGACCATCTCCTCTGCGCGCGCCGCGGCTCGGAGCACGCGGTTCGCGTGCATGTGCGCGAGGCTCGGCGCGATCGCGTCGACGGAGGCCACGGCGGCGAGCTCCGCGGCGAGCGGGCGGAGGCGCCGCGAGCGCGCGTCGACGATGTCGTACGCCACGTCGAGATCGGCGGCCCGGCGCGCGCGGAGCGCCTCGAGCCGCGGGCGCTCCCGCCGGTACTTCGCGTCGAGCTGACGCGACAGGCGAGCGTCGCTCCGGAGCTCGCGCGCGAGCGCCGCGTGGACCTCCTCGGCGAGCGCGATCTTCGCATCAAGCGACAGGCCGAGGTCGTCGAGGAGGCGGTCGACGCCGAGGAGCGCCACGAGCGGGCGCGCCTCGGGCGCGATGTCGTCCTCGAGCGCGACGACGAGCGCGAGCGCGGCCTCGCTGTCGACGAAGAAGATCCGCTCGACGACGGCGATCGCCGCCGCGCCCCCGAAGCGCTCGATCTCGCGCTCGTACGTGTCGAACGCGAGGCGCGTCACCCGCGGCGCGCCGCCGGCCGCCGCGCGCCACGATCGCGTCGCCGACTCGATGGCCGGCAGCACGCGCCCGATCAGCCGCTCCGGGGCGCCGCGGAGGCGCAGGCGGACGTGCCAGTCCGGATCGCCGTAGCGGACGAAGAACCACTCGCTCGCGTCGCCGGCGGCGAGCGCCGCGTCGACGACGGGCCGCACGACGCGCCGCAGGACGTCGTCGGCGGTCGCCGGACCGGCGTAGATCTTCGCGAAGAGCCACTCCGAGCCCGGCGCGAACGAGCGCGGTACGGACGGGTCTGGCGCGGCCGGCGGAGGGCCCGCGCAGAGCTCCTCGATCGACGCGGCGCGGACGAACGGGACGACGATCTCGTGCGCGAACCGCGGCGACCGCTCCGCCTCGTCGACCGCCTCGTCGGCGCGACCGTCGGCCGCGCCGGCGCCCTCGTGGACCGGCGCGTGCTCTCCGTCGGGGAACAGCTCGCAGACGTACGCCTCCTCGCGCGACGCGAGCGCGCTCACGAACGAGTCGACGCTGAGGACGTTGTCGAAATCGACGGACAGGAGCTGATCCCCCTCCGCGAGCGCGACGAAGCGCGGCATCGCGCGCCGGCTCCGAAGCGCGCGAGCCGTCGCGTAGCGCGCGGCGCCGCGCGCGCCGCGGAGATCGCGGATCTCCGCCTCCTCGAGCCGCCACTGCGCGAGCGAGAGGACGAGCCGCCCGGCGGTCACGCGCGGGAGGAACGACGCGCGCATCAGCTGATCCCAGTCCCACACGCGCGCGTTCGGCGGCTGCCGCGCGAGCGCGCAGAGGAGCCGATACGCGCCGACGTCCGCCCCCTCGAACGCGTGCGCCGCGGTGAGGCGCGGGCGGATCTCGCGGCCGTCCTTCGCCGAGTGGAGCACGACGCGCGCGTCGTCGCCGTCGCCGCGCACGGACACGAGCAGATCCGTGATCGGGATCTGGCGGTCGCGCGGGGCGCCCGAGCGGCCGAGGAACGCGATCTCGGCTCCGCGGAGGACGGGCCGGTGCACGACGTTCCCGAGCCGCCCCTGCGGGAGATGCACGATCTCCGCGAAGACGACGCCCGGGGCGAGCGCCTCTTCGACCGCGACCTGCTCGTCGAGCGCGGCGCGGAGCGGGCCGCTCTCGCCGGCGAACCGGCTCAGGAGCGCCGCTCCCGGCGGCCCGGCGAGCGAATGGAGCAGGAGGCGGAAATCGCCGCCGTCGACGGCGCGCGACGAGCGCGCGGCGATCGTGGCCATGACGTAGAAGGAGTCGGGGACGGGGAGCGGGCGCTCGTTCTCGAGCGCGGCGAGGTCCTCGTCGGTCAGCGCGATCTCGTACGCGCCGCGCGCGCGCGCGCGCTCGAAGAGGCGGAGGACGTGGCCGGCGCGCCGCTTCTCGCGCGCGGTCCTGGCGCGCTCGGGCGGCCCGTCGCCCGGAGGGAACGTCAGCCCGGCGAGGAGCGGCGACGCATAGGCCGCCGCGCCCGCGGACTCGCCGGAGCCGACGCCCGACTCCTCGTCGACCGCCTCGAGCAGCGGCACCCGCCGCGCGCCGTAGCGCGCGACGAACGCCTCGCGGAAAGGGCGCAGGACGTCCTGCCAGCGCCGCGTCCGGCCGATGCGGCAAAAGAGCGCCGCGGCCCGCGCGAGCTCGTCGATCACCGCGGGGCCGACGGTCGCGCCGGGCGCGGGCTTGATCAGGTCGACCTGCACGAGGCGCGCGACGTCCACCGTCGCGGGGAGATCTCCGAGCGATCGCGCGACGGCCCGGTACGCCGACGGGCCTACGCCGATCCCCGACGCGTCGATCTCGCCCAGCGCGCGGCGCGCCTCCTCGAGCCGCGCCGCCGCGAACCTCCCCGGCTGGACCGCCGCGAGGTCGGCCGCCACCACCGCGATCGGCTCGCCTCCGGTCAGCGGCGGCTCGAGCTCGGGGACGAGGACCTGCGCGTCGATCAGCGCGTGGATGTACTCCGTCGCTTCGTCGGGCGACACGTCCTCGTCGACGATCGCCGCCGCGAGCTCGGCCATCGTCGCGCCGGCGGCGGCGCGCGCGCACACCGCCTCGAGGACCGGGGTCGGCTCGATCGACACGAGGTCGTACGCCCGCTCCAGGGTCGCCGGCGCCGTGCGCGCCTCGATGTAGCGGAGCCTCCCCGCAGCGGCGTACAGCGTCGAGTTCGCGCGATACGGGAGCGCGGCGCGGAGCTCGGGCGCGGCGGCGAGCGCGTCGGTGAGCGCCGTCAGGTACTGCATGTCGAGGCGCGTGCGCCGGAGCCACGCCGCGCGCGGCGAGACGCAGAGGCGCGTCGAGCCGGCCCGGTGCGCCAGCGAGACGCCCGCGAAGAGCCCGAACGGCGTGGGGCGCGTCGCCATCCGCGCGAAGTAGCGCACGAGGGGCGGCTCGACGGCCCTCCCCGCGTCGCCGTCGGGGTCCCGGCGCCACGCCTCGACGCGCTCCGAGAGGCTGGGAGACGCCACGAACAGCGCCTCGCGCACCGCCGCGTCCGCGAGGTGCTCGCGGAGCCGGTCGCGGAGCAGCGCGCGGTCGTGCTCGAGCGCCGCGGCGAGCGCGTCGCCGTCCGCGCCCGGCGCGCGCAGATCGGCGCCCCACGCGGTGAACGCGGCGAACGGCAGCAGCGGCGTCCGCAGCGTCACGAACCTCGACGCCACGATCCCGAGCTCGTCCGCCGCCGCCATGGCGTGGAGTCTACGCGCGAAGGCCAGAGGCCCGCCGCGCGATCCCCGTCACGAGACGAGGAGGAGCCGATCCCACGCCGGCTCGACCTCGCCGATCGCGGCGAGGAGCGCCAGCGCGACGCCGACGGAGCCCGTGACCAGCGACGGGTCGTCGGGCGGCGGAAGAGCGAGCGTCCTCTCGAACCAGGTGCGCGCGCGGGTCGCGAGCTCGTCGTCGCCGGTCGCGCGCGCCACGCGGTGGAGGATGTGCGCGAGGCCCGCGCGTCCGTGGCACAGGCCCGCGTCCCGTACGTCGCTCTCCTCGGCGGCCGCGGCGGCGCGCGCCAAGGTCAGCGCCTCGCGCCGCCACGCGGGCTCGTCCGCGCCGAGCGACGCGTGGAGGATCGCGACGGCCACGCCAGGGGCGCCGTAGCACCACCCGACCGGCGCGCGACGGGGCGGCTCCGCGCCGTCGCCGATCCAGAGCGGAAGCTCCGCGGGAGCGCCGGGGACGCGGCGCGCGAGGAGCCAGCGTACGGCCCCTTCGAGGAGCGGCGCGATGCGCTCGCGCTCGAGGCCCGCGCGGGACATCGCGCCGAGCCAGGCCGTCACCCCGGCGGTCCCGTGCGCGACGCCGACGTCGAAATACCCGCCCGGGACCGCCTGCGCGCGCGGTATCAGCTCCTCGCGCGTCCACCACGCGACGCCGTCCCTCGTTCGCCGCGCCAGCTCCTCGAGCCGATCGAGGACCGCCGCGGCGCACGACGCGCGCGCGCCGGCGAGGCGCCTCTCGCGCGCGAAGACGCCGATCCCCACGAGCCCCGAGACGAGGTCGTAGTGCCCGCGCCACGGCGTCCGCGCGACGTGCTCGCCGAGCGCGTCGTCGATCTCGTCGTTCGCGCCGGGGTCCTCCGCGCCGCGCACGTGCTCGGCGGCCCAGCCCACCCCGGTGAACCCGGAGAACAGCGACGCGTCGAGCGCCTCGCGCTCCACCCCCGCGATGGCCTCGTCGAGGCGCGCCTCGATCCGCGCCGCGTCGCTCAGCCCGGCGCGCGCGGCGTACTGCTCGAGGATCGCCCGGCCCGCCGCGCCCGCGCCGATCGAAGGATCGGCCGCCGCGCCGGCGCGGGTCGACGCGAGGATCGTCAGGACGACGTCGCGCGCGCGCTCCGCGAGCGCTCCGTCGAGCAGCGGACGCCAGGAGCTCACCGGGACGACATACCACGCGGATCCCCGCCGCGCGCCGCTCGGAACGGCCGGGCCGACGTGGCTCGGTGAGTCCGCCCCGCTGCGGCGGGAGTGGCGTGCCTCACACCTTGGGGAGCATCGCGGTGCGATTGTGGCGGCCCGCCGGCACCCACTGGACGTGCTCGGCCCCCACGTAGCGCACCGTGCGGATCCGCGCCTGCGTGGCGGGCGACAGGAGGAAGGTCTGCAGCGCGGTGGCGCCTGCGACGTTCGTGCTGGCGGCGCTCGTCGGCTTCACGATGATCGAGACGAGCATCCTCTGGAGCAGCGGATCGGCGAGGACGAGGGGCTCGAGCCGCAGCGGCGACTCGTGGTGCGCGCGCAGGAACGGCGTGAGCCCCCACAGCGAATAGGCCCCCTTGTCCGACGCGAGGCGAATGGCCTCGTCTTTCTGCTTGCCCGCGTCGATGAACCACCCCGCGCGGTCCGGGCGGCCCGCCGCGTTCCACAAGACCTCCGTGAGGTACTGGACGCCCTCGATGTGATTCAGCACGAAGGGCGACTTCGTCGCGGCGATGCGCCGGAACGCCTCTCCCGCGTCCGGGAGATCGCGGACCTTCGCCGGGTCGCTCGGCGGGCCCACGAGCGCCATCTGATTCGAGAAGAGCGTCCGGGGCCACTCGCCGGCGCCGGCGAGCACGAACGCCTCGGCGTCGCGGTGGCCGTAGTGCGACACGACGAGGTCCGCGAAGCCGGTGCGCGCGAGCGTGTACACGTCGTTGTGGGAAGTCAGCTCCACCTTCATCGTCGACTGCTTCTCGAATTCGGCGACCAGTGTGGGCAGCAGGTTCCCCTCGACGGCGGTAGGGACGCTCGCCACGCGGACGAGCAGGGCCGCCGCGCCGGTCGACTGCGCGGCCGGCGCGGGCCCCGAGCCCGACGGCTTCGAGCACGCGGCGGCGAGCACGGGGAGCGTGCTCAGGAGGACGCCGCCGGTCGCTCCCTCCAGGAGGTCGCGTCGCTTCAGCGCTCGTTGTGGCCGCGACGTGCGCGGCTCTTTCTCACGATCGGCCATGGGCGCGCTCCTGCGAAATCGCGGCGGCGCGGGTTCGCGGTTGGGGCGTGAAGGAGATCCAAAGGCCGCGCGCCGTAGAACAGGCACCCCATGACGGAGGTGGTGCTCCAAAGCTCGCGTCGTTCAAGGAAACGCTGGAAGTCTCCCGTGTAGTCTCGTAACCCATCGTTACATAAGAGAGGTTGCCGCGCGAGCGCAGACGCGACCTCCGGCACCCCGGGGGGTCCCCCCTCCTCGCGGACGTCCCTTCGCCCGCGCCGCCGGCTGATTTCGGCGGAAATTCCGGGCTCGCGACCTTCCGGCGCGCTCCGGAAGCTTCGGCGTGGCCTCCGGAGGCTTCGGTTTCGGCCAAATTCGCCATCCGGCGCGGCCCGTGCCCGATGGGAGCGCCGGGTGACATGCGATTTACGGCCGAAATTCGCGCAGCGCGCCGCGCGCGAAGCTTCCGGAGCGCGCACCGAAGCTTCCGGAGCGCGCACCGAAGCTTCCGGAGCGCGCACCGAAGCTCCCCGACGGTGCGTCACGGTCGTGGCGTGCGGCTCGCCGCGGCCGAGACGCCGGTCAGTTCGCGGCGCCCACCAGCGCGCCGCCGATCGTCGTCTCGTCGCCGCTGCCGGAGCCGGTCACCGCGCCGCCGTCGCCGCACTGGGCGTTGATGAATTTCACGAGGACCCCGCCGCGGAACGGCAAGAAGGTGTTCGTGAGCGCGAGCGACAGGCGGCTCGACTCGTCGATCTGCGTGAAGCCGTTGCTCTGTGGCCAGACGAGCCCGGCGCCGAGCTGGTCGAACGGACTGAGCTGGTGGCACCCGGCGCACGACTGCGTCGTCGCGCGGTCGAGCACGTTCGCCGCGGTGAGGTCGGTCCGGCCGAGCGCCGCGAGCTTCGCGGTGATCTGGTCGAGGAACGGCTGGTTGTTCCTCGCCTGGAACGCGTAGTCGTTCGACGAGTCCTGCTCGTCGCTCTCGCCGGCGTTGTTCGCCACGGGCGTGTTCATGCCGATGGTGTTGAGGTCGCGCGACGCGAGGTGCGACACCTGGTTCAGGAACGACGCCTGGAACGTCGTCGACTGCGTGTCGGTCCCGGCGAAGAGCCCGCCGAACGGGTTCGTCCTGTCGAACGTGTTGTGGGCCACGAGCGAGCAGCTCGTCCCGGCGCACGTCCGCGACAGGCGGAACTCGCGGAGCTCCCACGGTTGGCCGCCGCGCGCGTTCATGAACATGTTGGCGCGGATCTGCCCGGTGTTCGTGCCGCCGCCGACGCCGTAGTTCGCCGCCGCGATGACCGGGGCGAAGCCGGGGAGGCCGGTGAAGTAGAACGACTTCAGCTTCGACGCGCGCGACGTCGCGCTGGTGTCGCTCGTGAGGCCGTCCCAGAACTGCGCGACGGGGAGGCACGCGGCGATCCCTCCGCTCGGGTTCGGGTTCGGGAGGACCGCCTCGAAGATGACGAGCATTCGGTCGTTGAACGCCGTCTTCCCCGAGATCTTGCCGAAGACGACGCGGTACTGGCCGCAGTTCGCGCCGCTGGCCGGCGCGAGGTCGAAGCGGTTCACGAGGCCGAGCGGCACGTACCCGTCCGGCCCGGTGCCGAACGCGTCGGTCGTCGAGAGCGCCCCCTCCTGGCGCGGACACTCGACGGGGAAGCCGTTGATCGACGGCGCCCCGTTGGTGAGGACGTCGTCGCAGTGCGGCCCGGAGGTCGTGCCGTGCGCCTTGTCGTTCAGCGTGTCGACCATCTGCTGATACAGGGCGAGCCCGGTCTGCCCGGTGGTGCTGCCGCTCGCCGCGATCTGGCTCATGACCGCCTTGAGCGGGAAGCCCGCGAGCGCGGTGGCGTCGGTGACGAAGAGCGACTTCGACGCGTCCGGCGTCACGGCGCCGCACGAGGCGACCGTCTCGAGCGCGGCGCCGGAGCTCGCGCCGTCGCCGCCCGAAGACGGCGAGGAACAGGCGGCGGCGAAGGCGAAGGAAGCGACGGTGAACGGAGCGACTACCCACGATGAACGACGCATATCGAACCTCCTCGAAACGGTGAATGAAGGGCGAGCGCGGAGCGGCCGGCGCGCGCTCTCCTGCATGGAGGGTTCCGCGCGGCGCCGCTCGCTCGTCGGCGCTCGAACTGCGAGTGCCCGCGCACGGCGAGGCTCGTCATCGAAATGACGACGGCTCGAAATTCGGTATTTTTGCCGATGAATTCGCCCGAACGGGGACGCGTCCCGGTGAACGCGCCCGCGTTCATGGGGCGCCCGCGACGCGCCTCGCGGCCCGTCCGCGCCGGCCCGGTGTCGCGACCGCGCCGGTGCGTTAGCCTGGGCGGCGATGACCACCCCCTCGTTCGTCGACGCCGACGGCGTCCGCACCGCGTACCTCGAAGAAGGCAAGGGGCCGCTCGTCCTCTTGCTGCACGGCTTCCCCGACACGGCGCGCTCGTGGGACGGGGTCCGCCCCGCGCTGGCGGAGGCGGGGTTCCGTGCGGTCTCCCCGTTCCTCCGCGGGTATCACCCGACCGAGATCCCGAAGGACGGCCGATACGACAGCGAGACGCTCGGGCGCGACGCGCTCGCGCTCGTCCGCGCGCTCGGCGAAGATGAGGCGATCGTCGTCGGACACGACTGGGGCGCGAGCGCGGCCTACGCGGCGGCGACCCTCGAGCCCGCGCGCGTGCGCTTCCTCGTGACGACGGCGATCCCCCACCCCGGCTCGCTCCGCCGGACCCCGCGCCTCCTCTTTCGCGCGCGCCACTTCCTGCGCCTCCAGCTCCCGGGCGCCGAGGCGCTCGTCCGCGCCGACGACTTCGCGTACATCGACGTGCTCGTCCGCCGCTGGTCGCCCGCGTGGGATCCGTCGCCCGACGAGACGGCCGACGTGAAGGCGTCGCTGCGCCACCCGGGCTCGCTCGCCGCGGCGATCGGCTATTACCGCGCCGCGGGCGTCTCCCCGCCCCCCGTCTTCCGCCGGCCGATCACGGTGCCGAGCGCCGCGTTCTCGGGCGACAGCGACAGCGTCACCACGCACGACGACTTCGAGCACGCGCGCCGCTGCTTCCAGGCGCCGCACGAGATCGTGCGCATGCCCGGCGGCCACTTCATGCACCGCGAGCACCCCGCCCATTTCGTGCGCGAGCTCCTCCGCCTCCTCGCGCCGTTCCGTCCGGCGGGGAGCGCGTGATCCGAGCCGCCGCTCAGACGTTCGCCGGCTCGGCCTCGCCGCCCGCCTTCGGGGCCTCCTTCGCGGGCACGTAGCGAAAGAACGCGGGGAGCAGCGGGACGCAGAGGACGACGCCGGCGACGCAGAGCAGGCCGCCCGAGACGATCGAGATCTGCACCGTGGTCCATGACGCGACGGCGCCGGCGCGCGCGTTCCCGATGAGCGGGCCGGTCATGTAGCTGATCATCTCGACGCCGGCGAGGCGACCGCGCAGGTGCGCGGGGATGGTCTCGTTCCAGATCGTCATGCGGAACAGGCCGCTGACCATGTCGGCGGCCCCGGCCAG
>Ga0105247_10002272_pt1 | contig 13194 bp, 7 predicted proteins | sample KBSS24metaG_FD_81519 | JGI IMG/M metagenome (GOLD analysis project Ga0105247, IMG submission 81519) | Switchgrass rhizosphere microbial communities from Kellogg Biological Station, Michigan, USA - KBS S2-4 metaG | ecosystem: Host-associated > Plants > Roots > Rhizosphere > Soil | place...
AGAGCGACCAGGCACACGGAGGGCAGGCAGATACCTGCAATCCGCTTGAAGCACAGCATGGGATACCTTTCGCGAGCGAGGCAACCTTTTTGGTGGACCTGCATCCAGTGTACCCGAAAACTCAACGATCTTGCGCACATGCACTTGCGTTGCCGATCAGTCGGCAGATGCGGGGCCACGGGGTTCGCAGGGTCATCCACAACCTTCTCTAGTCGGAGGTCGTCTAAGGTTGTGAACGAACCAACTTGATCTCGAAAAATCGAATCCTAGAACAAACAAAGTTTGCGGGATGCCAGTTTTCCCATACAGCGGCTCTTTTACTAATCCTTAGTCTTGGCGAACCTCAGTAGATAAAAAAAGCCATACAGGTCAATCGTGTGCAAAGTAGACCGTCGGCACGGCGGCGAGCACGATCCTTCAAACCTTCAAGCGAAATGTACGACAGAGCCGTATTCTGACGAACCATTTAACGCAAGGTAAGGAGCGAGAGTGGGGCAAAAGAAACAGACTGCAGTCATTATTGGGGCAGGGCCAGCCGGACTCACGGCTGCCTTAGAGCTTTGCCGACAATCGGAAATCAAACCCATCGTCCTCGAGGCAAGCGATCGCATCGGCGGAATTTCGTGCACCATTCGCTACAACGGCAACCGCATGGATATTGGCGGACACCGGTTCTTTTCGAAATCGGATCGCGTGATGGACTGGTGGACAGAGATCATGCCCATTGCCGATTCCGGAGATGGCGGAGAATTGGCGATCCGCTATCAGAACCAGGAACGGCGGATCAAAACTGCCTGCAAGGAAGCGCAATCGATGGGGCCTGTGCCGGTGCCGGATCAGGACTGCGTCATGCTGGTACGACCGCGCAAGAGCCGCATTTACTTCATGCGATCGTTTTTCGATTACCCGCTATCTCTATCGGTGGGAACGCTTGGACGCCTCGGCGCTGTCCGCATGGTGCGGATCCTTTTCAGCTACTTGAAGGCACAGATCTTTCCCCGCAAGCCCGAGAACACGCTGGAAGATTTCCTAATCAATCGCTTCGGCCGCGAACTCTACCTCACTTTTTTCAAGAGCTACACGGAGAAGGTGTGGGGAGTGCCATGCGACGAGATCTCCGCCGCCTGGGGAGCGCAGCGCATCAAGGGGCTGTCGCTGGTTTCGGCGGTCACGCATTTCGTCAAGAAACTGTTTTCGTTCAAAAAGAAGACGGGCGACATCCGACAGAAGAATTCGGAGACTTCGCTCATCGAGCAGTTTCTCTATCCGAAATATGGTCCAGGTCAACTGTGGGAGCATGTTGCCCGCCAGGTGCAGTCAAGGGGCGGGGAGGTGAGACTGGGCTGGCGTGTTGAGGGACTCAATGTCGAACGTGCTCGCAATGGATCGATGCGTATCACTTCGCTCGAAGCCCGCACGCCCGAGGGCAACCGGGTCTGTATCGACGGCGACTTTTTCTTTTCAACGATGCCGATTCGTGAGTTGATCCGCGCGATGGATGCACCGGTTCCAGAGGATGTGCGTGCAATCGCCGACGGGCTGATGTATCGCGACTTCATCACGGTGGGTTTGCTCGTCGATCGCCTTCTGTTGACCGAGCCGGATGGCTCGATGATCAAGGACACCTGGATCTACGTGCAGGAGCCCGACGTGCTCGTGGGCCGCATCCAGATCTTCAACAACTGGAGCCCGCACCTGGTCTGCGATCCCTCCAAGGTATGGATCGGCCTGGAGTATTTCTGCAACGACACCGATGAGCTGTGGAACAAGTCGAACGAGGAGATTGCGAAGTTCGCTATCGAGGAGGTCGCGCGGATCGGAATTCTGCGAGCTGATGAAGTTCGCGACTCATGCGTGTTCCGCGTGCCGAAGACCTATCCCGCCTACTTCGGAACGTATGACCGTTTCGACGAGATCGTCAGCTACATGGAACGCTACGAGAACCTGTTCCTGGTCGGCCGCAACGGCATGCACAAGTACAACAACCAGGATCACTCGATGCTCACGGCAATGATGGCTGTGGAGAACATCATCGCGGGCCGCAGGAGCAAGGACAATCTGTGGCAGGTGAACACGGAGCAGGAGTATCACGAGGAAAAGGGCAGACCCGCGACCGAACAGCAGCCGGCAGTTCGACAGCAGCCTGTGCGAGTTGCGGAGCAGCCGGAAGAGAAGAGCGAAGAGGTTGCATGACGAGAATGGGCTCCGCAGCGGTACGCGATGCGTGCTCATACCAGACCTCGATCGAATTTCGCGCCCCTAGCGCCGGGATCGTAGCCTGGCTCGACGCCAACCCGGTCAGGTCCTTTGCGGTCCTGACCACTCTCTATTTTCTTGTAGTTTGTGTGCAGTCTTCGTTCAAGCTGCTGTGGTTGGATGAATTCATCACGCTTCATCTTGCCCGCCTGAACAGCTTGCATGATCTTTGGCATGCCCTCTCTGTAGGAGCAGATCCAAATCCGCCGGTCACATACATGCTGGTTCACTGGTGCCGGCAGCTCTTTGGGGATCACGAATGGGCCTACAGGCTTCCGGCGATGATTGGTTGCTGGGTGGGCCTGGCTTCTCTCTTCGCCTTTCTCAAGCGAAGAGTCTGCGGTTCATGGGCTATCTTCGGCTGTCTGGTGTGGATGGCGATGGCGGCATTCGACTACAGCTTCGAGAGCCGCTCGTACGGGATCTTCTACGGCCTCGCCATGTTTGCTTTCCTTTGCTGGACGATAGCAATCGATACATCCAGAACTTCGTCGATGCGATGGATCGCATGGGCCGGAATGGTGCTCGCCCTGGCGGGCGGTATTTCAACCAACTACTTTTCCGTCCTCGCTTTTCTACCTCCGGCCATCGGAGAGTTAGCCAGGACTGCGATGCATGCCAGCGGAGGCCGTCCTCCCACTCCAATAGCTTTCCGGAAAAACAGGCGAGATTGGCTTTCCCTCGCGCTGGGTGCAATCGATCTGCGCGTGTGGATCGGCTTTGCTGTTGCAGCTTCGCCTCTGCTGTTGTTTCGACCGCTCATTGCACGTTCGATTGCGCAATTCGCTCCTTATGCATGGAATAAGGTTTCGCTAGACCAGGTCTTCGATTCCTATACCGAAATGGTGGAGATCATTCTCTTTCCGATTCTGGCGTTGCTGGTGGTCGGAGGCATCGTCTTCTTCGGAAAGGAACGCGTGCGCGCAGCATGCCGGCAGTGCCGCAATAAGCTGCTTCCATCCTGGATTGAGTCGATCTTTATTCCATATCGTGGAAGAACTCCGTTGGCGCCCTATGAGGCTGCCGGCGTGTTCGTCTTCATGGCGTACCCATTCTGCGGATACATCATCGCGTCCATTCGCGGAGGGATGCTTTCGCCGCGTTTCGTGATACCTGTGAGCTACGGCTTCGCTATCGCGGCGACAGTGGTTGCACGCTACCTTTTCCGCAACCTGCGAGGCGCACCGGTAGTCCTGCTGTGCATTGCGTGCGCCTGGTTCCTCAGTAGAGAGGCCGTGGTCTGGTACTGGTACAAGCAACAGAAGGAATCGTTCTACAGGATCATCGACAAGTTCCAGGATGCTCAAGCCCTGGTACCCGCGGGCTCGCCGATAGTCATTGCGGATCCGCTGCTGGCTTTGACGTTTCAGCACTACGCGCCGTCAAAGCTCGCGAGCCGAGTCGTGTTCCCCGTGGACTTCCCCGCGATCCGGTATTTCCGCCATGACGATTCGCCCGAAGAGAACCTCTGGGCTGGGCGGAATGTACTCTACACGATCCCCATCGTTCCGCTGGCTGAGTTTCAACATTCTTCCGGAACGTACATGATCGTTGCGAGCAAAAGCAACTGGCTGCTTGAAGATCTGCGGAAGCATCGTTACAGCTTCGAGCGCCTGCCTGTCGACACGCAAGCGATAGATCTGGGAGGATTCACGCCGCTTGCCCGAGGCGTTCCGGAGTTCTACGAGGCTCGAGGTGATCGAGCCCCTGCGCAAGCGTCGAAGTACAGCCGCCCCCCTGCCCCATTTCAAACGTCCCAGAATCTGCCGGAGGCCAAATGGTACGTTCCGCCGGAGCTCCTGAATGACGAGTAATGTTTCAACCATCGCAGCCAGGCCGCGCGAATTCGTAATCACCAGGCGACATCTGATCATCGCGGGCGCCATAGTGCTGGTCATCGGCGTCGCAGTTTTTCTCTACCGGCAGAGAGCCGTTGAGGTTGAGCTGGCCTCACCCGCATACGAAGATATCGAGACCGCCGTGTCAGCAAACGGCAATGTGATTCCGACAAACGATTTCGCCGCGCGGGCGACATTCTCCGGGATTGTCGACAACATTTATGTTCACCTCGGCCAAAGAGTTCAACCCGGCCAGAAGCTTCTTCAAATGCGAGATCAATTTGCGCAGTCGCGGCTTGATCACGCACGAGCCGCCGTACTCACCGCAGAACTGAACGCACAAAACGTGCGCGGGAACGGCTCGAAAGAAGACCAGATTGCGCAGGCATCAGACTTGGAACGGGCCGGGAACGAGCAGAACGCCGCATCGAAAGCGCTCGCTACCGTGCAGCAGCTGCGGCAGCTCGGCAGCGCGTCAGATGCGGAAGTCGCCGCAGCTACCCAACGTGTCAACACTGCGAACGCTGTGCTGCAGGCAGCAAAAGACCGATCGCAAGGACGCTATGGTCCGGAAGATGTGAAGAGTACAGAAGAGAAAGTCGCGGCCGAGAAGGCCAACCTCGCCGGCGAACGCGTCTCGTATACGAACGCGAATGTGGTTGCTCCGATTGAGGGTACGGTCTACCTGCTCCCTGTGAAGCGCTATGACTTTGTCCAGATGGGCGCAGACCTTGTGCATGTTGCCGATCTGAAGAGGCTCTCAATTCGAGCGAGCTTCTACGAACCCGATATCCGACAATTGAAAACGGGAGAGCCCGTCCGAATCACCTGGGCCAACGGCGCCCCGGGCCGCACCTGGAACGGCCGGCTTGAGTCGAAGCCGATGGCGGTTACCGGAGAGGGGGTTCTTCGCACCGGAATCTGTATTGTGGACATCACGAGCGACACCGACGGCCTTCCGGTAAACACCAGTGTCACTATCACAGCCACCGTGCAGAAACATTCGCATGTCATGACATTGCCGCGTGAGGCAGTTCGCGATGAAGGCTCAACCCACTTCGTTTATCGCGTTGCGGGTGGCCGTCTTAGAAGGACAAGTGTCCAGGTCGGGCTGGTGAACGCGATGAGGGCAGAGATCACCAGTGGGTTGAAGAGTGACGATCGCGTAGCAGTTCATGCAACCGAAGGCGGAAGCCTCAGAGATGATCTTCGGGTCAAGTAGGACGGGTCCCTTAATTTGCTGTTGAGGTGGCAGTACACGGATAACACAAGCCGATCAAGATGAGAACGTTTCGATCTAAAGACGCGAGAGCGTGCACATGGCTCGTTTCTCGGGGTTTTGTTGTGGTGTGCTGCATCTGTTTCTTCACGGTTCCTGGTCGCTCACAGGAGAGCTTTGCATCGATCGTTCAGCTTGCGGTCCAGAACAGTCCGCGTGTTCGTGGTGCTGAGATGGATTTGAAGAAATCACAACGGAGGCTCGCGATCGCGAAGGACATCTTCATTCCAAGCGTCGTGACTGGCGGCGGTCTCGGATGGACCCACGGCATCACTCTCACCGTGCCGACAATCTTTACAGTGAACGCACAATCACTGGTCTACAGCAATCAGCAGCGATTCGCTATCCAGGCTGCACATGCGGAGATGGAAGCGGCCCAGTTTGCGCTGATCGAAGCGCGGCAACAGGCGGAAGAAGACGCGGCGATCACCTGCGTCGCACTTGATGAAAATCGATCCGTGCTGGACGCCATGTCTGAAGAGCGGGAATTCGCAACCAGGCTGGTGTCGATTCTCGACGATCGGGTTCGTGCGGGGCTCGATTCCGAATTGGACCTCCACAAGGCGCGCCGAGGCGCGTTGCAGATCGATCTGCAAAGAATGCAGGCCGAGGAGGACCGGGCATCGCTGCTCGCGCATCTGGCAGACCTGACTGGGTTGCCGGCGGCTGAACTGGACGTCTCGCATGGAGCGATTCCCGCGATTCCGGATGCGGAGATTCCCACTAGTTTGACTGCTGAGGGCTCGTTTTCAACTCCCGGTCTTCTTGCCGCGGAAGCCACGGCTCGGGCAAAGATGGAGCACGCGAAGGGCGAAGCGGGTTATACATGGAGGCCGATCATAAACTTCGCGGCGCAGTACGGCAGGGTCAGCCCGATCAACGACGTTTCGTCTTTCTACAACCTGCACGGGAATTACAACACCGCAAACGTCGGGGTTCAGTTTTCCTTTCCGGTGTTTGACAAGATACGCAAGGAAGCTGCCCGCATCTCGATGGAAGACGCAACGCGTTCGCAGATCGACACGCGAAATCAACGCGCTGAATTTGCTGCCGGCCGGATGAAGATGCAGCGCTCCGTGCGCCTGATCGCTACACGCGAGAAGCTGGCGGAACTCGATTTTACGATTGCGCAGGATGAACTGAAATCGACAGACATTCAGTTGCATGGATCGTCGTCCTCTCCTCCGCTCACTCCCAAAGAGGAACAGCAGGCGAAGATCCAGGAGCGCCAGAAGTACCTGGACCTGCTTGACGCTCAAATGCAGCTGAGCAAAGCCAGAATTTCGCTTCTCCGGCAGACGGGTCAGCTTGACGGGTGGCTCCATTCTCAAGCGGCGCCTGCCGTCCCGTGATTTCGTATTCGCGGTAACCTCAAAGAATTGAAAGAACTGCGGTTCCTGCGCGAAGGGCCAACTGGTATCTGATTTTCCGAATCTTAGTAGGAAGGGCCGCGTTAAATGGCTGGCAGGTCTGCGTAAAGCGAGTAGATAGGCAGGGCCGAGACGGAACTCGTAAGACCCTCATGTCACGCCGAGCTGAATGGATTTTGCGTCAAAGTACAGGAGATCCCGGACTTGGCAGCGACACAAACCCTGATCACCAGGCAAATCGAGAACAAGCGCCCACAGGCGCGCTTCGATCCCGTTCCATTGCTGGTAACGGCCTCGCTGACTGTAGTTGCAATTCTGATCCACGGCTTCCATCCCTATGCCGAAGACGGTGGTATCTACCTGCCGGGGATCCTCAAACTGGTTCATCCTGAGCTGTACCCGACATGGACGGGATTCGTTACAGCACAAACCCGCTTCTCGCTGTTCGCACCTTCGCTAGCTGGACTGGTGCGATTCATGGGAATGGGTGTGATGCCCTGGTTGTTCACTGTGTACGTCCTTAGCATCTGGGGCACGTTGTATTCGGCCTGGCTGATTGCTTTGCGTTGCTTTGAAAGCGCGGAAGCCCGCTACGGCGCCGTTGCGATTCTCGCTCTCTGCATGACTGCTCCCGCGGCTGGAACATCGTTGCTGCTCGTCGATCCGTATGTCACGGCGCGAAGCCTCTCAACTCCCCTCGGGCTGCTGGCAATCGCCGGGAGTTTGGACATCATCTCGGACTTCAAACAGTCAAGCCGCGTCAAGGTGCGTGCTCTTGTGTTAACCGGAGGCAGCCTCGTTATAGCCGCGGCAATGCACCCACTGATGGCTTCGTATGCGGCTTGCTGCGTGCTTCTTCTCGTCTGCGCTTCAATATCAAATGTCCTGCTGCGAACGCTGGCATTCGCGGGAGCTGCGTTATTCGCGTTGATAGTCGCCACTCTTGTGCAGCTGCTGGCCCCGCTTCAGCCGCCAGGATATGCAACTGTTGCACACACTCGTTATTACTGGTTTCTCAGCGCATGGCAGTGGTATGAAATTGTCGGCCTGATAGCACCGCTGCTGCTGTTGTGGGCTATAGCTCGAAACGCCACGATTCTGAATGAGCGGGGACGCTGGCTTGCTACCATGGGGGTGTTTGCCGGGCTGATCGGTCTCGAAATCTCCCTACTTTTTGCCCACCAGTCGGCGCACAACTATTTCATCGCCATGCTGCAGCCGCTGCGGATCTTCCACATGATCTACATCGTGATGATCCTGCTTACCGGAGCCATTTTGGCAGGAGGATTCCTCGAGCGCGATCCGGTGCGGTGGACCGCAACCTTCCTGGTTCTCGGAGCGCTGATGTTTTTTGTCCAGATCCAGACATTCCCGAATTCAGCGCACATCGAATTGCCGTGGCGATCGCCCGCGAACGACTGGGAACGCGGCTTCGCATGGATACGGAATAACACCCCCCCTGATGCCGGCTTTGCCATCGACGCGCATTACATTGAAAGCGCTGGAGAAGATGCGCAGAGTTTCAGGGCGGCCGCCGAACGCAGCTCAATTCCCGATTACACAAAGGATGGCGGAATTGCGGCGATCGATCCTGCGCTGACCCCGGAATGGATGGCCGGTGAAAAGATCCAGACTGGATTGGCAACTATGTCTGACGACCAACGACGAACGAGACTGGGTTGGGCTCATGTGCAATGGCTGGTGCTGCCGGAAACCTCCGCCACCACTTTCGACTGCCCTTATCAGAACAAATCGATGAAAGTCTGCCGGATCTCCGGGCATTGAACTGGCTTTTCCACCTCAATCCCGGTTCCATACGGTTCGATACGATCGATTTTCAGTCGAATTTCTTGCCAATGATGCCCCTCAGATCCCAATCAACCCACAAACAGGCATTTTCTTCAGATCCGCCTCCTGCCTAAAGAGCTCTTGGGCCTAACCGGCTGCAGAACATCCACTTACGGACCAAAGTGGTCCAGAAGGTGCAGATCATCCCTCCGCATTTGCGTAGTGGGGGAGCGAGTGGCCGTCGAGAAATCCAGAAAACAAGATTACAAGGCCCTGCAGCACCCAATCTGGGCGAAATAACCGTATTGACAGCATGAATTGTGCGATACCTGGTAGGCCTTTTCCTGTTGACAAGCGTCTTTGAGCGACTCTAAGATTCGCGCTGATCAACGCCTTAATCGCTTTACTTCATGTTCAGGGACGAACTTGATTCCCCACTGAATCGGTAAGGCGGTTGGTCGGCTGTAACTAACCTCAGTAGCTTCCCCGCGTACCGGTAACTGAGGGCAGTCCTGGTTTCTTTCATTCATTTTCAGAGGGCCGTTTAGGTGCCTCGCTTGATGTAGCAAATGGTAAGGCGAACGTGGGGCGATTTGTCTTTCGCTCGACTGGTCGACACCGGGAAGTACCGCTCAGACACAGCTGAAGAAAGGCTGTCCTGGGCACAACCAAAGCGGGACCAACACCGCGACATACTTTGGCTTCTGTCGTTTGGCAGTAATGCGGACTTCAGAAGCAATGTCCAACCAATTCTCATGGGAGAGTGACGCATGAAAGTGCAGTTAAAGTCATTAGCGAGGTGCAGTGTATTCCTGCTACCTCTCATTCTGCTTCTAGTCGGCGTGACTGGAAGAGCGCAGCAAAATTCAACCATCACAGGAACAGTTCTCGACAAGGCCGGGGCGGTGATTCCGGGAGCGGAAGTCACGCTTACCCAGCAGCAGACGGGCTTTGTCAGCAAGACCACCAGTAACGGCGCCGGCAACTTCACCTTCGGTGGTTTGAACGTAGGAACCTATGATCTGAAGGCCACCGCGAAAGGTTTCAGCGCTTATCTAGAAACTGGCGTCGTCGTCAACGTTTCGCAGACAACGCGTGTCGACGCGACGATGGCGGTGGGCAGTGTCGATCAGACCGTGACAGTGCAATCGGATGTGCTGACAGTTCAAACCGACTCGAACGTGATTAGCACGCTGGTCAGCGAAGAGCAGATCACGGAAATCGCAACCGAGAACCGGAACTTCGCGGCTCTCGTGGCGCTTGGACTCGGTGTCAGCTCCACGCTTCCCGACAGCAACACGCCGACGTCGGTCGGTGCAAGCGCAAGCTTCAGCGTCAACGGCCTTCGCCAGAGCCACAATATCTGGTTGATCGACGGCGGCGAAGCAGATGACCGCGGCGGCGCGGGCGGCATCAGCATTTTGCCTTCGCAGGATGCAATCGCCCAGATGGAAACCCTCTCGTCCAACTATCCGCCAGACTACGGTATCTCTTCGGGCGCAACGATCAGCCTTTCGCTCAAGAGTGGCACGCAGAACTTCCATGGTGGAGCGTGGGAATTCAACCGGAATACCGCGTTCAATGCGAATAGCTACCAGAACAAGAACAAGGCAACGCCGACCCCGCGCGCAAAGCTGAACTACAACATCTTCGGCGCGAACGTGGGTGGACCGCTCTTTATTCCAGGCTTCTATAACACCGACAAGAAGAAGACCTTTTTCTTCTGGAACGAAGAGTGGCGCAAGCTCATTCAAGGCAATGCTCCTTCGCTTGTGAACGACCTGCCGGCGGCGGACTTCCCGACTGCGGGGCAGAACCTCGCCTATGTTTCTCCAGGCTGGTCGAGCACGCCGATCACGCTGAAGGTGCCCACGCTCGGTGATCCTGCCTGGGCTGCAAAACTGGCTGCTAATTGCCCGGGTTGTGTTCAGGGGCAGCCGTTCCCCGGTGGCGTGATACCGTCTGGATTGTTCGATCCGAACGCCTTGGCGTATTTCGCATCTGGCATCATTCCGAAGCCGAATGCGGCCAAGGATCAATTCCTCGGCCAGGCCAGTCTCCCAATCAACGTTCGAGATGATATTGTGCGCGGGGACCATCGCATCAATGACAAGTTCCAGATTCTCGCTCACTACATGCACGACACGGTGTCGCAAGCTTTCCCGGCGCCCATGGTGGGCTGGTCAACCGGTAGCTGGCCGACGATCACCAGCACACTCAACAACCCATCGAACAGCGCGGCGATCAAGCTGACAGCTTCTCTTTCGCCGGAACTGCTCGTCGAAGCCAGCATGAACTACGATGGCAACATCATCGACATCGTGAACAGCCCAACCGGCGACCTGCCAGCAGGCCTCGCCGTTAACAAGTACTTCAACAACGGTGCCAAAGCAGCTCCTGCTATGAACTGGTCAGGTCAAGGCTATGGCGTCCAGGAAAATCCAGGATCCGCCCCATGGCATAACGCTGCTGGAGATCTCGAGCCAAAGGTGGATGTTTCCTACACAATTGGCAAGCACGCCATGAAGTTCGGCGCCAGCTATAACCGATACACCAAAAACCAGAAGCTCTTTCTGAACGCAGAAGGCACCTTTACTTTCGCCGGCCCCATCAGTGGCGATCCGATGATGGACATGCTGCTGGGCCTTCCTACCGGCTATTCCGAGTCGCAAGCAGCTCCGATTCGTCACTACGTAAACCAGACACCCTCGGTCTATGCAATGGATACGTGGAAGGTAACGCCTCGCCTGAGCCTCCAGTTGGGTCTCAGATACGATGCACTGCCGTTCGCATGGGAGCGCAACAACCTGGTCGCGAACTTCGATCCCACCTCTTACCTCAGCAGCCAAGGTCCTATCTTCTTGGCCAGCGGAGCGCTGGATCCAACAGGCCCCGGCTTCCAGACGGTCGATGGAACAGCGTTCTATCTGAACGGGGTTCACCTGGCGGGAGTCAACGGGACGCCAAGAGGATTGGTGAAAAACGACTACGACACGTTGCAACCGCGCGTTGGCTTCTCCGAAGATATCTTCGGAAACGGCAAAACGGTGCTCCGTGGCGGGTTCGGAACCTTCTACGAACGGCTACAGGGGAACGACATTTATGATGTCGCTACCGCTGCACCGTTCGCCAATACGCCGTCCTCAAGCAACGTGTACTTCAGCGATCCGCATATCAGCTACGCAACCGGGGCCGCTGCAGCAACGCCGGTCTTCCCTCAGGGAAGCACGACATTGGCCACCACCTTCAAGGCGCCAGCGGTTGCCCAATTCAGCTTTGGCGTGCAGGATCAACTCGCGCAGTCAGCCATTCTGGTTGTTCAGTACGTCGGAAACATGGCCTGGCATCAGAACATTCGGCGGAACATCAACACCTTCCCGCTGAATACTCCACTTCCTATCCGCCAGGCAATAGCTGCGGGCGGTGGAAGTCTTACCGCTCCTGACCAGTATCGTACGTATCCTGGCTACGCTGGAATCACGGAGCAGGAGAACAACACCAACGGCAACTACCACGGCTTCCAGACCGGTCTTCGCCTGCAAGGACGGTGGGGTCTCAGCGGCGAGCTGGACTACACCTACTCGCACGAAACCGACATCACCAGCACCGACGATTCGGGTATCGACAATCCCTTCAACATTAAGTACATGAAGGGCTCTGGCTCGTTTGACCGGCGTCACATCATCAGCGCGAACTACATCTACAAGCTGCCCCTCTTTAAGGCAGCCGGTATCACACACACAATCCTCGGAGGCTGGGAGGTTGCGGGCACCATCATTGATGAGACCGGTGTGCCCACGACACCCCGCATCTCGATCTCGGACACCGTGGGCTTGGATGGCGGGTATACCAACCGTCCGAACCAATCCGGCAAGTCTGCGCGGCACGGGAAGATTACCGATGCCTTTGACACAAGTGTGTTCAGCAACCCCGTTCCTGCATGGCTAGGCGGCCCCAACCAGGGCTTCGGTAATGCCGGCAAGGATGCCATTCCAGGGCCGAATCGCGTGAACTTTACGACTTCGTTGTATAAGTCGTTTGCGTTCACTGAAAAGGTTGGCTTCCAATTCCGTGCAGAGACGTTCAATACGTTCAACCACACGGAACCGAACGGCGTCGGCAATACGCTCGGCACCGCGAACTTTGGAACGGTTACCTCGTTCTACGATCCGCGCAATCTCGAATTCGGCGGAAAGTTCACCTTCTAATTCAACTCACCTAACCCAAAGCGCGGCAGGAATCTCTGCCGCGCTTTGCTTTTTGCGTACATTAATGACATGAGTTCTTCGGCAAGGTCCCTGCGAAATCGAGGCACCTTTCTGCCTGCGGTCGCCTTCGGGCTCATCGCGTTGGCAAGTTCAAGCGCACAGAGCATTGACGCCGCCGGCGCGCGTGCCAATGCACTCGCGCTCGAACAGCGTGGCGATAACGCTGGGGCAGAGCAGGCATGGCAGACGATTGCGAAGGCTGAACCTCACAACGTTGAGGCGCTCGCGCACCTTGGCCTGCTTGAGGCGCGGCAAGAGCAGCTGGAGAAGGCGATCGATTACTACCGGCAGGCGATAGCCCTTAATCCGAAATTGCCGGGTCTGCAGATGAATCTTGGCCTGGCACTGTTTAAGGCTGCCCAGTTTCCGGACGCAATCCGGATGTTTTCCGCGGA
>Ga0105247_10002277_pt1 | contig 13163 bp, 8 predicted proteins | sample KBSS24metaG_FD_81519 | JGI IMG/M metagenome (GOLD analysis project Ga0105247, IMG submission 81519) | Switchgrass rhizosphere microbial communities from Kellogg Biological Station, Michigan, USA - KBS S2-4 metaG | ecosystem: Host-associated > Plants > Roots > Rhizosphere > Soil | place...
CTCGTGGCCGAAGAGCTCGCTCTCGAGGAGCGACTCGGCGAGCGCGGCGCAGTTGAGCGAGACGAGCGGGCGCCCCGCGCGCGGCGAAAGCTCGTGGATCCGCCGCGCGAGGAGCTCCTTGCCGACGCCGGTCTCGCCGAGGATGAGGACGTTGATGACGCCGGCCGCGACGCGGCGGACGACGCGGTCCATCCGCTCGAGCGTCCCCACCACCGGCATCGCCTGCGAGACGGTGCGGACCGGCGGCCGCGCGCCGCGCGCCCCCAGCGGCCGCGCCGCCTGCGCGAGGAGCGCGTCGGGCGTCTTGCCGTCGCGCGGGCACGCCGCCGCGCCGAGCTCGAACCCGGTGCCGACGGCGGTGAGCCGCGCCGCGAGGTCGACGGAGCGCGCGTCGACGTCCGCGGCGGAGGTGTCGACGAGCAGGATCTCGTAGTCGTTCGGGCCGTACTTCGCGACCATCTCCGCTTCGCGCAGCCAGGCCGCGAAGATCGTCGACGGCGACGCCCCCCTCTGGGTCTCGGCGCCGGCGCCGTTGTGCACGAGGCGGAGGCGCGCGACGCCGAACGTCGTCTCGCCGCGGTCGGCCCGGGCGCACTCCTCGTCGAGCCGCGCGGCGAACTCGCCGTGGGTCCACAGGCGGAACGGCCGCTCGGCGACGTGGAGCGAGCGCTGGAGGACGAGCACCGTGCTCCCGATCGACACCGCGTCGCCGACGCCGAGCACCGCCGGCGCGTGCGGCGCGAGCCGCTGGTCGCGGAGGAAGCTGCCGTTCATGCTGCCGAGGTCCACGATCTCGAGGAGATCGCCGCTCCGGAGCTCGGCGTGGTGGCGCGACAGCTTCGGATCGTCGATCTGCACGTCGCAGTCGTCGGCGCGGCCGAGGAGGAGGCGGCCGCTCGCCGGCACGGGGACGGTGGTCGTCCCGGCGGGGCTCATGACGAGGAGGGACAGCGCCATCGGCCGCTTGCCCGCGGCGAGCGGCCCCGCTCTCGCCGCGTCCCTGTCTTCGTCGACCAACGCTGGACCCGTCCTTTCGTGAGCTTATCGGAGGCGGCCGTGCGGCACAACGTGCAGGACGCCGCGCGCCGCGGGCGTCCCGTCACGGAACGGTAACGAGCGATCGACGCGGGCGCGCTGCGCGAAGAGAGGCGGTCCGAGGAGCGCGCCGGAGCGCCGGGGGCGACGACCCGAGGCGCGCGCCGTGCACGATCCTGCCGCGCGTGCCGCGCCCCGGCGACGATTCGAAATCAGGGGCGCGGCGGCGCCCCGTTCATCGCGTATTCGGAATAGGCGCTTGACCGATTCGCGCGACATCCGTCGTCGTTGACGGAATCTCGACTTGCTATTCGACGCGTCGCGCGCTCTTCTCGTGCGGGTTCGTGCGCGCTCGCACGCGACGCGGGCGGCTCTGCTGGCGTGCGCCGCGGCGGCACGAATACGAACGATCTCGGGCGAACAGAGGGAGAGTGCGCGTGGATATTCATGCTCTTGCGGCCCGCGGGTCGAAGGTTCTCGCGGCGCTGACCATCGCCGGGGCGACGGCGTCGCTCCTCGCAGGGTGCGACAAGAAGCCGGAGGGGGACGCCGCCGCCGGCGCCGGCGGCAGCGCAGCCGCCGCCGCGAGCGCCGCGCCCGCCGCCGCCAAGCCGGGGCAGACGATCGCGCTCCTGCTCCCCGAGACGAAGACGGCGCGGTACGAGTCGCACGACCGTCCGCTGTTCGAGGCGCGCGTGAAGGCGCAGTGCCCGGACTGCAAGGTGATCTACAGCAACGCCGACCAGGACGCGGCGAAGCAGCAGAATCAGGCCGAGGCCGCGCTCACCAACGGCGCGAAGGTGCTCGTCCTCGACCCGGTCGACTCCGCCTCCGCCGCGTCGATCGTGATGCGCGCGCGCCAGTCCAAGGTGCCGGTGATCAGCTACGACCGGCTCGTCTTGAACGCCGACGTCGACTACTACCTCTCGTTCGACAACGAGCAGGTGGGCAAGCTCCAGGGGCAGGCGCTCCTCGACAAGCTCAAGGCCGACGGGAAGGGGACCGGGACGATCGTCCTCGTCCACGGCTCGCCGACCGACAACAACGCGAAGCTGTTCAAGGCCGGGGCGCGCGGCGTCCTCGCGGGGAGCGGCCTCGTCCTCGGCGCCGAGTACGACACGCCCGACTGGAGCCCCGACAAGGCGCAGCAGGAGATGGAGCAGGCCATCACCCGCCTCGGCAAGGGGAAGATCGCCGGCGTCTACGCGGCGAACGACGGCACCGCGGGCGGGGCCATCGCGGCGATGAAGGCGGCGGGCGTCGCCGCGCCGCTCCCGCCGGTGACGGGGCAGGACGCGGAGCTCGCCGCCATCCAGCGGATCGTCGCGGGCGAGCAGTTCATGACCGTCTACAAGCCGATCAAGAAGGAGGCGGAGGCCGCCGCCGAGCTCGCGGTCACGCTCGTCCAGGGGAAAGAGCCGCCGGCCTCCCTCGTGAACGGGAAGGTGCCGAACGGGAAGAAGGACGTCCCGTCGATCCTCCTCACGCCCATCGCCGTCACGAAGGACAACGTCAAGACCACGGTCGTGGCCGACGCCTTCTGGGGCAAAGAGCAGGTCTGCACGACCGCGTACCAGGCGGCGTGCAAGGCCGCGCAGCTCCTCTGACCGTTCGCCGCTCGTCGCGCACATCGCGTCCAGCCTCGTGACGACACCCCTCCTCGAGCTCCGCGCGATCTCGAAGCGCTTCGGCGCGGTGCAGGCGCTCACGCGCGTCGATTTCGAGGTCGCCGCCGGCGAGGTGATCGCGCTCGTCGGCGACAACGGCGCCGGCAAGTCGACGCTCGTGAAGGTGATCTCGGGCATCCTCCCGATCGACGAGGGCGAGGTCCTCTTCGAGGGGAGGGCGGCGCGCCTCACCGGCGCGGAGAGCGCGTCGTCGCTCGGGATCGCGACGGTGTATCAAGACCTCGCGCTGTGCGACAACCTCGACGTCGTCGGGAACCTGTTCCTCGGCCGCGAGCTCCGCGTCGCCGGGCCGGGGCGGCTCCTCGGGTGGCTCGCCGAGACGGAGATGGAGCGCGAGGCGTCGCTCCTCCTCCAGCGCCTCTCGGTGAGCATCCCGAGCGTACGGACGCAGGTCGCGTCGCTGTCCGGCGGGCAGCGGCAGTCGATCGCCGTCGCGCGTTCGATGATGGGGTCGCCGAAGATCGTCCTCCTCGACGAGCCGACCGCGGCGCTCGGCGTCGCGCAGACGCGCCAGGTCCTCGAGCTGATACGCCGGCTGCGCGAGCAGGGGCTCGGCGTGGTCGTCATCAGCCACAACCTGGCGGACGTCTTCTCCGTCGCGGACCGGATCATCGTGATGCGCCTCGGGCGCCGCGTCGCGACGTTCGCGGCGCGCGAGACGTCCGAGGTCGAGGTCGTGGCCGCGATCACCGGCGCAAAAGCGACGGCCGGCGCCGAGCCGGGCGCGCGCGGCAGCGAGCACCAGGAGCACGCGCGCCGGGAGGAGCCGTCGTGACGGCGACGCCGCCCGCGCGCGATCCTCGCCTCATCGCCGACGAGCCGGGGCTCGCCGGCGCGTGGGCCGGGTTCCGGCGGCGGATCGCCCAGGGCGAGCTCGGGAGCCTCCCGGTCGTGGTCGGCCTCGCCGTCATCTGGGGGATCTTCTACGCGGCGAACCCGCGGTTCCTCTCGCCCGTCAACCTGACGAACCTGCTCCTCCAGATCGCCGCGATGGGGACGATCTCGGCGGGGCTCGTGCTGATCCTGCTCCTCGGCGAGATCGATCTGTCGGCGGGGGTCGTGAGCGGCCTCGCCGCGGCGGTGATGGCGGTCCTCGACGTGAAGCTCGGGTGGCCCGCCGTGTCGGCGCTCCTCGCGGGCCTCGTGTGCGGCGCGGCGATCGGCGCGTTCCACGGGATCTGGATCACGCGCCTCCGGGTGCCGTCGTTCGTGGTGACGCTGGCGGGGCTCCTCGGGTGGCAGGGGGCGCTCCTCTACGTGCTCGGCGAGACGGGGACGCTGAACCTGCAAGACGACGCGATCCCGGCGCTCGCCGGCACGTTCTTCGCGCCGGCGATCGGCTGGGCCCTCGCGGCCGCGGCGGTGGTCGCGCTCTTCGCGATCGCGATCGTCGGGCGGCGGCGGCGCGCCGCGGCGGGCCTCCCGCTCCCCCCGTGGCGGAACGACGTCGCTTCGATCGTGGTGCGCGGGGCCGTCCTCGCCGGTGTCGCGGGCGTCTTCTCGCTGGATCGGGGGCTGCCGGCGGCGGTCGTGATCTTCGTCGGGATCGTCCTCGCGCTCGACACGATGCTCCGGCGGACGCGCTTCGGGCGGCACGTCTTCGCCGTCGGGGGCGGCATCGAGGCGGCGCGGCGCGCCGGGATCGCCGTCGATCGCGTGCGCGTCCTCGTCTACGCGCTCGCCGCGTCGCTCGCGGCGGCCGGCGGCATCCTCGCCGCGTCGCGCCTGCTCGCGGTGAACCAGTCGTCGGGGAGCGGCGACATCCTCCTGAGCGCCATCGCCGCGGCGGTCATCGGCGGGACGAGCCTCTTCGGCGGGCGCGGATCGGCGTGGTCCGCCGTCCTCGGCGCGCTCGTCATCGGGTCGATCTCGAACGGGATGGATCTCCTCGCCCTCGCGTCGTCGGTGAAATTCATGGTGACCGGCGCGGTCCTCCTCGTCGCCGCGTCGATCGACGCCGTCTCGCGCCGGGGCCGCGCCGCCGCCGGCCGGGCGTAGGCGCTCCGGCCGTCGCGGCCTAACGCCGTGCGCAATTCGAAATAACGCCGTGCGCAAATCCGAACACCCGACTACGCAGAACGGGTGATACGATGACGCCGCGCGTCTGCACGTTTGGTTGTGCACGCTCGTGCGTACGGTCGTCTCACGGGCGCGATCGAAAAAGACCGATACGCGACGAGCTTACCGGGACCCGAACGAAGGGCCCGCGCGAAGCTCATTCGTACCGGTTTGCCCCGTCGAATTCAAATCAGTCCGAAACGGCGATTGCCGAATTCGCGTTTTCGGATGTCTGATTTTCGACCCGTTTTCATGTCATTCCTGCTAGAGGTGCTGGCGCTTCGGCCGCTGTCCGCCGTGCCGGTCGGAGCGCAGTCGCTCGAGCGCGAAGCCCTCTTCGCGTTTCGCGCGCGTGCGTACTCGTACATGGGGAACGCGGTACGCGCGGAGCGCACGCGGGCTAGCGACGCGGGCAGTCGCGATGGGGAGGCGTATACGGATGACGGATATAAGGATGGACCAACGGTCTGTGGAGCGGTCGATGGAGCCCATGACGGGTCGTACGGCCTTGGTCCGAGCGGCCGGGCCGTTCGCGACGATGGCGACGAGGACGACGAGGGGCAATGCGTCGCGAAAGGCGATCGCCGCGGTGATCGCGGCGGCGCTCTCGGTGACTCTCCACGCCGGCGCGGCGCAGGCCCAGGACGCGCAGCCGGCTCCCGCCGCGCCGACCGCGCCGACGACCGAGCGCATCACGCCCCCTTCGCCCGACTCGACCGGGTCGGCGACGACCGGCTCGGCGACCGATCCGACCGGTTCCCCGAGCACGGCGCCCGCGACCGGCGCGGCGCCGGCCGGGACGGCGCCCGCGAGCGGCGCGGTGGTCACCCTGACCGACGCCGACCGCAAAATTCTCCGCGACGACCTCGAGAAGATGGCGATCGAGGCGGCGCAAAAGGGGACGAAGCCGTTCGAGTTCCACGGATATCTCCGCTCCGGCTTCGGCTTGAACGAGAAGGGCGGCCACCAGGACGCGTTCGGTCTCCCCGGCGCCGGCAACCGCGGCGGCGGCCCGCAGAAGTATCGTCTCGGTAACGAGACCGAGAGCTACGGCGAGGCGATCTTCGTCAACAACTGGCTGAATCCGAAGCCGGAGGACGGGGTGACCTTCAAGACCGAGGTCCTCCTCGCGATGCTCACGAACGAGCTCAACGACTTCGACACGACCTCGAAGTTCATCGTCCGCGAGGCGTTCGCCGAGGCCGGCGGCCTGATCCACGCAGCCCCCGAGCTGAAGATCTGGGCGGGGCAGCGGTTTTATCGGCGCCAGGACATCTTCATCAACGACTTCTTCTTCTACGATATGAGCGGCTACGGCGGCGGCCTCCTGGACGCGCCGATCGGCTTCGGCAAGCTCTCGGTCGCCTACCTCGGCGGGTCGACGGATCAGAACCTCACGAGCGGCAAGGCCGCGTACGTCAGCCAGACGCCGGCGAAGAGCATGCTCGACATCCGCTTCACCGACATGCCGATGCTCGGTGGTAAAGGCGAAGTCTGGCTCGTCGGGGCGCACCAGACGGGCGGCACGCTCGCCGCCGACAACTCGAGGCTCGACAACATCCAGGGGTACGCGCTCGGCTTCATCCACAAGGTCGAGAACATCCTCGGCAGCGGATTCGAGCGCTTCTCCGTCCAGTTCGGCACCGGGCCGATGCTCGACTTCAATACGTTCTATTCGCCGAGCTCGACGTACCTGCCGGCCGGTGCGGATCCGGGCACGTACGCCGTGCAGCACGCGAAGCGGATTCGCTTCACGGAGAGCGTGCAGCTCCAGCCGTCCGACATGTTCTCGTTCATGGCGATGGCGACGTACCAGTACTCCGACTTCGGCTCGAACACGCCGGGCGTCGACGCCAAGGAGAGCTGGTACTCGATCGGCGGGCGCCCGACGCTCCACTTCGGCCAATACTTCGGGATCGCGAGCGACGTCGGCTTCGACTACGTCGACAGCAAATTCAGCAAGTCCGGCTGGATGTTCAAGGGGGCGATCGCGCCTCAGGTGACGGCGGGCAACACGTTCTGGAGCCGCCCGTCGATTCGCACGTACCTCTCCGCCGCGACGTGGGACCCTTACCTCAAAGGGCTGATCGGCGGTCCGGCGCACGCGAACGACAGCTTCGGCCTCGGCTTCGGCGTGCAGATGGAGAGCTGGTGGTGAACGCCTTGGACCCACGAACTACCGAAAGGCGGCGAATCCGATGAAGCGATGGTCACTGCTTGGTGTGCTCGCCGCGTGCGCGCTCGTCGTCCCCGGCTGTAAGAAGGACGAAGCGCAGCCCTCGAGCGGGACCGCGTCCGCGGCGCTCTCCGGCTCGCCGTCCGGCGCCCAGCCCGGCAAGGAGAAGGTCGTCATCACGATGTCCTGCGGCTCCGTCGGCAAGGACTTCGAGATGTGCAAGGCGGGCGGCGACGCCTGGGCGAAGAAGACGGGGAACGAGGTGAAGTACGCGTCGACCCCGCAGTCGAGCTCCGAGGCGCTGGCGATGTACCAGCAGCTCCTCGCCGCCGGCGCGACCGACGTCGACGTCTTCCAGATCGACGTCGTGTGGCCGGGCATCCTCGGCGACTTCTTCATCGATTTGAAGCCGTACTCGAAGGGCGTCGAGAAGGATCACTTCTCCGCCATCATCAACAACAACACGCGCAAGGGGCGGCTCGTCGCGATGCCGCTCTCGACCGACGCCGGCATCCTCTATTACCGCAAGGACCTCCTCGAGAAGTACAAGGAGCCGGTCCCCGAGACGTGGGAGCAGCTCACCGCCACCGCGAAGAAGATCCAGGAAGGCGAGAAGAAGGCGGGGAACGCCGAGTTCTGGGGCTACGTCTTCCAGGGGAAGGCGTACGAGGGGCTCACCTGCAACGCGGTCGAGTGGGTGCGCGGCTACGACGGCGGCAACATCGTCGACGACAAGGGCGCGATCACGATCAACAACCCGAACGCGAAGAAGGCGCTCGAGATGGCCGCCTCGTGGATCGGGACGATCTCGCCGAAGGGCGTCCTGAACTACGAAGAAGAAGAGTCGCGCGCCGCGTTCCAGTCCGGCAAAGCGCTCTTCATGCGCAACTGGCCGTACGCGTGGGCGCTCTCGCAGAGCGCCGACAGCCCGATCAAGGGGAAGGTCGGCGTCGGCCCGCTCCCGAAGGGCGGCGAGGCGGGGCACCACACCGGCACGCTCGGCGGGTGGCAGCTCGGCGTCTCGAAGTTCTCGAAGCACGCCGACGTCGCGGCCGACCTCGTCATGTTCCTGACGAGCGTCGAGGAGCAGAAACGTCACGCGATCGAGGCGTCGAAGTTCCCGACGATCGCGAGCCTCTACAAGGATCCCGACGTCACCAAGGTCGACCCGTTCTTCGCCGACGTGCTCGCCACGTTCGCCGACGCCGTGTCGCGCCCGTCGACGCAGGCGGGTGGAAAGTACAACCAAGTGAGCACCGAGTTCTTCAACGCGGTGCACGCGACGCTTGCCGGCGAGAAGCCGGCCGACGCGAGCTTGAAGTCGCTCGACGACAAGCTCAAGGTCATCAGCCACGACGGCGCGTGGTGACGAGGACGAGACCGAGACAAACGAGATAAGCGAAAAGCGATGGCCGGAACGTCGCGACTCCGTCGAAAGCGGGTCCGAGCGGCGTGGGTGTTCCTCACGCCGATGCTCGGGCTCCTCGCGCTGGTCGCGCTCTGGCCGCTCGCCCGCACCATAGGATACAGCTTCACTGACGCGAACCTCCTCCACATGGAGGACGCCGAGGTCATAGGCTTCGCGAACTACCTGGTCTTCGAGCGCGGCCACTGGCACGGGGTCCTCGCCGACCCGCTCTGGTGGCTGTCGGTGAAGAACACGCTCGAGTTCGCGGTGATCTCGGTCGGGATCGAGACCGTCTTGGGGCTCATCGTCGCGCTGGTCCTCCACACGTCGTTTCGGCTGCGCGGCGTCGTGCGCGCGGCGGTGCTCGTCCCGTGGGCGATCCCGACGGTCGTGTCGGCGAAGATGTGGAGCTGGATGCTGAACGATCAGTTCGGCCTGGTGAACCACGTGCTCATCCGCGCCGGGATGATCGAGCATCCGCTCGCGTGGACCGCCGACGCGACGCTCGCGATGAAGGCGGTCATCGCCGTCGACGTGTGGAAGACGACGCCGTTCATGGCGCTCCTCATCCTCGCCGCGCTCCAGATGCTCCCGACGGAGTGCTACGAGGCGGCGCGGATCGACGGGATCCACCCGGTGCGTGTCTTCTTCCGCGTGACGTTGCCGCTCGTCCGCCCGGCGCTGATGGTGGCGGTGATCTTCCGCTTCATGGACGCGCTCCGGATCTTCGATCTCATCTACGTGCTTACCGCGAACACCGAGCAGACGATGACGATGTCCGTGTACGCGCGGCAGCACCTCGTCGAGTTCCAAGAGGTCGGCTACGGGTCGGCGGCCGCGACGCTCCTCTTCATGGTGGTCGCGACGTGCATCGGGCTCTACCTCGTCGTCGGGCGCGTGCGCCTCCAGGAGGGGACGTGAAGCGTCGCGCGACGGCGCGCACCGTGGCGTTCTACGCGCTGGTCGCGCTCATCGTGCTCTACGCGGTCTTTCCGCTTTATTACGCGATCGTCACGTCGTTCAAGTCGGGCACGGCGCTCTTTTTGCCCGACCTCGTCCCCCCGAAGATCGACTTCGGGAACTACGGGGCGCTCTTCGCCGGGCAGCCGTTCGCCGGCGCGATCGTCAACTCCCTGATCGTCGCCACGTCGGTCGTCGTCGTGTCGCTCTTCGTCGGCGTGACCGCGTCGTTCGCGCTCGCGCGGATCTCGTTCCGCGGGCGTCCGCTCCTTCTCGTCACGATCCTCGGCGTGTCGATGTTCCCGCAGATCGCCGTCCTGTCGGGGATGTTCCAGCTCGTACGCGCGATGGGGCTCTACAACACGATGGGCGGGCTCATCGTCTCGTACATGATCTTCACCCTGCCGTTCACGGTGTGGGTGCTCACGACGTTCATGCGCGACCTGCCGAAGGAGCTCGAAGAGGCGGCGATCATGGACGGCGCGTCGTCGTGGACGATCGTCACGCGCGTCTTCATGCCGCTCCTGTGGCCGGCGCTCGTCACGACCGGGCTCCTCGCGTTCATCGGCGCGTGGAACGAGTTTTTGTTCGCGCTCACGTTCACGCTGACGAACACGCAGAGGACCGTCCCCGTCGCGATCGCGCTCATCAGCGGCGCGAGCGCGTACGAGCTACCGTGGGGCATCATCATGGCCGCGTCAGTGGTCGTGACGCTCCCCCTGGTCGTCCTCGTCCTCGTCTTCCAACGCAAGATCATCTCGGGGCTCACCGTGGGCGCCGTCAAGGGATAGGCCGTGACCGCCGACAAGCCGCAAGCCAAAGGGACGGATCGAGCCGCCGGCGCGTCGTCGATCGCGCTCCGCGCGATCGAGAAGACGTTCGGCAAGACGCGCGTCCTCCGCGCGATCGACCTCGACATCGCGGCCGGCGAGTTCTGCGTGTTCGTCGGCCCGTCGGGGTGCGGGAAGTCGACGCTCCTGCGCGTCATCGCCGGGCTCGAGGACGTCACGTCGGGCGACCTCACGATCGACGGCAAGCGCGTCAACGACGCCGAGCCGAAGGAGCGCGGCGCGGCGATGGTGTTCCAGTCGTACGCGCTCTACCCGCACATGACCGTCCGCGAGAACATCGCGTTCGGCCTCGAGCTCGGGAAGATGGCGAAGGCCGAGATCGAGGCGCGCGTCCGCGACGCGGCGCGGATCCTCCGCCTCGACGCCCTGCTCGACCGGCTCCCGAAGCAGCTCTCCGGCGGGCAGAGGCAGCGCGTCGCGATCGGCCGGGCCATCACGCGCAACCCGAAGATCTTCCTCTTCGACGAGCCGCTGTCGAACCTCGACGCGGCGCTCCGCGTCCAGATGCGGATCGAGATCGCGAAGCTCCACGAGCGCCTCAAGGCGACGATGATCTACGTCACCCACGACCAGGTCGAGGCGATGACGCTCGCCGATCGGATCGTGATCTTGAACGAGGGCGGCGTCGTGCAGGTCGGCGCGCCGCTCGAGCTCTATCACCGCCCGAAGAGCGTCTTCGCCGCCGGGTTCATCGGATCGCCGCGGATGAATTTCCTGCGCGGCGAGCTCGCCGCGGCCGGCGAGGCGGGCGCGACGGTGAAGCTCGCCACGGGCGAGACGATCGAGGCGCGCGTCGACGCGCGCGCCGCCGCCGCGGGGGCGAAGGTGACGCTCGGGATCCGCCCCGAGCACGTCGCGCTCGCGCGGTCCGGCGAGGGCGAGCGCGACGGCGACGGCGACGGCGCGGCGGGGACCCTGCGCGTCCGCGTCGGGATGATCGAGAGCCTCGGCGACGTGGCGATCGTCTACCTCGAGCACGACACGGTCGACGGCGTGCCGCTCACCGTGAAGCGGGAGGGGGAGGCCGGCGCGGAGCGCGGCGAGCACGTCACGTGTATTTTCCCCGCGAACGCGTGCCACGTCTTCGACGCCGACGGCGCCGCGTTCCCCCGGCTCGACGCCGCCCGCTGATCGCGCCGCCCCCGCGCCTCACCTGCGCGCCCGAGGCGCGGACGGCGCGCCGTCACCCCGTCGTGCGGAGGCCGCTCGCGATGGCGTTGAGCGACAGGAGGACGCTCGGGAGGAGCGCGCTCGCCTTTGCCTCGTCGTCGGCCGCGCGCGCGGCGCGCCACGCGCGGAGCGTCTCCACCTGGAACGCGTGGAGCGCGCGGAGGCCGCGATCGCGGAGCTTGAGCGTGCGCGCCATCCGCGGCCTCCGCGCCGCCATCGGCTCGCCGAAGAGCGCGTCGATCATCTCGGTCGTGCGGCGGTGCTCGCCCTCGATCCGGCCGAAGAACGACGCGCGCACGCCCGCGTCTTCGACGAGCGACGCGTAGTCGGCGGCGACGTCGAGCGCGGCGCTCGCGACGGCGCTCTCCACGTTCTTCAGGAGGTAGCCGAGGAACGGGTGCCGGCGCGCGCTGCCCGCGAGCTTCTGGAACGACGCGGCGTCGCGCTCCTCCAGCCACGCGAGCGCCGCGCCGAGGCCGTACCAACCGGGGAGGTAGTGGCGCGACTGGTTCCACGCGAACACCCACGGGATCGCGCGGAGGTCGTCGAGGCTCCGCTTGCCAGTGCGCCGCGCGGGGCGCGAGCCGATGTGCGCCTCCTCGAGCGCGTCGATCGGCGTCGCCTGCGCGAAGTACGCGAGGAAGCCGTCGGCGTCGACGAGCGCGCGGTACTCCTCGCGGCTCTTCGCGGCGAGGCGATCGAGGATCGGCGCGAGGTCCTCGGTCGACGGCGGCGCCTCGCCGTGGCGGATCGTCGTCGCGGTGACGCCGGCGAGGAGGAGCTCGAGGTGGTACGTCGCGGTCACCTTGTTCGCGAACTTCTGCGCGATCGTCTCGCCCTGCTCGGTGACGCGCACGTCGCCGCCGAGCGAGCCGTGGGGGAGCGCCTCGAGGAAGCGGTGGGTCGGCCCGGCGCCGCGGCTCACCGTGCCGCCGCGTCCGTGGAAGAAGCGGCACGAGACGCCGCGCGCCGCGGCGATCGCGACGAGCCGCTGCTGGGCGCGGTGGAGCCCCCACTGGCTCGCGAGGATCCCGGCGGTCTTGCAGCTGTCGCTGTACCCGAGCATGACGTCGACCACCGGCGCGCCGCCGCGCGAGGCGAGGCTCGCGCGCGTCACCGGGTGATCGAGGAACCCATCGAGGACGCGCGGCGCGTTCTCGAGGTCCTCCACGGTCTCGAACAGCGGCACCACCGGGAGCGCGCACGAGAGCGCGCCGTGCTCGCTCGAGCGCCGCGCCAGGCCGACCTCGCGGGCGAAGACGTAGACCGCGAGGAGGTCCGACACGCCGCGCGTCATGCTGACGATGAGCTGCCCGATCCCGTCGGTCCCGTGCGCGTCGCGCTCGCGCGCGAGCACGCGGTACGCGTCGAGCGTCGCGTCGGCCGCGTCGCCGATGGGCGCGCCGGCGGGCGCGAGGGGGCGCGGCGAGGCGAGCTCGCGATCGAGGATCTCCCTCCGCCTCGCCTCGTCCCACCGCTCGAACCCGCCGGCCTCCACGCCGCCGGCGGCGAGGAGCTGGACGAGCGCGCGGTCGTGCGCGGCGCTGTTCTGGCGGACGTCGAGCGCGGCGAGGTGGAAGCCGAACGCGTCGATCGCGCGGACCACCGGCAGAACCTCGGCGCGCGCGAGGCGCTCGGCGCCGACGTCGCGGAGCGCCGCCGCGAGCCGCGCCAGATCGGCCTCGAGCTCGCGCGGCGCTCCGTACCCGCCCTCGCCGAGGCGCGCCGCGGCCATCGCCGCGAAGAGCCGCCACGGCTCGTGCGGGTGCGCGTCGCGGAGCGCGTCGACGCGCGCCCGCGGCAGGCGCGCCGCGAGC
>Ga0105247_10002278_pt1 | contig 13163 bp, 12 predicted proteins | sample KBSS24metaG_FD_81519 | JGI IMG/M metagenome (GOLD analysis project Ga0105247, IMG submission 81519) | Switchgrass rhizosphere microbial communities from Kellogg Biological Station, Michigan, USA - KBS S2-4 metaG | ecosystem: Host-associated > Plants > Roots > Rhizosphere > Soil | place...
ATGCAAACCGAGTAACTCCCTTCTCGCGATAGCATTCATCGGAATGCTTCGGCTGTGGCCTGATTTCGTCTGCTCGCGCTGAGAGTTCATCACGTGAATTAGACCACGTTCGAAGTCAACATTCGCCCAACGCAAACTCAGCAGTTCCCCGCGTCGCATACCCGTGTGAATCGCCAGAATAACAACCGGCCGCAGATCTGCTCTCGGTCCGGTTAGCACCGATAGAAGTCGTGCTTCCTCTTGATCTGAGAGATAGCGGTTGCGTTCATTGTCTTCACGAAAGCGTTTTACCTTTCGGCACGGATTCGAAATTGATAATCCTAGATCGATTGCTAACGAGAAAACTTTAGAGAGCAACTCTAATTCTCTGTTGACCGTGGAGGGCGCACGTTCGCCACCTCGTGCTGTTTTGGATGCACGTCGATCCCGCTTGTACTTCTCAATCAAAATCGGCGAAGTCTCATCCATTGGTTTATTGCCTAGTGCTTTAATCAGTGGACGTGAGCGAAACTCATCATGCACCCACGTTCGCTTGTTAACCTTAGACCAAGGTAGAAAAGTCTCGGTGATGAAGTCCCGCAGCAACGGAGCGGGAGTTTTCTGCTTACCATACGTACCTTCATACACTTGATCGCGAATTGCGTGTTCGGCGCGTTCGGCTTGTGCCTTAACACGCGCTTCTGGAATCGAACCGCGATAACGCTTGCCGTTGATCCAGAAGTCGTAGCACCATTTGCTACCCCTTTTGAAAACTGACATTGGTCTATTCCTCTCTGCGGATCGCAGCCCGTTTGAGGAATGGCGGCATGCTAACGCTTCGCATTGGGTCGTGTCCATTCCAATATTTCATCGAGTAAGAAGATGGTCCGATCGCCGGCCTTGCGATATGGGATTCGCCCCTGGCTCACCATTTCGTAAACTGTTCTCGTTTTGATCCGCAGCAGCTCGGCGAGTTCCTTACATTCAGAAACTTCGGACGTACCTCATTACTGCCAGCTTGATTTGTACTCATTGCCAAACCTCGGAGACTAAGACGTGATACCGATTAGGACCATCCGACCCAAATCGGCACAGATGACGAGTTATTCAAAGTTCGTGCCGTATGTAATGAAAGAGTTACAGGTCTGCTTACGTGATAATGGATAGGGCTACATGGATATTGGCTTTAGTGAGTTTCGACCAATTCAATCGCTGGCAGTATTCCCTTTTAAGTGCCTGGAACGGGGCACGAGTGCTCAAGAACCAGCACTCGCTTACCGCCACCAGTAGCCTTCCTTTTTACAAACGAATCTCTCGGGCGATACAGGTAAACGGCCGTGCAGCTTTCCGAGCGCACAGAGCGGTTGTACGTCAATTCACAACAGGTGTGTGTAACTCACAACACCTTTCGGCAGGCTCTTCAATTCGTCGTGATACTGTCGGCGGCAAAAGGTAGAAGGCGTGCTGGCCGGGTAATGATTATCTCTGGTCGCTTCACTCCTGCGTGCGTGCCATGAATTATTTATACGTCTTGCCATCGTGAATTACCCTGCGACATGCCGACCTTGCGGGTCATGGTGCGTCCAATGGATGACCCCGCCTTCGTTGTTCCAGACATATTCGCCGTTGAAGCGGACGGTGTCGCCTACTTTTAGTCCGTCGATTCGCGAGCCGATGTCGATGTTGTGAGTGATCAGTAATGTCTGTCCCGACGCAAGCTGAACGATGAATCGTTGATGTCGCGAACCGTCTAAATCGTCCGCCAGAACACGAATGACGGTGCCTTCACCTTGGACCTGAACGTCACTTGTCCTACTCGCAAACGCACGACCGATGGGGTCGTCAACGAGCGGTGCCGTACGCTGTTCAGTGACCGGACTGGGGCTACCGCACGCGACGAAAATGAACACAAACACGGCTACGACCGCGGCGATGAGAACGGCGTTCGCACGTCGCCTAAGAACGATGTCTTCGATGAAGGATGCACTCAGCTTTTGCATTAGACGTCAGCTATCGAAGGGTTCGTGGATCGTTTGAATTTGAATGCGCACATTCTCTCTTTTTCGTGAACTCGAGCGAGAAGAATTGTGCTATAGTGCCGTCACCCCTCAAAAGAAGCGGACCGACTTGTGATGGCACACAAAGCCGGCCCTAAACCCTCAACCTTCCTACGAAAGGATGAAGATTATGACTAGTCATAGTAGCGCAACAGCGCTCGACGAAGCACCTCACGAAACCGAGACAACCACAATAATTACAGTCAGCGATGCTACCAAACGCCGCGCTGAGGCTGTGATAAGCGATAAAACTATTGATCCACAGTGGCGGACCATTATCCGTGCCGCTTTGGAGTTAAATGACCCCTGGCTCGCTGAACTGGTAAGCCGCGCCGAGGCAGGCGAAGACATCGTCGATACGTTCGAATCCCTGCGAATACCCGGCGCGGACAAAGATGATTCAACGGCAAGAAAGATCGAGGCATTGGCAGAGATAATTTGTCGTGCCGGCGCCGAATCTACGGCCGCGCTCTTCATACTAATGGAAACGCTTGAAAGCTCCACGCATCCAAAAGTATTCGCGAGCACAGCGAAGCATATCGCCTTCAGTCGCTGCGGAGACTTGCACGTGTACGAAATGGTTGACGCTCAACTTGCAGTGGTTGAAGGGGAGTTGTTAGCGAGCGATGCGCTCACATCTTAATGGGTTTCGAGGTCCGCAATCGGCCCTCAAACGGGCTCTGACCGATCTAAACAATAACCTAGCTGAGAGTCCCGAATGGCGATTGCCAAGGGGCTCTCAGCTACTAAAAAGATCGGCGGTTTACTCAGCTACGATCGTCAGCACTGCAACGTCATTCGATCGAATTCTTTCACTTCAAAGTGGTTTTCATATCGCGGTAGCGGTGACTATGACTAGGCCTAACGGCCTGTTTGAACAGGGCGTTCAAGCACCTGATAGTCACGAATTTTCCCTCGATGGATTTCAGGCAATCGTCGTCACTGAGCCAATCCACACCGAGACCATCAGTGCCCCCAAACACGCCGATCTCGATTCCCGAAAAACAATTCATTCCTCTCTTCAAACACCCCTTTGCTCGCCCTGAACAGGCTTATTCCGTCTGCCATTAAACTCTTCAAATAGGTGCCGCATTTCACGGTCTCCGAGCACTTCTTTCGGCAAAGTTCGCGAGTGCTCTTTCTGCCACTTCGGACACTTTGGGCTTCGCATTGACGCACAACTTCTTCCAGTCTTCACTTGTCAAACTGTCGTCGGCGAGCATCTGAAATCCGTAGGTTATGAGGTACTGTGCGCGCACTAAATGATGGAACAAAAAGCGGTCGGCGCTCGTCAATTCATCGTTGCCATGGAGCTTTTCCATCAGCGCCGAGCGAGCCCACTGGTGCGGACTTTCTCGTGCCGTTGCCGCTCTTTTTTCGATGTCGCTCCACTCTTCTTCGGTAATCCGAAAGGAGATTGTTCTTTCTTTTTCTGGTCGCATCATGACCTGCCTTCAGCTCTGATTTCTGCTGTCGGCGTTACAAGTCTCATGCCAGCACCCGCAAACATTTGCATGCGGTTGCATGCGCGTCCTCGCAAGTTCATTCGTTGCTGATGTCTACGTATGCATGCAAATGTTTGCGTGCGTGTGCACCTGAAGGGGTGACGTGTCAAAAAAAATCAGGTGCAAAGCACCCCCTGTCCCTTATTCTTTGTTGACAGTATTTCGCGCCGTACCAACTTGACCTATCGTTTTTGACTCTTTATAGAGTTCGGCGGGAACCGTATGAGCTAGCCCTTCTGTCTATATCGATCGTTGTCTTGACACTGGTATTATTGGCATTTATATTTCGAATCCTAACCGTACGGACGGTCGTTCCTGGGAACGGTCGGACTTCTGCGGGAACACATCCTCACTTGCTTGCCTCACTAAGATAATCTTGCTAGTAACTTTGCCTGAATCCTTGCGCTCACATGGAATCTGAACGACAGACTAGAAGGAAACGGATCGATCCCCTCCTCAAGAGCCTCGGCTGGAAGATCGTGGCTTTTGATGAAGCGCAACCTCTCGGTGATCTCTCAAACTGTGCCATCGAAGAATACCCAACTGACAACGGACCGGCAGACTACGCTTTATGTGTGAACGGAGAGATCATCGGCGTCGTTGAAGCTAAAAAGATTACCCTCGGTCCGCAAAATGTTCTCACCCAAGCGCAACGGTATTCTCGTGGCTTCTCGGTTAGCCGCTTAAATTTTGACGGCCTCCGGATTCCCTTTCTGTATTCCACCAACGGCGCAGTTATTTGGTTTCACGACGTTCGTCACACGCACAGTCGCTCTAGAAAGATTAGTCATTTTCATACCCCTGCGGCACTGCGTGAAATGATGGAGCGGGATTTTCAAGCGAGTTGCACTTGGTTTCAAAACAACCCGAACCAGCATGCTCGTCTTCGGCCTTACCAGATCGAAGCCAACGACGCTATAGAGAAAGCCATCGGAGACCGGAAAAGAAAGATGCTGGTCGCAATGGCTACGGGTACAGGTAAGACTTTCACCCTTGTAAATGAAGTCTATCGGTTGATGAAGTCCCGAGTTGGTCAGCGTATTCTGTTTCTCGTCGATCGCCGAGCACTCGCAGCGCAAGCGGTCCGAGCCTTTGCTTCATTTGAACCGGAGCCAGGGCTGAAATTCGACAAGATTTACGAAGTTTATAGCCAGCGTTTTCAACGTGAGGATTTCGACGAATTTGAGAAGTTCGATCCGAAGGCACTCCCACAGTCCTATCTCGTCGACCCCAAGCAGGGAGATGCGTTTGTCTACGTCAGTACGATCCAACGGATGACGATCAACTTGTTCGGACGTGACGCGGTCTTCAGCATCGGCGACGAGCCCATAGATGACGATGCGGAGAAGCTCGACATTCCAATTCACGCTTTTGATGTAATCATCGCGGACGAATGCCACCGCGGATATTCCACCGGAGAACTCTCGGTCTGGCGCAAGACTCTCGATCATTTTGACGCGATAAAGATCGGTCTGACAGCCACGCCTGCCGCACACACGAAGGCTTATTTCAACGATGTCGTTTATCGTTACGAGTATGAGCGAGCTGTACGTGAAGGCTTTCTTGTAGATTACGACGTCGTTACGATCAAGTCAGATGTTCGAATGAAAGGTGTCTTCCTCACCGAGGGGGAACAGATTGGGCTAATCGATCCGACAAGCGGAGCAGAGCAGCTCGATCAGGTTGGGGACGAACGGCAGTTTGACACTGGCGAGATAGAGCAAAAGGTCACTGCTCCTGAGTCAAACAAAAAGATCCTCGAAGAGTTGAAGACATACGCCCTTGAGCACCAGGAACAATATGGTCGCTTTCCCAAGATCCTTATTTTCGCCGTTAACGATCTACCACACTTCTCCCATGCGGATAATTTAGTCGATATTGGTCGCGACGTGTTTGGCCAGGGAGACTCCTTTGTACAGAAGATTACGGGCCGGGTTGATCGTCCATTGCAAAGAATCCGCGAGTTTCGCAATCGACCTGAACCGCACGTCGTTGTTTCAGTTGATATGCTGACAACCGGAGTCGATATTCCAGATCTCGAATACATCGTATTCTTGCGTCCTGTAAAGTCACGCATTTTGTTTGAGCAGATGCTGGGACGTGGTACTCGTAAAGGAGAGAAGTTTCCGGACAAGTCGCACTTCACTGTTTTCGACTGCTTCGACGGTACATTACTTGAATACTTCCGGAGCGCCACTGCCATAACGGCCGAACCTCCTGAAAAAGAAGTTAGAACGATCAGACAAATTGTCGAGGATATTTGGGACAACCGCGACCGGGACTACAACATTCGGTGCCTTGTTCGCAGACTCCAGCGCATCGATAAGGAAATGTTGGGTGCTGCGCGCGAACTGTTTGCCGCTTACATTCCGAACGGTGATATGGCTACTTTCGCAGCCGGCCTGTCTAACAGCCTACGAAAAGACTTCAGTGGCACAATGAGTTTGCTGCGCAAGGATGACTTCCAGGACTTGCTCATTAACTATCCGCGTGCGCCGCGAACATTCGTCATCGCTTACGAAGCTCAAGATGAAGTCAGTTCGGCATGGTTAGTCCGCGGGCTGGACGGAAAGGAATACAAACCCGAAGACTACCTCGCAGCGTTTGCGCGATTTGTGAGGGAGAATCCAGCTCATGTTGAGGCAATCGAGATTTTGCTCAATCGTCCTAAAGGTTGGGGAACAGAAGCACTGGGTGAGTTACGGCAAAAGTTGACCGCAACCAATGAGCGATTCACCGTAGATAGTTTGCAGAAGGCTCACAAAGTGCGTTACGACAAAGCACTCGTCGATATTATTTCTATGGTGAAGCATGCGGCACGCGAGGAAGAGCCTCTCTTCACAGCTTCGGAGCGAGTGCAGCGCGCATTTGACTCTGTCACTTCGGGTAAGCAATTCTCCGACGAACAACAAAAGTGGCTTGATCGCATTCGTGATCATCTGATCGAGAATCTTTCAATAGATCAGGATGACTTTGAGAACCTTCCTATATTTTCACGCTTCGGGGGGTGGGGACGAGCCAATAAGACTTTCAATAACCAACTCGACCGCATTATTCGCGATCTTAACGAAGCAATTGCAGCATGAGTGATTACGAAGCAAGGTTCTCACATATTAGGAAGGGAGATGCCTGCATCTATCTGCTGCAGGAAGATAAATCCAGGTTGAGGCAGGATGCAGTTCCCAGATGCAAGATCGGAAAAGCTACCCACTTGGACCACAGTTTCAAGGAGTCTCGGATGCAAAATCATTCGATCCACCTCTCCGGAAAAATTGAATTTACTGCATGCGATCAAAACTCCCTCGGCTCGAATCGCAGTCAAACTGGAGAAACTTTTGCAGAAGAGGTTCGCGCATAAGAAATCTTTTGCCTACTCAGACGAATGGTTGGACTTGGACGAAAGCGATACTAATTGGTTTTGCAACCTCACTTATGAGAGCTTAAAAGCAACCCTTCCAGAATCTACTCGTCAAGACATCCTACGATTGGAAGAAATCATTTTGGAGACCTAATGAGCGACATCGTTCAAAAACTTTGGGGGTTCTGTCACACACTTCGGCACGACGGGATCGACTACGGCGATTACATTGAGCAGCTAACCTATTTGCTCTTCTTGAAGATGGCTGACGAGAGGGGCATCGACCTGTCCAAACAACAACAGGGGACCGATGAGAAAGGAAAAGCAATTACTTTCGATTGCTCCTGGCCAACACTCTACAAACAGTCAGGCACCGACTTGACTGATCACTACATCGACGTTCTGCGAACGCTCGGAAGGCAATCCGGACTGCTCGGCGTAATCTTTGCAGGCGCCCAATCGCGCTTCAACAATCCTGTCAATCTCAAGAAGATGCTCAAGCTCATAAACGAGATCGAGTGGACTGCACTTGATGTTGATGTGAAAGCGGAAGCGTTTGAAGGACTGCTTGAAAAAGCTGCAAGTGAGGGCAAGAAGGGCGCAGGCCAATATTTCACGCCGCGCGTTTTGATTCAGTCTATTGTCCGTTGTATGAAACCCGATCCGCGAGCGCACAAACAATTCACCGTCGGAGATCCGGCGTGTGGCACTGGTGGGTTCCTGGTTGCCGCGTATGAATGGCTGATTCAACAGACCGGTGGTGCACTCGACCGCGATATCGCCAAGCGTGTAAGGCATTCGACCTACTACGGACAGGATCTCGTCGAGCGTCCTCGGCGGCTCGCATCAATGAATCTTTATCTTCATGGGCTCGAACCAGAGATCGTTTTGGGTGATGCGATTTACCAAGTTTACAACGGACCAAAGTTTGACGTTGTCCTAACGAATCCACCATTCGGGACGAGAGGAGCGAATCAAGCACCTGATCGCGAGGATTTCACGATTGAAACCTCGAACAAACAACTGAACTTCTTGCAGCATATTCTGACTATCCTCAAGCCTGGCGGCCGCGGCGCTGTCGTCCTCCCTGACAACTGCTTGTTCGAGAGTAAGGCGGGCGAGGTATTCGAGATTCTCATGCAGGATTGCAATGTGCACACTATCCTGCGACTGCCGCGTGGAACATTTACGCCCTACAGCCAAGGCGTGAAGGCAAATGTTGTCTTCTTTCAGAAAGGTTTGGGAACTGAAAGCGTTTGGATCTTCGACGCTAGGTCCAACGTGCCGGGCATAACAAAGAAAGACCGACCGCTGACGCCGGAGCACTTCAGAGAATTTGAAAAGGTTTATGGCGCGGATCCAAATGGCGGAAGCAAGCGGAAAGATCTCGGCGAGCAAGGTCGCTTTCGCAGGTTTCATCTCAGCGATATCAAGAAGCGCGACTACAAACTCGACATCACTTGGCTTAAAGATGAAACACTTGAAGATGGTGAAGACCTTCCAGAGCCGCAGGACTTGGCAGCGGAAGCGATCACAGAGCTCGAAGCGGTCGTGGATGATTTAAAAGTGATTATGAGTCTGATCGAGGAAGAGGAAGCTGTTGGGGCATGAGCGAACTTCCTCAAGGCTGGATAAGAACATCGTTGGGTGAGATCGGCAAGTGGTCTTCTGGGGGCACTCCTTCGAGAAGAAATTCCGAGCATTTTGGAAAGGGAATACCATGGGTAAAGAGCGGGGATTTGCCAGATGGACCGATCACGAAAACCGAAGAACAAATTACTGATTTAGGATTGAACAACAGCTCCGCCAAAGTACTGCCACCGGGGACAATCTCGCTTGCGCTTTATGGTGCGACCATCGGCAAACTCGGAGTGATGACGTTTCCTGCAGCGACCAATCAGGCCTGCGCTAATGTAGAGCCAGACTCTCGATTGATAGATCCTCAGTACTTGTTTTTCTATCTCATGTCAGAGAGGAAGGCCCTGATCGATAAAGGACAAGGCGGAGCGCAACCAAACATAAGTCAGCAAATAGTAAGAGCCCACGATATTTTGCTAGCACCGCTCACCGAACAACGCCGCATCGTCGCGAAGTTGGAAAAACTCTTGAGCCGTGTAGGCGCGGCTCGAGCGCGACTCGCAACCATTCCATTCATCCTAAAGCGCTTCCGCCAATCTGTCCTCGCGGCTGCTTGTTCGGGTAGGCTGACGACGACTTGGCGTCAGACGCAGGGAGTCCCCGAAGATTATGAAAGGACAACAGTCGAGGATGTGGCAGATTATGTAGGCGGCTTTGCATATAGAAGTCCTACCTTTACAGAGTCTGGGTCTAACCAGGTTGTTCGAATCGGCAACGTACGCCCCTTTTCACTCAAGTTAGATGTCTCACCAGTTTTCATTCCAGATGAAGTCGCAAAAGCAACCGAACGCTTTAAACTTGCGTCTGGCGACATTGTTGTTTCGATGACCGGAACGAAATACAAAAAAGATTATGGATACGCTGCAATAGTTACCGGAACCATCAACAAATTATTCCTCAATCAACGCGTATCTCGCTTGAGATGTAATGAGAGGATTCTATCGCTCTTTCTGCTCTATTGGCTTCAAACTGACACCTTCAGGGATTTCTTTTTTAAAGGTGAGACGGGCAATGTGAATCAAGGCAACGTTGGTGCGGACGGTATTCGGAACGCCCCAGTTGAATTGCCTTCATTACGTGAACAACAAGAAATCATTCGTCGTGTGGAAGCACTCTTCAAAACTGCCGACGCGCTGGAAGCGCGTTATAACAAAGCAAAAGCACACGTCGACAAACTGACGCAATCAATCCTCGCTAGAGCCTTTCGCGGCGAACTCGTGCCCCAAGACCCGAACGACGAACCCGTTTCCATCTTGCTGGAGCGAATTAGGACCGAGCTCGCACGTAAAGAGAAAGTACCAAAAAAGACAAGACGTACAGGATCATTGAAACCTAAACGCAGTGAGGTGACGATGCTTAGGCCAGAAGAAACAAAGCACTCACATCTTTCCGACATCCTCAAAGATCGTGGTCCGCTTTCTCCTGAAGCGCTGTGGAAAGAGTCACAACTCGATATTGATGATTTTTATGACCAACTGAAGCTCGAGGAAACTCGTGGTTTGCTCAAGGAGACATCTAACGACGCGTCGAAAGCGTCGCGATTGTTGGAGGCCGCATGAGGCTCGACTGGTTATCTATTCCCAAATACAAGAACCTCCGCGATTTCCGAATCAACTTTGACGAAGAACAATCAACGACCGTTTTATTAGGTCGCAACGGCTCGGGAAAATCTAATCTAGTTGAGGCAATCGTTGAGATCTTTCGTGACATAGAACTAAATAATCCGCCTGCATTCGAATATATACTTCAATACGTTTGCCGCGACCACATAATCAAGCTCGATGCGGACCCATCACGCGGGAGAAGGTTGGAGATCACGGTCGACAACGAACCCATCGCTCGGTCCACATTTCAAAAGAGTGTTGCTACCTATCTTCCGAACTATGTGTTCGCTTACTACTCCGGGTGGAGTAGCCGATTAGAGCATCATTTTGATGAACCAACACGTGTCTACTATCACGAGATTCTAAACAGCAAGGGCGATGAAATGCCATTGCGCCGGTTGTTCTTTTGCCGAAAGGAGTATAGCCAGCTTGTGCTCTTGGCATTTTTTCTCGCCGAGCCTCCCGGTGCGAGCGCCTTGCTTGAAAAGTATTTGGGTATTAGATCCTTCGATTCGGCCCTTTTCGTCATGAAGACTCCGTGGTGGGGAGGTGGGAAGAGGCCAAACAAGATTATGCTAGAGGAGGGTGACCCTCGATTCTGGTATGCGCGTGGCTCATTCAAGACGTTTTTAGATCGGTTGTGGCGATTCGCCTTTGCACCCATTCGAAACAAAGAGGCTGTTGAGCGCGACATTCGGCGGCAAGGTGAAGTGACAGAGCGGCTTTACCTTTTATCAAAGATCTTGTTGAGCTAACCAATCTTAAGACTGCGCAGGAAGACGCAAAGACTTTATTCGGCTATCTCGAAAGCCTTTTCCTCTGCGACCTGATCGATGAAGTGCGAGTGACAGTCGAGCGCACAGACGGAACGCGGGTGAAGTTCACGCAGTTAAGCGAAGGTGAGCAACAGCTACTAACGGTACTTGGTCTCTTGCTGTTTACCCAGAACGATGAGTCGCTTTATTTATTGGACGAACCTGACACCCATCTCAATCCCGTTTGGACCTACGGCTTCCTTGATCTACTACAGAACAATATCTCAGCAGAGAAGGGACAGTTGCTAATTGCCACGCATAACCCACTTATGATCGGTTCTTTATACAAGAATCAAGTGCGCATCATCACTCAGGAATCGCTATCTGCTGCGGCGTATGAACCTGAATACGACCCAATTGGCATCGGTATCGAAGGATTACTTAAGTCAGAACTTTACGGATATGGACTGCGGTCAACGCTAGCTCCTGAAATTTTAGAAAGGCTGGATCGGCACTACGAGCTTCTTGGGAAAAAGGATCGGAGTGAGGAAGAACAAATGGAGCTAATTAAGTTGGCCCGCGAACTCAACGAACTTGCGGTGGTCCGGTCGCATCCGAACCCATACTTTGACCAGTTTGCGAGCGCAATGGCAAAGCGAGCGCCTGAGCCTTCCGAAGAACTAAGTAAGGCGGATATTGAACGACAGTCTCATCTTGCCGACGAGATCCTAGCGGAGGTTGTTGCAGAGGATGAAGCACGACTTGAGGGCGATAAAAGATGAGGCACATTCCGTTAAGAAAAAATAAGCCTGACCAGGCATGGCTCGAGAAGGCGGCCAACTTATTGGAGAGCCTTAGACTTGCAGCTAATGCTGAGGCGAGGAACAAAATTATTGACGATAACCAAGATGTATGGGGTGAATTAAAGGAATGGCTCCTCTCGATTTCTCATAACAAGTGCTGGTTCTCCGAGGCCAAGGATTGTTTCAGTCACTTCGACGTTGAGCATTACCGACCGAAGAAATCTGCAAAAGACGCGGATGGCACTGTACACGAAGGCTATTGGTCTCATGCCTTTAATTGGGAGAACCTTCGTATCTGTGGGAATGTTGGAAACAGAAAGAAAGGGACATTCTTTCCATTGAGGGCGGGTTCTAACCGAGTTCCGCCCGGTGGTGATTTACGCTTAGAGGATCCTTATTTGCTTGACCCTGCCGACGAAGACGACCCCAACTTGTTGTCGTTTGATTTTGAGGGACATGCAGTGCCGGCACCGGGAAGCAGCGAATGGGAAAAAGAACGGGTGGAGTATTCAGTTCAGAGGTGCAAACTGGACTTTCCCCCGCTCATGGATAAGCGAAAGACGATTTGGGCTGAGTGCTGGAGCCGAATTCAAGAATTCCTAAAAGAACTCCGTTTGTATGATGAGAGCGGCGGAACGAACCTGGTGGCCAGAACTCAATCGAAGGAGAAAGCTAATGCGATCAGGGAAATGATTCGTGAAGATCAAGAGCTTTCGGCTGTTGCAAGAGCATGCATAGTCGCAAGCGGTGATCCTCGCTTATTAGGGATTTTGCGAACGGCTTGATGAGAATGGAGGAGCGAATGGGCCAACTCACCTATCAAAAACCAGAGCGCATTTCGCTCAAAGAACATCCAGACTTTGATGAAAAATGGGTACAGGATCGAATCGCAGAAGATCCGACTATCTTGGGCTTAGGCGACGTTGTAATGAAAGACAGGGAACGCGGTCAACCCCGCGGCGGTAGACTCGATCTGCTTCTGCAAGACGTAGAAACCAGCCATCGCTACGAAGTCGAATTACAACTCGGGTCAACCGACGAGACGCACATCATACGGACCATTGAGTATTGGGATGTCGAAAAGAAGCGTTATCCCCAGTACGAACACAGCGCAGTTCTAATCGCGGAGGACATCACAAGCAGGTTCCTGAGCATTATCGAACTCTTTAATGGCGCATTGCCGCTCGTTGCAATCCAGCTCAACGCAGTTCGAATCGGCGATACTATTTCACTCGTATTCACTACCGTGCTCGATGAACGCACGTTGGGTCTTGTTGACGAAGATGAGGATGTAGCGGAGGTCACTGACAGGGCTTATTGGGAAGGCAGGGCCACCAAAGAAACGGTCCAATTGGCTGACAAGCTACTCGAAACAATCCGGACCTTTGAACCAAAGGCGAGCCTGAAATACAACAAGTTCTACATCGGACTGACGGTCGGAAATCGCGCTAATAATTTCGTCGA
>Ga0105247_10002282_pt1 | contig 13141 bp, 18 predicted proteins | sample KBSS24metaG_FD_81519 | JGI IMG/M metagenome (GOLD analysis project Ga0105247, IMG submission 81519) | Switchgrass rhizosphere microbial communities from Kellogg Biological Station, Michigan, USA - KBS S2-4 metaG | ecosystem: Host-associated > Plants > Roots > Rhizosphere > Soil | place...
CGCCGGCGCCTTGCGCGACGGCCGACGGCGCCGGCGACTACTCGAGCTCGAGCTCGAGTAGTCGCCGACGTTGCGCGAGCTCAGGCCGCACTGCGTACACCGCGCGTCGTTGCAGTAGTTACCGCAGCACGCGCAGCACGGCCCGAGCGGCTCGAGCGGTTCCACGATGACGGTGCGCGGGAAAACCCCGCGGTGCCGCATCGGAGGCCCGCGGCGGCCTGGGTGTCCGCCGTGCCTGCTCACCGGTGGGCCTTCTTCTTCGCCCGCTTCTTCCTCGGGTGTCCCTTCTTCGCCCGCTTCTTCTTCTTCGAGTGGCCTTTGTGCTTTCGCCGGTTCGCGGCGAGCATCTTCTTCGTGGCTGCGATCTGTTTCGGCGTGCGGTGTCCCTTGCGCTTCCGCTTCGCGTGGCCGGCCTTCTTCCGTTTCTTCTTCGGGTGGCCCTTCTTCGAGCGCTTGTTCGCCGCGAGCATCCGTTTCGTAGCGGCCTTCTGCTTCGCGGTGCGGGGCCCCTTGTGGCGCTTCCTCGAGCTCGAGCTCGAGCCGTGGCCCTCGATGAAATGCGCGAGCGCGGGGAAGCCGGCGTGCTCGAGCTCGCTCCCGGGACTCATCGGTGCCCCCGGTGCTTGAAGAAGGGAGACGTCAGGCCCGGGGCCTGGTCCACGAGGCTCGAGGACACCGCTCCGAGAGACTTGATTGCGAGCGCCGCTTTCGGGAATTGCCCGTGTAGCTCGTGGTACGCCTCGCCCGAGAGCTCGTTGAGCTCGTGCGCGATCGCGCCGTTGTGTGCCTTCCCGTGTCGCTTTCGTCGTTTCATGAGAACCGATCCCTTTCACTCCAGAGTAACAGGCCGATGAGCACCGCGCCGGCGGCGCCGCTCGAGCTCGAGCGCGGCCGCGGTAGCTCGAGGCCCTGAAATACGTTCTCGCGACGGAAGCGCGCGACGAGCTCGGCCAGCGCGGGCCCCATGCGGTCGGGTTGACAGTCGCGATCCCGGCAATAGCCGGTCGAGACCACGGCTCGAGCATAGGCGGTCGGGTTCCCGCTCTCGCCGGCGCGCAGCAACGGAGCGAACCCCGGGCGCTTGAGCAGCCGAACATAGCCTCGAGCGCCCTCGGAGTGGTTCGCGTAGGCGCGAAATGCGCTCGGGGCTTTGCCGTCGAGCATCTTCGCGTGGAGCTCGAGCGTGCGCGGTGACGCGTTCTCCGGCGGCGTCTCGAACCACGGCGGCCGCCAAATGTCCCCCTTCCATGCGAGCCGCTCCTCGCCTTTCACGAAACCGCCGGCGCTGATGTTCCCCCAGTTGAAGCGCCACATGGAACTCGTCGCCTTCGTCTCGAGCCACAAGTGAGCGAGGTTCAGCTCGGCCAGGGGGAGCGCCGGCTTCCGTCCCGTTTCGGCCTGGTAGGCCTCCACGAGCTCGCCGGCGGCCGCCGGCGCTGCGATCAGCGTCGGCGGCCCTCGCTCTGCCCAAGCGTACTCCACGCATTATCCCCTCGTCGGGACGAGCCTCGCGGCGACGTCGCCGGCGTGCTCGCGGCCGCGGCGCTGCGCGCGTCGTGCCTCGCGCATTTTCTCGCGCCGTGTCTCAACGGACGGCATGCCGTCCACTTCGAGATGCGGCACGATGTCTCGAGACTCGAGGAAGTGCAGGAAACGCGGCGCCCGCTGGTAGACGCGGAGGGCTTCCGCCGGCGTCCACTCATAGCCGCTCTCGTTCGGGCCTACTCGCCGGTTGAACGACTCGAGCCCTGGCCCGCACGCGCCGGCGTCGAGAAGCGCCTTCCGAGTGACGAAGACCCCCGTTCCGCCCTCGAGCGGCGCCGGCTGACGTCGGTTCCCCGGTAGTGGCGTCGTCCGTTCCTGGCGCGTCTTCTCGAGGTCGGAACGATGTGCGGCGCGCTCGAGCTCGAGCTCGGTCTCGTGCTCACTGCGTTGCCGCTCGAGCGCGTCTGTGATGGCGCCGGCGGTCCGCACGCGTTCGGTCTCGATGTCCTTCGCGTGCTTTTCCTCGAGCTCGGCACGCTGCGCGGCGAGCGCTCGCTCGACCGTTTCCTCGACGGTCGGTCCGGGAGCGGGCGCCGGGGCCGGCGTTGCCGCTTCGGCGGGCCTGTTGGCCTCTGTGGTCGCGCGTTCCTCGGTCTCGCGCCGCACGCGTTCCGCGTTTTCCACGATGAGCGCCGATGGGGTCGCAGCCGCGGGCGCCGCCGGCGTCGCCTTCCCGCTTTCCGAGAAGCGCGCCTGGTGCGCTGCGAGCGCCTCGGACTTGTCGCTGTGTTTCTTGTCGCCGTGTTTGTTACTCATCGTCGTTCCCTTTCCGCTCAGTCGCCGAAAACCTCGGCCACCGTCAACCGCAGCAGACACCTACTATGGACCGTGTCGCCGGGGCCCATCGTCCACACGAAATCGAGCTGGTTCGGACCAGGGACGACGGTATCGACGAAGGCATTCACGAGGCCCGCTCCTCGGAACGATTGTGTAAACCCCTCACCCGCGCCGAACGTCACGACGCCAGCGGAGTCAACATCGACCGGAAAGCGGTAGTAAATGCTCGTGGACTGCCGAGGCGCCGCGCCGAGCCCCATCACGGTGCCCGTTGCCATGAGCTCGCACGTGTACGACTTGCCAGGCTCGAGCGAGTACGGCACCGCGCCAGGGCCGAGCACGCCGCTCGTTTGCAGAACGACGGTCTCCCCGGGCGCTAGGCCCGGCGTCTCGCCGCGGAAAACGAACTGACGCGCTTGCGCATCGCCGACGACGGCGAACGCGCCGCCCGAGTGAGTGAACGCGCACCCGATGAAATTCGTTCCGCTGTTGCCAAGGGCGAGAGAGGAGCCCTCTGTCGAGAAGTTGTTGTTTCCAACCTGGCAAGCGTTGTCGGCCAGGAGCGTGTTGTTTGCTCCGATGACCGCGGCGCCGGCGGCCTGGCACGTGTTCGAGCCTCCGACCATCAGGCAGAAAACGCCCGGATTCGTCGCGGTGTTGTTCTGCCCGAACGATCGAGCTCCAGGAGCTAGTTGGTTCGTGCCGAAATCGGCATTTGCCCCGCTTCCGTTCGTCGTGAAGAGCGTTGCTCCGCCGGCGAACGTGCCGCCGGAGTTGACGAACGTCGTGGCGCTTTGCTCGTCGGCTCTGAACGACCCCGCGGGGCCTGTCCACGTCTTGCCGCCCATGCCGAAAAACGAGCACGCCACCAGCCCGCGGAACGCGCCGACGTTCTGCACGACGATGTCCGTGCCTATGATTTCCGTTCCCACGATGGAGTCGACAGAGTCGATGTCGAGCCCGGTGTTAACGATGCCGCCGCCCTCCATGCTCAGGACGGCGTTTTTTCCGCTCGCGCCCTGCGTGAAAAGCGATCCGTTCAACACCAGCGGGAATGTTACCGGCGTCGTGCCATCGGCCGCGACGTACCCGGTCGCGTCGATTTGTCCGCAGTCGTTGATCGGAGAGTCGGAAGTGTGGAAATACTCGAATGGCGTCGGGTCCGTGCCGGCCTGCGAGCTTTGCACCGTGACGGTCCCCATCGACGCGTTGTGAACAGTCAGCACAACCGGATCGTGCCCTAGCGAGGAGTCGGCGCACTGCACGCCGACGTTTCCGACCGAGGCCCGCTCGTCCATGCCAATGATTGTGATCGAGCGGTCCTGTCCGCCCTGGGTGTTCGCGAAACCCGTTGAGCTACCGACGAGAAAAATCGTGATCGTCGCCCCCGTGGGCACCGTGCCGCCCACCGCGAGCAGGCATTGCGAGATGCGCTCGAACGGAGCCTCGTCTGTGCCGTCCGGCGTCGCCGGCGGCGTGTCTAGCTGCGCAACCCAATAGGCGTATTGGAGCGGCAGATTCGGCGCCGGCGGCGGTCCTCCCCCGGGAATTGCGCCCCAGGCCATCGAGTCACTCCAGCCACACGACGAGCTGTCTCGCCGTGCCTGTGAACGTGACCGTTGCCGGGCCCACGAGGCCCTCACACGTCTCTCGCCGGAGGAAGAAGGGCTCGGCGGCCGCGATGGGGATCGACGGGAGGGCCTCCGTCGAGACCGCGTCCCGCGGCACTGTGATCTGGCACGAGCTCGCGCCGGCGCCGCCTACCGCGGACACTTCTTTCACGAGCGCGCCGACCGGCACGTTGACGACGGCCGTAATCGCGTAGGACCAGCCTTTCGAGCCCGGCTGTCCGAGCTCCTGGTCGTCAGGTGGTGCAAATTGCGAGTCCGAGGCGAGGAGCCCGGCTCGGATCCCCGTGTTCGCGCCCGGCGGCGGGTAGGCAATGGCGTCCCACGAGCTCGCGCCCGGAAGGGTCGCCGTTGCGATGACTCGAGCGGCACCGCGAAACGGCTTGGTGAGCGTCACACGGCGCGCGATCACCATGCCCCACGGCATGCGAGCCTGGAGCTCGAAAACCCACCCACCGGTCCCCTGGGGGGCCGGCTGCGAGACGACGAGCGCGCACGACTGCCCGAGCCCCTCGCACGGGATCGTGGTCGCCCGTCCGCGGAGGCAGTCCTTTAGCACTATCCCTCGGGCTTCTCGTTCGCGGTCGTGTTGATGATGGGTTGCGGAAACGCCTTCGGAATGACCGGCGTCAGCGGCCAGAACATGAAAACGATGTCCGGGGGCACGTCTCCGACGACTCCGAAGACGCTCACCGCGTTCGGATCGTAGTTGTTGAAGATGAACGCCTTGGAAGCGCTCCGGAGCAGTGGATCCCCGTACTGCCGGCCGCCGTTGTTCGTCACTGTGATCGGGAGAGTCGCGCCGACTGCGAGCGCGATTTGCGGCGCGGCCGCCTGTCCGATCACGACCTGCACCGGGTTTGTCCCGACGGCGCCGAAGAAAGGCACGCCTCCGAACGTGGCCGCGAAATAGAGCCCGAGTGCCGTCTCGAGCGCCGTGGCACATTGCGCGGCCGTGTCGCCGTTCACGATGACGACGGCGATATTTCCAGGCGCTGCGGTCGTCTCAGTGAACTCGAAAACGGCCGTGACATTGCCGGCGAGTTGCAGCGTTACGAGCGCGCCCACCATCGCGTGGGCCGTGTTCGCGGCGAGCGTCACGAAGTAGAGCCGCACGCCCATGCTCAGGCCTGCCCCCGGAATGGACCAGTTCGTCTCCGGAGGCGGCGCGAACGGCGGGGCCGCTCCGTTGCTTCGCGACGCCCAGAACTGAAACCCCGGGATGTGTGGCATTCCCTGAAAGCCGATGAGCTGACCCATGGTTAGCGGCCCTTCCTTCGAGGCGTCGTGCCCTCCTGGAGCTCGTACATGACGCCCATCGAGATTTGGACGTTGCTCCAGCCGAGCGCCGTCCGCACGGATGAGGGAACGGTCCATCGGTAAGCGAACGCGATGTTCGAAAGCTGCTCGTTCCGACCGATGTCCTGGTCGAGAAGCCGGTTCGCGATGACGGCCGAGACGCTCGCGAGCGGCGCGAACTGCGGCCGCTCCTGTCCGCCGCTCACCGGACTGTTTGCCGCCGTCCGAAGCTCCTTCGCGCCGCGGTCGAGCGTGATTTGAACGTCGAAGGCCTCGATCGGGGGTAGCACCTTCGAGCCTGGAGTAGGCGAGTCAGGGCTCGCCTCGAGCGCCAGAATGAGCGGGAGGAGGCCCACGATGGTCACAGGGCAGCCGAAATCGTCGATCGTGTCGATGTCGCTCTGGTCCTCCGACGTGTCGAGCTGCACCCGGCTGGTCCACGTGTATTTGGCGACCGGCGACATGCGCGCGACGTAGTTCCGTCGCCGGTCTTCGCGAACGTAGCGCTCGAGCTCCTCGAGCTCCTCGGGCGCGACGGCCCGCGCGGGGTTCTCGCGAACCCGCGCGAGGTACCGCAGGACCCCCGACTCTAGTTCGATGCCCATGGATCAGGAGCCTCTCAGGCGTTCGCGGAGGGGTAGTAGAAGCCGTGGCCGACGAGAATCACCTGATAGTCGAGGTGAACCCTCGCGAGGGTCCCGAAGACGTCGCCGGCGGCGACGAGTGCCTGGGGCCACGAGACGACCGTCCAGATGTCTTCCACGAGTGAACACTCGAGGTTGAACCGGGTGTCGAACTCGGAGCTCGGGCGGCGCCACATGAGGCCCGGATCGAGCTTGAGCGCGTTCGTCGTGCTCGGTGCGCCAAGTGCCTTCAGGTAGCTCTCGCTTCCGGCGGGCCCCATGCGGCGCGCGAGCGAAATGTCATCGCTCGCACGGTTGTCCCACACTTCGCGGATGCGAAGGCGTTTCGACACAGCTCGCCCGAGCTGGTCTTGAAGGAGAAGCGGGCTGTCGATTTCGGGCGGCATGATGTGCGAACCCGGGTCGTCCAGATACGCCGTACCGGTCGTGATCACCTGGGTGAAATCGCTGGGCAGGCCGATCGCCGCGTAGTCCGCGCCGGTGGCGAACTCGAGCCGGAGGCTCTTCACCGAGAAGCCGATACCGCGCACGGCGAAATCTTCGTCGTTCGTCTCGTAGGCGCGAAGCACGTTGGTGTCGCTGATGTCCGCGACGCGAGAGCCCGTGCCGTTTGCCGTGAACGTGTTTGCGACGTTCATTTGGTCGCCGACCTTGTACGCGAAGAGCTGCGCAAGCTGCGTCGGCGCGGCGTGGAGCACGAAACGGGGAAACTGGCCCGCGACGTTGACGGCGCCGGCGAGTGCCGAGCCGCCTGCCGTCTGCGAGGTCGCGTCCACGTTGAAGATGACCGAACCCGTCGAGTAGTACTCGCGTTCGGCGCAGTGGTACCGCTTGCCGGCGGCCTCATACTCTTCTTTGAAGCGCGCGAAGGCGTCGCCCATCATCAGGTTTTCAGCGGGTGCGTTCATTGTCGTTTTTCCTCGTGTCGTGAGTCAGAAAGTGGTTTCGAGCTCGCTTCCCCCCCCCCGGGAGCGAGCGTCAGCTAGTTGAAGAGACCGACGTCCTGGCGGAGGCCCGTGTCGTCGCCTTGCGCGTTCGGCGCGGGAGCGTTCGCGGGCGCCGGCGCGGCGGCGGCGCCGTCCTTCTTCTCCACGAAATTCCAGTTGTGGATCGGCGAGGTGTCGCGCTTTCCGTTCTGGAATTGCGCCATTTTGTACTTCATCGCGCCGGCGTATCCGGCGGCACCGGCGAGGGCTTTCGCGGTCGCCTCTTTCTTCCGCATGAGCACGGCGGCGCCGAGCATCGCGGCGGGGCCCGCATACCAGTTCTCTTTGACGTAGTCGGAATGCTCCTCGAGCATTTCCTCGCCGTACTGCGCCGCGACGCCGTAGAGCGTCGCTCGCTTCGCCAGGAAGCCGGCAACGGCCAGCATCCCCTTGCCGAGAGCCTTCGCGCCTGCCCGTGCCTTGCCGTGTTTCTTGGCCATCGTTCGTGTCGTCCTTTCAAGCCGCGGCGCGCTCGCGCCGCCCTTCCGTTTCCTTCGAGAACAAATAGAGGAGCCCGAGCGCCACCACGACGCCGAACCCGCCGCCCGCGGCCGCGCCTGCCTTCTTCACGCCGGCGCCGACGTCCGTTATCGCGCCGGCGGCCGCGTGGCTCACCGCTGCGAGGTCCGGAACGCTTTTCAGTGGCGCGTCTGGCGTCTTCGCGAGCTCGGCAATCGACGCTTTCAACGTGTCGAGGTATTTGACCTGCTCGGCCTCCCACGGGAGCGTTTGCCCGGCGGCGCGCTCGGCCTGTAGGTGAGCGTCCACGACGCTCGTAGCCTCTGCGAGCGCCGCGGCGTGTTTCTGCACGCGCTCGTCGCTCGCTATCTTCGTCGCCTCGATTTCGTTTCGCTGACTCAGCCAAAGCGTCAGCACGCCGGCGAGTGCCGTCGTTGCCGACACGACGGCCACGACGGCGACCCACGGGAAAATCCCCGTGTCGGGATAGGGACCCGAGGGCGTTGCGCCGTCCTCGGTCTCGACCTTCACCCGAGCCGTCAGATTCATCCTCCCCGATGCGACGTCTCGCTGAGAGACGCCGAGCAGGTAGACGACGCCCCACACGAGCGCGCGTTGCCAGTCCTGCGAATCGGTCGACGCCGCTCGCGTTCCGGTCCGTATCATCAGCGCGTTGTTTTCGACGACGGGCGGCGCCGGCGACATGGCGGCGCTTGCCATGAGGGCGTAGATGACGAGCGCGCGTTGGTCCTGGACGGAGTCATCGTCGCGCGTCCATCGCATCTGAACGGCTCGCGCGTAGGCGGCCGACGTAGCAGCCTGAAGGCCTCGCGTGTCCGTGTGGATCCACGTGATGCCCCCGGGCGTGCTTGTCGTCGCTTCGGCCATGGATCAACCGGCCCCGAGTGCCGCGAGTAGGAGCCCGATGGGCACGACGAGGTCGGCCTTCTTCTTCGCCGGCGCGCGTGTGGCGGCGTTTTGCAGCACGCCGCGCACCGAGAGCTGAACGGGATTGCTCGAGCTCACCGTTCCGCCGTCCGCTTCGGTGAGCGCCATCAGCGCCTTGACCGCGTCGCCGTCCGGGAGTCCGTCCGCCTCGAGCGCCGGCGAGTTGCGTTTCGAGTTCCACCAGCGCTCGAAGCCGAGGAACGCGGCCGTTGTGCGGTCCGTCCACACGCCGGCGAAGTCTTCTGGCCTTCCGCCGAAAGGAGTGTCCTGGATCGAATACGTCGCGTCCGGATGGTTCCGGTAGAACGACGCGAGCATGATTTGCACCGTCGCGATCTGCTCGGCCGAGCCAGTGACGACGGGGCCCGAGCTCGACGCCGCGGCCGCGGGAGGCGGCTCGACCTTCGAGATCGGCTGGTCGCCTCCTGTGAGCACCGAGGGCGGCGGCGTCCCGAGCCCGTCGTCGTGCGGTGCCACGGCGACCGGGGAGGGCTTGATCGGAATGACGTCGGCGAGCGGCGGCGCCGGCACTTGCTGATTTCCGGCCTGCACCACTTCGGGCGGCGCCTGCGGTTTCTGCCACTGGAGCGGCAAGCGCAACGTCTTGCCCGCGTACAGCGCGATCCCATACTTCGGATCGGCGAGCGTCGGGTTTGTCACGAGGAGCTCGCGCCAACGGTTCTTGTCCCCCGTGATGCGCAACGCGACCGTCTCGCCCGTGTCGCCCGTACGGATCGGATAGAGCGAACTCGGGTACCCCATGGGGTAGTCGCTGACGAATGGCGGGCCGCCGCTCGAGGTCGGCTGAGTGGAGGTCGCTGACGACGGCGACGGCGGCACCGCAGAAACGGGAACGATGGCACTCGGGAACCACGCGGGCGGTAGCTGGACGATCGTGCCCTTCGTCCATTGCGGGATGTTGCCGTTTGCCTGGAGCTTGAAGCTCGGGTTTACGGCGAGGATTTCCTTCCATCGGTTCGACGAACCGACGACGGTCTGAGCAACCTTCGCGGGCCAATCGCCGTTACCTTGGATCTTCCACGTGGTGCCCTCGAGCTCGCCCGTGTTGCGAGCGACGTGGCCGAGGAGCTCGTGGGCGACGATTGCGCGCTTGATGCCGACGTCGCCGCGGTCGTAGAGGCCTTGCAGCGTCGCCCGGCTGATTCCGATCGGCGGAATTTTCATCACTTCGATGGCGCCGGTCTCGTTGCTCGGCCACATGGCGAGGTCTTCGCACTCCACGCCGTGACGGCGTGCACATTGGTCGAACGTCTCGTATTCGCCGACGTCGCGATGGTCGAGCGTGCGCGGCGCTCCGAACCGAGTGAGGAAGGCGGCCATCGTCGCCTTGGCGTCGCGCGAGTCGCCGGCGAGCTTCCGTGCGACGGCCGCGGCCGGCACGCTGCGCAGCGCCGGCGAGTGAATCATCGCGCCGGCGATTCGGTTCGACGCGGCGTTCAGATGGGGAAACGCTCGCGTGGGCGTAGGCACCGGGATGCGGATCGGAAATTTGCGAACGAACGTGCGCCCGGGAGCTCCACGCCCGGCCGCGGACACGGCTCGATAGAGCGAGTTCGGCACGAGGCCTCGAGCGTGCGCAGCGAGCGCCGTATTGAACGCGTTACGGGCCGTGGCCGAGAGCTGAGAAGCGAGACGAGCTCGAGCCTCCTGGGGGCCCTTCGTCGCAATCATCACGGCCGCGTCGAAAGCGCCCTTCGCGACGTCGCCGCCCGGAAGCTGCGCGCGGAGCTCGCGAAGACCGAGCGCGCCGAGGTTCTGGTGCTTGATGGCGCCGATCGCAATATCCATCGCGATTTGAGCCGGACCGGGGAGCGCACCGCGCGCCGCCGCTAGTCCGATGTCCCTCAGATTTTCTCCGCGCCCGAACGCGGCCGCGCTTGCCATGCCGGCGCTGACGCCCTGGCCAAGCCCCGGGATGAACGCGATTCCCGTCTGCGCAATCTTGAACAGCGGGTTATTTGTGATCGAGCCCGTCGCGCGTTGCAGCTCGCGGCCGCCGCTCTCGATGCTCCGGACGACGTTGCGCCCGTGCGCGATGTCGCTGGTCACGTGCGCCGCGGCCCTGATAGGCGCGGCGACGACGTGGATCGGAGCGGCGAGAGCGTGACCTACACTCTTGACGAGCGAGGAGCCAAACCACCCCGTGTCTTCCTCCCCGTAGGACTCGTCCGCACCGGTAACGTCCCGCGCCTCGACGTAGTCGAATGCTTCCACCCTCCAACGCTCGCTCCATGGACGAGCGGCAGGAAGGGGCGCTCAGGCCTGAACGCCCCTAGCTGCAGGCCCCCGCGAAAGCCTCCTTGCAGCCGCACGTGTTGTTGCTCTTGCAGCACGGCACGAACGACGGAGTGGTGCACACGGGGCAGTACGAGGCTTTGCAGGTACCGGCGTCCGGAAAAACTACAGAGGCGCCACCGGTACCCGTGCGGCCGCCGCTCGAGCTCGAGCCGCCCGTCGACGTCGTGCCGCCGCTCGAGCTCGAGCCTCCCGTCGATGTCGTGCCGCCGCTCGAGCTCGAGCCGCCCGTCGAGGTCCTCGCGCCGCCGCTCGAGCTCGAGCCTCCCGCTGGGTCCACCACGGACCCACCACCGGTGCTAGCGCCGCCCGTCGAGGTCCTCGTTCCCCCGCTCGAGCTCGAGCCGCCCGTCGAGGTCCTCGCGCCGCCGGCGCCCGTCGAGGTCCTCGCGCCGCCCGTTCCCCCGCTCGAACTCGCCCCGCCGGCGCCGGCGTCGTCCGTGCTCGAGCTCCTGGAGCTCGAGAAGTCTCCGCCACTGCACGACAGAGCCGCCAAAGCCAACCAGGGCGCGTACTTCATGAGTGAGACTCCTTGCCGTTCGGTTCGTAGCGTCGCATTTGCACGTGGTCTCCAACCCACTCGAGCACGACGCGCCGCCCGCGCTGGGCCGTGACCCAGTCGTACGCGCTGCGCGCGACGGCCGCGTGAGCTTGCGTTTGCAGTGCGGACATCCACGCACCGAACACACTCTCGCCTCGCGCGTGCGCTGATACCGCCGCGTGCATCGTCGGCGCCGCCGCGTCTCGTAGGAATGTCCGCACCGCTTCGGTGCCGACGTTCTTCTTCCTCTTCCTGCTAGCCATCGTTCCTCAATCGACCCGTCACGGAAAGTAGACGAACGGCTTCTTCCCATCCGTCTGGATGTTGAACCGAGCGCAGACGTACACCAGCACGCGCTCTCGCGCCGCGTGGTCGAGCGGCGTCAGCGCTTCGACGATCACCTTGAGCGCGTGGAGCTCCTCGCGCCAGCGTGCGTCCTCGTGTCGTTCTTTCTTCGCCGTGCTTGGCATCGTTCCTCAATCGACCGGTTGCGGAGCACCCGATCCGGGTGCCCCTTTCCGAGGGGTTAGCCCCCCTCTGGCAGTGTACCCTTTTTGGAACGCTCGCCCCAGGCCTTCTCGAGCATGGAGCACACTGCGTCGTACGTTGCGTAAGGCTTCGTGAGTTCCACGAGCTCGCGAAGGTGCGCTCCCATTTCCGAGAGCGGCAGCGGAATCCCGAGCTCGTCTTCACTGAGCATCCAAAGCCATGCGAGCGCGAAGGACAACGAGCGCGGCTCCCACCCGAACCGATCGGCGACGGTCAGGACGTCGCGACACTTTCGGATCGCTGCGAGGCCGGCTTCGTACGCAACGAGCGCTTCGTCGCCTCCCGGGGGGATTCTTCTTTCAAGGTTCATCAGACTCTTTCCTTTCCTACGGCTGCCCGCATTTTCTCACCGAGCTCGAATCCGCCCGCGAAGAGCTCGCAGAGTGTTTCCAGGTGGAGCGAGAGCTCGACCGGTTGGCCCCGTGAGTCCGGCACCGGCTCGAAGCCGTATTTGTATCCGAGAAGGATCATCACGACGGCGGGCGGCACGCCGGTTTTACCGAGCGTCTCGTCGATGGATCTAAGCGCAGCGAGGAGCTCGGGCCCGCTGTAGAGCTTCCTGACTTCGTCGAACGCGTTCACGGCTTGCCTTTCAATGCGCGGTGCAGCGTCGTCGCCGGCACGAGGAGACGCTTTGCAGCGAACCGCAGCGAGCGACCCTCTTTAATCATCATGGTGCGAGCCGCGGCGAGCTCGCGCGGGTGGATCCTTCGCGCCGGCCGCCCGAGCTTGACGCCTCGAGCTCGAGCGCGGTCAAGACCTGCCCTCGTTCGCTCGACAAGCCTCGAGCGTTCCTGTTCGGCGACCCAGGAGAAGATTGAAATCAGGAGGTCGCGCACCGGGCCGCCGGTGTCGAGCCACGTCTCGCGCACGCTGACGACCTGCACGCCGATCCGGTCGAGCTCGAGCAACGCGGCCACGTTGTCACGCATCGACCGACCGAAGCGGTCGAGAGCCCAGACCACGAGCACCGAGAACTCGCCGCGGCGCGCCGCCTCGAGCATCGCCTCGAACGACGGCCTCGAGCGGGCGGCGCTCGCCGTCTCGACGTACTCGGTCACGAGCTCGAGCCCGCGGGCCCGGACGATTCGCACGACGTCCGGGCGTTGGTTCTCGGTCGACTGCCCCCCCGTCGAGACGCGGAGGTAGATGGCTGCGAGGCGGCGTTTCGACGGGGGGGGGCGCGGGTCCCCCCCCCGCCGGCGTCGGATCGACGCCCTAGAGGGCGATTGCGACGCCGCGCGGGGGGGTTTCTTCACGGTCGGCCGTCCTGTTCTGGCTCGGCCGGACTAGGTGCGGGCTTTGCCCCCCACCCGGCCACCTTCTCGCGGGCGAGCTCGAGCACGCGCTCGAGCACGCGAGGGGCGTCGTCTCCCCAGTGCCGCACGACCACTCGAGCGATGGCTTCCGCGTCGCGCTCGCGTGCGTTCGGGTCGTGCGGATCCAGGC
>Ga0105247_10002286_pt1 | contig 13130 bp, 23 predicted proteins | sample KBSS24metaG_FD_81519 | JGI IMG/M metagenome (GOLD analysis project Ga0105247, IMG submission 81519) | Switchgrass rhizosphere microbial communities from Kellogg Biological Station, Michigan, USA - KBS S2-4 metaG | ecosystem: Host-associated > Plants > Roots > Rhizosphere > Soil | place...
ACGCTCGGGAACGGCCACGGTGGGACGGGCGGTGCGGCAGGCGCAACCGGGCCTCCTGGACCCGACGGCGCACCGGGAGCCGACGCCACACCACTCACCGGCGACGTCACGACTTCCGGTCATGCCGCCACGGTCGAGCGCCTGCGGAGTCTGCCGATCACCACGGCAGCGCCGACGGTGGGCGAGTTCCTGATGTGGGATGGCAGTCTGCTGGTGTGGCGGCCGGCGACGGTGACGACGCCCGACGCTGGTGTGACGGAGGGCGGGACGCTGGTTGTCGATGGCGGCGTCTACGTCATCGAGACATAACGAAGGAAACGAGCATGACCGTAGAACACGCCGACTTGACCTCCATTCATCCGGCAGCATACGTCGCAGCGACGGACCCGGGAGCGGTCGGCGCACAGAAGCTGTGGATTGATACCAGCCTGACGCAGCCGACGGTCAAGCTCCGCAACGCCGGCAACACCGCCTGGACTGACCTGGCGACCGGGCCGGCTGGCGCGGATGGCGATCCCGGCGTCCCTGGCCTGGTGTGGCGTGGCCCCTGGAGTGTGCTGACCGACTATGAGGTCGGCGATGCGGTCTACGACAACGCCACCACGAGCAGCTACATCTGCATCCTGGATGACACCACCCACGACCCGCCCGATCTGCCGCACTGGTCTTTGCTGGCGGCGGGCACCGTCGGACAGGACGGCTCGCCGGGCATGATCTGGCGCGGAGCCTGGGACAGTGCGGTGCCATACGCCGTGGGTGATGCGGTCGAGTCAGCCGGCAGTGCCTACATCTGCGTCACCGCGAACACGAATGTCCTGCCACCGGGAGCCGGAGAGTGGGAGCTGCTGGCGGCAAAGGGCGCAACGGGAGCAGCCGGGGCGACCGGGGCTACCGGCGCGACAGGAGCCGCTGGCGCTACCGGAGCGACAGGAGCAGACGGAGCAGACGGCGCAGACGGCGACCCGGGACTGCTCTGGCGTGGCCCGTGGAGTGGGGGGTCGAGCTACGATGTCGGAGAGGCCGTTGAGTCTGCTGGGAGTTCCTGGATCGCGCTCACCGCCAGCACCAACGTGCTGCCGGTCGCCGGAGCCTATTGGCAACTCCTGGCAGCCAGAGGCGCGGACGGCGCGAGTACGGGAACACCCATCCTCGCGCCGGGCGATCTGGTCGTCGGTGTGCCTGGCACGCGCACCGACTTCGCACTGGCGTCGGCGGGCTCATCTGCGACGGCAAGCCTGGGCGCGTCTCCCGGCAACGCGATCGACGGAGACATCACGACGGCGTGGGGACCGGGCACCGTTGGCACGAGCGAATGGCTGACGATCGATCTTGGCGTCGCACGCGCCATCGAAGCCTTTGAAATCTTCTGGCTTGCACCACCAAACCAGGCGCAAGCCTACACGATCTCGTCATCGCCCGACAACAGTACCTGGACGGTACGGCACACGGTCGCGAGCAATCCGCTGGGTGGCGATAGTGGGATCGTTGTGCTCTCCAGCGGCAGCATCACTGCACGCTATTGGCGCATGACCATTACGACCGGCGGGGTCAGTGGCAACTGGCCCGCGCTCACAGGAGTCCGGCTGCTCGGCGCATCCACTGGGGGGACGGCGGCGGGACGGCTCGGCATCGCGCCGCCGAATTACCAACTGAGCGTGGCCGGTGGGACACCGGTTTGGGTCCCGCCGCTGACCTATCCGAAGTTCTCGGTCCATAAGAACGGCACCAATCAGGCGCATGGCGGTGGAGGCTATGTCAAGGTGACGTGGCCGACCGAGCTGTACGACTCCAACGCCAACTTTGGAAGTGATCGTTTCACCCCGACCGTGGCGGGCTACTACAGCGTGGCGGTTGGCGTCACCGTGACCGGCGTGACGCCGGGCGCTGAGATCGCCCTGGTGCTGTACAAGAACGGCGCGGCTTATCAAAACATGATCGACAGCCTTGCGCCCTATGCCACCCATGCTGCGACGGGCAGCGCCCAGGTCTTCCTCAACGGATCGACCGATTACATCGAAGTCTATTGTTATTCCGCCAATGCCGTCAGCATCTACGGCGTGGCGCAGAATACATGGTTTGCCGGGGCGCTTTTGCCCTAACGGGAGGTTCATGTCATGCCTGATTTAATCTTCAATTCATTCCGCAGGGACGTAGCGAACGGCTCGATTGACCTCGACACCGACACGATCAACTGTATGCTCACTACCTCGGCCTACACGCCCAGCGCGGCCCACAGCAAGCGGTCGGACATCACCAACGAGGTGACCGGCACAGGTTACACCGCCGGCGGCAAGGCGCTGACCGGCAAGAGCATGGCCGTCGTCGGAGCGACTGCCGTGTGGGATGCCGACGACATTGTGTGGACGGGAGCGACCATCACGGCGCGGTATGCGGTGTTCTATAAGAGTCGTGGGGGTGCGTCGAGCGCTGACGAGCTGATCATGGCCGCAGATCTTGGATCGAACATCACCTCGACCAATGGCACCTTTACGGTTGCCACGCCGAGCGGCCTGCTGGTGGCGTCGTGAGCGACCTTCAGCAGTTCTCGATCGCTGCGCTCACGAACGCAACAATCACCGTGCCGCGTTTCAAGGTCGAGTGCCAGATCACCGACAGCATGACCGGCGCGGTGCTGTTTGACTTCACCGGAGCCAACGGCATCACGTTCCCGGTCGACCTATTGACGCTCTACCCAACCGCAGCGGAGCGGCTGGACTTTGCGCGCCTGATCGCCAACGAAATGATCCGCAAGAAGGCAGGACTGTAGCATGGCGACGCGCTACGTGAGAAAAACGGGGAGTGATGGCAACGGCGGCACGTCGCCGTCCGATGCCTGGCTGACCATCGGCAAAGCGCTCGGCGCATCGGGCCTTGCCAGTGGCGATCAACTCTGGGTGGGAGCCGGAACCTATCGCGAGACGGTCGCCGTCGCCATGACCTCGGCCACGGCAGAAACGAAGATCACCGGAGACGTGGACGGCGCGATGACGGGTGACGCGGGCGAGGTCATCTGGACGGCGTACACCACCAACGACACCACCACACCGTCAGCGACCATCCTTCTCAACTTAGCTGGCCGTGATTTTCTTACGTTCGAGAAGCTGACGATGATCGGCGCTCCTGGGAATGTTACGATCAACGGCTCAACAACAACGAATGCAACAAATATCACGTTTACTGACTGTACGATCATCACCTCAACGCAAAACACGAGCGCGCTCGTGACCTATACGGGACTCGCCAACGTCCAGGCCAACTGGCTGTTCAACCGCTGTTGCTTCCTCACGCAGGTCGGCAACGCCGTCACGATCATACTCCCAACGAGCGCGAGCGCGGATTATGACGCAAACATTGTGTTCCGGAGTTGCTTCTTCCTCCTTCTCAGCGGCACCGCGATCAGCGTTGCGACGTCGGGGGCGGCGGCCTTCAAGCCGGGCGGCGTTGTGGCGCTCAACTGTACCTCCCACGCCGCGAACTTTATGGTCGCTACGACCGGCAACGTTGCAACGTCGATCCCCTGCCAGGTGAAGAACTGCCTGATCCTGAGCGGCTCTAGTGTCGCGCTCTCTGCCAACTCGACCGGGCAAATCGTTGAGGACTATAATCGCATCCAGGGGGCATCGGCGCGCTCAAACGTTGCCGTCGGAACCCACTCGATCTCCGATACCAGCATCGCGCCCTTGTACGAACTGGGCCAGGCGCTCATGGTCGGTCGCAGCCCGCGCCCCTTCCTCTCCCCGATGGCAGGCAGCCCGTTGCTCGGTTTCGGCAACGACAGCTCCCCGACACCGCCAACGGTCGATCTCCTGAACCGTCCCAGGCCGGCAGGCGGCGGCTCGCTGCTCCCGGCGGTCGGTGCGTTTGAACGCCACGACACGGCAATCCGCGAGGTGACGACCGTCAGGACGGGAACGACGGCGCTGGTCATTGTCGGCCCTGGCGACCACCAGTTCGACGTTGCCGTGGATGCGGTGAGCACCGTGATCGCCTGCTGGATGCGGTTCGATACTAACCACGGGACGACGACGAGGCCGCAGGTGGTCATCACCAACGGCACGGAGTGCGGTGTGGCAGACCAGACCATCACGGCGACAGGCGCGGTCGATACCTGGGTCCAGGTCAGCGCGACGATTGTTCCGACCAGTGCCGGCGTCGTGACGGTGCGCGTCGTGGCGCGTCCAACGGCGGCGACGGGCAAGCTCTTTGTCGATGACGTAACGGTGGTGTGATGCCTGCCGCACCCAACAACGTCGGATCGTATACACGCAGGGGCGAGCCGTTCCGGGCGCTCTCAGGCGCGGACGTGCTGGCGGTTGGGACGTACACCAGGCGTGGTGAGCCCTTCGCCGCGCTCATCCCACCGTCCGCCGTTAGCGCCTCGGTCACCATCGCAGCCCAGGCCCTGACCTGGACGCAGCAGCCCGTCAGCGCGACCGGCGACGCGAGCGCGACCGTCGCACCCCAACCGCTGGCCTGGACCGTCCAATCGTTGACGGCGACGGGCGACGCAACGGCCTCTGTGTCTGCACAGGCGCTCGCGTGGAGCACGCAACCGCTGGCACCGACCGCAGATGCCACAGTCCCGCTTGCTGTGCTGGAGATCGCCTGGCAGAGTCAGGCGCTCGCTGCGACCGGAGACGCGACCGCGCCGATCGATGCGCAGTTGCTGGTGTGGGCAGCACAATCGGTCGGCGTCAGCGCCGATGCTGCGGTTGCCATCGACCCGCACGGTCTGACCTGGGCGACGGTGGTGCTTCCTGCCGCTGGCGACGCAGAAGCACTGATCGCTGCGCAGACGCTGACCTGGACGGTGCTGGCGCTGCTGGCAACCGGCACCACGCCGGAGCCGGCCACGGGCATTGTCGAGATCATCCTGGCCGCACGCAGCCGGGAGCTGAGACTGTCCAATCGCAGCCGGGAACTGACCCTGGCACGCCGCACGACCGAAGTTATCCTACAGGAGCGCGACTGAAATGGTACGACGCGAAGCAACGAACAGCCCGCTCCCGCAAGGTGTCGACGAGCGGATCAGCTACTGGTTCACCACGGCACCGTGGGGCGGCACGCCGACGAACGCTTCGGTCAAGGTCTACGACGTGGGCGGCGGCTATGGGGAAAAGGTCGACGTAACAACCGCCGTGCTGCCGGACCACGCGGCGACGATTGAGGGCGATGTGATCACGCTCGGCCTGTTGCGCAACCTGGTCCTCGGCACACGCTACCGCGTCGAGGTCCAGTTCTCCATCGACGGCAACCTTGAAGAAACGTGGTTCATCGTCCAGGCAGAAGAGTAGGCGCCTCGTCAGGGAAACGCGACGAGTACGATCAGCACGGCCAGTGCGACCGCCCATACCTGCGGATGGATCGTCTTCCACCACTGCCCCTCGTCAGGCTGTGGCAGCGGGCGACGGGCCACAGCGCGACCGTGTGGCGTGGCGTGTGGCGTCGTCTGTGGCGTGGTGTCTAACTCACCCTCGTCATAATCCCCCACGGCCTCTGTGTCGTTCAGAGGCACGTCCTGGGGCATTTCTGTGACTGCCTGTGGCATCGGTTCTGGGCGTGGATAGCCGCCTGGGGGATCGACATAGGCCAGGTCATCGACGACCGGGGCAACCTCGGCGGCATGGACCCAGCGCCGGACCGTCTCGTCTGACACACCGAGGGCGCGACCGACTCGGGCATATGCTCCTCTGGTCCCGTCCTCCTGGCAGCTCCGATGATAGGCGGCGACGGCGACGGCGGGGGTCGGCTTTGCTACACTGGTCATGGTCGTTGTTTCCTTTCAAAACAATGGCCGCTTGCCCGGTCGTTCTCTGGCGACCGGGCCTTGTGTGTCAGGGCGTCCGGTAATCCACAGCATCCCCCAACGCTCGCAGGCCACAGGTACACTCTGCGCCGGGGCTGAGGTGGACATCGCACATGCGCCCGTGCTCGCAATAGTCCCACAGGTCGTCCACGAGCGCACGGAGGCGCACGACCTCATCCGTCACGCGGACATTCCAGGCGGCCAGGGCAGCGGCCTCAGTGTCGTGAACGGGACCGAGGGCCACGCAGTTGTCACACCGGCCCACCCATTCGTTGGGGTGGACCGAGGCGAGATAGATCCGGGGTCGCTCATCGCCACAGAAGGGGCAGGGCTGCATCCGGGCGTCATCAGGCTGCATCGTTGGGCCTCCGTAAATCCACAGCAATAATCGACGTGTCACGCAGCCCGACGAACAGGGACGCTATATGCTCCGCCCGCCAGCACCTCGCCCGCCATTCCTCGACCTCGTGGGCCAAGCCGATGTTGGCAGCGGTGAGACGGGCGATCTCCTCCGGCTGATGGAGGCGGTGCCAGGCTTTCAGGGCGCAGGCACCGAGGGTTGCGCCGGCCAGGGTTGCGCCGGCTAACAGGGCAAGCAAGGTTAGGGTGCTCATAGCGGGGTATCCTCGTACTCGGCAACCTCGACCGTGATCGGCGTGCCGTTGACATCCTTGTAGCCCATGCGCTCGATGATTTTCAGCGTGACCTCGGCCTCCTCCCGCGACTCGCACGGGACGAACCGTGGTCCACCTGCCTGCCCGTAAATGATCAGCATCACACCTTTTGTTTTCACGCTGCCCACTCCTTTCCTACTTTCAACCTGACCACCAGATCGTCCCGGCCCGCGATGACCACGGCGGCGACCACGACGTTGTACATCTCGACCGTCCAGCATTCCAGCACGTCGCCGGCCTGGGCTGACTCCGCCAGGATGGGACCGAGTAGGCACAACCAGCCCGTGTCGGGGAGCACGAAGGTTTTCACGCGGGATCCTCAGTCACTTCCCGCGAAACGAGCGTGATGGTCGCCGGCGGGGTGAAGCGCAGCCCACGCTGGAGCAATTCCAGCACGCGCTCGATGAACTCAAACTGGTGCTCCTCACAGTGAAGCAGGTGGTCGATGTGGTCGATGTCCTCGTCGTCATCAATGGTCAGTATCAGCTGCATCGGCTCGGTCCTTCCAACGATAGGCACAATAATGCCAGCCGTCCCACTCGTATTGACCCTCCAGCGGATAGCGGTCAGCATCATCCGGCACGCCAGCGTCACGCAGGAACGTTTTGAGCTCGACCGCTCCGACATCGACACCGAGCCGCTTGATGGTGAGCTTGATGCTGCCATCTCGGACCCGTGCGATGACCTGGGCACCGCCACTGAGACTGACACGCTGGTCCATGCCGGATACACGGGCCGCGTCCAGGGTGTTGCGCAGCAGGCGGGCGAGGCGTGTGGCCGGCGGGAGTTGTGCGCCGTGGGGGGTGATAGGGGTTGTCATACGAAACACATTCCTAGCTGACACTGCCGCCCGGTCTGCGTCTCGTCATCGGGTGCCAGTGTCACGTCATCGAGCGGGATCAGCGACCGATGCAGGTACACGCCGCCGCGCTCGTCGTTCTCACGCACCTCGGTATCCGTCTCGACGGCCAGCCGCCATAGGTCGGGGTCGGCCTTGACCTCGGCCCATTCCGCGTCGGTCTGGTGCGGGCACATGTAACAGCGCGACTTCTTGGGGAGCGGCAGACCACACCCCTCGACGGCCAGGCGGCAGTTGGCCCGCGTCAGGCCGTGCTCGATCAGCGGGTAGGACACCTGCCACGGTCCTGTCTCCGGTTTCATCATGCGCTGCCGCTCATCGACCGAGAAGCCGATCCAACTGGTCGCGCTGGTGATGCCCAGGCCGCGCAGGTAGCGTTGGATCACGCGCTTCTTCCACTCCCCTGAGCAGTAGCTAGACAGCTTGCCGGTCGCGGTGAACACGGGCACCAGCAGATCGCCGTTCTTGCCGTAGAGGTCAACCGTCGCCAGGTCATGCCCGGCGATATGGACCTCGATCCCCAGCGCGGCCATGCGCGGGCGGATATGCGCGTCGAGGTATTGAAAGGTCGTGGGCATCTCGCGCCCGGTGTCGGCCATCACGATCAGGTCCGGGTGCGGGAGAACGCCGCGCTCGACGAGGACGCACATAGCGACGGTCTGGAGGCCCCCGCCGTAGTTGAGAACTGATGTCATGGTGTTCCTTCAGTGACGACCACCGGGCACTTCCTGGCCGGCTCGTTCAGATGCCCGCACACCGCCAGGCTGCTCAACTCGTCCAGCTCCACGACGATGCGCCTACGCCTGAGTGCGGGACAATCGGACGGCTGGCAGATGTCCAGCACACGGCATCGCCGGCTGACTCCGGTTCGCTGGCCGAGAACGTCGATCCATCGACCGAGGGGCAGGCGGCTGGTCGCGGCCATGCACGACGCCGGGGCCATGTGGCGGTTGGCAGCCACGCGCTCAAAGAGACCGGCAGGATAATAGACGCTGAACCCCTGGTAGGTCTGGGGCGTCACTGGAGCCGCTGAGAGCGTCGTGACGAGGGCAAGTGCTATCTTTACACCCCTGCCTATCATCGGCGTATCCTCCCCTGCCTTGCGAGGCGGTCCCACTCTAAATCAAGTCTCCACCAGGCGGCACGGCGACGGATGCTGAGCGGGACGAAGGGCGCGAGACGAACCAGGTTCCAACCGAGCCAATGCAGCCAGTGTTTCATTCCAGCACTCTCCTCTCTGTCATGCACCGGACAGCCGGCATGTGGGACGAAGCCATACGGTTCAACCCAACCGCAGGGATAGTCACAGGCCCGATCTTGATCCGGCACCGTCGTCACTTCACCCCCGCCCGGAACGCGCCTTCATCGGCCAGCACCTTGATACGCCCCTTGAAGGCGAGCGCGAGGGGCAGCAGCCAGCGGTTATGAATAAAGACTTTGACGGGTTCCCCGGCGACCGGGTAAGCCACAAGCACACAACCGTGTGGCACAAACTTGTAATCGACCCTTTGGGGTGCTGGTGGAAGTTCCTCTGTGCTCATGACTTTTCCTCCTTCCGGCGTGCCCTGCCAGCAGCTTGTGCCGCAAGCATGGCAGCCTTCTTGACCGGATCTGCCATTCGCGCTTTAGCCAGTTCACTCTGCCTAGCGCGTGACTCAGGTGAGGCAAATGTTGCCCTCGTCACTTGACTCTGTCTGGCGCGAGCCTCAGGTGAAGACATTTGGGCCTTCGCCCGCGCACTCAACATGGCGCGTGCCTCAGGCGATGCATACCGCGCCTTCATCGCTGCACTCAGTTTGGCTCGTGCTTCTGGTGAGGCAAATTGCGCCTTGGCATCTGCACTGAGTTTGGCCCGCAGCTCTGGGTCAGCGTTACGTGCCTTCATCTGGGCACTCACTTTGGCGCGCTCCTCTGGGTCGGCAAAGCGTGCTTTGGCCGCTGCACTGATTTTGGCTCGGACCTCGGGAGAGGCAACCGCAGCTTTTATCACCGCTGATTGTTTGGCCCGTGCTTCTGGGTTTTCATACCGGGACTGATTGGCTGCACGAAGTTTGGCTTGTGTCTCGGGTCTGGCATGTGAGGCTTTGATGCCCGCCGTCAGTTTGGCCCGCGCCTCCGGTGAGGCCTCCTGCTCCATCCTTGCTGCACGCAGCTTGGCTCGTGTCTCGGGTGAAGTGACATGCCCGCGAGCGCCGTCGCCGCCATCAGTTGCATTTGCGAGTGCTGCACGGCCATACAGCGCAATCGTCTCGACTTCGTAGGCGTAGGCTTCCTGCTCGTCGTCAGTGGTAAAAATGATCGTGCGTTGCACCTCGCCGCCAGCCTTCCATATCTTGCGGATCACGCTGCACTTATGGCATATGTGACCACGGCGAGCTTCGGCCTCGTGGTCGTAGATCCGGTCGCTCTGGCCCTTGCCGACATAAAATGCCTTGCCATTGGGACGGCAGAGGACATAGACATAGAAACGCGGTGATGCTAGAGTCATAGCGCTGAACCTCTCACTAGGTTTGGCCGCGCCGGGGGTGTTGGTAGCACGCTCCGGCACCATCATATTATACCATACCGAATGCATATTTACCGCATCCCAATGCCATAAAACCGTTCCATCCTAGATGATGCCTGCACGCACAGGATAGATGTCAACGATGCGCCGGAGCTTCACGATGTGCACCAGATATTGCTCCCAGGCGAGCTGCTTACATTGAGCCTGGTGTAATGGCTGGTCGCACGCCAGGAACCGCGTGAGTTCTTCACCAGAGAACGCCTCCCCGGTGATGACCCAGCGGGCCACGCGGCCACACGACCCCGCCTCCAGCCCTGGCCGACGATCCCACGTGGCCTGGCAGAGCGGCGGGGTAGGGACGGCGGGGGGTGTGGGGGTGTCATCAGTCATCGGACACCTCCCAGCGAAACTTCAGTTGACCCTGGACGGGTTGCCAGGCACGTGTGAGATGGTCGCGCTTATTCCACCCTTCCGGTGTTGGCTTGACCTCTCCGACATTCCGCCAGCCCGCTCCGCGTAAACTGGCCCCGCTCTCGGATTGCAACGTGTACGTGACCAGCCGTCGTCCGCCCATCGCCCGCCACACGCGCCAGCAGGCACCGTAGAGGAAGCTATTGGTATTCGGTGATGCATCCGGTCTGACACACGCCCGGAGCACCTCGGCGGTCATGCCGTCCATGTAGGTCGCGCTGATGGGATTGCCGACGATAGCGACACCCATGAGCTGGCCGTCGTCACTCGCGCCAATGGCGAACTTGCCACCGTTACGGGCGGTACGGCCGTTGTGCCGGTGGAACGATGCAATATAGTCGTTCGCTTCTTTCAACGAGCATGGCACGACAATCAAGCTCACCTCACCTCGTCCCCTCCCGTCCCGCCGCCAGGTGCTCCGCCAGCCGCGCCACCTGGGGCAGCCCACGCACGACCCGGCCATCGTTGGCAAACACGAGGCCGAGGGCGTAGCAGTCTGAGCATAGGCACTGGACGCGACCGACGAAGCACCACACGGCGGTCTTGGAATACGATGTCGATCCGCAGCCACTACATTTACGCTGATCGGTTGGCACCTTCATCGTACCTCCTAAGCTGCCTCATCGTAGTCATCGACCAGACGGATCAGCGGGCTGGGGGCGTGGCTGCGCTCGCACTTGACCAGCGTGCCGAAGCCGGCCTGTCCGTACTCGACATCGACGCGCATAAAGCTCATGCCCCAGCAATACGGACACACGGCAGGGCCAAAGCGGTCATAGCGCGAGCGCCAGTCAGACGCCTCACCTATCGTCGTCGGGTCCGGGGGTTTGATACGGGTTGGCCTGTCCATTGGATATCGCTTTCAGCGGATTATGCGCACGCATCATCGCTTTGACCTGTTGGGGTGTCAGTTCCTCACGCGGGACCACGGGCTCAGGGGGCGGCACCGGGCGCGGGGGTGCCTGGGCGAAACGGCTGACCTCGCGCTGTTTGAGTTGCCCGGCCCGTTTCTTTTCTTCCGCCGCAAGCTCGGCAGGGTCATCGGCCAGCTCCGGCAGGTTGCCCGCCAGCAGGCCGGTGTATGCATAGGACACGGGGTTCTTGATGCCATCCTCGCCGTGCTGATGGCAGGCGATCCACTGGCCCCAGGCATCGACGGACACGCCGAGCGTCCGAGGCTGCGCGGCCAGCACTTTGCCGGCCTGTCCTCCGGTGAGGCCAATCCTGCGCAGCCTGGGCGTGACGGTCCCGGCGTCGGCCCCTTCGTCGTGGATCTTCAAAACCGATCCGTCGCCGCCGCCGATCGTTCGTCGATCGTTCGCTGAATGTTCGCGCGCGATCGACGACGGATCGGTTGTATTAACTTGACTTAACTTAACCTGACTTAACTTAACTTGGGGGGAACTTTTCGGAACCTGCGCGAAGTCTCGCGAGTCCTCGCGATTAATCGCGAAGGCCAGCGCATCTTCGGTGTGCTTTGCCCGATTGCAGTGTCGGCAGGCCAGCACGAGATTGTCTTCCGAGGTCGCCCCGCCCTCACGCTCGGGAACGAAATGGTCAAGCTCCAGGTTGGAGAACGCAACCCAGGCACCGGGTAAGCCTTTGCGCGTACGCGGCCAGTGAATGAGACCGGGCGCACCGCAGTAGTAGCAACTCACGACCAGCTGTTCCCCCGGCTTGCAGCCATACTTGACAGCAATCTCCCGCCGTACCTGGAGGGGGATGCTTACCTTGATACATGTCGCTACATCGGGATAGGCAGCCTTCGCCGGATGGTCCACCCGTTGATGCTGGACGAAGTGCGGGATATACAGTATCCATGCACCGTCGGGCGTGAGGTAGCGTTCGACGCGGCCCGCTGCCACGAGCAGGTCAACCATCAGATCCACGTCAATGTCATCAGCCGGAAGGATCTGGAGCGCGAGACGTTCGGGCTCGTCGTCCAGGTAGCCGAAGTCATCGGCAAAGTTCCACATTCCGATGAAGAGAAGTCGGGCCTCAACTGGCAGTTGCACCATCGTGCTGTCAGTCCAGTACTCCGGCTTAATCATTCGCTTCCGTGCCATACATGCCTTCTTCCTAGCACCGCATACTGCTGCCTTCGGTGCCAGTGTTAAAATGATTATGTCCAGACCCGACGAGCGGGTCAGGCCAGCAACAGCTCACCCGCCCGCCGAGACTGGACTGTGTTCGCCTCACATGTCACTTCTTCTCCCAGGTCCCTCCTTTCTCTAGTACAATGCGCGGTGTTCCTGTTCCACAGCACGGTCAGGCCAGCAAACAACTCGCCGTCTGTGGACCATCGGTACGTTCGTTTCGGCATATCCTGACTTCGCCCACTCCTCGAAATGGACTACGCCTCGTGCAGCTTCCCACCACGATGCTTGCTGACTTTATGACGTCACGCGAGCTCACCTGTCGTCCCGCCAGCCTGTCACTCTATCGTCACGTCGTCACGTCCTTCGCCCGCTGGGCGTCGGGCGAGCCCGACCCGTTCACCCCCGCCGTCATCAGCGCCTACCTCACGTCCCTCCGCGCCCGCGACCTCAGTGACCAGACCGTGCGCGGCCACTATCGCGTGCTCAAAACCGCCTGTCGCTGGTTGGTCGAGCATGACCACCTGGAGCGCGACCCGTTTGCCGGTCGGGGGCGCGTCTCAGTTCCGCCGCTGCGTCGTGTGCGCCAGCCGGCCTATACCGATGCCGAGATCGTCCGCCTGCTGACCTGTACCGCTCCGATCCACTGGAAGCAGGATCGCCGCACCGACCGCCAACAGTGGCAACCGGGCGGGCCGTTGGAACGCGAGGCCATGCA
>Ga0105247_10002292_pt1 | contig 13098 bp, 17 predicted proteins | sample KBSS24metaG_FD_81519 | JGI IMG/M metagenome (GOLD analysis project Ga0105247, IMG submission 81519) | Switchgrass rhizosphere microbial communities from Kellogg Biological Station, Michigan, USA - KBS S2-4 metaG | ecosystem: Host-associated > Plants > Roots > Rhizosphere > Soil | place...
ACCTCGCGCAAGGTCAGCGTGTTGCGCCAGTCGGGTCCCAGCGCGTCGCTCTCGATCCGGAACAGCGCCGTGCCGCCATACCGCGCCGAATCCCATTGCAGCCAGTCGCCATGCTCGGCGCCGGCGAACCGCGGCGGCAGCGTGATCGTGCGCCGCTTCCACAGCCGCCCCAGCCGCCGCTTCTGCTCGCCGATCCGCTGCGCCTGCGTGCCGCTGGTGACCAGGTCGAGCGCAGGCGTCGATTCGCGCGGGCCTTCGTCGGCGATCACGTCGTCGGTGTCGCGCCGCACCGGCGCGCCATGATCCTTGTACTTCTGCGTCGGCTCGACATAGCGGACCGCGACCGTGTTGACCCATTCGCTATCGGTCCGCACCGGCAGGTCGCGGCGCTTCACCGCCGTGCCCGTCACCAGATCGTCGTCGGTGATGAACCACGCCGGCGCCTTGGCCTGGCCGGGTTCGATCTCGACGCTGCCTTCGCGCTCGACGATCGTCCCGCCGCACGCCGCCTCGAACATCTGCTCGATTTCGATATAGGGCTGGCTCGCCGTGAACGTCCCGTTCGCGCGATAGCGCGGCTCGGTCCCGCCCGCCTTCAACGCCACCGGCTCGTCGCAGACGTTCGCCGGCACGAACACATTCTCGGGCGGCGCCTCCACCGCGGTCAGCCCGCGGCCGAGCAGCAGCATCTCGGGCTGGTCGACCAGGTCACCCGCATAGAGCCCGCGCACCCACGTATAGCGCGCATCGATCAGATTGTCTGACCATTCGCGCGTGTCCGGATCGTCCCAGCGATGCGCGCCGCTGCCGCCGACCGTCGTGTCGTCGCGCGCCGAATAACAGAGCATGCCCTTGACCACCCACAGGAATTGCGGGCGGCCATTGGTCCACACCGGCGATTTCGCGTCGCTCTTGTCGGCCTTGTACGCCACTACGACATAGCTGACCCCGCGGCCGCGATCGTCCGCCGTCCACGTCGGCTGCCCCGCCAGCGCGTGCCCCGTCGGAAACGGCGGCGCATGCGTGGTCAGATAGCTCGGCACCGCCTGGTCCCACGTCCCGGGCCGCCAATAGACCTCGAGCTGCTCTTTATAGCCCGTGACGACACCGTCGCCCGCGAACGCCACATAGTCTTCGCCGACATAGAAGCCTTCCAGCGCCTCGCAGCGATGATCCGCCAGCGCGAGCACGAGGACGGTCCAGTCGGTGCCATATTTGCCGCCCCAGTTGAACGCATCGACCAGCGATCCTGCCACCCCCGCCTTGCCGATGATGCCGCCGCGCGGCACCTCGCCCAGCTGCACCGACGTAGCCTGCGCGTCCCGCGCCTTCATGTTGGCGGCCGCGATCGCGCCCGCGATCCGGCTGACGCCCGCCGCGATCAGCGCCGGATTGCCAGTGACGATGCCGGCGGCGACCAGCGCAGCGCCCGATGCGATCCCGCCCAGCGTCTTGTCGACCAGCGACAGCGGCGAGAGGATATAGTTGACGATCTTGCCCATGGTCAGTCCACCGACCAGGCGGCGAGCATCGCCGATCGCGGCAGCCGCACGATGCCGCCGTCACCCGGGCCCGCCAGCATCTCGCCCTCGACGATCACCAGGCTGATCCAGTCGCCGCCGCGCAGAAGATCGCGCACCGACGCCACGTCGCCGCGCATCGCCCGCGCCGGCGTGATCCGCCGCAGCGCGCCATCGGTCATCGCCTCGATCCCGCCATGCCGCGCCATCACCCGCGCGGCGCCGCGCGCGGTCGACCATGTCACGCCGGGCAGCACATCGCGGCCCGTTTGCGCCACGATCGCGGCCAGCGCGAAGCTGCCGCAGTCATTCGCATGCCGCCCCCAGGCGAACGGCATCGACCGCCGCTCGGCCAGAAAGCACCGCAGCCCCACATGGTCGCGCATTAGACGCCCGACTTCGCGGCGCTGGAGATCTTGCCACCGAAGTAAATCGACTTCTCTCCCGCGAAACTATTGTGCTTGAAGAACCCGTCGAGCGGATCGATCAGCCTCTGGTCGGCATCCGATCGCATCCGCCCGCCATTGCGCCCCAGCCCGCGCGCCGCGCTTTCCACCTCCGCCGTGATCGTCGATGGCCCGCCGATCACCTCGTCGATCGGTACGTCGTCGATCCGGCCGCGCTTGTACGGCCGCACGTCGAGCATCTCGGTGCCGCTGCCGTCGAAGATCATCCGATAGACCACGGCCGACGCGCCCATCAACTCGTCGGCCTCGAACAGCGCCATCGCCTCCGGATCGATGCCCGACAGTGTCAGCGTGACATTCTGCTCCGATCCGCCCACCGCGCCGCCGGTCACCTGTGCCATCGCCCGATCGCCCAGGCCGGCATATTGCTCGCCCTCGATCTCCAGCGCGCCATAGCCGCCGAACACGCGCACCACCGGCGAACAGAAGATCGCCACCGCCCCGCTGACGATCGCCGCCCCCGCCGTCATCGCCGCCAGCGCCGGCGCCGAAATCAGCTTCACGCGATAATGTCCTGTATGCCGGCGATCCGGCTGCCGGCGGGGACGAAACCAAGCCGCTGTTCGGCCAACTCGGTCTGATCGACGATCAGCCGCATCAGGCAGGTCGGCCGCACCAGATTGACGACGGCATCATCGGGCACCACGGCATGCACGGCGGGCTCCACCGCGATCGTCACCTCGCCCGAGACATCGACGATCCCGCCCTCGAGGCACCGCACCAGCGCGCGCCGGCCGTCGCCCCATTCGAAGCCGATATAATCGCGCGGTGAAAACACCTGCCCGATCAGCAGATCGCCCAGTGACAAATTGCAGGTCCCCTCGCCGTCCACGCTCTGCGACCATGTCTCCGTCGTCGCCGTGAACGCCTTGCCGCCGGCGTGATAGCGCGGCACCGGCCGCGACTGGTCATAGCCCAGAAACCGCTTCTGGACGCCCCGCAGGCTGTCGACCCACGCCGTCAAGACATCGTCGCGCTCGATGCTCAAATTGTTGAAGCTCAACACCATCCGCCACAGCGGCCAGCCGGCGGTCACCGCGCCGATCACACCTGTCCGCTCGGGCGACAGATAGTCGACGCGCTCGAGCACGAGCCGCCCCGACATCCCGGGCACGTCCGGCATCGACCGGGGATAGACGATCGCCATCAGGTGATCCGCCGCGCCTGGGCTTCGAGAACCGCCGCGATCGCCCGCCCCGGCAGCTCGGCCTTCAACGTCCGCACCTCGGTCTGCAGGCGCCCGAGCGCCGCGGCGTCGGCGCCGGGCGCATTCAGCGTGATCGGCATGTGCACCGTCATGCCGCCACGCCCACCGCCGCCACCTGCCGGCTCGACCCTGATCCGCTCGCCGTGCGACACCCGCGCCGCGTCGACACCGTTGATCTGCAGCATGTTCGCATCGACCCCGCGCCGGCCGACGATCGTGCCGCTGCCGCCGCTCGCCCAGCCGGGCAGGCTCGACGATGTCGACCAGGACGATGCCTCCGCACCGGTGACGCCACCCGAACCGCCGCCGGTGAACCCGGCAAAGGCCTGCCCGACGCTCGACAGGAAACCGCTGAAACCGCCGCCACCCTTGCTCGCCGCCAGGATCGCCTGCTGCGCCACGATCCGCAGCAGATCGGCAATCACCTCGCCCAGCGCGCCATGCAGGCCCAGCACCTTGGTCGCGATGTTCGCGAACCCGTCCTCGACGCGCTTCAACTGCTTGACCGCGATCGTTTCGAGCTGGTCGTTGATGCCGGCGAGGTCTTTGGGAATGCTGTCGAGATAGCCGGCCAACGGCCCCTGATACTCGCGCTCCGTGCCTTTGCGCTTCGCCGCCAGCGAGCGCTCCAGATCGGCGCGCGCCTGGGCAGCATCGGCGATCTCCCCGTTGGCGATCTGCTCTTCAAGTTTCGAACGTGCCGACTTTTCGGAAAGGTCGAGGATCTTCCGTTCGATCACGAGCCGGCCTTGCCGCGATTGCTCGAGACCAGCCTCCGCTTCCAGCGCGGCGCGCTGACGGGCAATCGCGTCATCCTCAAGCCGGCGGCGCTTTTCCGCCAGTTCCTTCGAGATCGACTGTGAATATAGGCCGCCGCCAGTCAGCGTCTGCTCCTCACCGACCAGTTGATTGCCGCCATACAGTTTTTCGATCGCGGCAATCTGCGCCGCCTTCTGCGCGGCGTTGAAATCCTTGTTCGCCTTGATGTCGGCGACGCGCCCCGCATATTCCTCGCGCAGGATTTCCCGCTCGAGTTCGGCCCGCGCCTCGGCATTGGTGGCCAGATCGAGGCGCGCGCGCAGTTCTTCGATCCGCAGTTGCCGCAACTGTTCCTGATAGTCCGCCTCGATCTCTTCTGCCGACTTGCCGGTCTTTGCCTTCGGTGTCTTCTTCTTGTCCGGTTCGGCGACGGCGGCGCCCGGCTTCGCCAGCAACGCTTTTTCGGCGTCGGTCAGTTCGCCATAGCCGCCCTTGCTGTGGTGCCCGCCGTCAAGGTGCGGCTTGACGACGACGCCCTTCTTGAAGCTGTCCCACAACTTCGCAATCGCATCGACGAACTGGCTCATCCAGTCGAGGATCGGCGCCATATAGTCGACCAGATATTTCTTGGCCTGCTGATAAAACGTGCTGACCGTTTCAGCCATTCCACCGAAGGTCGACGTGAACATCTTCGCCATGCCGGCCACCGCATCGTTGACCCACTTACTGACTTGGTCGAAGCCGACGCCCAGCCACTTCTTGGCCGATTCGTAGATCGCCTTCAACTGCCCATCGACACCGGGAAACGCCGCAGCGAGCGTCGCCACGATGCCATCTGTAAAGCTTTTGACGATCCCGCCCGCAGCATCCCATGCGCCTTTCCAGTCGCCGGTCAGCAGCGCGGTAACCAGATCGACGACGCCCGAGATCATGTCGACGACGGCTTCGAACGCGGTCAATGCAATGTCGATCGCGACGATGATCGTCTGCCCGAACTGCTTGACGATCGCGGCCGTCAACACCCCGACGATGTCCAGCAACACGCCCATCAGCGCGACGATCTTGTTGATCGCCTCGCCGATCGGCCCATTCTGCAGCTTCGCGAAGATCGCCTGGAACTGGTCGATCAGCGCCGTCACCCGCGGCCCGAACGTCCGCTCGATCTGCGCCGCCAATTGCTGCAGCACCGGCAGCACATAATCGCGAAACACCACGAACGCCGCGACCGCGATCGCAACCGGCCGCGCGATCGCGAGGATCAGCCCCCCCGCCGCGCTCAGGGCTCCACCGATGCTGCCAAACGACAGCAGCATCGATCCGATCCATTGCACCAGCGTCTGGATCGGACTGATGATGAACGCCAGCGCCTTGCCGAGCAGACCGAACGACGTTGCCAGCGATCCCGTCAGCATGAACAGCCCGATGCCCTTGACCACGAACAGCAGCGGCCCCAGCGCCGCCGCGAACCCGGCCACAGCCACCATCGCCACCTTCACCGGCCGCGGCAGTTCGCCGAACCATTTCACCACCGCCGCGATCGCGGTCACCACCTTGGTCGCGATCGGCAGCAATATCTCGCCGAAGCTCACCTTCAGCTCGGTCCATTGCGCACTCAGCGCGCGCAGCTGGTTGGCGTAGCTGCCGGCTGTCCGCTCCGCATCGCCCTGCGCCGTCGCCGTATCGCGCAGGATGATCGAAGCGCGCGCGAGGATCTTGTCCTGCTCGGTCAACGCCTTTGCCGTCTTCCCCAGCCCCATCCGCAGCGCCTCCTGCGCCACCACCGTCTCGTTGAGGAAGACGCCGAAATCGCGGATCGGCTCGCTCTCGCCCTGCAGCGCCGACCGCAGCTTCTGCAGCGCGACTTCGGGCGAGGTGTTGTAGAAGCTCGACAGATCCTGCGCGAGCAGCGCGAATTGCTTCGACATGTCGGCCGCGGCCTGCGCGGTCGGCGCCGCCACCCGGAACATCTGCTGAAACGCCAGCGCGCCCTGCTGCAGCTCATAGGTCGCGCGGCCGATCGAATCGCCGGTGCTGACTGCCCACTTCTCGACATCCTTCGACATCGAACCGAAGGTGAAGCCGAACGCCGATCGCATCTCCTCGACGTCGCTGGCGGCGTTGATGAACGCGCGCGACGCCAGCGCAACCGGCACCGTGATGCCGATCGTCAGCCCCGCGCTGAACCGGTTGATCTCGTCGTTGAGTTTGGCGAGTTGCCCCTGCACCGCATGCGCGAAATCCACCAGCGCCCGCCGGCCCTCCGCCAGCGCATGCAGGAAACCCTCATTGTCGAGCTCGAGCGCGCCGTGCAGCCGCCCGACCTCCGCATCGTTCGCCATGGTGTTTCCTCAAATGAAAAGGGCCGCCCCATCGGGACGGCCCTGTGACTCGACTCTTGATCGTCTCAGTCTATCGTGCGCCCCGTTCAGAACGGAGGCAGATATGGAAGAGGTTATCCAGGCGCTGATCGTCGTAACCGACGGCGGCACCCGCTATAAAATCATCCAGTACCAACAAATCCTACGCGCCGACGGTTACGATAGGGCTGGGCGCGTCGACGGCATGAAGTCTTGGCGAACCTCGACGAATATGGGGGTTGAGGAACGGACTGACGGCACGTTCCTGATCATGCAAACCGGCGAACTCGCGCGGAAGATCCTTTAGCGCCACCCTGAGAAAGTGTAGCGTACCGATTGGATGCTCGATGAATGAGATTGAGACATAGCCCATACCGCTCTCTCCAACATCGATTAGGTCGGGAGGCAGAAAGCGCATTTCAGTCAATCCGGCCTTCCACGCCTGGCACCGTTCCAATCTCTCTTCCTCGATCCGAATATGCTCCTGATCGGTCATGAACATCCCATAGAGTTCAGTTTCCAGCGCAGCGATCCGCGCCTTCAACACAGCAGTCTGATCCATATCACCCACCCCTCGAAATCAGCGCCGAAACGCATGTGCTTACCAAAGCCGCCACGATCACCTTCGGCCGCAGCGCCTTCTTCACCTCGCGCTTGACGCGATCGGCCGCAGCCCGCCGGCTGCGCTCCACCATGTCACGGCCGATCATTTCGCCACCAGCCGCAGCCCGATCTTGAACACGCCGTTCGATTTGAGCGACACCACACCGCAATGGCTCAGCGTCACGCTGAACACCTTGTGCGACACGATCTCCGCCCGCGGCACGGCATTCGCCTTCGCCCAGTCCAGATAGTCGCGGAACAGCGCGGTCGATCCCTCACGATGTCCCGGTGCCGCCTCCGTCCGCGCATCCATCCAGTCGGCGATGCTCTGATGCAGCGTCGCGATCACACCCACCGGATGATATTCGATGTCCTGCGGCTCGGGCGTCAGGTCGGGCAGGCCCGCCAGCCGCCAGGCCTTCCGCGCCGCGCGCACCCCGAACGCGATCCGCGCCTCCTTGACGATCGACAGCCTGGCGCGAAGTACCTCGAACTCGTCGGGCGTCACCGGCTCGGCAAAGGCCGGCGCGCCAACCTCGTCGTTCGCCACCTCATACCGACCCGTCGTCCGGATCGCCGGCAGCACTTCCCCCGTCACCCAGCGCCGGAACAGCTTCGCCGCCGGCTTCCGGCTGGTGAAGATCAGCGCGTACATGCCGGACTCGGAGATGATGGTGGTCAACTGCTGCCGACCGATGGGGTCTACAATACAGACCTCATCTCTCTCGTCACCCTCAAGCCGTGCCAAAGCCTGACTTCTGTTGACGATCTCCAGCGCTTCACAGACGTCGTTGCCGACGAACCAAGCCACTCCGTCGCGGTCCGAGACCCGCACCAGTTGGTTGCCAAAGCCGAAGCTCTGCAATGCCACCGCGCTCATGCGTTCACCACCTTTTCCCGAACCTTATCCATCTCTTCCAGCAGGTCCAGGCAGACATCCTCCATCCCCACCAGAGCCATTGACAGCGCATTGTCGAGGTTTTGGATTTGCGCCAGCGCACCGGACATGCCCTTCAGCCCTTCGATCCGCCGTTCGAAATATGTGATGTGATAGTTGAGCAGCGCAACCCGGCACTCATCCGTCATGCCGATGGAAATCACGTCCTCATTTCCGGGTGCATTTGCCCCGGTGCGAATGCTATCGCGCCTATTAGCCGGTTGCATGGGATCCTCCGTGCGAGTGGTTAGGAGCGGAGGAGTGGTGCAAACACTCTTCCGCTTCGCCGTTTATGGCGCTATCAAATCTCAATGTCAATTTATGGCTCTAAAAAACCAAAAGGGCGGCCTTCCGTTGATAGCGAAGCTGTCAACGTCCGCATTGAGCGGCAGATGCTCGATGCGCTTGACGATTGGCGCCGTCACCAATCCGATGTCCCAACGAGGCCCGAAGCCATCCGCCGTCTCTTAGCGAAAGGCCTTATCAGCTAATCACTTAGGAATCTGAATTTCCGTAAGCTTCCAGCCAATTCCGTCACGTGTAAATCCAACACCCAAGTCAGGTCTATCCTGATCCTGCAGCCAGAACCTATTCGGCGACATGCGAGCGACCACGGCGCGATCACTCGCAGCGTCAAACCTTGCAGGATTGCGCCCAACCCACGTCTTGTCTGCCATGAAGATGGCCCGAATTTGGATTGGTGCAGCCACTTCACTGACCCATCCGTTAATCATCTGCAATGCAATGCTATTTTCCAGCGGTGCCGGCCCAGAATGGCCATTAGCTTTGTATGCTGCAGCCAGCTTGGCTTTTATTTTTTCTCTCGCACTTATCCGCAACTCAGCAAAGTCGACAAACTCGGCAAGCCGCCCCGTGTCCCCGGCATCGGCCGCGGCGCGCATCTGGTTGACAGTCCAAATCGGCGAATAGAAATACCAGCCGCCGACCGCGACGATCAATACCGTCAGTCCTGCCATGATCGCACGTCGCATAAGTCCTCAACCCCGCTACCGCTTCTTCCCGAACGGCCGCCAGAAACTCCGCCGCTTCCGGTTGGTCAGCGTCAACTCGCGCGGCCGCCACATGCGATCGCCGCCTGTCGCAAGCCATGTGGCGATCCGCGCTTTCGATCGCAAATCCTTTGCCTGTTTGAGCGCCAGCCCGCCGAACAGCAGCGGAGACACGAACACGGCGATCCGTATCCTCAGCGGCTGCTTGACCACCGGCTTCGGCTCCACACGGCGGAGCGCCCGCAATCGCTTCAGCATGTGCAGCTTGGGCTAAGCGTCCCGTCGCAGCACTTCTTCCGGCCACCCGAGCAGCTGCACACACCCTCATGGTGCGAGCAGCATCCACTTTGCGTGCAGATCATCGGTTGCGCCGGCCCGGCCAGCCCCACAATTGCAGCGACGGCTATGGCGATCTTCAGCATGACGAGTCCCTCCCTGCCGCGAAACTGCGCCCGTCGTCGTCGATCGTCGAGTCCTTTTCCTCCATTTTTCTCAGCGCCACCGCCGGATTGGCCTGCAGCCGCGCCAGCATCTGGTCATCGCTCAGCAGCTTCGGTTCGCCCTTCTCCGCCTCGATCAATTCCGCCGGCGACGGAATATGGTCGATCTGCACCTGCGACAATATGCCGACATGCACCGCCAGCCAGGCCGATTCGCGGTGGTCATCGTCCCGGCGCCGCACATAACCCTTCCTGACCGCCGCAAACGTCCGCGGCGTCTGCCACCAGAACGTCTCGATCGATTGGCCCATCCGCACCCAATCGGCGATCAGATCGTCCCAGTCGATCCTTTGCGGCGGCCCTTCCCGGGAGGGTTTTTGTCGCCGGCCTCCGCCGGCGCCATCGCGCGCATCAGCGCGCCCAGGATCAGCTCGATCGCCGGCTGCAGGCCGACCTCCTGGACGATCTCGCCGACCGTGAGATCGTCGATATCGGGCTGATGCAGCTGCAGCATCGCCTTCATCACCTGCCGGATCTTGGCGAATCGAAACGTCTTCGCGGCGGCGGCCACCTTGGCGGGATCGTCGGCATCGGCCGGGTCGAGCGACGGAAACAGGTCCGCCATCACTTCCGAGGCCGGCTTGTCGAACCGTTCCTCGATCTCGCACAGCGCGGTGAAGCCAGAGACCGCGATCCAGTCCTGGTCGAGCGCGTGGAGCTTGATCTGCCCCTTTACGGGATTGACTGAGGTCACGCCGAAGCCGCCCAGTCGCCGCGCTCGCCGGTGAACTGCAGGTTCACTTCCGAGGTCATCACGTCCTTCAGCGGCACCGCCGGCTTGACCGAAAGCACCAGCACGTCGCCGGTCGCCTCATAGGTGCCCGTCGTTGCCGGCACGATCAGCTTGTAGGCGCGCGGATTGATGTCCGCATAGGCGTTCCGCAGACGCGTGTCGGTAAGTGTGCCAGGCAGCCAATAGACCATGAACTTGCCGGTGCCCGGCGCCTTCATCGTCTTCATCACCTCTTCGGTGCGGTTCGGCGAATCGAAGCCCGTCTTGTCGGTTGTGCCCCATTCGGGCGCGCCCGGATCAATCTCTTTCAGCCGCCCCATCAGCTGCAGGGCGCCATTCTCGTCGGCCAGATGGAATTCGCTTCCATAGCCGATCAGCCCATCGCTCATAGCAAAATCCTTTCGTTAAACAGAGAAACCGGCGAGATCAGGCCTCGCCGACGATCGTGATCCGGCCCGACACCGAACTGCCGGTGCCGCTCAGCGCGAGCAGCAGCAGGTCGCCGGTCGCGGCGGTCACCGCCCTGCCGCCCGCCGTGGGATCGACATGCAGCGCCACCCCGCCGGGAAGCACCACGCCCTTGTCGGTGGGATCGGCGAACCAGCCGAGGAACGGGTTGCTGCCGCCGCCATAGACGATGTTCAGCGTGTTCCCCTCGTCGGCCTCGATCTTCAGCGCCTTGATCGCGGTGAAGGTATAGGTGACGCCCAGCGCATTGGTGACGCCGCCGGCGAGGTCGAGCACCAGCGTGGCGCCCGACGCGATCGTGAAATCGTCCGAATAGATGGCGTTGGCCTGGTCGGCGCCAGTGCCCAGCGCCAGCATGATTTCGGTCGTATCGTCGAACTCATGCCGCGCGGTACCGAGATCGGGCGCGCCCGACAGAAAGCCGACGATCGCGGCCGTGATCTTTGCACGAAAACCCATGACAAAATTCCTTTCAGAGCAGGTTCCACCAGACTTCCAGATCGATCGACTTCCGGCTCTCCGGATCGTCGAGGCCGGCGCCGGGTCGCCCCGCGCCGCTGCGGCCGTTCAGCACGAACGCCGCCCCCAATTTCACGCCGCCGACGATGCCCCCGCGCTGCGCCGCCGCGATCGCCGCTTCGGCCAGTTCGTCCGCCAGCCCCGGCGACGCCGCCAGCGCGTCGACCTGGACGCGCGAGGGGCGGAACCCGACCGGACCGTCATGCACCACCGGCCGCGGATCGCTGATCAACCAGATCACCAGCGCCGGCGTCGGCGCCGTCTGCGGCAGTTCGTCGCGATACACGCCCTCGCCGGCGATCGCCGCCACCGCCGCGTCGGCCTTCCACAGGTCGCGCAGCGCGGATGTCACGGTCTCGACCATGGTCAGCCTTTCGCCGCGGCGACGATCGTCGCGTTCAGGCTCGCCGCGATCGCCACGATCGCATCGTCCTTCCGCTCGTCCCAGGCGGGCCGCAAATAGGGTTCGGGCGGCTGCACGCGCTCGCCCGAATAGTCGCCGGTCTCGACCTTCTCGGCATAGTCGACGTCGGCCGACGGCCCGACATAGACCGTCGCCACTGCGCCATAACTCTCCGAACCGCCCTCGGCATGCTCGCTGATCGCCATGCTGTTCGCCAGCCGGCCCGATCGCCGCGGCGCCAGCGCGGCCGCCGTCTCGCGAATCGGCTCCGCCCCGGCGATCAGCGCGTCGACGGCGCGGGGGCCCGACACCGCCTTGCCAATCCGCACCAGCACACGGTCCATGTCGGCCACGCCGCCGAACGAGCTGCGCTTGCTCATGATGTCCGCGCCTCGGCCACCACCTCGATCGCCACCCCGCGGCCGAGCTCGGCGATCGAGGCGATGCCATGCGCCACGCCCTCGATCTGCAGCCGGTCGGCCGATGTCAGCGCGGCGCCGGCGGCATCGCGCAGCATCCGCACGACGCGCCGGCTATGCCCGCGCAATTGCGTGGCCGTCAGCTGCTCGCCGCCCTCCACGCCGCGGATCGCCGCCGGCACGTCGCCGACATCGACCCACGTCGAGCGCGTATCGCCGAACCCATCCGGCGCCAGCACGTGCCGCAGAACCGTCACGCTCCGGTCGAGCGCCAGGACCTCGCAGACCCAGACGCCCTTGCGGTCGAGCACGGGGATGCCGACCAGCGTGATCGGCACCCCGTCGACCGGCGTGACGACATCGCCGTCCATCGGCTCGGCGACCTGGCTGGGCCGCACCCGGACCCAGCCGGCCTGCGGCCCGAAGCGCTTGTCGGCGACGACGGGCAACATGTCGGGCCGGATGTCGTCATTGGCGCGCACCCGATGGATGCGCACGACATCCGGCACCCCGGTCCACTCGGCATCCTCGCCGAACCGCACAAACACCGTATCGACGATACGGCTGCGGCTCTCGGCGAAGGACATCGATCAGACCCCGATCAGGCCGTGACGACGCCGCCGGCTTCCATCGCCGCGATGATCGCATTGATCTTCGCCGCGATCGTCGTCAGCCGCGCATCGACATCGGCCTTGGAGGCGGCATTACTGCCAGTGCCGTCGACCCCGGTCACCGCCGCCAGCGCGATATCCGCGATCGCGGCGCCCGCCGCCGACGCAGACGGCTGCAGCCGCACCTTGACCGTCGCCGCGGTGGAGACCTTCGCCTCAGCCGCCGCGCCGATCAGCGTGTTGCCGGTTGCCGTCTTGGTGGCGCGAGAATTGCTCGCGTCCCAATAAACCGGGCCGCCCTTGGCGATCGCCTGCGTCGTGGCGTGGGTTTCGGCTGTCAGGCTGTAGACGCCCTCGAGCCAGCCGGCATAGCTTTCGCCCTCCGCCGCTGTCGTCGCGGCGATGTGCACCAGCGCGGCGGTGACATACAGCCCGCCGCTGACCACGCCGCCCGACGGGGCGACGAAGTCGAGGGAATGCCCCTCTTGAATGAAGTTGTTCATGACCAGGTCTCCTGTGAGCGGGCGCGATCAGGCGCTGAGCGGCAGGAACGGTGAGCTCGAACACGGCGACGCTGCCGGTCGC
>Ga0105247_10002294_pt1 | contig 13092 bp, 12 predicted proteins | sample KBSS24metaG_FD_81519 | JGI IMG/M metagenome (GOLD analysis project Ga0105247, IMG submission 81519) | Switchgrass rhizosphere microbial communities from Kellogg Biological Station, Michigan, USA - KBS S2-4 metaG | ecosystem: Host-associated > Plants > Roots > Rhizosphere > Soil | place...
AGCGAGGATTCGTCGATGCTCTCGTAGAGGGAGCCCACCGAGCCGACGCCGAGCTGACGGAGGAGGCGGTACCGGCCGCCTAGCAGAGTCCCCGAGAGATCGAGCGCCGTTCGCATGCGGGGGACGATGTCACTGGCCGGCGAGCGGTTCTAGGGGTTCGTGAAGATTCAAGACAACAATGGGCTATTCGGGATCTGTTCGCTCCCGTGGAGCTCATGTGGGTATCGTCGCACCCGCAGCTCGCGTGCGCGCTGCGCTCTCGTGCCCTGACGCACCGTGGGTCGTGGGGCGCGACGGCGCCTCGTCGGCGCTCACACGTCGACGAGGCGGAGCTGCGGGTCGAGGCGGCGGAGGTCTCCGGCGTCCGACGTCATCACGGCGTGTCCGCGCGCTCGCGCGCAGAGGACGACCGAGGCGTCGATCACGTCCCTCGTGCCCGTCACGCCGCAGAGCTGTCCGGCGGCGCGCGCGCGCGCGTCGTCGAGCGGCTCGATGGTGACGCTGTCCGAGCCGAGGAGACGAACGAGCCGGACCTGCCGCCGCCCGTTGCGCCACGCTTGTCCGACGACGCCGGCCGGGACTGCGATGGGCAGGCGTCGCTCGAGCGCCCGCGCGAGGACCGCGACGACATGCCGGTCGTTGTCCTCGAACGCGATGAGCGCCCCCGCGTCGAGCGTGACTCCGCTCACGCGGCCCGCCGCTTGCGTTTCTGCGGCGCGCCGAGGATCGCGTCGGCCGCGCGCCGTTCGGCCGCGGAGAGCGGGCCCCCGGTCTCCGCGAGCATCTCGTTCAAGAGCTCGGCGAGGTCATCGAGCTTCGCCCTCTCCTCGAGGGCGGAAGCGACGTAGGCGCTTACGCTCTCGGCGCGTCCGCGCGCCACGGCGCGGCGCGCGTGGGCGACGAGCGTATCCGGCAGGCTGACGGCGATCTTCGAGGCAGTCATACCAGCATTCATACCACGACGACGGCGGACGAGCCACGCTGGAGCTTCAGCGGCGCCCCGGGTGTGATCCACTCCGCGACGCGGCGTGACCGGCGCGGACCGAGCGGCGCGATCCTGACCCGCCGGCGGCGAGCGTGGCCGCCGGCGGCGCGACGTCCTCGTGCGTCGCGTGGCGGTCGGTCCTCGGCGCGGCGGCCCCTCAAAACCGGAGCGAATACCCCACGAACGCCTCGCGGCCGTCCGCGCCGGCGCGGATATTTTCGAGCTTCTTCGCGGCGCGCCACGTCTTCGGCGGGAGGAGGTACGGGATGAACGCGCCGGCGAAGCCGGCGACGCCCGCGACGATGATCCGGCCCGCGCGCTCCTCCACCGTCCAGTTGCCGCCGGGCGGGCCTGTCTCGATCCCGACGGTGACCGGCGCGGTCGCGCCGGCGAGGAGCGCGAGCCCGAACGCGAGAGGCCACGGGTTCCGCACGTCGCCCTCGGGCGGCGCGTACGCGACCCACGTCGGGCTGCACTTGGGGAGCGCGAGGACCATCCCGCTGACCGTCGCGCCCCACGTGAGCCCCACCGCCGCCGGGCCGAGCATCCGGATCCCGGGCTCGCCGTTCCCCTTGTTATTGAGGCCGACCGCGTCGAGGTAGATGCTCGCGACGTCGAGCGCGACGAGGCCGCTCAAGTAGAGCCAGTCCGTGCGGCTGGCCGTGTCGCAGAGGTCCTTTTCCTCGGCGGTGATCGGCGCGAAATCGGTCGCCCCGTACGCGAACGTAGGGGGCGCGACGATCGCGGGGGGCGAGGGGGGCGGAGCGGCGTCCACGGCGCGACCATACCCCAATCCAGCCCCGGATCTCGCCCCGTCGTGCGCCCCGCGCGCCCGCGCTCCGCGCGCGCTCCGAAGGCCCTCGCGAGCGCCGGCCGCTGGCCTCTTGCGCGCGCGGAGGGGACCTGTAGAAGGTATCCCGCCATGAGCTCGATCGCCGTCCCTCGCCACGTCTTTCGCGAGTACGACATCCGCGGCGTCGCCTCGCGCGACCTCTCCGACGACTTCGCCGTCTCGCTCGGCCGCGCCCTCGGGCCGGCGCTGGTGGGGCGCGAGCCGGGCGGCGCGGACCCGCGGGCCGAGCGAGGCGGGAGAGCGCCGCGGATCGCCGTGGGGCGCGACTGTCGCCTGTCGAGCCCGCGCCTCCACGCGGCGCTCTTGCGCGGGCTCACGGCCGCGGGGGTCCACGTCCTCGACATCGGCGTGGTGCCGACGCCGCTCCTCTACTTCGCCGTGCACCACACCGGCGCCGACGGCGGCGTGATGATCACCGGGAGCCACAACCCGGCCGAGGACAACGGCTTCAAGATGATGCGCGGCAAGGCGAGCTTCTTCGGCGCCGACATCCAGGCGGTGCGCGAGGTCATGGAGCGCGGCGACCTCGGCGCGCCTGCCGGCGCGGCCGGCGCGGTCGAGGCGATCGACGTCCTGCCGGCGTACGTCGAGACGGTGAAGGGGAACATCCGCCTCGCGCGGACCGATCTCCGCTTCGTCGTCGACGCGGGGAACGGCGCGGGCGGGCCGACGGCGCTCGCGGCGATGCGCGCGCTCGGGCTCGACCCCGATCCGCTCTACTGCGACATGGACGGGAGCTTCCCGAACCACCACCCCGATCCCACCGTCCCGGCGAACGTCGCGGCGCTGGTCGCGCGCGTCCGGGAGACCGGCGCGCGCGTCGGGATCGCGTACGACGGCGACGCCGATCGCCTCGGCGCGGTCGACGCCAACGGGGACATCGTGTGGGGCGACAAGCTGATGATCGTCTTCTCGCGCGCGCTCCTCCGAGACCACCCCGGGGCGGCGATCCTCGGCGAGGTGAAGTGCTCGCAGACGATGTACGACGACATCGCGAGCCACGGCGGGCGCCCCATCATGTGGAAGACGGGGCACTCGCTCATCAAGACCAAGATGAAGGAGGAGCGCGCGCTCCTCGCCGGCGAGATGAGCGGCCACCTGTTCTTCGCCGATCGCTATTTCGGATACGACGACGCGGTCTACGCGTCGCTCCGCCTCCTCGAGATCCTCGCGGCCGACGGCCGGACGCTCGGCGAGATGCTGGCCGACGTGCCGCGCACGTTCACGACGCCGGAGCTCCGCGTCGACTGCCCCGACGCGCTCAAGTTCGACGTGGTCGCGCAGGTCGCGGCCAGGTACGCGCGGGAGGGGCGGAGGGTCATCGGCATCGACGGCGCGCGGATCGACTTCAGCCAGCCGGGCGCGCCGGCGTGGGGGCTCGTGCGCGCGTCGAACACCGGCCCGGTCCTCGTGATGCGCTTCGAGGCGACCACCGCCGAGGAGCGCGATCGGCTCCACGCCGAGGTCGCGGGCGCGGTCGCCGCGATCCGGCGGTCGCTCGAAGGGCCCGGCGCGAGCGGGGCCTCCCCCTGAGCGCGGGCGCGCCCAAGGGGGCGAACGAGCCCTGGACGATCGACGCGCTCCTCCGCTGGGCGACCGACGATTTCCGCGCGCGCGGGATCGAGTCGCCCCGCCTCGACGCGGAGGTGCTCCTCGCGTTCGCGCTGAAGACGACGCGGGTGCAGCTCGTGATGGACGCGCGCCGGCCGCTCGTGGGGGACGAGCTCGCGCGCTTCCGCGACCTCGTGAAGCGGAGGCGGACGCGCGAGCCGGTCGCGTACCTGCGCGGCGAGCGCGAGTTCTACGGGCGCGTGTTCCGCGTCGACAGGCGCGTCCTCGTGCCGCGGCCCGACACCGAGACGCTGGTCGAGGTGGCGATGAGGCGCACCGCGCGGGTCTCGATGTCGATGCGCGCGCTCGACCTGTGCACGGGCAGCGGGTGCGTCGCCATCTCGCTCGCGCGCGAGCGGCCGACGTCGTCGGTGCGGGCGACCGACCTCTGCCCGGGGGCGCTCGCGGTCGCGCGCGAGAACGCGCTCCGCCTCGGCGCGTACAACGTCGCGTTCGCCGAGGGGGACCTGTACGCGCCGGCGCGCGGCCTCCGCTTCGACGTCGTCACGGCGAACCCGCCGTACGTCCCGAGCGGCGACATCGAGGGGCTCGCCGCCGACGTCCGCGATCACGAGCCGCGCCTCGCGCTCGACGGCGGCGCGGACGGGCTCGATCTCGTGCGCCGCGTCGTCGACGGCGCGCCCGCGCACCTCGCGGAGGGCGGCGTCCTCGCCGTCGAGGTGGGCGCGGGGGAGGCGCCCGACGTCCGCGCGCTCTTCGAGGCGCGCGGCTTCCGCGACGTCGAGGTGGCGCGCGACTACGGCAAGATCGAGCGCGTCGTCTCCGGCGCGATCGGCTGATCCCGCTACGCGCCCGCGCGCTCCGCGTCGGCGACCCGCTGCTCGAAGAACCTTCGCTCGGACGGGCTCCGCGCGACGGCGAGCGCGTCCCGGAAGCGGCGCGCCGCGGCCGCGGCCGCGCCGGCGCGGAGGTGGAACTCGGCGATCGCGGCGTGGAAGAACGGGTACCCGGAGAGCCGGTCGGGATCGCGGATCGCGCCGATCGCCTCGAGGCCGCGCGAGGGTCCGTGGAGCTGTCCGATGGCGATCGCGCGGTTTAGCGCGACCACGGGCGACGGGTCCATCGCGACGAGGACGTCGTAGTGGCCGGCGACCCGGTCCCAGCGGATCGCCTCCTGCGACGCGGCCATCACGTGCTCCGCGGCGATCGCCGCCTGCACGTGGTACGCCGTGAGCACGTCGCCGGTGGCCGACGCGTCGAGCGTCGCGAGGCCGCGCGCGACCAGCGCGTGATCCCACCGCGCGCGATCCTGGGCGTCGAACGGCACGAGGTCCCCGCGCGCGTCGGCGCGGGCGGGGAGGCGCGCCGCGTGGAGGCACATGAGCGCGAGGAGCGCCTTCGTCTTCGGCGACCCGGCCTTGGGGTGCGCGTCGAGCGTCGCGCACAGGCGGATCGCCTCGGCGCACAGCTCGGCGCGGACCGTCTCGACGGCGTGCCCGCCGTGGTACCCCTCGCTGAAGAGGACGTAGAGCGCGCGCGCCACCGCGTCGAGGTGCTCCTCGACCCGCGCCGCCGACACCTCGACCAGCGCGCCGAGCTCGGCGAGCGCCTGCTTGCCCCGCTGGAGGCGCTTCTCCATCGCCGGCGCCGACACCAGAAAAGCCTGCGCCGCCTCGTGGACGCCGAAGCCGCCGAGGAGGTGGAGGACCAGCGCGATCTGCGTCTCCTCCGCGATCTTCGGGCTGCAGCACGAGAACATCATGCGGAGCACGTCGTCGTGGATCTCCTCCTCGCGAAAGAGCTCCTTCACCGCCGGGACGAGCGTCCACTCGGTGGTGATGACGTGCGCGAGATCGGGCGCGAAATGGCGCACGGTGCGATCGCGCCGGAGCATGTCGATCGCGCGGTTGCGCGCGGCGGCGAGGAGCCACGCCGAAGGATCGTCCGGCACGCCGGTGAACTTCCACACCTCGAGCGCGCGGCAGAGGGCGTCCTGGACGACGTCCTCGGCCAGGGCGAGGTTGTGGAGGCCGAAGAGGCGCGTGACCGCCGACACCATCCGCCCCGCCTCGCGGCGGAACAGGTGATCCAGATCCGGGTCCTTCGCCCGGTCCGCGGCGCGCGCGCCCTCCGGCCCCTCGGGCATCACGTCTTCATGATCATGACCGGGCGCACCTCGACGATCCCGTTGCGCTCGAGGATCGGGCACCCCTTCGACAGCTCGACGGCCTGGTCGATGTCCTTCGCCGACACCATCAAGAACCCGCCGACCACGTCCTTCGTCTCGGCGAACGCGCCGTCGGTGACGAGCTTCGAGCGGCCGGTGACGACCTTCCCGGTCGGCTCGAGCGGCTCGCCCGACTTGAAGTGCCCCTTCTCGCCGAGCTCCTTCATCCAGGAGACCCACTTCTGCATGTGCGCCTGCATCAGCGCAGGAGAAGCCTCCGCCTCGCCACCTTTGAACAGATAAATGAAGTCAGCCATGGTCGTTCCTCTTCTTCCTTCGGATGGTATCGCGATGACCGGCGCGACCCCCTTCTCGTAGAGCGTAGAGCGCGGTGAGCGCCCTCCGGGAGGAGGTCGAGCGCGGGTGAAATAAAACTTCGGGGGGGCTCTCTTCTTCGTGAGCCTCGGTGTCTGCCGAGGTTCGCTCCAAGGACGCGCGACCCCCCCGCGGGCCGGACATTTTTTTTCGGGATCGTGCGGCGGGCCGGCGGGACCGGCCGGGGGTGGACGGACAGGACGAGCGGCAGGGCGGGGCGCGCGGGGTGGAGGCGCGCGGAGCGGATCGGTCGCTCCGGTTGCCGGGCGGCGCGGCGGCTCGGCGGCGACGAGGCGAGGACGAGGCGAGGACAGGGGGCGCCCGTGCCCGGCCGGCTCCGGGCGGTGGAGCTGGGGACGCGCGGAATCGTCGTGCTACCGTGGCAGTTTCCGATCATCGCCCATGGGCTTCGCTCTCCTACTCCTCAGCCTCAGCGCCACCGCGCACGGCTACCTGGTGGCGTGGGCGTTGCGCGTGCTGCCGGGCCTCCGGCGCCGCCGGCGCCTCGTCATCGGCGTGGCCGGGGCGCTCGTCCTCGCGACGCCCGTCGCGAGGCTCGCGACGCGCGCCCACCTCGGCGTCGCGCTGCCGCTCCTGGCGGGCCTGATGATCGAGCTGATGGCGGCGCTGATCTGCGTCCTCCCGATGTTCGTCGTCCACTGGCTCACGCGCTTCGTCCCGCTCGGCGAGGCGCGCCGCGCGTCCGTCGCGCCGCAGGTCGCGCGCGGTGGAGCCGAGAGCGCGCCGGCCTCTGCCTTCGCGGCGGAGGACGGCGCCGCCGGCGACGATTCAGCGGCGCGCCGCCTGCCCGTCGCGCCGCTCGTCACCCGCCGCGTCGTGATCGAGCGGGCCGCCGGGCTCACGATCCTCGGCGGCGCCACCGCCGCCCTGGGCTGGGGGATGGTGCGCGGGCGCCACGCGTTCGTGATCGAGGAGGTGCCGGTCCGGATCGCCGGGCTGCCGCGCGCGCTCGACGGGTACACGATCGCGCAGATCTCCGATCTGCACGCCGGGCTCTTCGTCACCGAGCGCGAGTTCCGCGAGGGGCTCTCGCGCGTCGCCGAGGCGCGGCCCGACCTGGTCGTCGCGACCGGCGATCTCGTCGACTTCGATCCGAGCTTCGTCCCGATGATGGCGGCGGCGCTCGCGTCGATCCGCGCGCGCGACGGCGTCACCGCGATCCTCGGCAACCACGACTGGTACACCGGCGCGGGGAAGGTGCTCGCCGGGCTCCGCGCCGCGGGGATCCCCGTCCTCGCGAACGAAGGGGTGAACGTCCGCGGCGCCGACGGCGGCGGCTTCGCGCTCCTCGGCGTGAACGACTTCATGGCCGAGCGCCTCGGCGGCGAAGGGCCGGCGCTCGAGCGCGCGCTCGCGATGGTCCGCCCCGACATCCCGCGGATCCTCCTCGCGCACCAGCCGCGCTTCTTCGACGACGCGGCGGGGTCCGTCGCGCTCCAGCTCAGCGGGCACACGCACGGCGGGCAGATCAACCCGGGGTTTCGCCCGGCGGACATCCTCATGCGCTTCGTCGCCGGGCGGTACGAGCAGCAGGGCAGCACGCTGTACGTGAACCGCGGGTTCGGGGTCGCGGGGCCGCCGTCGCGCGTCGGCGCGCCGCCCGAGATCACCAAGATCGTCCTCGTCGCCGCCTGAGCGCACCGACATGACGCGGCGAGCGGAGCTTCGTGCGGCGGGCCTCACTCTCCTCACGTCGCTCGCGCTCGCGTCGATCGCCGCGCCGTCGCCGGCGCGCGCCGACGAGCCGGCGCGGAGCCCCGCCGTCGGGATCGTCCGCGCCTCGCCGCCGGACGTCGCGCGCGCGAGGGACCTCGACCGCGAGGGGGTGCGCGCGTTCCGCGACGGGCGCTACCGCGACGCGATGCGGTTCTTCGTGGAGGCGTTCCGCCTGGGCGGGCCGTCCAGCGAGATCTGGAACATCGCGCGCTGCCACCAGCGCCTCGACGAGCCGGAGCTCGAGCACGACGCGCTCGAGCGGTACCTCGCGCAGCGCGATCTCACGGCGGGCGATCGCGCCGAGGCGACGCGCGAGCTCGCCGAGCTCCGCCGCCGCACGTCCACCGCGTCGATCGACAGCGAGCCGCGCGGCGCCGCCGTGACCATCGACGGCAAGCGCGCGGGCGACACGCCGCTCTCCGCCGATCTCGCCGCCGGTTCGCACCGGATCCACGTCGAGAAGGCGGGCGCCGGCGCCTACGACGCGGAGGTCGACGCGCGGTACGGCCGCGCGGTCCTCGTGAACGCGAAGCTCGCGCCGCGCGACGGCTCGGGCCGTGAGCCGGCGGGCGCGCGCTCCGACGCCGCCGATCGGGACGCGCGCGAAAGCCGCCGCGACCGAGAGGTCGACGCGCGCGACGACGGCGCCGGGCGGGGCGGCGGCGCGAACGGCGGGCGGAGGCGCTTCGCGATCGGCGTGGAGGGCGGCATCTCCGTCCCGCACCTCGGCGAGGTCGACGGCGGCGTGCGCCCGGCCGGGGCGGTCTCGTTCCGCTACGCGTTCGTCGATCGCCCGCGGTTCGTCGGCACGGTCGGCGCGCGCGGGTCGATCAGCACCGTCGCGTGGTCGACCGGCGCGGCCACCCGGTCGACCCCCGGCGCCGTCGGGTGCGCGCTGCCGCGCGACTACAGCTTCGTCGAGCTCGGCCTCGTGGTCACCGCCGGCGCCGCGCTGTGCGTGGGGAAGGGCGTCCTCTTGGGCGCCGATCTCGGCCTCGGCGTCGCCGATCTCCCCGGCGCGGGGCAGCTCGGCGGCGACGTCTTCGTTCCGTCGTGCAGCGCGTCGCCCGGCGCGCGCGCGCTCGTGCACCTCGGCTCCGAGGTGTCGATCGCCGTAGGCCGCGCGATCCGCTTGCTCATCGCGCCGGTCACCGTCGAGGCGCACGCGGCGTACGCCGGGACGCGCGCCGCGCCGAGCGACGCGACGTCGACGTGGTGGCGCTTCGGGTCGACGGCCGGCGTCGCCTACGATTTCTGAGGCTACGACTCCCCAAGCCACGACCTCCGAAGGGCGCAGCGGGCCGACGGTCGCCGCCGTGCTCGCGCCGCTCGAGGGCGCCGGCGACGCCGCGGCGAATCGGTCCGGCGCCCTATGTGGGCGATTTCGCCACGATCGGGGGCACGCCGCGCGTGATTGCCACATGCAAATCGGGTGTCTGCGCGCTCCCCGGCGGCCGCCGAACGGGCGCCATTTACGGCGTTTTCGCGGTTGCCGCCGTGCGGCACGGTATCCGCAAAGGGCCTGTCCCGGGACGCGCGGAGGGCGCGTCCACGAGGGTCAAGGAGAAGACATGACGGACGACCACGATATGCAGGCGCACGATCTCCGCCGTCGAGGGGAGGGCCACCTTCACGACGATATCGTGGACGAGGCGAGCGACGAGTCCTTTCCGGCGAGCGATCCGCCTGCGTACACCGGCCTCGCCATCGGCGCGGGGACGCCGTCGCATCGGCTCCACCCCAAGCCGTATCGGCTGCCGTCGAAGCCGCTGCTCGGGAAGCTCCCGCTCGCGCGCCGCGTGCCGCAGGACGTCCACTCCGCGCTCGAGCTCGCGAGCGCGGCGGTCCTCCTCGGCGCCGCGTATTTCACGCCCAGCCGGCGCGCGAAGGTGGTGATGACGGGCCTGGGCCTGTCGGCGCTGGCCGTGGCTTCGACGACGCACGTCCGCCTCAGCGTGGCGCGCTTGCTGCCCGTGGAGGCGCACGAGGTGTTCGATTACGCGTGGGGCCTGGCCGCCGTCGCGGCGCCGCTCGCGATCGGCCGCGGCCGCCGCAATCGAGCGGTCCGCGTGGCGTCCGCGCTCACCGCCGCCATCGGCGTCGCGCACCTCGCGGTCACGGCGATTACCGATTATCGCACGCGGCGCGGCCTGCGGACGGAGTGACGGCGGCGGCCGCCGGCGCGCGCGGCGTGCGCGATGCAAAGCGCCTCGCGTGTGCGCGGCTGCGCCAGCCGTGGGGCGCCGATCACCGGCGAATCTCGCCGAGCATTGTCACGGAAGTTGAATGACACAGTGAATCGAAACACGAGCCGGAACGGCTCCTTGAGACCGAAATGAGGAGAACGAAGATGAACAACAACAGCGTGAACAACCCGATCACCTCGAACACCGAGAAGAGCTCGAACGAGAAGAGCATGCAGGGGCGCGAGGGCGGCAAGGAGAACAAGAGCTTCGACATCAGGGGGATGGAAGACCGCGTCGGCCGCGTGTTCGAGCACCAGGCGCAGAGGATGGCCGAAATCCGGCCGGAGACGTTCCTCTGGGCGGCGGGCGCGTCGATCGTCGGTTCGGCGATGCTCCACCTGCTGAGCGTGCGCCGCCACTCGCTCATGAGCGAGCTCTTCGGGATGAGGACGGGGAGCCATCAGGCGGCCAACGTGATCGGCCTGCTCGCGCCCGCGTTCCTCATCGCCGGGATCTACCGCTCTCGAATGACGAGCTCGTCGCAGCACACGCGCTGGTGATCGTTCCATCGACCGGCACGTCCGCGCGTCGCTCCGTCCTGCGCGGACGTGTGCCGCGACGGCCGGCGCGCGGACGTCGCGGGGCGAGGAGCCGCCTTTCGGCCGGTCAGCGGAGGATCGCGACGCAGGTGCCGGTGTTGCAGACGAGCGGCGCGCAGCAGTCCGCGTTCGTGACGCAAGGGACGCACGCGCCGCCGCGGCAGGCGGGGGTGGACGGGGGGCAGTCGTTGCAGGTGGCGCACGCGCCGCCCGGCGGCCGGCACCCGATGGTGTCGATGACCGACTCGTCGTAGTGGATCGTGAGGTCGCCGGAGAACGCGACGCTCCTGGCGTGGAGCGCGCCGGACATCTCGAAGTCGCTCGACACGGCGACGTCGGCGCGCGGCGCGTACACGTTGGCGCCGAGCTTGGCGTCGCCCGAGAGCTCGAACACCGGCCCGCCGCTGTAGACGCGGACCTTCGCCGGCGCGGCCGGCGAGCCGAACGCCACCGGGCCGGTGAGCGACACGCTGCCGGCCACGAAGAGGTCGAGCTCGGCGCCGGGGCCGAGATCGACGTGGAGCGCGCCGCCGACCCGGACGTCGCCCGCGACGAAGACCGCGGTGCGGCCGGAGAGCGACAGCGTGACGTCGCCGCCTTCGATCGCGTCGAAGTAGTACCGCCCGCACCCGAGCGCGACGGGCGCCGCCGGGTGATCGAGCGCCGCGGCGGTCACGCCGCCGAGCGCGTCGTCGTTCGCGCTGGCGAACGGCGAGACGATCGAGGCGACGTCCAGCGCCGCCCCGCAGTCGCACGGCGGTGGGACGCTGACCGGCTCGGTGACCGTACCGCCGGCCGCCGTCACCCCGGTCGCGGCGCGGCCCGGTGACAGGTGTATCTTCCCGACGTCGGTCAGCGTGCCGGAGACGACGCCGACGTTCCCCGCGGCGAAGAGGTCGCCGCCGATCTGGAACGTGCCGCTCGAGGTCACGTCCGCGCCGGCGTGCACGTCGCCCGCGACGACGCCGTCGCCCTTCAAGGACAGCGCGGGCGGTCCGGCGGACCCCGCCGTGTAGACCGATCCGCCGATCGAGGTGTGCGAGCTCGTCGACCACGATCCGTTCGCCGCGAGCGACGCCGAAGACCCCGCGCCGCCGCCCCCCGCGGGCGAGTAGAACGAGTCGGTCCGGAGCTTCCCCGAGACCGCGCCCGACGTGCACGAGCAGACCGCGAAGCGGAAGAACCTCCGCCCGAGATCGCCGACGCACGTGTCTTGGGACAGCGGGACGAGGGCGCCGCTCCCCTGACAGAACGCGTCGCCGTCTCTGCGCCCGCCGTCGGGATCGAGGAAGACCACGCCGCCGTCGCCGGCCGGACCGAAGGAGCCGATCGCCTCGACCTCCGCGTCGCCGCACCCGGCCCACGCCGCCGCGCACGCGGCGCCGAGCGCCGCGACGAGCCCGCGACGGGGAGCGATCATCGATCGACCCTCGCGGTGTTCGCGGTCTTCGCGGCGTCAGGGAGCGCGCTCCCGGCGCCGAGGTCCGCGTCGAGCGAGAGCGCGAGGATCCACGAAGGCCGCCCCACCGTCGCGACGCGGTCCCCGGCGAAGTCGAGGACGGGGCGGGGGAACGCGAAGAGCGCGCGCGCGGCGAGCGTGACGTGCGCGTGATCGCCGAGCGCGGCGCGCGCCCCCGCGCCGGCGGTCGCGGCGGCGGCCCACGCGTCGTCGCGCGCGTCGGCGTACGGCGCGCGCGCCGTGCCCTCGGCGCGCAGGTGGTACGCGCCGCCCGCCGCGGCGACGAACGGGCGCAGCCACCCGCCCCCCGCGACGTCGAGCGACAGCTCGGCGAGCGCGAGCTCCTGGCGGACGGCGGCCGATCCCTCGCGCGCGTCGACGCTCGACCCGAACGCCGGGCCGACGGCGACGAGCCCCGCGCGGAGCGCGCTCGTGATCGCCGCCTTCGCGTGCAACGTCGGCCCCCACGCGGCGCCGACGCCGGCGGCGTAGAGCGTCGCGAGGCCGGCGCCCAGCTCGAAGCGCGGCGCCGCGGCCGGTCGCGGCGGCGCGCGCGGGGCCACGAACGCCGCGACGTCGTCGGGGAGCGGCGCCGCCGCGGGCGGCTCGCCCTCCGGCGGCTCGACGACGAGCGGCTCCACGAGGCTCGCGCGCATCAGCTCGACGACGCGCATCGCGAGGAGCTTCTCCGCGCGCGGGCCGCGCCCCGCGTCGATGCGCCGCGCGACCGTCTTCTTCGTGATCCGATCGTCGACCGTGATCTCGATCGCCGTCCCGCGCCGGGCGCGGCGCAGGACCACCGTCGCGGCGCGCGCCTCGGGGGCCTCCGCGTCGGGCGCGGCCTCGGCGTCGGCGCCGCCCGAGACCCCCGCGCCGTCCAGCGTCCGCTCGTCGACCGTGAACCCCGCGGCGCGCAGCTCGGCGGCGACGCGCAGCTCGACGCGCTCGAGCCCGTCGTCGTCGCCGCGCGCGATCACGACCCGCGAGCCCTCGGCGCGCGCGTCCGCGGCCGCGAGCGCGACGGCGGCGAACGCGGCGGCGGCGAACGCGGCGGCGCCGCGGCCGAAGAGGAGCGCCGAGGTCCGCGCGCGCGTCATGTCACGCCGGCGGGCGCGTGCCGAGCGCGCGCGCTCATGGCGCGAGATCGCGCGCCGCGCTC
>Ga0105247_10002295_pt1 | contig 13087 bp, 10 predicted proteins | sample KBSS24metaG_FD_81519 | JGI IMG/M metagenome (GOLD analysis project Ga0105247, IMG submission 81519) | Switchgrass rhizosphere microbial communities from Kellogg Biological Station, Michigan, USA - KBS S2-4 metaG | ecosystem: Host-associated > Plants > Roots > Rhizosphere > Soil | place...
ATCACCGCGGTGGACACACATCCGGCCGAATCGTGGAGCGGCGGAATGGCAATCGAAGGATGGCCCCTACCGGCGCGCCACGGCCTGCCTCCGCCGAGCCGGCGTCGAAATTTCATGGCATCGAACCGCGCCGGTCACTGGCGTTACGCCATCCTCCGCCACGCACCCCGCCGCCCGCCCGTATAGCGTCCGGCCAGCAGCCGCCCCGCCCCGCAGCCCACTCGCAAGGAAATGGGTCGTCCGCCGTGACCGCTCACCCGCGGCCGCGAGCACGATCCAGCCGAGCGTGAACCAGCGATTCATTCGACGAGGAACATCATGAAAGAAAACGCGGTCTCCCGACCTGCAATCCCGATTGAGTTTTATCGCCCGTCCGTCCTCGGGACCTCGGCTTTCATCCTGTATGCGTTTCTCATGTTCGTCGTCCCGGGATTCGCCTCGTACCGCGTCCTCACGACCGCCTCGCCCCTCGGTCTGAAGATCGCGCTGATGGCTCCGTGCGCGATCGTCGGCGGCCTCGGCGCCCACCTCATCGGGTGGCTCGGCCACGACGGCACGCACCTGTCGCTGCACAAGAACAAGCACGTCAGCGTCCTCCTCGGCCTCTTCTTCGCGTCGATGCTCGTCACGTACAGCGAGATGGGGTTCGCGTTCGAGCACTGGAACCATCACCGCTTTTGCAACAAGACGCGCGACCCCGACATCAAGGTGCTCTCGGGGTTGAAGACGTGGTGGCAGCGCCTCTTCTTCACGCGAATCGTCTACAACCTCAATTACCTGAAGATCCTCTTCAAGGTGATCAGCGGCCGCCCGCTCGGCTTCGCGTACAAGCTCCCGTTCAAGGACCCGGCGCTGCGCATCTTCTGCTGGGTGAACCTCGCGTTCTCGCTGTTCTGGCTGTCGATCTACGCGATGCTCACCGCGTACGATTGGCGCATTTTCCCCATCTGCGTGCTCCTGCCCACGTTCATCGGGCTGGTCGCGTCGGGCAGCCAGTCGTACATCGATCACGCCGGGACCAACAGCGACAAGCTCTGGGAGAACAGCCGCACCCGCGTCTCGCCGATGGCGACGATCCTGTACTTCGGCGGCAACTACCACCTCGAGCACCACCTCTACCCCGGCGTCCCGAGCTACCGCCTGCCGAAGGTGCACAAGATCCTCGAGGAGGCGGGGGTCTTCGAGCGCGCCAAGCCGACGATCGAGCGCGGCTTCTGGGGCATCTACCGCCACCTCGGCGAGACGTACGTCGCGACGGACATGGACGACGGCGTCTTCGATCCGCACCACGAGTCCATCCGCGGGACCTCCGCCTAGGCGCTCGCCGAGCCCGACGATGCACCACGACAACGCCACCTCGAACGTCGTCTTCGACACGCTGCGCGGCCTCGTCGCCGAGCTGGGCAACCGGCCGGCGGAGATCCTGCCGACGTCGGATCTCGAGCGCGACCTCGGCCTCGGCAGCCTCGAGCGCGTCGAGCTGATCGTCCGCATCGAGCATCGGCTCGCCGTGAAGCTGCCCGACGCGACGCTCGCGCAGGGGCAGACGCCGAAGGCGTTGATCGATCTCGTGACGAGGCACCTCGACGCCGTGACGCTGGCGAACGGGGCCTCGGCGAACGGGCACGCAACGAACGGGCACGCGAGCGGGCTCCTCGCGAAGACCGCGGGCGTCGCGAACGGCCGCGCGAGCGGCGCCGCGACGTCCACCTTCCACCCGCCGTCGTCGGTGAAGACGCTCGTCGACCTCGCGCGCTTCCGCGCCGACGTCGACGGCGATCGGACGCACCTGTTCCTCGTGCAGGACGACGGCGCCGATCGACCCTTGTCGTTCGCCGATCTGTGGCGCCGCGGGCTCCGCGCGGCGGCGGGCCTCGCCGAGCGCGGCGTGAGGCCGGGGGACCGTGTCGCGATCATCCTGCCGACGGGCGCCGAGTTCTTCACCACGTTCCTCGGCATCCTGTGCGCGGGGTGCGTCCCCGTGCCGCTCTATCCGCCGGTGCGCCTCCACGATCTGCCGGCGTACGTCGAGCGCGAGATGCACATCCTCGGGAGCGCCGGGGCGCGCGTCCTCGTGACGGACCGGCAGCTCCTGCAGGTCGGCAAGCTGCTCCAGGACCGCTTCCCGCGGCTCGTCGCCGTCACCAGCGCGGAGCTCGAGCAGGCCGACGCGAGCTTCGGCGTGGCGCGGGTGGACCCCGACGCTCTCGCGCTCATTCAATATTCGTCCGGGAGCACCGGCGACCCGAAGGGGGTCGCGCTCTCGCACCGCGCGCTCATGGCGAACATGCGCGCCGTCGGCGACGGCCTCGCGTTCGGTCCGACCGACGTCCCGGTGAGCTGGCTGCCGCTCTACCACGACATGGGGCTGATCGGCACGTGGCTGAGCCCGTTCCTCCACGGGATGCAGGTGGCCATGATGTCGCCGCTCCAGTTCTTGACGCGCCCCGAGCGGTGGCTCTGGGCGTTCCACAAATACCGGGGGAGCATCTCGCCCGCGCCGAACTTCGGATACGACCTCTGCTGCCGGAAGGTCAAAGACGAGGACATCCAGGGGCTCGATCTGTCGTCGTGGCGCTCCGCGATGAACGGCTCCGAGCCGGTGCGCGCCGACACCATCGATCGATTCTGCCGCCGGTTCGAGGCGTACGGCTTCCGCCGCGAGGCGATGATGCCGGTGTACGGCCTCGCCGAGACGTCGGTCGCGCTCGCGTTCCCGCCGGTCGGCCGCGCGCCGCGGCTCGATCGGATCGACGCGGCGACGTTCGCGTCCGAGGGGCGCGCCGAGCCCGCGGTGGACGGCGGGCTCGTCTTCGCGTCGTGCGGCCGCGCGCTGGCCGGGCACGAGATCCGGATCGTCGACGCCGACGCGAGCTCCGAGGCCGCGGCGAAGGGCGGCTCGACGGCCGGCCCCGCGGGGCTGTCCGAGAGGCGCCAGGGGCGCATCTTCTTCCGCGGCCCGTCGTCGATGACCGGATATTTCGGGCGCCCCGACGCGACCGCCGACGTCAAGCACGGCGAGTGGATCGACACGGGCGACCTCGGGTACCTGGCCGACGGCGAGATCTACGTCACCGGGCGGATGAAGGACCTCATCATCAAGGGCGGCCGGAAGTACCACGCCCACGACGTCGAGCAGGCGGTCCAGCCGGTCCAGGGGATCCGCAAGGGGTGCGTCGTCGCGTTCGACGTGAAGGACGACGCGGGCGGCGAGGCGATCGTCGTCCTCGCCGAGAGCCACGAGCCGGCCGAGCGCCACGCCGAAATGGCCCGGGCGATCGTCGCGGCGGTGCAGAAGCAGGTCGGCGCGCCGCCGGATCGCGTGCAGATTCTCCGTACCGGATCGCTGCCCAAGACGTCGAGCGGCAAGCTGCGCCGGCGCGAGAGCCGCGCGCGCTACCTCGACGGCGCGTTCGATCGCGCGCCGTCGACGAAGGCCGCCGCGATCGGCCTGGTCGCGGGGACGGTGCTCCGCCGCGCCGGCGCGCAGGTCCGCGCCCTCGGCCGCTCGGCGTACAGCGTGTACGCGACCACCGCGGCGGCCGCGACCGTCGTCCCGGGCTTCGCGATGGTGTCGGTCCTCTGCCGGACCGAGGGCTCGACCTGGCGCGGCGGGCGGCTCGTGCTCCGCGCCGGGACCGCGCTCGCCGGCCTCCCGATCCATCGCGTCGGGCCGAAGCTCCCCGAGACCGGCGCGATCCTCGTGAGCAACCACGCGAGCTACCTCGACTGGCTCGTCCTCACCCTCGCGATCGAGCGGCCGTTCCTGTTCACCGCGAAGTCGTCGGTGTTCTCCATGCCGGTGCTCGGCGCGATGGTCCGGCGCCTCGGGCACATCCCGGTCGAGCGCGGCGTGGTCGCCGGCAAGCAGGGCGGCTACAAAGCCGCGGCCGACGCGGCGCGGAGAGGGCGCCTCGTCCACTTCTTCCCCGAGGCGACGTTCACGCCCGCGGGCGGCGTCCGCCCCTTCCGCCTCGGCGCGTTCCAGCTCGCCGCGGAGACCGGGCTCCCCGTCATCCCGATCGCGATCTGCGGCACGCGCCAGGCGCTCCGCGACGAGCAGACGCTCCTCGACTGGGCGCGGATCGAGGTGCGCGTCCTCCCGCCGGTTCCGCCGCCCGCGCCGCAGCTCGGCGCGATCGCCCGCGCGCGCGACGAGGTCCGCGATCGCCTCGCGCGCGAGGTGGGCGAGCCCGTGCTCGACATCGTCACCGCCGGGCTCCCGGAGGAGGTCGTCGCGTGACCGACAGCGCCCGCCCGTTCATCCCGGGGCTCCCCGACCGGAGCGTCCTCTACATCTCGGTCGTCACGCACCCGACGCACCCGCTCCACGGCGTGATGCGGGGCCGCGTGCACCCGGCGCCGGATCTCGACCTCGCGCGCTTCGTGCAGGGCGGCGGCGCGGGGCTCCGGCGCTACTTCGCCGAGCACGTCGTCGACGGCCCGACGGCCGCGCCGCCCAAGGATCTCCGCGGCTATCGCGGCGTGGTCATCGGCTGCTCGCTCCACTACTTCAACCCGGATCGCGCGCCGCTCGCGCCGTGGCAACAGGACCTCGTGCGCTTCGTGCGGCGCGTGATCGTCGACGAGAAGCTCCCGTATTTCGGCTGCTGCGGCGGCGCGTCGCTCGCGCACATCGCGCTCGGCGGCGCCCTGTCGAAAAACCCCAAGGGCCCGGGGATCGATCCGAGCGCCGAGGGGAGCATCGTCATCCGCACCACCGAGATCACGCTCACCGACGAGGGGCGGAGCGATCCGCTCTTCGCCTCGTTCCCGCCCTCTTTCGGGATGCACACCGTCGCGTCCGACTACGTGAAGGACCTCGCGCCGGGGTGCCGCGCGCTCGCCCACGCCGCCGACGTGCCGAACCAGGCGATCGCGTACGGCGACCGGGTGCGCCTCTTGCCCGGCCTCCACCCCGAGATGTCCCGGGAGCTCTTGCAAGAGGTCGCGGGGGCGCTGATCCACACCGGCAAGTTCGGGACGAACCCGAGCGACAGCGACGGGATGATGGGCGCGATCGCGAGGATCACCGCGACGCCGCACGCCAACGAGCTCCTCCTTGCGAACTTCCTGTCGGCGATGTGCGCGGGCCCGGCCTCGAGCTCGCACGACGACGGCTCGCATGACGACGGCTCGCGTCGGGACGCCTCGCATCACGACGGCTCGCATCAGGCCGGCCCATCACGCCGAATCGCACCTCGCCAACTCGCATCGCACGCCGAACCGAACGCCGCGCGGAGACCGTCATGAGCCGCCTCAATCTGATGTCGCCCGAGGTCCACGCGGACCCCTACCCGTTCTACGCGCAGCTCCGTCGCGAGTCGCCGGTGTGCCAGGTCGACCCCGGCGGCATCTGGGCGATCACGCGCTACGCCGACGTCGTCGCGGTTCTGCGCGACACGGTGACGTTCTCGTCGAAGGCGTGGACCGAGCGCGTCACGCCGCCGTGGCTCCGCGACAACCCGCTCGCCGAGTCGCTCTTCGTCCTCGATCCGCCCGCGCACACGCAGATGCGGAACCTGATCAACCCGGCGCTCGGGCCGAGCGCGGTCGACGGCCTCGAGCCGCAGATGCGCGCCGAGGCGGAGAGGCTCGCGGCGCCGCTCCTCCGGAAGAACGACGTCGAGTTCATCGCCGAGTTCGCGATGCCGATGGCGGCGTGCGCCGTGGGCACCGTGCTCGGCCTGTCGCGCGATCTCTACCCCCGCTTCAAGCACTGGACGGCGAGCATCTTCAGCATCTCGGCGAACCAGCACTCGCCCGAGCAGATCGCGAAGATAAAGTCCGACATCGAGGAGATGCGCCACTACTTCGGCGCGCTGTTCGACGCGCGCGCGCAGAAGCACGACCTCGTCGGGACGCTCCTCGACGCGACGGTCGAGGGGCGGCCGCTCACCCGCGAGGAGCTCATGAGCTTCCTCTTCATCCTGCTCCCGGGCGGCCTCGAGACGACGTCGACCGTGCTCGGCGACACGATGATCATGCTGGCGAAGCACCCCGACGTCCTGCGTCGCGTCCGCGACGATCTCCGCCTGATCCCGAAGCTCGTCGACGAGGTGATGCGCTTCGAGAGCACCGCGCACACGGTCTTCCGGCGCGCGACGCGCGACGCCGAGGTCGCGGGCGTGACGATCCCGAAGGGGGCGATGGTGGTGTGCCTCCTCGGCGCGGCGAACCGCGACGAGGCGGCGTTCGCCGACGCCGAGGCGTTCCGGATCGATCGCGAGAAGAACCTGCACATGTCGTTCGGGCACGGCGTCCACCACTGCGTCGGCGCGTTCCTCGGGCGCATGAGCACGCGCGTCTCGCTCGAGACGCTCCTCCCGCGCATCAAAGCGGTATCGATCGCGCCGGCCGGGTTCGCGCGGCACCACGCGCTGAACGCGCGCGGGCCGATCACGCTGCCTCTGCACCTCGAGCTTTAGCCCTCGGAGATCGTGGCGCGCGCCGGCTGACGCCGAGTGACCTGTCGCCGCTCGTGACCGTGCGCGGCGCGATTCGAAGTTTCGCAGTGGATTCAGAAAGGACGACGACGATGGTTGCCAGTACGCACGCGGAGCGCTTCGCCACGAGCTCGGCCACGAAGCGCCACCACTTCCTCGAGCTCCTCGACAAGCACCTCGAGGGGCGCGTGACGTTCGTGGTGGACGGAGAGAAGGTCACCGTCGGGCGCGGCCGCCCGGGCCTCGCCGGGGCCGACGCCGTCATTCACGTGTATGACACCCGAGTCTTCAACCGCGTCCTCGCCGCCGGGAACCTGGGCCTCGGCGAGTCCTTCATGGCGCGCGACTTCACGATGGTCGAAGGAACGCTCGAGGACTTCTTGATCCTGCTCCTCAGGAGCCGGCTCGACGAGAAGATCTCGAACGACCCGGTGGCCGCGCTGAAGGTGCTGGGCACGCGCGTGATGGACACGCTCCGCGGCAAGAAGGACAACATCAAGCGCCACTACGACATCGGCGACGACCTCTTCGAGTCGTTCCTCGACTCGAACCTGATCTACTCGTGCGGATACGCGAAGAGCGCGACGGACGACGTCGAGACGCTCCAGTTCCAGAAGCTCGAGAGGATCTGCCAGAAGCTCCGCTTGAAGCCGGGCGAGCGCCTCGTCGACATCGGCTGCGGCTACGGCGGCCTCCTCGCGCACGCCGCGAAGCACCACGGCGTCACCGGTATGGGGATCACGATCAGCCGGCACCACTGCGACCGAGGGAACGCGAACATCGCGCGCCAGGGGCTCTCGGACAAGGTGCAGATCCACTTCGAGGACCACCTCAAGATCGAGGGCGGCTTCGACAAGTGGGTGAGCGTCGGGATGATGGAGCACGTCCCGCGGCGCGAGTACCGCGCGTACTTCAAGAACATCGCGCGCGTCCTCGGGCCTAAGGGGTTCGGGCTCGTCCACACCATCGGCTGCAACGCGGCGGTGAACGTGCACGACCCGTTCATCCAGAAGTACGTCTTCCCCGGGTCGAACCAGCCGCGCCTGTCGGAGATCGCCGAGGGGCTCGAGCAGAACAAGCTCGCGATCGTCGACGTCGAGAACATGGTGCGCCACTACGCGATCACCGGCCGCCGCTGGCTCGAGGGCTTCCGCGCGGCGAAGCTCGACAAGGCCAAGTACGACGACACGTTCCACCGCATGTGGGAGTACTACCTGGCGTGCGGCATCGCCGGGATGACGGCGAGCGACACCGCCCTCTACCAGGTCCTCTTCACCAAGGACTACGGCGCCGAGCTCCCGCTGCAGCGCGTGTGACGCGCGCGCCGAGGGCGCCGCGCGCGCGGCGCCACGCACGCACCGATTTTCGTATTCCGGACTCAGGAGAACGACGATGACCATCGAGCCCTACAAGGTCCTTCAAGCGCGGGTGAAGGAGTACGGATTCCAGGAGAAGAATCAGGCCCGCGGCTTCTTCGAGCTGGCGCTGATCCTCGGGATGACGATGGGCGGCATCGCGCTCTTCCTGATGACCGACAGCGTGCCGCTGAAGGTCGTCGCGATGCTGATCTCGACGTGCGGCTGCCTCGGCATGTCGACGATGGCCCACACCGCGTCGCACTACACGCTGGCCAACAGCCGCGCGGTGAACCAGTTCTTGACGTACTTCGGTTTCCCGTTCTTCTTCGGAGTCTCGGCCAAGTACTGGTGGCAAAAGCACTGCATCGTGCACCACCCCGTGCCGAACGTGGTGGGCGTCGACGACGACATCGACCTCGCGCCGTTCTTCGCGATCACCGACGACCAGCTCAAGACCAAGCGCGGCCGGATCATCGCCAAATTCCAGTGGATCGTCATCCCGTTCGCGCTCGCGCTGAACGAGTTCAACATCCAGAAATCGGGCTGGCAGTTCCTCCTGAAGAAGCTCCGCGATCCGTCGCAGCGCCGGTTGGGGCACTGGGTCGACCTCTTCGTCCTCTGCCTCCACTGGGCGACGTGGGTGTTCGTCCCGATGCTCTTCGTCGCGCCGCTCCACGCGCTCGAGTTCTACGCGATGCGCATGGCGCTCATGGGGTACGCGATGTTCGTCGGCTTCGCGCCGGCGCACTTCCCGGCCGAGGCCGCCGCCGCCGAGGCGTCGGAGAAGAACGCCGACTTCGTCCTCCGCCAGACCGCGACCAGCGTGAACTTCCGGACCGGGATCTTCGGCGCGCTCCTGTGCGGCGGCGTCGAATACCAGATCGAGCACCACCTGTTCCAGGCGATCAGCCCCTATCACTACCCGGAGCTCGCGAAGATCGTCGAGAGCTTCTGCCGCGAGTACGGATATCCGTACAAGACGCTCGGCTGGTGGGAGGGGACGTGGAAGTCGCTCCTCGTCTTCTATCGGCCGAAGAAGGTGCTCGCGCGGCTCGACGAGTGCATGGACCGATCGGCGCCGCGCCTCCGCTCGGCGCGCCTCGCCGGCGGCGCCGCGGAGGCGAGCCCGGTGTCGGCCGGCCCCGTCTCGGAGGAGGTGCCGGGATGACGAGCACGCTGCGAAGCGAGCCCGCGCTCCGCGCCGACGGGCCGGCGGCGAAGGCCCCGTCCCCTCCTCCTCCGGAGCCGATCGTGCGCGACTGCCGGATCCCCGCGCTGGACGGGCTCCCCCTCGGCGCCACGGTGTTCGAGCCGGCCGGGCCGCGCCCCACCCGCGACCGGAGGGCCGTCTTCATGGCGTCGGCCACCGGCGTGAAGCGCGAGCGCTACCGCGCGTTCGCGCTCCACCTCGCGCGCCTCGGCTGGTCGGTGGTCACGTTCGACTACCGCGGCATCGGCGACTCGCGCTCGGGCGATCTCAAGTCGCTCGATCACACGATGTTCGAGTGGGGCTCGAAGGACATCGCCGGCGTCATCGACTGGATCGAGGCGACGTGGGCCCCCTCGCGCATCGCCGCGGTGGCGCACAGCATCGGCGGGCAGATGCTGCCGTTCGCGCCGAACGCCGGCCGGGTCGACGCGCTCCTCGCGATCGGATCGCAGAAGGGCTACTGGAAGATCTGGGGCGGGCTCAACGCGTACGTCTGCCTGGCGTTCTTCCGATCGATCCCGCTCCTCGTGAAGCTGCTCGGGTACTACCCGCTGTCCTTCGCGGGGTGCGAGGACCTGCCGCCGCGCGCCGCCGTCGAGTGGGCGCGGTGGGGCCTCTTCCACGACTTCGTCGACGAGGGCGGCCGCTCGCTGAACGATCACCACGCCGCGTTCCGCGCGCCGATCCTCGCCCTCAGCTTCTCCGACGATCCGTACGCGCCGCCGGCCGCGGTGGAGAAGCTCCTCTCCTTCTACTCGAGCTCGGCGAGCGAGCACCGCCACTTCGAGCCGTCGCAGTACGGCGTGGCAGAGCTCGGCCACTCCGGGTTCTTCACGAGCCCGGTGCGCGACCAGCTCTGGGACCTCGCGACGGCGTGGCTCGCCCGCGTCACGGCGTGATAGCGTCCGGCGCCTCCGAGCGGGAGCGACCATGTCCGACGACGCCATCGAAGTCACGCAGAAGACCGTCCCGGCGACCGACGGGCTCGAGCTCGCCGCCACCATCGCGCGCCCGGCGCGAGCCTCCGCCTCCGAGGCCTCCGGCGCCGAGCGCGGTCCGGTCGTGGTCCTCGTCACGTCGGCAATGGGTGTAAAGCGCAGCTATTACGAAAAATACGCGCGCTTCCTCGCCGAGAGCGGCTTCGTCGCCGTCACGTTCGACTACCGCGGCATCGGCGGGTCGCGCCCGAAGACGCTCCGCGGCTTCGACGCCACGATGCAGGACTGGGCCGAGAAGGACATCGCCGGCGTCATCGACTGGATCCACGCCGAGCTGAAGCCGCGGCGCTTCCTGGTCGTCGGCCACAGCGCCGGCGGGCAGCTCATCGGCCTCACGCCGAACAACGATCGCATCCACGCGATGATCACGGTCGGCGCGCAGAGCGGCTATTGGGGCCTCTGGACCGGGTCGCGCAAGATCTTCATGTGGAGCCTGTGGCACGCGATCATGCCCGGCGCGACGCGCGCGTTCTCGTACTTCCCTGCGAAGAAGCTCGGCTTGCCGAGCGAAGATCTGCCGGGCGGCGTGGCGCGGCAGTGGGCGCACTGGGGGCGCAATCCCCACTACATCGTCGACGAAGACGGCCGGCCGATCCGCAAGGACTTCGTCAGCTTCAAGGCGCCTATCAAGTCGTACAGCTTCTCCGACGATCGCGACGCGCCGCGCGCCGCGGTCGAGAGCCTCGTCGGCTGCTACGAGTCCGCGCCGAAGGAGATGACCCACAAGACCCCGAAGGACGTCGGCGTCGACGCCATCGGCCACTTCGGATTCTTCCGCGATCGCTTCCGCGGCTCGCTCTGGCCCGAAGCGGTGGCCTGGCTGCGCGCTCACGCCGACGCGTAGCGGTCCGCGCGCTCGCGCGATCGGTGAGCGGCCGGCGCACGCCGGCGCTTGCGCGCGAGCCTACGCGTCGTCCAGCGCGCCGGCGGCGCCGCCCTCTTGCTCGACGTCGTCGGTCGGGGCGGTGCCCGGATCGTTCTCTTGCTCGACCGCGTCCATCGCGACCCGGACGCGCTCGGCGTGCACGTGCTCGCCGAGCACGACGCGCCAGAACGACGGCGCGTCGCCGCTCCGGCAGCCGAGCGTGAGCGACGGCGACGCGAGGAGGCGAAAATTGCAGCCGGCCGGCTGCCGCTCCTCGCTGACGTGCCGGTGCCCGTGCATGACGAGGGTCGCGCCGATTTCGTTCAGCACCTCGGCCACGGTCTTCGCGTCGTCGAGGCGCATCCCGATCTCCGACGGCGCGCTCTTCCCCACGCCGTGCGGGAGCGGCACGACGTGGTGATGGAGCGCGACCATCCGGTGGCGCGCGTCCGTCCAGGCCGGCGTCGCGGCGAGATCGCGCAGCCACGCGAGCTGCGCCGGGCCGATCGCGCCGTTGTGGCGGAAGAAGCGGCGCTGGGGGCGCGCGCACGAGTCGAGCCCGACGAGGATCGCCGACGCCTCCGGGATCACCCGCGACCAGGCGCCGCACGGATCGAGCTCGAGCCCGAGGCGCGCCGCGAACGCGCGCCACGCCGCGCGCTTCCCTTCGAACGTCGCGCGCGGCCGCCCGCTCCCCGCGAGCGGGAACAGGTAGAGGTCGTGGTTGCCCGGGATCGCGAAGAGGCGGCCGCGGCGCTCGTACGACGCGAACGCCGCAAGGACGAGCTCGTACCCGTCGCCGTCGTCGGTGACGTCGCCCGTGACGAGCACCGCGTCGACGTCGGACTCCTCCACCGCGCGCGCGCCGCGGAGGAGGCGGATGTTCGAGTTCTTCGGCGAGCTCGCCTGCAGCGTGCGCAGCGCGCCGTCGGACGGGAGCGTCACGGCGAGCGTCGCGGCGCGGCGCGCCTCGAGGCGGCACGCCTTGCCCGCGGCGCGCTCCACCGGATCGATCACGCCGCCCGACGCGCGCGCCGACGGCACGTCGTGCGAGTACCCCTCGGGGTCGATCAGCGCGATCTTCGGCCGGCGCGGCACCTTGCTCCGCAGGACCTGCCAGCCCGCCTCCTCCCACACCACCTCGAAGCGCGACGGGTCGACGTCGGCCTGGCGCGCGCTCCGCTTCACGATCCGCGCGCGGTCGTGGAAAGTGTCCCCGAAGGTCGACACGTGGAAATCGGAGACGTGGGCGAAGGCGAACGGTCTCACCGGCCGGCTCGCGTGCCGGCGCGGCGGCGAGGCGACGACATCACATACCGGCCACGATCTTGTACGAGTCGCCCTCGGGGACGAGCTCGAGCCGGTTGTCGGCGACCGTGTGCTTCCACTCCGGCCCCTTCACGCCGGGGATGCGGAAGCTCGCGGCGTACGTGTAATCTACATAAATTCGGTTCGTCTCGGTGAAGGTGACGCGGCGATAGCGGATCTCGTACCGGATGGCCTGCGCCTGGACGAAGCTCGACGTGAGGTAGTCCTTGAGCCCGGCGTAGTCGTAGTCGTCCTCGCCGTTCGTGTTGCCGTTGTTCTCGTGGTAGCGCGGGCTCGCCATCTTGAGCAGGTGGTCGAGGTTCTTGTCCTCGACGGCGTGGCGGTAGTCCTCGCAGTAACCGACGACCTTGCGGTTGTCGCTCGTGTCCTCGACGTCCGTGTTCGGGATGAACGTCTTCGAGCAGCCGAGCGGCGCGAGGGCGGCGACGGCGGCGACGAACGAGAGAGAGCGGGGCGTGATCATCGTCGGGCAACACCGTCGCGCGCGGGGACATTCCCGCGAGGCGACTCGACCCTACCGGCCCGGCGCGCGCACCGTCAACAGTTCGACGCGGGCCGCGCCCCGCGCGCCGCCGAGCACGGCCTTCGTCTCGGCGCGCACCTCGCGCGGCGGCGTGGCGGCGGCGAGCGGCAGGAGCGCCCGATGTCCGACGGCCTCGCGGCGTTCCCCGCGCGGATCACTCGGATCGCGCAGGTCGCGGGCCGCGCCGTCCGGCGCGGCGTCGCCGGGCGCGCCGGGGAGCGCCGCGGGCGGCGGGCGGACGAGCTCCGGATCGAGGCGCAGCTCCACGTCCCCGACGCGCGCGTAGCCCGTCGGCTCGGCGGTGACGAGGAGCGCGATCGCCCCGGAGCGGAGGTCGATCGGCCCGAACGCGGGCGCG
>Ga0105247_10002299_pt1 | contig 13063 bp, 6 predicted proteins | sample KBSS24metaG_FD_81519 | JGI IMG/M metagenome (GOLD analysis project Ga0105247, IMG submission 81519) | Switchgrass rhizosphere microbial communities from Kellogg Biological Station, Michigan, USA - KBS S2-4 metaG | ecosystem: Host-associated > Plants > Roots > Rhizosphere > Soil | place...
ACGAGCCCCTCGTAGTCCGCGGCGACGAGCGGCGGCCGGGACACGCGCTCGTACGCGCGCTGGAGGAGGTAGTCGCGCGGCCACCCCATCGCGCCTTCGGCCGGCGCCTTGAGCGCCTCGCCCCGCCCGTGCAGCGCGACGACCACCGGGTACCGCCGCGACGGCGCGCCCCCCGCCGGGATCATCACCGCCGCGCGCCGCGACGGATCGCCGGGGAACGCCCACTCGAGGAGGCGCGTCGCCGGCGCGTCCGCGCCGCCCGCTTCGCCGAGAGGCGGCGCGATCGACGCCGCGCTCTGCGACGACGCGCCCCGCGCCGCGCTCCCGCGATCGCACCGCGAGCAACCCGACACGAGCAGCGCGGCCCCCGCGCGCATCGCGTCGCGCCGCGACACCCGCCTCACGCGGAGCTCCGCGCGACGTCCGGCCGGCGCGCGGCGCTCACCCGCGGGGCCGCGCGGCCGCCTCGCCGGACGCGTCGCGACCGCGCGGCGTGCGGCCGGCGCGCGGCGCTCACTCGTCCGCCGGCGGCGGATCCGCGCCCGTCGCCCGCTTCACGAGCTCGGCGAGCGCCGGATCGGTCGAGAGCTTGTCGCGGAGCACCTGCCTCAGCGCGTCGAGCTCGACCGGCGGGAGGCCGCGCAGGTGCGCGGTCGCCTGGTCGACCTTGATGTCGAGGTAGCCCGCGACGTCGATCTCGCCGGCGCGGAGCCGGTCGAGCGGCGCGGTGCTCGGCGCGGCCGCGGCCACCTCCGCCGCGGGCGCCGCGCCGCGGGCGTCGAACGGGCGCTCGATACCGGCCGCGGCGCCGCCGGCCGTAGCGCCCGGCTTCGTCGCGTTCGACGGCTCCACCGAGGGAGCGCCGGACGGGGTGCCGGACGTCGCCCCCGGCCCTTTTCCCACGCGATCGATCGCCATCTCTCCGTCCTCCTGTCGTCTTTGCAGCGCTTCGCGGTCACGTTCGCACGGGGCTCCGCGCGAGGCCATCGTTACATGGCCGCGCGCGAGCGAGCCCCGGGTCAGCGGATATTGCCGATCGCCGTCTTGACGGTGTCGTGCTCGGCCTTGAGCACGTTCGACAGCGTGCTGAACGAGCGGTTCTCCGCGTTCACGCGCTCCTGGATCTGGAGATAATACAGGTTCATCTCCTGCGACTGCGCGAGCGACCCCTCGACGCTCGCGTCCGCGCCCGAGCCGCTCGTGCTCGCGCCGCCGCCCGGCCCCTCCGGCGATCCGGCCGCCCCCGCGCCGCTCGTCCCGCCGCCCGCGCCGGAGACGCCGCCGGCGCCGCCCGCGGCGTCCAGCCCGATCCGCGGCGCGAAGGCGCCGGAAGGGGGCGATCCGCCGCGGATCGCGACGGCCATCAGCGGCGCGCCGGGGAGGCTCTTCATCGCCGCTTCGGCGCCGCTGACGATGCCGCGCGCGCCGTTCGCGAGCACCTCGGAGAAGCTCACGCGCACCGGAGCCGCGGTGGGGCGCGGGGCGGTGGTGACGGCGACGACGTCGGAGCGAATCGGCGGAATGCGGGTATCCATGGGGTCCTCCGGGGGGCGCGCCTCCAGGCACGCGTTTTCTCCCTGTCGGCCGCGCCGCGCGGGAGGTTGCGAAAAATCGCGCGCCTCGCGTCTTCGAGGTCGAAGGAGGCTCCGCGCGGCTCTGCCGGACCGCGCGCGACGCTCGAGCGCGGGGGCGCGCCTGGATCACCCGCGCACCTGCCACGCTGCCGGCGTTGCATGCAACGCCCCGGAGTGTGCAGCTCGTGCACAATCGAAGAATCGACCCTTTTTGCCCCGCGCGACCTGTGGAAAACCGATTTACCAATCGCTAAATGTACGCAAACTCCCATGAACGGCCGACGAGGCGGGCGCTAATCACACGGTCTTTTGGCCGCTCAGGCTCGGCTTGTCACTCGTTAAGGTGACATGAAGTCACTCGCGAGACGACTACAGTGATCCACGAAAGGGCGATTCGTCGATTCACGACGATCGCGGTGAGTGAATGACTGCCACTCCGGACAACGGCGTCGCGCACGGCTCGCTCGGGCTCGTCCGCTCCGGCGGAGCGCCGTCGCAGGGCGGCGCGGACGCGGCCATCGTGCCGTCCGCGGTGATGGACCGCGTGCGGCGGTGGTCGCTCGAGCCGGAGCGAGGGCCGATCGAGGCGCGGCTGGTCCACAAGACCCACCTCGACAACGTGCTCCTGTCGCGCCTCGAGCGCGCCGTGACCGACCGCGGCGACGGCCACCTCGCGCAGATGCGCGTCGACGTGACGCACCCCTTCTTCTTCGAGCACCCGATCGATCACGTCCCCGGGCTGATGCTGATCGAGGCCGGGCGGCAGCTCGCGACGGCGATCGCGCACGTGGAGCTCCGCGTGCCCTTCGGCGCGGCCTTCGTGCTCAACGGGCTGAACGCGCAGTTTCTCAGCTTCGCGGAGCTCGACGCGCCCACCTTCATCCACTCGACGATCCTGCAGACGAGGATGAAGCGCGATCAGCTGGTCGAGATGTACACGTCGTCCACGTTCATCCAGGACGAGACGCCGATCGGCGTGATCAGCGGGCAGCTCACGGTGCTCTCGGGGGTCCACGCGCTCCGGTGAGCCGCGCCGGCCGTGCCTCGTGGCTCGGCCGTATTCGCGTTCGTGACCAGCCGTTTCGGACAATTCAGGTGGAGGCGCGCGCGTCATGTCGAAGGTCCATATCGTCGTAGGCGGCGGCGCGAGCGGGATGGCCGCCGCGCATTTCCTGAAATCGCAGGGCGCAGAGGCGGTGGTCCTCGAGCAGAGCGGCGCGCTCGGCGGGCGGATCGCGCCCGACCGGCTCGGCGATCGCCCCGTCGACCTCGGCGGCAAGAACATCGGGCGCAAATACCGGCTCTTTCGCGAGTTCACCGCGTCGCTCGGGGTCAGCGACTGGCAGCACTTCGGGCTCAACACGTCGCGCGTCGAGAACGGGGAGCTCCGCACGCTCGACGCGCAGCGGCGCCTCCGCGGCTTCTTGAGCATCGCCGAGGGGAGCTCGGCGGCCGACTTCCTCCGCTTCGGGACGCTCGCGGCGCGCGTACGATGGGACCCTTCGGCCCGCTTCCTCGGCGCGGACGCGTTCGCGGCGATCGCCCGAAAATACGACGACCGGCCGGCGAGCGCGTATTTCACCAAGGCGTTCCTCGACAACGTCGTCCGCCCCCTGGTCGTGCGCACGAACGGCGCCGAGCCGGACGAGGTGTTCCTCGGGAATTTCGGGAGCAACGTCGGCATGCTGCTCGACACGTACGAGCAGCTCCCGCGCGGCATGGGCGAGCTCGTCGAGCGGTTCGCCGAGCGGTACACGGTGCGCCTCGGGGCCCGCGTCGACCGGCTCGTCGTGCGCGGCGGGCGCGTGCACGCGGTGCGATGGACCGACGGCGCGGGCGCGTCGCACGAAGAGGAGTGCGACGGGGTGGTCGTCGCCGCCCCGGCCCCGTCCGCCGCGGGCCTGCTCCGCGACGCCGCCCCCGACGCGGCGGCGGCGCTCTCCGACGTGCGGTATTTCCCGGTCGGCGTCGTCGTCGCGGAGTACGAGCGCGACGTGTTCGACCCGGCGGCGCGCGCGATCGTGTTCCCGCCCGGCACGCCGCTCAGCAACGCCGGGGCGTACGGCGTCGACGCGCTGAACGTCATCCGATACACGTTCAGCGGCCGCGCCGCGCGCGACCTGGCCGGCCGCTCCGGCGACGAGCTCGTCCTCGCCGCGGAGGCGGAGCTCGGCAAATACCGGCCCGTCCGCGAGGCGAGGCGGGTCCGCTCCACGAGCCGCTGGTTCTCGCCCGGGCTGTGCGCGTTCGCGCCGCGCTACGGGGCGCTGCTCGACCGCGTCGAGCGCGGGATCGCGCCGCTCGAGAACGCGGCGGTCGCGGGAGACTACGTCAGAGGGGCGTCGATCGAGGCGTGCTTCGAGTCGGCTCGGGGAGCCGTCGATCGCCTGCTCCACCGGAAAGCGCAACGCGGAACCCCATCGCGGAGAGTGGCATGACGACATATTACACGGGCGACAACCCCACGAAGTATCTCCCCTTCAAGGAGCTCATCGCAATATCCCATTACATCATGCCGAACTTCGGCACGATGAGCTGGGACCGCGTCACGCGCCCCCAGGTGAACGCCGCGCTCGCGAGGTTCAAGGACACGAACGGCGCGCTGAACGACGGCATGATGATGTACATCCATGTCCCGTATTGCCAGTCGTTCTGCCACTACTGCAACTTCAACAAGAACCACTATCCGCGCCAGGAGCAGGAGCAGCTCGAGCAGTACGTCGATTACCTGATCAAGGAGATCGACTGGTACGTGGCGCAGCCCTACGTGCAGTCGCGGCGGTTCACGGCGCTCTACATCGGCGGGGGGAGCCCGTCGACGCTGCCGCCGTCGGCGGTCGTCCGCCTGTTCGAGCACCTGAAGAAGGTGATCCCGAACCACGACACGATCGAGAAGACGTTCACCGGCGAGCCGCGCACGCTCAAGCGCCCCGAGCTCCTCCAGGCGATCAAGGACTTCGGCTGGCAGCGCGTCACCTTCGGCATCGAGACGTTGAACGAGAAGATCCACAAGCAGATCGGCCGGCGCGACACGCGGACCGACATCGACGAGGTGTTCGACGGGATGGCCAAGGTCGGCTTCACCGGCGAGCGGTGCGTCGACATCATGTACGACCTGCCGGGGCAGACGTACGAGGGGTTCCGCGAGGAGCTCGCGACGCTCGTGCGCGAGTACGACCCCGACGAGATCGACGCGTTCGGCACGGTGTATCTGCCGTATCGGCCGCTCCACAAGCTGATCATCGACGGCCGCGTCGACCAGCCGGGGAGCATCTGGAGCCTCCTCCGGATGCGCGAGCACCTCTACGACTTCCTGCTGGAGAGCGGCTACAACAACGTCATCGCCGAGACGTACTCGAAGCGCACCGACCGCACGCAATACCAGACGGCGCACTGCGCCCGGCAGGACATCGTCGGCGTCGGCTGCGCCGCCCGCGGCAACGTCAAGGACATGGTGTCGATCAACCCGGCCGACCTCGACGAGTGGATGAAGAACATCGACGAGCACGGCGTCTCGACGCAGACCTTGCAGTCGATCGGGAGGGGTGGTGTCCTCGATCGGATCATGGTGATGTTCCCGCGCTACCGCGAGCTGTCGAAGGAGCTCCTCCACAGCTTCAGCGACGTGAGCCACTTCGACCGCGTCTTGAAGACGCTGGCGGGGCACATCGAGGCGGGCGTGGTCGAGGACAAGGGCGACCGGTACGTCACGAACAAGCTCGGCACGGTGTGGCACGGCAACCTGCAAACCGACTACATGCGCCACGTCGCCAACGTGAAATTGAAGATGCTCCTCCACGTCATCACCGAAAAAGAGGAGCAGTTCGATCGCCCCGAGCGGTTCAAGGTGAACGTGGCCACCAAGTTCATCGCGAAGCACACCGACAAATACCCGCGATTGATGAAATGACGGACAGCGCGGCGGGAGCGAGCACGGCGCCGGCGGGCGCAAAGGGCGCGGCGAGCACGGCCGAGCGCGTCGAGGTGGTGTCCTCGGACGGCGCGCGGTCGGAGATCTCCGTGTCCCCCGGCCCCGGCGGCGAAGGCGCTCCCGTCGCGATCTGCCTCCCGGCGATGGGCGTCGCCGCGACGTTCTACAGGCCGCTCGCGGAGGCGCTCGGACAGGAGCGCTTCCACGTGATCACCTGCGATCTGCGCGGCATCGGGTCGAGCTCGGTGCGCGCGGGGCGCGGCGTCTCCTTCGGATATCCGGAGCTCCTCGAGCGCGACATCCCCGCCGTCGTCGCCGCGGCGCGCGCGCGCTTCCCGAGGAGCCCCGTGTACCTCCTCGGGCACTCGCTCGGCGGGCAGCTCGCCGCGCTCTACCTGGCGGTGCAGCCCGAGGCGGTCGACGGCGTCGTCCTCGTCGCGGCCGGCTCGGTGTACTTCCGCGCCTATCCGTTCCCGCACAGCGTGCGGTTTCTCCTGGGCACGCAGCTCGCGCGCGCCATCTCGTCGGCGTGGGGGTATTTCCCGGGGCACAAGCTCGGCTTCGCGGGGCGCGAGGCGCGCGGCGTGATCCGCGACTGGTCGCGGCAGGCGCGCACCGGCCGCTACGATTTCGTCGTGGACGGCGCGATCGCCGAGGACCTCTTCCCGCGCGCCAGGGGCTCCGTCCTCGCGATCTCGGTCGAGGACGACGTCCTCGCCCCGGTGAGCGCCGTCGATCACATCTGCGGCAAGCTGGCGAACGCCGACGTGTCGCGCTGGCACTACGTCGCGCCCGACGGGGCGCGGATCGATCATTTCCGCTGGGTCAAACGGCCGGCCCCGGTCGCGGCGCAGATCCGCGCCTGGGTCGACGGCCTCTCGTCTCGTTCTTCGTAGCCTCGTCGTCGTCGAACCCGCGCGGCGCGACGCCGCGCCGCCGTCGTGCCGCCCGCCGCGATGTCCAGGTCGCGCGGCGCGGCGGCCATCGTGAGGAGTACCCGCGATATCCCATGATCGCGGCGAGCGTCGTCATCCTGCCGCGCCGGCGATCCGCCTCCGCGGCCACCCGCAGGGAGAGCGTCTTGAGCAACGACATCGCGCGTTCGGTGGTGGAGCGGGGGACGCTCGTGGAGATGCTGCGCGAGCACGCGCAGCGGGCGCCGTCGCGCGTCGCTTACACGTGGTCCGACGGCGAAGGCGCGGAGACGGCGATCTCCTTCGGCGAGCTCGACGACCGCGTCCGCTCGCTGGCGGCGGCGTTGCAGCGCGGAGGCGCGGCGGGGGAGCGCGTCCTCCTCCTCTTCCCGCACGGCCTCGATTACATCGTCTCGTTCATGGCGTGCCTCTACGCCAACGGGATCCCGATCCCGGCCTATCCGCCCGACGTCGAGCGCCTGCACCGCTCGCTCCCGCGCCTCGCTTCGCTGGTGGTCGACGCCTCGCCCAAGGTCGTCCTCGCGACGCGCGACGTCGCGGCGAAGGCCGAGGCGATCGCGTCGTTCTTGCCGACGATGGCCTCCGTCCGCTGGCTGACGGCGGACAGCGCGCTCGCGCCCGGCGACTTTCGCGACGGCGGGCGCCGCCGGGACGACCTCGCGTTTTTGCAGTACACGTCGGGCTCCACGTCCGACGCGAAGGGCGTCATGGTGACGCACGGCAACATCGTCGCGAACCACGCCGCGCTGTCGCGGTGCTACGCGCTCGACCACGAGACGGTCGTCGTGTCGTGGCTCCCGATGTTCCACGACATGGGGCTGATCTTCGGCGTCCTCCACGCGCTCTACGACGGGCACGCGGCTCACTTGATGTCGCCGCTCACGTTCCTCCAGCGGCCGATCCGCTGGCTGCGCGCGATATCGAAGCACCGCGCCACGTTCAGCGGAGGGCCGAACTTCGCGTACGACCTGTGCATCCACGGGACGACCGAAGAGGAGCGCGCGTCGCTCGACCTCCGGACGTGGAGGCGCGCGTTCTCCGGCGCCGAGGCGGTGCGCGCCACGACGGTCGAGCGGTTCGCGGCGCTGTTCGCGCCCCACGGGTTCGAGGCCCGGTCGTTCTCGCCGGCGTACGGCCTCGCCGAGGCGACGCTGATGGTGAGCGGGCACCGGGCGCCCGCGCCGCCGAGCGCGTGGATCGTCGACGCCGACGCGGAGGCGCTGGCCAAGGGGACGTGCGCGCCCGATCGAGGCGGCCGCCCGCCGAACCGCGTGGTGAGCACCGGGCGGCCCATCGAAGACCACCGCGTGATCGTCGTCGACCCCGAGACGCGCCGCCCGCGCGACGTGAACCAGGTGGGAGAGATCTGGGTCTCGGGGCCGAGCGTCGCGAGAGGCTATTGGGGCCGGCCGGAGACGACGAAGGAGGTCTTCGACGCGACGACCGACGCGGGCGACGGCCCGTTCATGCGCACCGGCGATCTCGGCCTCTTGCGCGGCGGCGAGCTGTACATCACCGGCCGGCTCAAGGACGTCATCATCGTCCGCGGTCTGAACCACGCGCCGCCCGACGTCGAGCGGACGTCGGAGGAGTCGAGCCCCTCGCTGCGCCTCGGGTGCGTGGCGGCGTTCTCCGTCGAGGTGCCGGCGGCGGACGGCGGCGCGAGCGAGGAGATGGTCGTCGTCCAGGACGTGAAGGACGGCTTCGACGCCGCGGAGGGGCCGGGCGTCGCGTCGGCGATCCGCGAGCGGATCGTCGCCGCCCACGGCGTCGATCCGTACGCCGTGGTCCTCACGCGGCGAGGCAGCGTGCCGAAGACGTCGAGCGGCAAGATCAGGCGCCGCGCGTGCCGCGACGCGTACCTCCGCGGCGAGCTCGCGACGGCGTTCGCCTGGCAGCGGCCCGAGGCCGCGCAGGTACCGGTGGAGCACGGCGCGACCGACGCGGCGGGCGCGACGGACCGCGCCGCGGAGGCGGAGATCCGCGCGTGGCTCTTCGCGTACGTGAGCCGGCGCGCCCGCGTCGCCGCCGGCGCGATCGATCCGCGCCGCCCGTTCGCGATGTACGGCCTCGGCTCGGCCGACGCGGTGGCGCTCTCCGGCGAGCTCGCCCGCCACCTCGGCCGCCCGGTGCCGCCGACGATCGCGTACGAGCACGCGACCATCGACGCGCTCGCGCGCCACCTCGCGGCGGGCAAAGAGCGCGCGGCGGACGATCGGAGCGCTCGCCACGCGCCGAGCGACGAGCCGATCGCCGTCATCGGGGTCTCGTGCCGCCTCCCTGGCGCGCCCGATCCCGACGCGTACTGGAAGATGCTCGAAGAGGGGCGCCACGCGATCGGCCTCGCGCTCGACGACCGCCTCGCGCTCCTCGGCGCGCCCGAGCGGGCCCCCGAAGGCACGCCGAAGCACGCCGCGCTCTTGCCGGAGGTGCGCGACTTCGACGCGTCGTTCTTCGGGATCGCGCCGCGCGAGGCCGCGCTGATGGACCCGCAGCAGCGGATCCTCCTCGAGCTGTCGTGGGAGGCGCTCGAGCACGCGGCGATCGCCGCGAGCGAGCTCGAAGGGGGCCGCACCGGCGTGTTCGTCGGCCTCTCGGGGAGCGACTTCGCGCGGTTCGCGATGGGCTCGGGCGATCTCGATCGCGCCGACGCGTACGCCGGCAGCGGCGCGGCGACGAGCGTCGCCGCCGGCCGCATCGCGTACACGCTCGGCCTGCGCGGTCCGGCGCTCGCCGTCGACACCGCGTGCTCGTCGTCGCTCGTCGCGGTGCACCTCGCGGTGCAGAGCCTCCGGAGCGGCGAGTCGGACCTCGCCCTCGCCGGCGGGGCGCAGCTCCTCTTGCGCGTCGAGCCGACGCTCGCCCTCAATCGGATGGGGGCGCTCTCGCCGACCGGGCGGTGCCACACGTTCGACGCGAGCGCCGACGGGTACGTGCGCGGCGAGGGGGGCGGCGTCGTCGTCCTGAAGCGCCTCCGCGACGCGGAGCGCGACGGCGATCGGGTGCTCGCCGTGGTGCGCGGGTCGGCGATCAACCACGACGGGCGGAGCAACGGGCTCACCGTCCCGAGCGGCGAGGCGCAGCGGCGCGTCCTCGAAGACGCGCTGGCCGACGCGAACGTCCGCCCGCGCGACGTCGCGTACGTGGAGGCGCACGGCACCGGGACGCCGCTCGGAGATCCCGTCGAGCTGCGCGCCCTCGGCCACGTGTACGGCGCCGAGCGGAGCGCGGACGCGCCGCTGCTCGTCGGATCGGTGAAGACGAACGTCGGGCACCTCGAGGCGGCGGCGGGGATCGCCGCGCTCGTGAAGGTGGTGCTGTCGTTCGAGCACGGCGCGATCCCGCCGCACCTGGGGCTCGAGACCCCGACGCCGAACGTCGCGTGGAGCGAGCTCCCGATCCGCGTGCCGTCGTCCACGACGGCGTGGCCCCCAAGATCGCGGAGGCTCGCCGGCGTCAGCGCGTTCGGGTTCAGCGGCACGAACGCGCACGTCGTCCTCGAGGCGCCGGCGACGCGGGCCGGCGCGCCTCACGCCGCGACGGACCTCGCGCCGGGCACCTCGCCTGCCGCGCCGCGCGCGGGCGCCGGCGGCGCAGGGCCGGCGCGGATCCTGACGCTCTCCGCGCACACCGAGGCGGCGCTCCGCGCGTCGGCCGCGCGCCTCGCCGGCGTGATCGAACGCGGCGCGCCGGTCGACGACGTGTGCTTCACGGCCAACGTCGGCCGATCGCACCTCGCCCACCGCGCCGCGATCGTGGCGGAGGGCGCGGGCGACCTCGCGTCGAAGCTCCGCGCGCTCGGAGGCGGCGCGGGCGCCCCCGGCGTCGCCCGCGGCGAGGTGACGCCGTCGCGCGCCCCGTCCATCGCGTTCCTCTTCAGCGGACAGGGATCGCAGTACGCCGGCATGGGCTCGGGGCTCCTCGACGCCGAGCCGGTCTTCCGCGACGCGATCGAGAGGTGCGCGCGCGTGCTCGATCCGCTCCTCGGCGCTTCGCTCGTCCGCCTCCTTTGCGATCGCGGTCCGGGCGCCGCGTCGCTCGACGAGACGCACCTCACGCAGCCGGCGCTCTTCGCCGTCGAGTACGCGCTCGCCGAGCAGTGGCGGGCGTGGGGGATCGCGCCGTCGCTGGTGATCGGCCACAGCGTCGGCGAGCTGGTCGCGGCGACGGTGGCCGGCGTCCTCCCGCTCGACGACGCGCTCGCGCTGGTCGCGGCGCGCGGCCGGCTGATGCAGGAGCGGACGCGCCGCGGCGCGATGATCTCCGTCTTCGCGAGCGAGGACGAGGTGCGCGATCTGCTCGATCGCGAGGGCCGCGGCGACGGCGAGCGCGCGCCGCGGGACCACCGACGAGAGGGGGCGACGACGTGGGGCGGCGTCTCGCTCGCGGCGGTGAACGGCCCGGAGGCGGTGGTCCTCTCGGGCGACGAGGAGAGCGTGGTCCGCGTCTCCGCGCTCCTCGAAGCGGCGGACATGCCGGTGAAGCGCCTCGCGGTCTCCCGCGCGTTCCACTCCGCGCTGATGGACCCGATGCTCGACGAGCTCGAGCGCCTCGCCTCGCCCGTGCGCTTCGGCGCGGCGCGCGTCGCCCTGGTGTCGAACGTCACCGGCGCGATCGCGGGCGACGAGGTGCGCACGGCCGGGTACTGGCGCGAGCACGCGCGGCGGCCGGTCCGCTTCGCCGACGGCGCGCGGCTCCTCGAAGCCCACGGCGTCGACGTGGCGCTCGAGATCGGGCCGCACCCGGTGCTCCTCTCGCTCGCGAAGCGCGCGCTCGCCGCGAGCCGGGAGGCGAACGGCAGGGCGAGCGAGAGGGCGATCGCGTGGCTCCCGTCGCTGCGCAAGGGGGCGAACGACGTCGAGCCGATGGCGCAGTCGCTCGCGGCGCTGTACGCGGCGGGCGCGCCGATCGACTGGCGCGCGGTGCACGCGGGCGCGAAGGCGCGCAAGGTGGCGCTCCCCACGTACCCGTTCCAGCGCGAACGGCACTGGCCGGAGCCGCCGCGCGCGGCGCGCGCGCCGAGCGCACGGGGCGACGTCCGGCGGCTGCGGTCGCCGCTCCTCGCGGGCGAGGTGTTCGAGCGCGACGTCGCGTCGGACCACCCCGCGTTCGCCGAGCACCGGATCTACGGGACGGTCATCGTGCCCGCCGCCGGGCACGTGGCCATGTGCGCGTCGGCGGTGCTCGAGGCGAGCGCCGAGCGCGGCGTGACGCTCGACGAGCTGACGTTCACCGAGGCGCTCGCGATCGCCGACGGCGCGACGAAGACCGTCCAGGTGTGCCTCGGCGGGCCCGAGGACCCGCACGCGTACCGTCTCGTCAGCGCCGACGACCGCGGCGGCTTCACCGTGCACTCGGCGGGGCGGGCGCGCGCCGGCGCGGCGCTCGGCGTCCACGAGGGGCGCGGGACGATCGCCGCCCGGCTGCGCGAAGCGGGCGGCGCCGAGCTCTCGGCCGACGAGTTCTTCGCGTCGGCGGCCCGGCGCGGCGTCGACCTCGGCCCGGGCTACCGTTGGATCGAGCGGATCGTCCGCACCGAGCGGGAGGCGATCGTCGAGCTGCGCGCGCCGCGCCCGACCGACGACGCCGCGGGGCTGGTCCTGCACGCCGGGCTCCTCGACACGTTCATCCAGTCGCTCGGCGCTTCGCTGGCCGCGCCCACCGAGAAGGCGACGGCGTACGTGCCGCTGTCCATCGAGCGCGTCGCGCTGGCCGTCCCGCTCGAAGGGCCTTCGCTCTCGGTTCACGTCCGCGTGCGCCCCGCCATCGGCGACGGCACCGAGGGCGTCGTCGGCGACCTGACGCTGTTCGAGGAGGGCGGGCGCGTCGTCGGCGAGCTGACCGGGCTCTTCATGAAGCGGGCGGAGCAGTCGGTGTTCCTCCGCGCGCCGTCGCCCTCGCCGTCGCTCCTCCACGAGACCGCGTGGGTGGAGGCGCCGCGCGCGAGCGCGCGAGGCGGGTCGACCGCGGGCGCGCCTGGAGACGCGGACGCGGACCCGGACGCGAAGACCCTCGGCGGCGCGGAGGTGGACCCCGGCGCGAAGGAGACGTGGATCGTCCTCGGCGACTCGGCGGGCCTCGGCGACGCGCTCGCCGACGTGCTCGAAGAGTCGGGGCGCGCGTGCGTCCGCGTCGGCCGCGGCGAAGACTTCGCGGCGATCGACGAGGCGGGGGTGATCCTCGATCCCGAGCGGCGCGATCACTACGACCTCCTCCTCGACGCGCTCGGCGGTCGCCCGTGCGCCGGCGTCGTCCACCTCTTCGCGCTCGACGCGTCGGCGGACGACGACCTCGAGGCGGCGCACCTCGAGAGGGAGCACCGCCTCGCGTGCGCGAGCGCCACGTACCTGGTCCAGGCGCTCGCGGAGCGCGGGCTCTCGCCGCGCGTCTGCTTCGTCACGCGCCGCGCGCAGGCGGTCGCCGCGGGGGACGACGTCGACGTCGCGCAGGCGCCCTTGTGGGCGCTCGGCCGGGTCGTCGCGCTCGAGCACCCGGAGCTCCGCCCCGCGCTCGTCGATCTCGGCGGCGGCGATCCGATCGACGAGGCGGACGCCGTCGTCGCCGAGCTGCGCGACGGCGCGCCGCGCCTCGCGGTGGCGATCCGCGGCGCGAAGCGGCTCGTG
>Ga0105247_10002300_pt1 | contig 13058 bp, 10 predicted proteins | sample KBSS24metaG_FD_81519 | JGI IMG/M metagenome (GOLD analysis project Ga0105247, IMG submission 81519) | Switchgrass rhizosphere microbial communities from Kellogg Biological Station, Michigan, USA - KBS S2-4 metaG | ecosystem: Host-associated > Plants > Roots > Rhizosphere > Soil | place...
ATTTTTTGCACGAGCTTGACCGCGATTTGACCACCATGAATAAAGTTCTGCTTCTGCGCGAACTACACGGAAGGTATCGACATAGCCAAGTTCATCGTAAATATGGTCAAGCCATGCACGTTCATGCGGTAAACAGCCAGATGATTTTTGGTTACCTGACCAGTTTTTGATATCAATCCGTTTATGAACAATATTGTAGTCACCACAAATGATGACTGACTTATTTTCATCACGCCATTGTTTCAAGATTTTTGCATATTCACCTAAAAATAAATCTTTACGCGCTTGCGCTTCTTCACCACTTGAGCCTGAAGGTAAGTATAATGACGCAATATGTACCGGATGTGACAAACCTAAATCAAATTCAGCAGAAATAAAGCGGCCTTGACTGTCAGCCAACTCAAAACCTAAACCGTCTTTAACAGAGACGAAGGGTAGGCGGCTATATATCGCAGTTCCCGCATAACCTGCACGCTCTGCTGGAAAGAGATGGGTATGCCATCCTTCGGGTCTAAATTTTTCAGTCCATTGTTCATGGGTAATGCGGCTTTCCTGCATGCATACGACATCGGCATCTGATTGTTCTAACCATTCAAGTAAGCCTTTCGTTACTGAAGAACGTAAGCCATTTACGTTAATGGAAACGACTCGAAGAATTTTTACATCACTTGGATACTGATCCTTTGGTATCATGCGAAAATTTAACCTCAATTGTGAATTTGGAGCACCTCATGACAACGCCTGTGTCATTTAACCCGCAAGCATTTATCGAACTCGCATTATCACGCGGTGTGCTTAAATTTGGTGAGTTTACTTTAAAATCTGGACGCGTGAGTCCTTATTTTTTTAATGCAGGCCTACTCAACGATGGTGAAGCTTTATCTCTTTTAGCACAAGGCTATGCCGATAAATTAATACAATGTGAAAATGTTGATGTGATTTTTGGGCCAGCTTACAAAGGGATTCCTTTTGTAGCAGCGACTGCTGTTGCTTTGTCGCAAACACATAATAAGAGCGTGCCATGGGGCTTTAACCGTAAAGAAGCGAAAGATCATGGTGAAGGCGGTGTTTTAGTGGGTGCAGCGACTGAAGGTAAAAAAGTCTGGATTATTGATGACGTCATTACCGCAGGTACAGCCATTCGTGAAGTCGTAACGATTTTGAAAAATGCAGGCGCGACTATTGCGGGCGTATTGGTTGCATTAGATCGTCAGGAATGTGGGCAAGGTGAACTTTCTGCAATTCAAGAAGTTCAAAAAGAATTAGAAATTCCTGTGCATGCACTCATTACCATGAAAGATTTAATGGATTATTTAGAAGCGAAAGGCGAAAAAGAAGCGCTAGCAAATATGCAAGCTTATCGCGAGAAATATGGTATCTAAGAGTTAGATATAAAAAGGAAGCTGTGACTTCCTTTTTTATTGAGTTTAATTTGTTAATTATTGGATATAATGATTGAAAAAGGACCGTAAAACGTGACGAAAAACTCGTTCTAGTGAGCTGAATCTTAGAGCGAATTTTTATAAAGTATTTAGGTGGAAAGGAAAGTTTAAGTTATTCACATAAGAAATTTTATATTAAATCTTAAAAAAATATGATAAACAACAGGCTCTTAATTAAAAGAGATAAAAAATGCCTTTAGAAACATCAGATTTTTTACAAGCAGACGATATTGAAAAAGTATTCTTAGTAGTTGATGCTGTAGCAACTGGTGCTGCAACTGATAGTCAAATTGAGGCTTACTTAGGATTAGACTCAGGCTCAAGACAAGGTCGCTATTATCGATTAGCTGCAGAAAAGTTAGGTTTAATTATGAATAACGATAATTCAGCGATTTTAACTCAAAGAGGTCAGGTATTTTATACTGCTCCTTTAGCCGTTAAAACTAATGAAGCTCGTAATTTAATTGCAAGTTCGCCTGTATTTGCTAATGTAATTAATCATTTTCGGCACCAAAATCCTATTAATCGCAACGATTTATATAAATATTTTATAGATATTTATCCTGGTTCAGGTTTAACTGCCCAACGTAGATTTAGCACTTTTCAAAAATATATGGCTTATTTAAACTTATCAGTTGCTTAAATTTAATCAATAAAAACACACAAATACATGTGTTAAGCACATGTATTTGTGTGTTAAGATGGTCGTTCTTTAGTACTCTATAATGCTTTAAATGCCTTATTCTGAATTTCAGAGGTTAGTTGGTAAAGCTGGCCTTACAATTAAAGATTTTGCTGAGTTATTGGGAATGAATCCTAACTCTATAACTAATTATCATAAAGTTGGTGCTATTCCTTCGCATATAGCTATTATTATTTCATTGATTTCTACAATGAAAGATCAAGGGATAGATTTTTCTCAAGTTTTTGAAAGATTAAAAGAATATGAATACGCTGTTAATGAAGGGGATAGCAAGTGAATAAACCTCTTTTAACAAATTTTATTGATGATCTTACGCCACAAAAAATTAAATGTAAGCCGATTTTGAAATGGGCTGGTGGTAAGACGCAAATGTTAGATTCAATTTTGCCTAGATTTCCAGATTCTTATGGAAAGTATATTGAACCTTTCTTTGGTGGTGGTGCTGTATTTTTTGCATTACAGCCTGAGAATGCCATAATTTCTGATAGTAATCCGGAACTGATTAATCTATACCGTACAGTTGCAGACAATGTTGATGCCGTAATTAATGAATTACAAAAGTTCGAAAATATTGAAGAAATGTTTTATGAGGTTCGCGCTCAGAAGTGGGAAAGTTTATCTCCTGCAGAAGCCGCTGCTCGGACGATTTATTTAAATAGAACTTGTTTCAATGGGCTTTATCGAGTGAATAAGAAGGGGCAATTTAATGTGCCTTTTGGAAAATATAAAAATCCTAAGATCATTGATGAAAGTAATTTAAGAGCAGCTTCAAATTTATTGTCTAAAGCAACAATTCTTTGTAGTGATTATTCGGAAATATTGGAAAATTTGACGTGTCCAAATGATCTGGTTTTTTTAGATCCGCCTTATGTACCTATTTCAGAATATTCTGATTTTAAACGTTATACAAAAGAGCAATTCTCTTTAGAGGAACATGAAAAGTTAGCTCAAATTTATAAAATCCTAAGTGATAAGGGATGTCATACATTTTTAACTAATTCAAATCATCCTATAGTTAAAAATCTTTATAGTGGTTTCAAATATGAAGTCATTCAGACTAAAAGGCATATTTCATGTGACTCGAAAACTCGAAAAGGTGAAGACGTAATAGTTTCTACTATCTCTGAAAATAAAGCCTTTTATTTAGATTTAGATAAAGTTTCATCTCCCCCTGATCAGGTGAATTTGTATCCATCGACTAGATATATGGGGTCCAAGCAAAAATTGCTTCCTTATATTCTAGGTATTGTTGAGCAGTTCAATGTACCAACATTAGTTGATTTATTCTCTGGTTCAGGCGTCGTTAGTTATTTATTTAAAACTTTAAGTAAGGATTTGATAACAAATGATTATATGAATATGTCCCATACTTTCACCAAAGCTATGGTCGAGAATAATCATGTGACGCTAAGTGATGAAAAAGCTAGATCGTTATTGATAAAAAATGATCCAATTGATGATTTTGTACAGACAAAATTTAAAGACTTATATTTTTCTGATGATGAAAACCTACTAATTGATATTGTTCGATCTAATATTCAAAAGCTTGACAATGAGTATGAGCAAGCGATTGCCAGAAGTGCATTGATTCGTGCATGTATGAAAAAGAGACCTCGAGGGATATTCACGTATACTGGCCATCGTTATGATGATGGAAGGAAGGATTTAGTTCTAACATTAAAAGAACAATTCTTGATTGCTGTGGAATTAATCAATAAGTCAATTTTTGATAATGGTAAATCCAATATTTCATACCGGAAAAATGCTTTGGATATTGATTTGCCAGATAATTGTCTGATTTATATGGATCCTCCTTATTATTCAAAATGTTCCGATAATGAATATGTGAGACGTTATCATTTTGTTGAAGGATTATCTTTAGATTGGAAAGGAATTGAAATTCAAGAGCATACTAAGACAAAGAAATTTAAGTCATATCCAACGCCTTTTTCATCTAGAAAAGAAGTATATGTCGCATTTAATCAGCTATTTGAAAAATATAGAAAAAATATTCTTATAATTTCATATTCATCAAATAGCCTTCCTAGCATGGATGAAATGTTGGATATGTTGAAGAGGTATAAACAGAGTGTGGATGTGATACCTATAGATTATAAATATTCATTTGGTAATCAAGCAAATAAGATTGGGGACAATCGTAATGCTGTTCAAGAATATTTATTTGTAGCTTATTAGAAAGAAAAAGGAATAAAATTTTATTTTTATTCCTTTCTTTATAATTATGAGTACTTGGCTTTTTGGTAATACAACAGTACGTAGCCCATTCAGATTAATTGATGGACTAAAGGTTTTTGCTTCAACTAACGGAGATATCCGAGGAACAAGAGCTAAAGAATTAACATTCTGTAAAGCATTAGTCGATGGCGGGATTATTAGTTCTAATTTTGAGGCAGAGAATATCGTTAGCTTTAGCGATACAACATATAGCGTTGGTAGAAAGTGGCGTTCAGCTTTAGAAAAGTTAGGCTTTATTAAGCAGCATAATCAGATTTATGTTTTAACAGAGAACGGTAATAATTTGCTTAACAGCCGAACTTTACAGTCTGTTCAGGAATGTTATTTAAGATCATTAATTTTATATTCCTATGTAATTCATAATTCTGATAATTCAAATGTCTATTTTTCTCCTTTAATATTAACGCTTCATATCATGAAAGAGTTAGAGAATAGAACAGGATGCAGCAAAGTTTCATTCCAAGAAATGGGAGCTATTATCCAATTAACATTTGGATATTCTGAAATTATGGATGCTGTAGATGAAATCTTACTTCTGAGAGAAGAGAGACAAGCATCAACACGGAAAAAAGTATTTGATAGACAACTCTATGAATCAAAAACTAGCAAAGCTGGAATCTCTGCACAAAGCATTAAAGATTATGCTGATACAAACTTAAGATACTTAAAATCTACAGGATTGTTTACGGAAGCAGGAAAAGGTATTTGCTTCATAGCAGATAAACAAATAGTGATTGATAAGTTAATAGAAACATATCACTTTTTTGATATAAGCCAATCTAACCTGAATATTCAAATAGGCGCTATATTACCTACCGATAATATTGAAATAAATTTATTGTTAATTAATCACTTAGAGTCAGTACTAAGTAGTCAGAGATTGGTTTTTGATAAAAGGAATTTTACAGATCAGTCATTAATTAGTGAAATTAAAAACTATAGATATCATTTAGAAGAGTTAATTTTTGAAAATAATGAAAAGAAATTTGCTAAAAATCAAAAAAATGAATGGGATGAAATTTTTGCCTATATGCAATTGCTAATATCATCTAGACCATCTTCCATAGAAATTGGTGATAGAGAGATTTTTATTCCATCTGGAGAAAAACCCGCATATTTTGAGTGGGTTTTATGGCGAGCATTTTTAGCTCTGAATCACTTAGTTATCGAACCACAACAATGCCGGAGATTTAAAGTGGATCAAGATTTTAGACCTATTCATAATGCACCAGGAGGTGGTTCAGATGTAATTTTTGAATATGAAAATTTTAAAATCTTAGGCGAAGTGACTCTAACTTCTAATTCTAGACAAGAAGCAGCAGAAGGAGAGCCTGTAAGAAGACATATAGCAATAGAAACAGTGAATACACCTGAAAAGCAGGTATATGGTTTATTTATCGCAATTAATATTGATACTAATACTGCTGAAACATTTAGACATGGTGCTTGGTATCACCAAGAAGAACTTATGGATGTGAAAATTATTCCATTGACTCTACAAAGTTTTAAAATATATTTGGAGTTCTTAAGAGCTAGGAATGAGTTAGAAAGAGGAATTTTTAGTTTAAAAGAAATCATGGATGAAATTTTAGTATTAAGAGAGAGCTTAACAGCTCCTCAGTGGAAAAGCGAAATTACTAATCAGTTTAGTATGACGTCTTAATTGTAAGTTTTCTAAAATTAACATAATACGTTTTTATGCGAATCACTTAGCATCCCTCTTCTTACATTTCATGCCCAACTTGTCTTGTTGAACTTGTTCAGTCAGCACCAAAGGCGAAAAAGAAGCGCTAGCAAATATGCAAGCTTATCGCGAAAAATACGGTATCTAAAAAAAGAAAAAGGCATACCTCTAAATAGAAGTATGCCTTTTTAATATTTACTTAAAATTGATAATTCAAACGCAATAACACATTACGTGGTGTACCCGGCATGCTATCTGAGCGCCAGTACTCTTTGTTGGTTAAATTGTTCACCGCAAGTGTGACATTCCAGGGGTCTGCACTATAACCAATCGCTGCATCAACACGGTTAAAGCCTTCCATTTTTACTTGATTATTAAGATTTGGATAATACGAACCTACATAGGTTACGCCCACCTCGGTATACCATTGTTCAGTTGGTAAATAGCGAACAAATAAATTACCCGTGTTTTTAGATGTGTTGGCTAAATAGTTGCCTTCTTGTTCAGGCTTTTGTTTGTCTTCTTTTACTTTTGCATCTGTGTAGCCATAACCACCACGGACAAAGACATTATCTAGTACACGGCCAATAAAGCTAAATTCAAGACCACGAGATTGATGCTGTCCTGCAGTTGCCCATACTTCTGGTTGCTCATTAGGATTTGGTTTATAGCGAATATTATTTTTACGAATATCAAAGACAGAAAATTGAGTATTTAAACGACTATCTAACCATTCACTTTTTACCCCACCTTCGTATTGCTCGTTATATTGAGGCTCTTTATCCATTTTTGTGACATCGGTGTTTCCAGTAACTTGGTTAACACCCATTTGTCCGCCAAATGGTGCAAAGCTCTTAGAGTAAGACGTATAAAAACTATGTTCAGGAAGCGGTTGCCATACCAAACCAACATTTGGGCTAAAGCTGCCATCTTTTACATTACGGTGTTCATTAGTTAACTTGTTGGTAGTTGAAAAGTCAAAGTAATCGTAACGCACACCCATCATGAGTTTAAGTTGGTCATTTAGACCAATTAAATCTTGAATAAATACGCCGTAAGTTGTGCCTTCATTATAGTTATGCTGTTTCATCACTAATGGGCCATTGCCACGGCTATATTCACGTTCGCCTGTGAATGGATTAACGTAGCCGTAAATAGAGCCATTTTGAGCCTCATTTGCTAAGCGTGGCTCTCGTTGTTCATAAGTCCAGTCTGTACCCAACATAATTTGGTGTTCAAGTTGGCCTGTTTTGAACTTGCCCTTAATATCAAAAGTATTGGTGGTGGTCTTATTGCTGGTTTGTTGCCAGTAGTAAATTTGATTGATGTAGCCTTTTTTAGTGTTGCATTCTTTACCTTTTAGGTCGTTTCCATCTAACCCACAATAAGTTCCAAAGTAAAAGTGATCAAAGTTTTGTTCTGCTTGTCGGTAACTTGCTGCCCAGTGAAAGTTCCAATCAGGCGCATATTGATAATTCACATCGGTACGTACAACTTGCAAAATATCATCAACATAATCGCCGTCTTGGGCAAATCCCATTTTAATTGAAGTTCCCGCAGGCAAGTTTTCATATGCTGGACCACGATCAGGTACACGACCTAATTTGTCATAGGTATATTGTGTGGTCCAAGTGAGAGTTCCATCGTCATTTTTATAAGTGAAACTTGGTGAAAACATTTCAATTTTATTTTCAATGCCAGAGCGGAAGCTCCCTGACTCGCCATATTCTCCAGTCAAACGCACTGCTAAATTATCATTAATGACTTGGTTAATGTCAGCCGTTGTTCCGTAGTTGTCGTAAGAACCTGCGTACGCACCAACTGAACTTTTAGAGTCAAAATTGGCGAACTTACTCACCATATTTACAACCCCGCCACCAGCACTACGGCCATATAAAACAGAAGCGGGGCCTTTTAAAATTTCAATACGTTCGATATTTGCTGTACTACGACGCACTTGCCCGCTTTCACGTATGCCATCGCGGTAAATATCACCTGTATCAGCACCAAAACCACGAATCGTGATGCCATCACCACGCATATCGTAATTGGTAGATACCCCAGGTGTGCCTTGCAGCATAACGCTTAAATCATTTGATCCATAAATTTTATATTTCTGAACATCAATGGTATCAACGGTTTGAGGGATATCTTTTTTATCTAAGCCATTACGTGTGACATTGGCTTTGTCATAGTCGATATAGCTTTTGATTGGGTCGAGTTCACTCATGGCCTCAATTTTTATGGTAGGCATGGTGGCTGCAACTTTTGCGGCTGAATCAGTCGCTTCCTCTGCGTAGACACCTTGAATATTCAAGATCATTAAACTGAGTAAGCTCAGCGGGAAAAGACGCTTAATTGGGGGAGATGATATAGAAATTCTTAACATAAAAATAAAATCAATTAACAAAAATAAAAGTATAAATGATAATTATAATCATTTAATTATTTAGAATAAAAGAACTATTGCCTTAAAAAATGACATATTTATTTTTTAATAACTATTTTTTAGAAATGTAATGAGTAAATTAAGCAAACTATGTGAATTAACTCATTAGTTTTTCTTGTTAATTGAGTCTTGTAGAGGGGCTTTTACCAGTAAAAACTCCTCCTTGGGTTTAAGCGTTATTTTTCAGAACATCTAAAATATCCATTTCTGGATCATAATTCTCGTCAATTGTTTTGCAAATTGCTTGTCCAACAATGACATGCGTGCCATTAAAGGTCATGGTTGGCGCTTCATATAATTCCCAGCCATGATTCAGTGCTTTAGTCACGCGTGCACAAAAAGCAGAGTCATCAGGACCAGTTAAATAGCGATAAAGTTTCATGTTTAGCCTTTAAAAATAATATTTTATGGTCATAGTTTAACTGAATTTACTTAAATTCCAGATCAAGAAATAACAGATGATGTTTTACTGAAATTAAGAAAAACCAGTGAAAAATCTCAGCTATACTCATGTTAATTTAAATTTTAAGAAGAGCTTGAGCATGCGTGTACTTGTCGTCATGGATCCGATTGAAACCGTAAACCTTAAAAAGGATTCAACCATGGCAATGTTGTGGGCGGCGAGCCGTCGTGGACATGAATTAGGTTATGCATTACAGCAAGATTTATATATCGATCAAGGTAAGGCTTACGGTCTAATTTCACCGTTAAAAGTTTTTGAAGATTACAATCATTACTATGAGTTAGGCGAAAAGAAAAAAGAATCTATTGCGGCTTACGATGTAGTACTCATGCGTAAAGATCCGCCATTTGACATGAATTTTGTCTACACGACTTACGTGCTTGAACAAGCTGAGCGTGAAGGTTCATGGATTATTAATAAGCCTCAATCATTGCGTGATTGCAACGAAAAACTTTTTGCAACGCAATTTCCAGAGCTACAAGTACCTACACTTGTGACATCACAGCAAAGTTTAATTCGTGAATTTATTAAAGAACATGGTGATGTGATTGTTAAGCCGCTTGATGGTATGGGTGGTATGGGAATTTTCCGTTTATACCAAGACGGTGTAAATATTGGTTCTACCTTAGAAATGCTTACAGAGCTAGGCAACCGTCCAATTATGGCTCAGCGCTATATTCCTGAAATTGTAGAAGGGGATAAGCGTATTTTAATGGTGAATGGTGAACCTATTCCTTACTGTCTAGCTCGTATTCCACAAAATGGTGAAGTACGCGGCAACTTAGCGGCAGGTGGTTTAGGCCAAGCGCGTCCGCTTACTGAAAATGACAAGTTGATTGCAGCTAAAATTGGTCCTTTCTTACGCGAAAAAGGTTTGATTTTTGTAGGCTTAGATGTAATTGGTAATTATGTCACTGAAATTAATGTCACTAGCCCAACCTGTATCCGTGAAATTGATGCTCAATTTGGTACATCAATTGCAGATGATCTATTTGATGTATTAGAAGCTGGTCGCACGGCTTAATTAGTTATTTCAGGTGGTTTTCCGTGGTATTTATGGGAAATCACCTGAAAATATATGAATTAATAAAATAACAATACTAAATACACCACAGCTTTGTAGGCATATTTTCAAAAAAGCACATCTTTCTGTTATAAACGAGTGAAATTAGCTTTTCGTTAATGAAGCTTTAGGATTAAAATAAACGGCTACAAAAATAGATGACAATTTCCATTGTTTTTTGAGTTGAAGAATTAGACCGTGACCGATTCACAGCAAAGCAAACCTAAACATGTCATGATGATGGCTGCCGGTACAGGTGGACATGTTTTTCCAGCCCTCGCCGTAGCCAAAAAACTTCAACAACAAGGTTGTCAGGTTTCATGGTTAGCCACGCCAACAGGTATGGAAAACCGATTATTAAAAGATCAAAATATTCCAATATATCAAATCGATATCCAAGGTGTCCGTGGCAACGGATTAATTCGTAAAGTTGCTGCACCTTTTAAAATTTTAAAAGCTACTTTAAGCGCAATGCGTTATATGAAACAGCTTAAAGTTGATGCAGTTGCAGGCTTTGGCGGTTATGTTGCAGGCCCAGGTGGTTTGGCAGCGCGTTTGTTAGGTATTCCTATTCTCATTCATGAGCAAAATGCGGTTGCTGGTTTTACCAATGCGCAGTTGTCTCGTGTTGCTAAAGTCGTGTGTGAAGCATTTCCAAATACATTTCCTGCTGGTGGAAAAGTCGTTACAACAGGAAATCCTGTACGTCATGAAATCACAGATATTTTAAGCCCAAAGTGGCGTTATGATGAGCGTGCGCAAGCAGGGCAACCTCTAAATATTCTAATTGTTGGTGGTTCTTTAGGTGCCAAAGCACTCAATGAACGCTTACCTCCAGCATTAAAACAATTACAAGTTCCACTTAATATTTTTCACCAGTGCGGTCAGCAACAAGTTGAGGCAACTCAAGCACTCTATGCAGATGCACCAGCTAATTTAACTGTACACGTTTTGCCGTTTATTGAAGATATGGCAAAGGCTTATAGTGAGGCAGATTTAATTATTTGCCGAGCTGGAGCACTCACGGTAACAGAAGTTGCAACAGCAGGTGTGGCCGCAGTTTTTGTACCACTTCCTATAGCAGTTGATGACCATCAAACTGCAAATGCCAAATTTCTGGCAGATTTCGGTGCTGCAAAAATTTGTCAGCAATCGACTATGACACCAGATGTTCTAAATGAATTGTTCACTTCGCTGATGAACCGCCAATTACTTACAGAAATGGCAGTGAAAGCGCGTCAACATGCCCAACCAGATGCTACTCAGCATGTGGTTGATCTTATCCAAAAAATGTAATCGGATTTACTATGTCTCCATCAACAGCTGCGAACCAAGCAAAAAAACTGATTAAAGTGCCTGAAATGCGCCGTATCAAACACATTCATTTTGTGGGGATCGGTGGTGCTGGGATGTGTGGCATTGCAGAGGTATTGGGTAACCAAGGTTATAAAATTTCTGGTTCAGACATTAAAGCATCTAAAACTACAGAACAATTAGAGCAAAATGGCATCAAGGTCTATATCGGCCATCAAGCAGAAAATATTAAAAATGCCAATGTGCTTGTTGTTTCTACAGCCATTGATCCAGAAAATCCGGAAATTAAAGCAGCGATTGAGCAACGTACTCCAATCGTACGCCGTGCAGAGATGCTAGGTGAGCTGATGCGTTACCGTCATGGTATTGCTGTGGCTGGTACGCATGGTAAAACGACGACCACAAGTCTTCTAACGACGATGTTGGCTGAAGAAAACCTTGATCCAACTTATGTGATTGGTGGTTTACTTAACAGTACAGGCGTAAATGCTGCATTAGGTGAAAGCCGTTTCATCGTAGCTGAAGCTGATGAATCAGATGCATCTTTCCTTTATTTGCAACCAATGGCAGCGATTGTAACGAACATTGATGCTGACCATATGGATACCTATGAAGGCAGCTTTGATAAATTAAAAGATACGTTCGTACAGTTCCTTCATAACTTACCATTTTATGGTTTGGCTGTAGTTTGTGGTGATGACGCCAACATTCGTGAAATTATGCCGCGTGTAGGCCGTCCAGTAATTACCTATGGTTTTAACGAAGACAACGACATTCGCGCAATTGATGTTGAACAAGATGGTATGCGTTCACACTTCACCGTGTTACGTAAAGGTCGTGAGCCGCTACGTTTAACGATTAATCAACCGGGCATGCATAATATTTTGAATGCTTTGGCTGCGATTGGTGTTGCGACTGATGAAGGTGTTTCTGATGACGCAATTAGCCGTGCTTTAGCAGGATTTAGTGGGGTTGGCCGTCGCTTCCAAGTACAAGGCGAATTCGAACTTGCCGATGGTAACGTTAAGTTAGTTGATGACTATGGACACCATCCGAAAGAAGTAGAAGCCACCATTAAAGCTGCTCGTCAAAGCCATCCAGACCGTCGTTTGGTGATGTTATTCCAGCCACACCGTTACTCTCGTACGCGCGATTGTTTTGATGACTTTATTGAAGTGCTCTCTCAAGTCGATCAATTATTATTATTGGAAGTTTATCCTGCCGGTGAAAAGCCTATTGTAGGTGCAGACAGCCGTACTTTAGCGCGTAGTATTCGTTTACGTGGACAGGTCGAACCGATTTTAGTCGATCCGGTTGAAGGTAATTTGCAAAACATCATGCAAAATGTGTTACAACCAAATGACTTGTTATTAACGCAAGGTGCGGGTAACGTGGGAGCAATTTCTGTAGAACTTGCACAACACCATTTGTATGTCAAATAAACAAAAATATTGAATTATCGGGTTAAGGATTTAAACGTGTCAAATGCTACAAAATTCGGCAAAGTTGCCGTGCTATTTGGTGGGAAATCGGCTGAGCGTGCTGTGTCTTTAGATAGTGGTCAGGCAGTTCTGGATGCTTTATTGCGTTCAGGTGTTCAGGCTGAAGCATTTGATCCGCAAGACCGCAGTGTGACTGAACTTGTAAATTATGATCGTGCATTTATTGTATTGCATGGTCGTGG
>Ga0105247_10002302_pt1 | contig 13053 bp, 7 predicted proteins | sample KBSS24metaG_FD_81519 | JGI IMG/M metagenome (GOLD analysis project Ga0105247, IMG submission 81519) | Switchgrass rhizosphere microbial communities from Kellogg Biological Station, Michigan, USA - KBS S2-4 metaG | ecosystem: Host-associated > Plants > Roots > Rhizosphere > Soil | place...
AAAATTAGCGGCCGCTTATGGAGTAAGTACAAAAGTGCTTCGCACCTGGCTGCGGCCCTATCCATTTTTACATCAAAAAAGAAACAGGGTTTATGATCTGCAGCAATTATTTGCAATCATAGAACTTATAGGCTTGCCGGGTATTTATGGATAACCAATATGCCCAATAGAATTACAGAACGCTGAAGAGTGCGATCCCGCATATTGCGGGACAAGCTGCACAGACGATGATAGTAGTACTAAAGCCGGGCAACAAAAACCTCTCCTTTATTATGATATTCTTTTGCAAAGAATCTATAGATGCATCTTTAATCAGCGTTTTGATTTGGATATCCAAAGATGAAGGCAGTAATCTGTGAGAGCCCCTTTAATCAGACTTAACCCTATTCTAACAGTGTTTCGATGAAAGAATAAACGTTCGCAAATTTCGATTGCTGTGTATAAACTGACGTTGGTAGCAGATTGCCAAACAGGTATGGCTACTGAATTTGCTTTAATAGCGTTGCAAATCCACCCCCAAAGAAGCAACTTCACATCTACTGAACTTGACTTATCTACTACCAAATATTGCGTTGTGAATTTGCTTTCATATTTGACATTATAAACAGCAAGCAGCCTTTTTTATAAATTCAGAATCTCTGAAATTATAAATATGAATTAATTTTTTTAATTTGACCATGGATTGGGTATTTTAATGGTACTGTTTAATTCATATGATGATGTGCAGCTTCTTGACTTGCTGCAGAAAAGTAACGAAGAAGCTTTTACAGAAATTTATAACCGTTATTGGGAAAAACTTTTTGCCATTGCATATCATCATTCTCATAATAAACAACTTTCCGAAGAAGTTATCCAGGATGTGTTCATGAGCCTATGGGACAGAAGAGGTACGGTCGAAATAAGAGAGCTTAAAACATATCTTGGTACGGCTGCAAAATTTGCCATCTTTAAACACCTGGTTAGAACAAAAAGAAGGCGGCATTTATTGGTTCAGGGACCTGCTACAGTTGTGAGTCTTAGCGAGGATGCCAATATTAATGCAATTTTTTTAAAAGAGTATATTGATGGGCTTGTTGAAACTCTTCCTGAAAAAAGAAGGATCGTTTATAAATTCAGCCGCGAAGAAGGAATGAATATCTCCGAAATTGCTGAAACAATGCAGATTTCTCATAAAACAGTTGAATCACATCTTACAAAAGCGCTGAAAACTTTGCGGAATGGACTTCAACATGTTCGTTTTTGGTCTTTTGTTTTTATCGTTGTACTTCAAAATATTTTCCAAAAATAAATGATCGGGGACTCAGGGTTATAAGTCCTTCATGGTACTTAAGTGCATAGACACTTTCTATGCAGGAAAATGAAATTTTATCACTGATCGAGAAATACCTGGCCGGTATCGCTACTCCCGTAGAGAAAAAAAGAGTTTTGGATTGGTATCGTTCCTACGATAAAAGCGAAATTGAAATCCATTTTGATTCCAAAAAAGAGAAGGATGAGTTTCGAGACAGGCTATTTCAAAAATTACAGTTGCATATCATTGAAACAAGAACAGGTGAAATTAAACCGCTGGTCAAAAGACCTTTTAGAAAAAGAAGAATGATCCGCTGGGCCGCAGCCGCTGCTGTAATCATGTTCATAGCCGGCGGTTATTGGCTTTTTAAACAATCCGGAAATTCTAAAAACGCAAATAAGGAAATCAGCGAGAATAATACAGTTATTACCAAACCCGGTATCAAAACCCATGTTATTTTACCTGATGGCTCTAAAGTATGGGTGAACGCAGGCAGCAAAATTGTTTACGACAAATATTTTAATAAATCTAATAGAGAAATATTCTTAATCGGAGAAGCCTTCTTTGATGTGGTTAAGGATAAGACAAGACCCTTTATTGTTCATACCAATGCTATTGATCTGAAGGTATTGGGCACTGCATTCAATGTTAGAGCTTATGAGAATGAAAAAGAAACAGTGACTGCACTTGTACATGGATCTATTGAAGTAACGGTTAAAAATAATCCCGAAAAAAAAATACTTCTTAAGCCAACCGAAAGACTTGTTGTTAAAAATCAGATAAACGATGCCATCCAAAATAAGGAAGAAAAAGTAATCGCAGGTGAGCCGGCGATTGCCATTGATAAAATGCATTATTACGGAAAAGATAGCAGTGACTTTGAAACCTCATGGGTGAAGAACAGGCTTACTTTTAGAAAAGAGCGCCTTGATGAGATTGCCTTGAGAATTGAACGTTGGTTTAACGTTAATGTAATTATCACAGATGCAAGTTTGAACGACTCAAAATATAATGGTGTGTTTGAAGACGAGACCCTGGAAGAAGTTATGGAGGCACTTAAGCTGACCGGTAATTTTCAGTATACAATAAAAGATGGAAAAGTAATCATTACTCGTTAACAACACGATCCTGTTACAAGCTGGACCAGATAGTTTAGACGATTGCCGAATTTTTTTAACTCCAAAAACTGCTATATGAAAAAAGTAACCTAAAGATGCTATTGCAAAAAGAAAGTGGAGAATGCGGTAACATTCCCCACTGTTCTTAGACAGATCAACTGCTCACGCCTGAGCAATTTCCATCACTTATTAAAACAAAAGTATGAAAAAAATTAAGGGAGACCTATCGTTTGACAACTCCCGGCTGAACTTCAAATTTCTTTTAATGGTTAAGTTTACAATAATCTTCATCTTCCTTTTTTCACTTCAATCCATTGCCCGGCTCGATGCACAGCAAGGTATTAACTTAAGGTTGAAAAAAGCATCTATTGAGCAAGTATTCAGAGCCATTGAAGAACAGGGAACCTACCGTTTCGTTTATAAAGAGGACATTCTGCCCAAACAAAAGCAGGTCAATATAGATGTCAGGGATGCATCCCTGGAAGAGGTGTTACAGGTGGTGCTCGACAACACGTCACTTTCATTTCGCAAAATCAATATCAATTTAGTGGTCATCACTTCTGTTGATAATATCGAAAATGATAATGCTTTTTTCGCTCAAACTATAAAAGGAAAAATAGTAGATGAAAATAAAGAGCCCTTGGGCGGGGCAACCGTAACAGAAAAAGGTACAGGCAATTCTACCATTACAAAAATTGATGGCTCTTTTGAATTACCGGTCTCCGGAGACAAAGTAATCTTAGCGATTTCGTATGTTGGCTATTTGTCAAAAGAAATAGAAGTTACAGTAGGACAAAGCAACCTGGCAATTCAACTGCAACCTGTAAACTTATCCATGAATGAAGTGATTGTTATTGGTTATGGTACGCAAAAAAAATCAACACTTACCGGATCAGTTACAAGTGTGAAAGGCAGTGAGATTAATAAATCTCCCAATGTGAATGTGAGTAATTCACTGGTAGGCCGTTTACCTGGTCTTGTGGCAGTTAATGGAAGTGGGGAGCCAGGATATGATGGTTCTACTATCAGGATAAGAGGTATCAATACATTTGGAAATGCAAGTCCATTGGTTGTGGTAGATGGTGTTCCCGGTCGCTCATTGGAAAGAATTGATCCTGCTACTATTGAAAGTATATCGGTTTTAAAAGATGCTTCTGCGGCTATCTATGGTGCGCAGGCTGCAAATGGAGTTATTCTTGTTACTACTAAGCGAGGCAAAGCAGGCAAGCCTACAATAAACTTTAGTTTCAACCAGGGATATGGAAGGCCAACTCGCTTGCCAAAAATGGCTGATGCTGCGGAGTATGCAACCATGCTAAATGAGATAGCTGCATACAGGCAACAACCAGCAAAGTTTACACAACAGGATATAGACCTGTTCCGCTCAGGTGCTGATCCATGGGGTCACCCTAATACGGAATGGTTTAAGGAAGTCCTAAAGCCATGGTCCGGCCAGAACTATGGCAATGCCTCTATCTCAGGTGGAAGCGAGACTATGAAATATTTTGTTTCACTTTCTACCAGGAGCCAGGATGGCTATTTTTATAATAGCGGCACTAAATACAATCAATATGATTTTCGCTCCAACCTTGATGGAAAGATCAATCAATATCTCTCTCTTTCTGTAGATCTGTCGGGCCGCATGGAAGACCGCAATTTCCCAACACGAGGTGCTGGTGAAATTTTTCGTATGGTAATGAGAGGTAAGCCTAACATGCCTGCTTACTGGCCGGATGGAACTCCCGGACCTGATATTGAATATGGTGATAATCCTGTTGTGGTGAGTACAAAGGCTACAGGGTATAATCGTGATAAACGTTACATCGCCAATACAAACTTTAGCCTGAATTTAAAAGTGCCAGGCATAGATGGCCTGTCCTTCATAGGCAATGCAGCAATCGACAAAGCATTTCGTTTTAATAAAACATTCCGTACACCGTGGTATTTATATTCATGGGATGGAACAACAAGAGATGCCAGCGGTACTCCTGTACTTGTAAAAGGCAAAAAAGGTTTTGAAAACCCTGAGCTTAATGAATACATGGAAGACAATAGTAATCTTCTTTTAAACGGATTGATGAATTATGAAAGAGTTTTTGCTGATAAACATAATTTCAGATTCCTGGTAGGTGCAGAAAAAATAAAAGGCAGCGGCGATAATTTCAGTGCTTATAGAAAAAACTTTATTTCCCCAGCGATAGACCAATTATTTGCAGGTGCAGTAGATCAGTTTTTAACTAACAATGGTTCTGGCTACAGCAATGCCCGCTTAAATTATTTCGGCAGGGTGAACTATGCATATCAAAACAAATATCTTTTAGAGTTTGTTTGGAGATACCAGGGTTCCTACATTTTTGAAAAGTCAAGCAGGTATGGTTTTTTCCCAGGCGTTTCTTTAGGCTATGTAATGTCTGATGAAGACTATTGGAAAAATAGCCTTGCCTTCATTAATTTCTTCAAGTTGCGTGGTTCGTGGGGAGCCACCGGGAACGATTTGATTGACCCATTCAAATATTTATCGACTTATGGATTAGGCGGTCTTGCATTTATTACAAATGGCGGCACTGTCCTAAATCCAACTTTGTTTGAAACAGGTGTGCCTAATGTTAGCACTACCTGGGAAAAAGCAATTCAGCGTAATATTGGTTTTGATGCAAGATTCCTCAATAACAAATTGTCTGTAACAGCAGATTATTTTTACAACAACCGTTCTAACATCTTAGCATTTCGAAATGCTTCAGTACCTGCTTCTGCCGGCATCACACTTCCTCCTGAAAATATTGGCAAGTCCTCCAACAAAGGATTTGATTTCAGTGTGGACTATAAAAACAATTTCGGAAAGGTTTCTTACCAGGTGGGCTTGAATGGCGGTTATGCTAAAAACAAAATTGATTTCTGGGATGAACCACCAGGAGCGCCGGACTATCAGCAGTCAACAGGTCAACCAATTGGAGCAAATCTTTATTATGAGGCAATAGGAATATTTAGTAATAACGATGCAGTTAATAAATATCCTCATTGGAGCGGAGCACAGGCCGGCGACGTTATTTTCAAAGATGTAAACAGTGATGGTAAAATTGATGGGAATGATCGGGTTCGCAACAGTAAAAGCAATATACCTAAATGGACGGGTGGATTCAATCTAGGATTGCAGTACAAAACATTTGACTTGTCCGTGCTTGTACAGGGAGCAGCAGGAGCAGTTCAATATATAAATACTGAGTCCGGTGAAATAGGAAACTATCTGCAAAGTTTTTACAATGATCGCTGGACGCCTCAAAATCAAAATTCATCTGGACCAAGAGCATTCAATCGGTCAGATGAATATTGGATGAACCAGGGCAACACTTATTGGTTGCATAAAACAGACTATGTCCGGTTAAAGAATATTGAATTAGGTTATACACTGCCGTCTAAGCTTCGCAAATGGGGAATTCAAAATTTAAGAGTATATGTAAATGCTTTCAACTTGTTGACCTATAGTCCGGACATGAAAGATCTCGATCCTGAGTTAAGTTCCGTCCCCGGCTTCGCCTCCGGTGTGGGTTACCCGCTACAAAAAATTATTAATGGCGGGATATCTGTTACTTTTTAAAATATAAAAAAACAATCATGAAACGACTTTATTATATTTTTTTATCACTACTGTTGGTGGGCAGTGCAATTTCCTGCAAGAAAGATTTTCTTGATGTGCAGCCTCTTGATAAATATTCCGACGAAGCGGTGTGGAAAGACCCCGCACTTGTTCAAACTTTTGCAAATAACATTTACTTAGGCATTCCTTTCCCGTTTCAAACATTAATGGTCTCTTCTGCTGTTGATGAATCAATGGCCGTATGGGATTGGGAAACCGGAAATGTTGCCAAGAGCCTTATTACCCCCAGCTATTTGGGTAATTGGGATCCTGGTTTTTGGACAGGTCCTGAACGGCAAATGGTGTGGGAACCTACCTATAAAAACATAAGAGCCTGTAATGTTTTTTTAGAAAAAATTGACAACGTTCCTTTTGATGATCAAACAAAGAAAGACCAATTAAAAGGCGAAGTAATTTTTTTAAGGGCTTATTTCTATCACCAATTGGTTTCGCTATATGGAGGTGTGCCATTAATTACGAAAGCTTATACACTCACAGATGAATTTAAAGCGCCAAGAGACAGTTATGATAAATGCATAACCTTCATCACTGCCGAGTGTGATAAAGCAGCCGGCTTATTACCCTTGAATGGTGATAAAGCCAGAGCTACAAAAGGCGCTGCATTAGCACTCAAGGCAAGAGTATTGTTGTATGCAGCATCGGACTTGTATAACAGCAATGGCTCATGGGCCGGGTCCTATTCCAACAAGGAATTAATTGGCTATACAGGTGGTGACAGAACAGCCAGGTGGACAGCAGCTAAAAATGCTGCGAAAGCAGTAATTGATTTGAATATCTACAGTCTGTATGGAAGCACAAGTCCAGCTACGGCTGACGAAGCAACAAAGAATTATGCAAACCTTTTTTTGAATAATGGAAATGCAGAGGATATTTTTCTTCAGTTCAACGACAATTTGCATAATTTAAATTGGGACGCTCCAAATCCTGGTCTTTTTAACGGCCCTAATGGTTGGCATAATTGGGGAGGCAATACTCCTTTAGGTCAACTGATAGATGCTTATGAGATGAATGATGGTACAAAGTTTAACTGGTCAAATCCTGCGCAGGCAGCCAGTCCTTATACAAATAGAGACCCTCGTTTTTATGCAAGCATATTGTACGAAGGTGCACAATGGAGGCAGAGGCCAACTGATTCAAGAGCTGCAGACCCTGCAGGAATTGTGCAGGTAGGTTTTTATAAAAAACCAGATGGTTCAACAATACCGGGATTAGATACCAGAAAGAGCCCGATTGAAGATTGGAATGGCACTTACACAGGTTATTATTTAAAAAAGTTTATTGATCCTGCAATTGATCATCAGTACAACAAGCAACAACTGCCGTGGAGAAGATTTCGTTATGCAGAAGTTTTGTTGAATTATGCAGAAGCCTGCATTGCATTAGGTCAGGAAAATGAAGCAAGAACCTACATCAACAAAATACGCCAAAGAGCAGGCATGCCTGATATCGCTGATGCGGGTCCGGCATTAGTTGATCGCTACAGGAACGAAAGAAGAATTGAATTAGCGTACGAAGAACATCGCTTTTTTGATGTTCGACGCTGGATGATTGCACCGAGTGCATATACCGATGCCAAAGGGGTAAGTGTAAATGGAAATATGGCAGCAGACGGTACCATCTCTAATCGTACGTACAGCGTTATCACATCTCAAGGCAGGGCATGGAATCCAAGATTCTATTTATTGCCGATTAAGTTGGATGAGATGAACAGGAATGATAAGCTTATTCAAAATCCATTGTACTAATGAGCTAATCATTACTATAGATGGCTTCGATATGATGACGTATATTAATAGCTTTTTTCATTATTAAATATTATCGGGTGAAAGAAAACTATTCAAGGCGAATTGCATTTAAAAAAATGGCTGCTGCCACAGCTATTGCTATTGCAGGAGAAGGCTTAATAAATCGTATATCTGCCGCAGAAACTATACTTGATGACCACCTTAAAGGGTAAGGTTAATCATTCGGTCTGCCGTTGGTTTATCCATAATTTTTTTGGTAAAGAATGTTCCCTAAACATTTTTTACGAGCGCAAACCTTTGTGTCAACCTTTGCGCTATTTTTCTGAATCATAAACAGATAAAACACAACACAAGCTTCTAGTCTATCTTCGAGAAAAAATATAATATCCATCAAGATAAAAACGTGACCGGGCATGAAAAAAATAGTTGGTTTATTTATCACTCTGGCAAGTCTTACAATCTCAGCACAGCAATCGAAATTTGCGAACGTTTATTCTTTCATCGAAAATACCGCGGTATTTGAAGTCAACCAGACTGAAGGTCACACGGTTTGTATTCCTTTTAAATCGGTTGGTGAAGCATTAAACCTTCAGAAATCGAAGTCAGATAATATGCTTTCGTTGAATGGAAAGTGGAAATTCCATTTTGCCAATACTCCGGAAGGTACACCCAACAACTTTTTTACACCAAATTTTAATGATCAGAAATGGTCTGAAATTACAGTTCCCTCCAACTGGGAAATGCAGGGTTTTGGCGATCCATTGTTCCGAAATGTTGCACATCCGTTTCGCTCCAATCCGCCTTTTGTCCCTCGCGAATACAATCCGACTGGCTCTTATCGAAAAACATTTATCCTACCGGCAAGTTGGAAAAGCAAACGCATTTTTTTACGCATGGAGAAAACCGCTTCGGCATCGTTTGTCTGGATCAACGGACAGGAAGTTGGCTACAACGAAGGTGCGCAAGAGCCTGCTGAATACGATGTTACCAGTTTCCTGAAACCAGGAAAAAATACCATTGCCGTAAACGTAATTAAATATTCAGATGGTGTGTATCTCGAAAGTCAGGACTATTGGCGCCTCGCTGGTATTTTCGATGATGTTTGGCTGTATGCAAAACCGGATGTACATATTTTCGACTGGTATGCCACGACCGACCTGGACGAAAACTATAAGAACGCAAAACTGAATTTGCAGATTAAGGTAAATAACCAATCGAAAACCAATAAACAGAACTTTAAGGTTAGAGCGTCGGTGTTTAGTGCAGATAATGTGATGGTTAAAAATTTTACTTCCGATGCAGTTCAAATAACTACTGATAATATCCAAAATATTAATATTTCGTCAGAAGTATTAAATCCAAAAAAGTGGACTGCAGAAACGCCAAATTTTTACCGGTTAACGCTGGAATTAATCAACAGCGAAGGTAAAACCGAGGAGATAATTGCCGGTCGCATTGGCTTTAAAGAGACTGAAATTCGTCATCAGGTTTTCTATCTGAACGGAAAAGCCATCAAACTGGACGGTATAAACTCGCACATGCAACATCCCGATTTGGGCCATACGATGGACGAAGCGACCATCCGGAAAGACTTTGAAATACTGAAGCAATTTAATATCAATTGTGTACGGACGTCACATTATCCACCGGTTGCAAGGTATCTGGAGTTGGCCGACGAATACGGATTTTATATTATTGACGAAACAGGAGATGAAGCACATGCCACTGAATATTTGGGCGATAAGACTGAGTGGGAGCCCATGTATCGTGAACGTGTTCGGAGAATGGTGCTTCGCGATCGTAATCATGCCAGCATTTTGTTTTGGAGCGCCGGAAATGAAAGTGGCGAAGGGAAAAATATTTGTGCCGTGATTGACGAAGGACGGAAATACGATACTACACGATATTGGATGTATGGCGGAAATGCTTTTGCCCACCGTTGCGAAGAGATTATCGGCCCACGATACCCATCACCTTTTGAACTCAAAAACCAGGTAGGGATGGTTCCTGAAAGTGTTGATCCGCGACCATCGTTTTTGGACGAATACCTTTCTGTGGCCGGAAATGGTGGTGGCGGACTGGACGAATATTGGGATGTGATTTACCAGTATCCACGCATCATGGGTGGAGCAATCTGGGATTTCGTGAGTCCAGGATTGCGAGAGCCAATTCGAAAATTGACCGATTCCTCACCCAACAAGGTAGCAACTCACATCATGGGACGAGCCAAACTGGTGGCCGGACATGATGGAAAAGGTATTGATCTAAATGGTCACGATCAGTGGGTGGAAGTTTATCAGGATAGAAATATTGAAATCTCGGGTGATGAACTAACGGTTTCGTTTTGGATTTTTCCCCGCGATTTAATGAAAATGGGTGGAACAATGCTCACCAAAGGAAACAATCAATTTGGTTTGCAGCAAGTGGGTGACAGCTCGCTCGATTTCTATATCTACACTTCGAGAAAAACAAGTGTCCGTGGTGAATTACCCAAAGATTGGACACAACACTGGCATCACGTGGCAGGTGTCTATAATGGGAAGGCGATATCAATATTTATCGACAACAAAAAGGTGGCTGAAGCGCCGGCCACCGGGAAGATTACTAATTTCCCTTTTCCGCTTAATGTGGGCAAGAATGCCGAGACACATGGGCAGCATACCACGGTTTATTTGTGCGATGCCATTATCGATCAGGTGGGTATTTTTCCAAAAGCGATTGAAATCGATGACTTATTTGCACTAAAACCGGACTTGAAAAATCGTGCAGCTCTGTGGCTCGATTTTGAGCAGGAGCAAAACAAAGGCGAGTTTTTCAGCTATGGAATTGGCGCACGTACTTATGGAAGTATTTGGCCCGATCGGGTTCCGGAGCCTGAAATGTGGCAAATGAAAAAGTCGGCTCAACCCATTTCGGTAAAGTGGAGCAATGCCGAAAAAATGGAAATTGAAGTGCAGAATCGAAACTTTTTTACCAATACGAATGCCTTTGAAGCACGTTGGAATCTGGAAGAAAATGGAATCCAGATTGCGTCCGGAAAATTGGTGGTGGATGTGGAACCGGAAGCAAAAAAAATCTACGTTCTCCCTATACAAAAGCCTCAGCTAAAAGTCGGCGCAACCTATTTGGCAACCGTTAGTTTTCATTCGAAAGAAGCGGCAACATGGGCACCGAAGGGTTTTGAACTGTGTTGGGATCAATTGGAAATGCCATGGGTTGTTCCTGCCGATAAAAAATTGGTACAGCAGAAGACCAATCCTTTAAAAGTGACAGATGATGATCAACAGTTGATGGTATCTGGAGTTAATTTCGATTACACTTTTAGTAAAGCCAATGGACAATTGTACTCCATGAAATATATGGGTACAGAATTGCTAAAACAGGGAGCGCAACTTAATGTTTGGCGTGCCCCTTTGGCTAACGAACAGGACGACTGGACCTATACTGGGGTTAGGGCCGATGGCTATGGAAGGATGGTTGCCACTTCATGGTATACCATTGGTTTGGATAAAATGAAGTCAAAATTGGAATCATTTAGGGTTGAAAATAAGGATGAGAATGTAATTGTCAGTGTTCATCAACTTGCACCTTTTGGAAATTCAAACAGTGCAGGCTTCGACAATGAGATGGTTTATACAATTTCGCCCGACGGTGAAATTAGTTTACAACACACCATCAATCCGAATGGAAAAATGCCCATATCGTTGCCACGCATCGGCACAAAATGGGTTTTTAATGACAAAATGCAAAATGTGGAATGGTTTGGACGTGGGCCGCAGGAAAATTATCCAGACCGCAAAACCGGCTATCGGATCGGGCATTATCAGTCTACAGTTGATGCGATGTTTGTACCATATTTAATACCCCAGGATTGTGGCTTGCGCACCGACAACCGCTATGTGCGACTGAAAAATGCTGAAGGAATCGGGATTGAGTTTTCGGCAACTGAACCATTCAATTTCAATTGCTATAATTACAGCACCGAAAATTTGTCAAAGGCAAAATACACTTATGATCTGGTCAAATCGGATGGTGTCACATTCAATTTCGACTACCAAACTACCGGTGTAGGATGCACAGCAATAGGGGTGCTTGATAAATATCAAACCATTCCCCAAACCATACAGTTTACAAGTTCGATAAAACCATTTAAAATTAATAAGTAGGCACACTAGTGTCTACTGAAAATTAAAGCTAAGTTGAACGCCCAGATCATTACATATTTCAGGTACTTCGTCGACCGGTCTTGCGAACAGTTCTCTGATAGGCTTTCTTTCAATGAGAGAGCCTCGCAAGATGCAGAATACATCGAACATGGGTAACAAAAACCTTTCATTATTATTATATTCCCTAGAAAAGAATCTATGAATGCATCTTTAATCAGCGTTTTGATTTGGATATCCAAAGATTAAGGCAGTAATCTGTGAGAACCCCTTTAATTAGACTTAACGCTATTCTAATAGTGCCGCTGGAGATTGAAAAACGTTTCAGTTCATCTCTCGTTGCTTTCTTTCGATCCAGCTTCATACATGTGATAAGTTCTGCTCTTATATCAGCAAATTTTGTTTGCAGCTCATCCATCGTCATGTCATCGTCCGTTTCGGTAATAAAACTGAACTGCCTGCTGTTAACAACCAAATGGCCACTCCATCCGTTAAGGTCAATGTTGGTTAGATACCAATCTCCGTCGTCATCGTATCCCATGCCTTGTAAATCGGCTTCGTGACCGGTTTTCATTTTTTGAATGATAGACTGCACTCCTTCACAAAAAGGCAGGTTTTCACCGGATACCGGTTTGCCGGGAGTAAAAGAAGTAAGTGACAGCATTGCGCCGAGTACAAATAATTTGAACATGATAAGTGATTTGTTGAGAAATAAAATGGTGAGCAACGTAAGATAGATGAATAATGCAAGAATCAATAATCGTTTAGTTCTATTGTCTTCTCCGGGCAAACTTGTTTAGAAACAATAGCAACTCCATCTCAACAAGCTACCAAAGCCATACCAACTCCATACTGACTTCATGCTACAGATCCCATTTGTTCCTTATTGTTCCTTTTTGTTCCCTTTTGTGCCCAATTGGTACCTGGTATCTAAAGCCAATCGTATTTTGCAATAAAGCAAAATGAAAATAGATAAGATCAATAATGAGATCATCATTCAACCCTGCAGTCCTAAAAAATTAGCGGCCGCTTATGGAGTAAGTACAAAAGTGCTTCGCACCTGGCTGCGGCCCTATCCATT
>Ga0105247_10002303_pt1 | contig 13047 bp, 15 predicted proteins | sample KBSS24metaG_FD_81519 | JGI IMG/M metagenome (GOLD analysis project Ga0105247, IMG submission 81519) | Switchgrass rhizosphere microbial communities from Kellogg Biological Station, Michigan, USA - KBS S2-4 metaG | ecosystem: Host-associated > Plants > Roots > Rhizosphere > Soil | place...
CCGAGAGCCCGGCCATCTTCAGTTACCACACATGGCTCGGCCATGATGTGGACGTACCCTTCTGATTCGCCGCGGCAAACGCCAGGTCGTGTGAACGGACGCCGGACCCACCTGCCGATCGCAGATTGGGGCCTTGGGTGTTGACGGGCACACCGGCCGCCACCATTCCGACGAGAAGCTCGGCGTGATCCGTAGCAGCGAGCGGATGTCAGTGGACTGCGGCCGTCGCTTCAATCCGCTTACCTTGTCGTCGTCGGCGTCGGCGGTGGCGCCAGCGACAGGCCCGCGTAGATCTCGTCGAGAACTGTCGGCAACATGGCCTGTGCCGTCGTCCTGCCATCAGGCGAGAGAGTCAGATTCGTCCAAATGACCAGCGCCACATCGTTATCCGGGTCGTACCCCATGAACGAGTTGAAGCCGGGAAGTTCACCACCGTGATAGAACATCGCGGCGCTCGGGCCGAAGCGCTGATACGAGATTCCGTACCCGTACTTCTGTCCATCCGGGGCGGCGGGGTCCTCGGGTTGCAGGCTCGTCAACCACTGTTGGTGGTAGTCGGCGTTGAAGACCTTGCCCGAGACGAGTGCCTTCATCCACGCGGCGAGGTCGTCGGCTGTCGAGATCGCTCCCCCAGCCGCGGTGGCGTATGAGGAGTTCTGGTTGGTGTAGTCGACCGGCTGCAACGTTCCGGCCTGAGCGGCGGCTTGCATGTCAGCGGGATACGGATCGTCGGCGAGCGCGTAGAAGCTGCCGCCGTACATGTAACCGTGCGAGTAGGGAGCCGGCATGGAAGTGTCGTCGGCGGCGGGGAGCGAAGTCTGCGTGAGGCCAACCGGACCGAACAGCCGGTCGGCGAACTGCTGAGCCAACGGGCGCCCGCCGACCTTCTCGGCGATGACACCGAGCAGCGCGTAGTTGGTGTTGCTGTACTCGTAGGAGGCGTCGGGCGCGAACTGCGGCGGATGCCGGAACGCGATCGCCAATACCTCCTGCGGCGTCCAGGCCTTTCCCGGGTTCGCATCCATGGCCGCCGCAAGCGCAGGGTCGGCCGTGTAGCCGTAGATACCACTGCGCATCTTCAAAAGCTGTGCGACGGTGATGTTCTCGCCGTCCGGCACATCCGGAATGTAGGTGGATACCGGATCGCTCAACTTCAACTTGCCGTCCTGGGCGAGCAACACAATCAGCGCCCCAGTCATGGTCTTCGTGTTCGAGGCGATGCGGAAGTGAGTGTTCGCCGCGGGTGGTAGCTGCACGCCGACTTCGGTGGTACCCACCCCAGCATTGAAGTTGCCCTGCGGCGTGCGCAGCAGCACCATCGCCCCGGGAACCTTCAGCTGCTTGGCGGCGGCCTCGACGACAGTTTGAAACGCTTGGGGATCAATGGTCTTCAGCGCGGAATTCTTCGGTGCGAGGCTGGACGCGGTGGTCGTCGCGGAGGGTGACAGCGCGGTCGTCGGCTCGCCTGCGGATGAGCAGCCCGACAGCGATACCGCCATGCAGACGGTGATCCCGGCAATGCGCGCGCCTGGTATGTATTGCGCCCGCGAAAGGAACATCGTCGCCACACCCGCCTCAGTCAGCCGAAACCTAACCTCTCACCGCCAGCCGGATCAGCGTTTGAGCTGATTCAGACGTTGACGCGGAACTCCTACCTGAACGCTTGGTTGCAACGGGCGAGTGTTGGTTTGTGTTGGATTCGTTGCCTTAGCAGCATCGATGCTCGTTGGCGACCGCTGGCAACTACCGGCGTCTCGCGGTTGTGTTGCGTACGCAGTGCGTACCCGGTTGCACCTGGTATCGCAATTCTAGACGCGATAGGACAACGCCTCGGTAACCATTCTATTAAGTCTGAAGAAGCCCCAACTCAGCCAGAAGTGCGTACTCGGCTGCGAACGACTTCTCTCGCTTTCGCCTGACAGTCTTTGTGCTGACGGGCTTGCAGTTGCCGTCCGCGTCCTCTTCGTGTTGCGTATAGCCTCTGATCGGGTTATCTATGGGCTAGCCATCTTGCTTACAGCGCATAAACACTCCGATCATCTTGACTAACTTGGCAATTGGTTGCCTGGGGGTACCCCAACAACGCGTTTGGCCCGGACACTCAGGCAAATCCGGCCCTCTCTACCCGGCGAAAATGAGCCCGAACCATTCAATTTCAATTTGCTGATAGACTGAAAAGACCCAGAAAAATGCGACAAAACAGCTGGGTTTGTGTGTATCCAAACGTCAAAATGTTGAAGCGGTCCGCAGCAGCGTGCTCCCGTGGTTCGGGGCGCCGCGATCGCTGCCCGGCTGACAGCGCGAGCATCGAGGCGCTGTCGGCGCTGTCGGCCGGCGTCGTGGTCTCCTTACCAAAAAGTAAATGTGCTATCGAGGTCACCTGGTACGCCCGGTGGCGTTGGCTCGAATTGTATAAGTGGCTCAACCTCTGTACTCCACCAGCGCGGTAAGAGCGCCACGGGGTCCAGGGGGGTTCGTTGGCATTACTCGAATTGAGACCATGGCGGCATCGCCGGGAATGCTCAGCTCGTTGTTTCCGATAGTGACAAACATCGATCCATCGGCGGTTACCGTGTGATTGGCATCAATAAAGCGATACTCAATGGATAACGGATCCGGACCAAGTCCGCGTGTATCGTAAGCAAGGGTTAAGCGGCGATGCGTGAAGTGAACCTGGCCCGAGAGGTGAGGGAGCGGAACGGACCGAAGGATCGTAGCGTTGTTTGCGCCTCCGGTGCCTCCACCGCTTCCGGCGCTGAGATCTATGTAAAGTGAATAAGCGCCAGAGCTCATAGCGTTCTCCTTGAAGTTGCATTGGTGTTCATGGTTCTGCCTTTCCTTCAAAGGTGCATAGCCATTAGGGAAATGGTCCTAATCAAGGAGTGGCTCCGCAATCGCTGCGAAGTAAGGTTTCACTCTCGAAAAGGGAAGAGTTTCCTATCCGCCAAGTAAGGTAAACCACCAGTTGGCTCAGCCGCGAATTAAACGACCCGTGGGTTCCCCCGCTACCGGCGCTGGACACTGAAAAGGCCCAGTAAAGTGCTCGGAAAACGCTGGTGGCACTCATCTGACAGCGTTTGCCACGCTCACCGCTCTCTTTGGCTGCGCAGCAAGTGAACGGAAAGGCCGCCTGCTCCGTTGTTGGGATCGGTAGCGAACCGAAGGGTCTGTCCTTGCAGCAATGACGGCGCCGATTCGAGCTGCCACATGACAACACCACGAAGGGACTCTCAATGAACACCACTACCCGCACCCTGAAGCGGACCATAACGGCGGCGCTCCTGTCGGGTGGCGTCGCGGTCGCCTGGGGCTTGAGTCTGGGTGCAGGTACTGCGCAGGCCGATGCCTTTGGCAATCACCAATGGTGCCCCGGGCAGACCTTGCCGCAGGCTGACGCGCCGATAACGTGGGATATGGGCATCTGCCATGACTGGCACTACCAGTCGGTGCGTGACGGCGCTCCCTCGCTCTACCACGTCGTCGAGGGGGTTTACCCCAATCCCTGCCCGCCTTTCGCCTTCCTGTGCCCTTAAGCTATCCGGCGTCGGCCCGGCCCCCGCTAACGCTCGTCGAACTCGTGCCGACGACACGCAGAGCCCAGCGGCGGCGTGTACGTCGTGTGGCCGCAGGCCAGACACGTGTGCGTGCGGTGCGTGCGCATGCAGTCGCAGTGCTGCGTCCCCACTAGGCAGGTGCCGCCGCGCAGTTCGTGGCCGTCGGCGCAGTGCTTCGGCGGGATCTCCTCCCATCCCTTGCGAGGGTGGCGCCTGTTGCCTCATGTCAAGATGCGCGCGAAGGGTGATTCGTTGCCTCATGTGATCGTGCGCGTTTGTTGACTTGGGCTTTGGTGGTGGGTCCGGCTTTACTGGTGGTGATGGTGAGGAGTTGCGCGGTTAGGGCTTGGATCTGGCGCTGGGTGGCGGCGGGGTTGATCAGGGAGTAGGTCCGGGTCAGCGCGACGATGCGCTCCACGGTCGTGTTTGGGTGAGTGATCGCGCGGTGAAACGGGGTGGCTGCCTTGTCGTGTTTCTTGGACACTTTGGCGCCGTGGCGGATCTTGGATAGCAGTTTCTGCTGCGGGTAGAAGTAGTTGGTCAGCTTGGACTGCAGCTGCCAGATCTCGTTGAGTAACAACAACTCTGCGGCGGTGTCGTAGCGGTGGTAGCCGACCACGGTGCGGACCACCGCCCAGTTCTTCTGCTCGACGTGACAGCCGTCGTTCTTATTGCCTGGCCGCGCCCGGGTGAAGGTGATCTGGCGCTTTTGGCACCATCGCCACAAGTGGTCGTTGATGAATTCTGATCCGTTGTCAGAGTCCACGCCCAGGATCGGGAACGGCATCTTGGCCGCGATGTCATTGAGTGCGGCCAGGACGCATTTTCCGGTCTTGTCGGGCACTGAGCGGTTCTCGGTCCAGCCGGTGGCGATATCGGTGACCGTCAGCGTGACGATCGATGGTGGCCACCGACATCGACATCAACAGCGCCGCGGTGTCCTCATCGATGACCAGTTCCCCGAAATGGCGCAACACCGCCACCAGCTCGGCCAGCATCGGCGCCAGGGAAGCGCGAACCGCGACACCTGCCACGGGACCTGGCTGCGGTCTAAGCGATGACTTGGCGCTAGCTGGCCGCCGAGACCGAAGCTACTCGTTCGCTGTGAATCAGCTGCGAGGGTCAGTGACGGAAGCGTAAATTTCTGCCCCATCAACGTAACGGGACGAAAGGGCAACGACGATGGGGGACGTCAGGTTTATCGGCCGGGTGGGTGCGTTAGCCTTCGCGCTGGGTATCGGGGCGGGACTGGCCGCCACACCTTGGGTGGCATCTGCCCAACCCTCCGAATCGGGTTTGAGTTCGTCCTCGCAGGACGCGACGCCCGCGGGGACCGGCACCGTAAAGGGCTCGTCGGCGTCCGCACCGTCGGCCAGGTCGGGATCGACCGAAACGTCCACAGGTTCGCCGACCAGGCGGGCGATATCAACACGGCATGCTGCGACGCGCTCAGCCGAGCCGGGTGTGGCGCTGGGCACCGGCGGGGCCCGAAGGGGCTCCACGACACCCCGGGATGCCGATACCGCCGCGACCCGACCCGTCACGGGTTCGAAAGCCAGCGGTGCAGACGTCACCTCTCACCGGCGCGGCCCCTGGTCGTCGGCCGGGTCGGGTAAGGCATCCGGGAACGACACCGGCGCATCGGCTTTCGCGTCGGTGCCCGCCTCGGGGGCGGGGCCGACCATCAAGGTGGACGTCGGTCGGGTCGTCGCGGACGCGGTGCGGCGATCGGCGTCAACGACGCCGTCGGTCGCGTCCGCCGCCACCACTACCAAGGCGGCAGTGTTCTCCGCCGTCACCAGGGCGGCGACTGCGGCCATGTCTTCCTCTGGCTCCCCCCCGACCCCTGACACTGTCGTGTCAGACATTGCGTCGACCGTGGTCAACGCGCTGTCGCCGTTCGCCAATGACGCGCCGAGGACGCCGGTGGAGGCGCCGACGCTGTGGACGCTGGCGGCCTTTGCGCGCCGCGAATTCGGGCAGGCCGTCAACCGGGCGCCGACCGTTAACCCGCTGGCTGGTCACATCGAAAACGGGCTGGTCACCGAAACCCCGCTGCTTGATGGCCAGTCGATCGACCCAGGGATCACCGGCAACATCGGTGCACCTACCTCGGCCCTGTCGGGCCTGACGGTAAACGCACAGCTCGACGCCACCGCGGCGCCGGCCACCTTTACCGGCAAACCATCGATTGTGTCCCGGGCCTTCACCGCGGCTTTTCGGGTCCTGCACGCAGTCGGAGACTTCTTGGGAGTGGAGCTACGGATCCCGGTACTACGGCTGATATCGAGTGACAGTCCGCCGTGGTTTTCCACGCTGGGACTGAACGTGCAACACGGCGAGTTCGAGGGAATGCCGGTGTGGACCTTGCAGTCGCGTGGGTCAACGTCGGAAGAGACGGTCGTGGCCATTCACGGGGGCGCGTTCATTGTGCAGCCGACCATCTTCCATTGGTTCTATTACGCTGCCATCGTCCGCGACACCGGCGCCACCGTGATCGTGCCGCTCTACCCACTGGTGCCAGAGGGCGGCACCGCCGGCTCGGTCGTGCCGGCCATGGCCGACCTGATTTCCGCGCAGATCGATCAGCACGGGGCCGAGAACGTCAGTGTGTACGGCGACTCCGCCGGCGGCACCATCGCGCTGGCCGCTGTGCAGGAATTGGTGCGTCGCGGCGACCCCGTGCCGTCGCACATGGTGCTGAGTTCACCGGCGCTCGACGCCACGCTGAGTAACCCGGCCATTCAATTTGTCGACGACCCCCTATTTGCGGGTCTCCTCCCGACTCTGCACACTATTGCCCAACAATGGGCCGGCGACCTCGATCTGACCGATCCGCTGGTCAGTCCCCTGTACGGGTCATTGGCGGGGCTTCCGCCGACCGCGGTCTACGCCGGAAGCCGGGATATCGTCGCCCCCGATGTGCTTGTCCTCCAAGACAAGGCGTTGGCGACCCCGGGCGCCGACTTTACCTTCATCCTCCGCAATGGTGAACCGCACGACTGGGCGGCCGCCCCGATTTTGCCCGAGACACAAGCCGTGCTCCCCGACATCTACCAACAGCTAGGCATCGGTTCCGAGGCGGCGCTCGACCCAACGTGACCTAGGCGGGTTCAGCGGCGGCCCGCCCCCAGCTAGTGCGGGTGACAAACTCACGACAGAGGCCCTGCCCAACATTCCTGGGCAGGGCCTCCTCTCTGTTGCGGGTGTCAGGCGGTCGTCAGCCCACTGCCGGCCGGATGCCGTTGCCGCGCCCGCGCTTCCGCGAGCTCGTCTGCGGTGGCCTGGGCGACGGCGGCTATGCGCCTGAGTCGATCCGGATCGGCGAAGCCCGTATCGCTGGCGCCTGCCAGCGGCTCGAGTGTGGCATCGAATTCGACATGGATGCCGTCGTCGTCGCGGTGCACGTTTCGCCACACCCGGCCGGTGTATTCGTCGAGGGTGACCGTGGTGATCTCGTGGACGGGGCCGTAGCCGTCGCGGAGGATGAGGCCATCAGCGTCGGGCAGCGGGTGGGGGGTGACCCGTGGTGTGATGATTGCGGTCATAGGTGGTTCCTTTCCGTCAGTAGTGGCATCACCCTGATGGTCTTGAAGCGCGCCGCCGACGCCACCTTCGACGTTCGGTGCGGCCAGGTGATGGCCGACACTCTGGTGGAGCGGGTGACGGGGCGACCGGCCGAAGAGGCCGAATCGGTGGCGCTGAATCTGGTGATGTCGGATCAGGTGTTGTGGGGACGGGACAATGCGCCGGCGGAACTCGATGGGTACGGTCCGATTCCGGCCTCGTTGGCGCAGCGTCTGGTGCGGGATGCGGTGGTCGATGAGCGATCGTTGGCGACGCTGCGGCGGTTATATCGATATCCGAAGAGCGTGCCTGCGGTTCTGACAGCAGGTACGCCCACGGGTGACCTGACCGTCACGGTCGCCTGATCAACAACTGAATGAGGCAGAAGCGCCGGGCAACCCCCGGGGCTTTTCTGCTGCCGGGAATAGAAGCACAGTCACCAGCGCTAGTTTGCATAGGGACTCTATGTTTCTCTCCGGAAGCGCCCCGCCGGGGCCCGACAACTCGATCGCGGCGAGCGAGCGGCCGTATCTAGGGCGAGTCCACGCCCAAGGAGTCAATCATGACAATCAAGCGACGCTACCTACCACCGATGCTGTTGGCGGCAGCTGCCGCGGCATCGATCGCCACCGCACCCACCGCGCTGGCTGAACAATCCTGCACCTATCCCAGCGCCAACAGCACCGTCTGTCAGACTCCGGGAAATGCGCAGATCGTCACCTCGCCGCCCCCGGTCCAGTACAACACGCAGTTCCCGTACTTCGGTGGCGGCTTGCTCCTCTTCCACCATGGCGGACATCGCTAGGAAATCGGCTGCGCGCCAATCACTCCGAGCTGTTTCAGCTGCGAGAAGACGTCGACGCCGCCTAATCGAGCACTGAGGCAGAGGCCCGGGTCTAACCGCCCGGGGCTTTCTGCTGTTCAACCCACCCCCAAACGAGAGAGGCAGTGCAAGCCAGCGTGAGCAACAACCGAGCGAAGGGCAGGCCCTCGTGCGAGCGCGAGTCCTGCCAGCGACGTGCGGCGAGCGACCACCGCTGGTGTTCGATGCTGTGCAGGATCGTAGACGAGGAACTGTCGCAGTCTCAGCGGGCGTGTCAAGCATTAGGCCCATCACCCGCGACCACGGAGCATTGGGCTGCGGCGACTCAGCTCGGGGATCTCTTGAGCCGGTATCACAGGGGCGAACGGGCGCTCTTTCGAGCGGCGCTGAAGCAGGGTTTCACCGAAGAGCAGTGGCGGACGATCAAGCGCGGTTGAGCCACTGACCATCTGATCTACTCCCCCGGATCGTCGCCCGTCTTCTCTCGCGGTGGCGGCTCGGTCGGTGTCGCGTCCGAGTAGATCGTGATGGTGCTCCACTCAGCCTGTACGTAGTGAGTGCCGCCGATAACCAGGGAGTCCTCGTCCCACTGCGGGACACCAGGTTGCGGGCCTGGGCCGTCGACCCGTGCCGTCCATTCCACTGTGAAGTACATACCTCGGAGTGTTGCATAAGGCGGGGCCGAACCTGGCGGTTGACGAGGCCTTTTAACGAACCGGGACGAGGAGGGGAGGGACCCCGGCTAGGGGGCAGGGCACAGGAGGTAGTGGCAGGGTGCCCGGGTCCCGCCTGGCCTCTGGGCGCCCCCGGCTAGCAGCTGCGCCGGGGTGTGCTGGGTGCCTCCTGCGCCCTGGGGTGCGCGCCTGGGGGGTTGTGCGCGTGCAGCGTGGCTGGCCCTGTCTGCTGCCTGCGGGCTGTGTGTGCACCGGCTACCCGCTCTGACCTGCGCAGACACGCCCCCCTCTCTACCCCAGGGGGTATACCCCCGCCCGCTCACGTCGACGGGGATGTAATGCGGCTGCCCGACCCGATGCGATCGCATACGCCCATTTTTCAGTGTCAGTAGATAAGGAGAAAACATGCGCTCACCAGCAGGTTTAGGTGAAGCCGGCAAGAAACTATGGCGGTCGATACACCAGGTTTCGACTTCTCGGAGGAGCCTGGAAAGGTCCATCTGCTCACTCAAGCGTGCCGGGTGGCGGACATCATCGCCGAGCTGGACGACGCCGCAGACGAGGCACCGCTCACTGTGAGGGGTTCGCAGGGTCAACCCGTGACCAGCCCGTTCATCGCGGAAGCCCGGGTGCAACGAGCCCTACAGGCTCAGTTACTGGGCAGGTTGGGCCTGCCCGACAACGACGAAGACGCCGACGAGGCTGCTCGTCGGTCTAAGGCCGGTAAGACTGCGGCCAAGGCCAGATGGCAAAGGGGCCACTGATGACAAGACGCAAGCGTGCGCCCGCTCCAGATTCGGCCCCGGAGTCACCATCGCCGACTACTTCCGATGGCTACTCACCCGCCCGGGAGCTGCCTTCGAGGGCGCGGTCTGCGGTGTGCTCGCGGCGATCGGCGGGCCGATCGTCGAAGCCCTGCTCGCCGGGGTTGGGGTGTTCCGCTACGCCGACGATTCGAATGCGTCCTTCGGGGTGGCGCCGTGGCTGCCGGCGCTGTAACTTCGCGTTCGGTGTGGTGGTGGGGGTGCTCGCCGAAATCGCGGCCAAGGACCGAGAGCGGAGCGTCAGATCGTCTGCTTCCGGCACGCCAGCGCCGCGCTGACGAATGCGTCGCGGGCCGCGTTGTCGGTCGCCGCATCCCAGATCAGCGTGACCCGGCTGGGGCCGATGTCCTGGATCGGCAGCACCCGCACATCCGGTCGGCGGTAGAACGCCGTCGTCGAGCGCGGCAGGATCACGAAACCCGCTTGCGCCGCAACGAGTTCCAGCTTCTCCTCCACCGTGTGCGCCATCTGGCCCGCACGGCGATGCTCGGGTGTGGCGATCGCATGCCACTCCGGCACCGTAGCCGGGTCCTGCAGCAGCCGCTTGGACGCCAGATCTCTCAACCGAACGGAGCGCTTCTTGGCCAGGGGATCGGCGGCAGGCAGGACGACGACCCGGGGTTCCTCCAGCAGCGGAGCGGTGCCGAGCCCGTGGTGGTCGATGGGCTCGCGTGCATACACCACGTCGATCTCGCCGCGGTGCACGACGTCGACCTGGTCGGCCCAGCCGACCTGCACCACGACCGCACGCCGCGACGGGTTGCCGGCCTCGAACGCCGTTGCGGCGGCCGTCGCCAACAGGCCGGGCATGACGCCAACGGTCACCGTCACCGTCGGGTCGGCGATACGAGACAGGCGCTCCTGCAACGCCTTTGACTCGGCAAGAAGGAAACGGGCGTCGTCGAGCAGTTGCTTACCTGCGATGGTCAGCTGAGTTCCGCGCGAGTCGCGTTCGAACAACTGCACGCCTAGCTCGCTTTCGAACGACCGGATCTGGCGTGACAGGACCGGCTGTGCGATGTGCAGCCGGTCGGCAGCGCGGCCGAAGTTCAGTTCCTCGGCGACTGCCACGAAGTAACGGAGTTTGCGCATGTCGAGGTCGGGTGCGACCATACCGCTAGGGTATCGCTCCGCGACGAAAAGGGTCTTGGACTCCGACCACATTCCGGCCCGACAGTGGATGCATGAGCCTGAAGAACGCACGCGTCCTTGTCATCGGCGGCACCTCCGGCATCGGCCTGGGTGTCGCCTCCGCAGCGGCTGACCGCGGAGCCATCCCGATCGTGGTGTCGCGCCGGCAGTCCAGCGTCGACCGCGCGCTGGCCCAGCTGCCCGATCATGCCCGCGGCGCCACCGTCGACCTCACCGACCTGGCAGCTGTTGAGCGGCTGGCCGCCGACCTCGGCGAGATCGAACACCTCGTGTTCACCGCCGGCGAGACACTCGAGCTGGCGCCGCTGGCCGACCTCACGCCGGAGACCATCACCGGCTTCTTCCAGACCCGCTTCGTCGGCGCGCTGACGGCGGTGCGCGTGTTCGCGCCGCGCATCACGACCGGCGGGTCGATCACGTTGACGAGCGGCACCGCCGCCGAGCAACCGGGCTTCGGCGCGCTGCCGGTGAGCATCTGCGGCGCGATGAATGCGCTGACCAAGGCGCTCGCCTTCGAGCTCGCGCCGATCCGCGTCAACGCCGTAGCACCGGGCGTCGTGCGCACCCCGCTGTGGGACGCGATGAGTGAGGGGGACCGGCAGCACATGTACGACCAAGCCGCACAACGACTTCCACTGGGCCGCGTGGGCGAGGTGGCAGACACCGCTCGGGCCTATCTCTATTGCATGGAGCAGGGGTTCGGCACCGGTATCGTGCTGACGGTCGACGGCGGGACGGTTCTCGTCTAGACGGCCCGGCAATCGAATGCGGCTGATATCTAGAGGCCGAGAATTCTCCAAGGCCTCGACGGCAGCCTTGTGGGCGCACCACTGAAAGGACTATGACATGACGACGTCGTTGCGACGGAGCGGAAGAGCAAGGAATTTCGCGTCAATCACGCTGACGGCCGCGGCGGCCGCGGCGACCCTCGGCTTGGCCGCCCCCGCACACGCCGACGTCACCAGCTTTCAGTTCCTGGCGCCATCCGGGAACATCGGCTGCGAGATGGAGGACGACCACGACGGCACGGCGTTCGTGGTGTGCAAGATCCGTGACCACACTTGGGCGGCGTCGGCGAGTGAGTACTGCCAACAGGCCTCGGTACCGGGAGCCACCGGGCGACCGGGCTCGGATATGCAGCTCGCCCAGGGTAATCCGCCGTGCGTGGGGCCCCACACGATTCAGATCTTCTTGTCCGGTCAGTACGCCCCAGCGCCGCTTGACTATGGCCAGAAGCGGTCGATCGGCACGATCACGTGCGAAAGCGAGCCGTCGGGTGTGACGTGCACCGACGCCAGCACCGGCCACTTCTTCCGCGTGTCGAGCGAGTCATACGACCTGGGCTGACAGCCCCGCTAAGGCAGCAGGTCCTGCAATTCCTCGACGAAGCGCAGGGACTCGCTTCGGTCGGCGGCAAGCGGCTGCAGCAGCAGCGTGGTGGCTCCGGATTCGGTGTAGGCGGCGACGCGCTCCTTGACGAAGCCGCGCGGGCCGACCAGCGCGATGTTGCGCACCAGCTCGTCGGGCACCGCCTCGATGGCCTCGGCCTTCTTCCCGCCGAGATAGAGGTCCTGGACGTGGTCGGCCACCTCGCCGAACCCGTAGCGGGTGGCGAGATCGTGGTAGAAGTTGCGGCCGCGTGCACCCATCCCGCCTATGTACAGCGCCAATTGTGGCTTGACCCAAGACAATCGGTCATTCACGTTGTCGCCGATGGCCAACGGAGCGCTGACCATGATGTCGAGCGGGCCCAGTGCTGGATCGCGCTTGGCATACCCAGACCGCAGCGACTCGCCCCACACCTGGTCGGCCTTCTCCGGGTAGTAGAACACCGGTTGCCAGCCCTCGGCGATCTCAGCGGTCAACTCGACGTTCTTCGGGCCCAGCGCTGCGATCGTGATCGGAATGCGATCGCGGACAGGATGATTGATCAGCTGTAGCGGCTTGCCGAGGCCGGTGCCCCGGTCGGCAGGCAGCGGGATCTGGTAGTACTTCCCGTCATATGTGACCCGCTCGCGGCGCCACACCTGCCTGCAGATGTCGACGACCTCGCGGGTCCGGCCCAGCGGCGCGTCGAACGGCACACCGTGGAAGCCCTCCATCACTTGCGGGCCCGAGGTGCCGATACCCAGCCGGAAGCGGCCGTCGGACACGTAGTCGAGTCCGGCCGCGGTCATCGCCAGCAGCGACGGCGTGCGGATGTAGATGGGCACCACACCGGTGCCCAGCTCGATCCGGGACGTCTTGGCCGCCAGAAAACCCAGTTGGCTGATCGCGTCGTACGAGTAGGCCTCGGCGACCAGCGCGATGTCGACGCCGACCTTCTCCAGCTCGACGACCTGGTCGACAGCCTCGAGGAAGCCGCCCGCGTAGTTGAGAAAGATCCCTGTCCGCATCATCGAGTTATACCCCCAACCGGTTGGTTGGCCACCCTCAGGGCTTCAAAAGGGCGA